>Ga0209871_1000197_pt1 | contig 18377 bp, 18 predicted proteins | sample OrgsoiDNA2013045_FD_185795 | JGI IMG/M metagenome (GOLD analysis project Ga0209871, IMG submission 185795) | Permafrost soil microbial communities from the Arctic, to analyse light accelerated degradation of dissolved organic matter (DOM) -... | ecosystem: Environmental > Terrestrial > Soil >... | reverse complement strand
CGCGCCTTGCGCAGCATCTTCTGCACGAAGTCGTTGTGCGATTGCGGCCAGTACCAGTTTGATCGCAGCGCCCAGCCGTCAACGATATCGCCGACCAGATAGATGGTGTCGGCGTCATGGCTGCGGAGAAAGTCCAGCAACCGGTCGGCTTGCGAGCCGCGGGCGCCGAGATGGACGTCCGAGATAAACAAAGTGCGAAAGCGCCGTTCCGGACACTCTTCACTCATAGCGTAATTCCCATGCGCAAGCAGATACCGGAATCCCGTGACAGCGTGATGACGGCGTCACGCCGCCGACGGCATCACGCGCTCGAAACAGACCAGCGTGTAGACGCCGAACGGCGCGACCTTGCGCCGTTCAACGAGGGTGGCATCGTTGTTGGCCGCGCGGCGGCCCTTCACCATCACGGGTCGTCCGCACACCGCGTCATGGATCGGCGCCCACCGTGCATAGGCGGTTTCGACGACGTTCTGGTCGAGATCGAGGCTCTTCATGCGTCATCCAGGTAAGCAGGCGCACCACGAATCAAGCGTCTGCCTGCAGGATTGCGAAATAGCAGCGCCGTACGACAGCCGAGCGACAGAAGCGATGATGGCCTCTCCGTGAGAAGTCCCGGCGAACGCCGGGAACCATGCTCCGTGTGCTATCGATTTGAACGACGGAGCCGCGGCCTTCCGCAACAAGCCGCGCCAGGGGTTATGGGCCCCGGCGTGCGCCGGGGCGACGGCGTGGGCGTGGAAACACGGCTTCGCGATCCACGTTCGTCAGCGCGCAGCTACGTCCACCGCATCCCGCGCCGCAACCGTGACGATCGCGTGTCGCCCCTCTGTGGGCGGGACGGGCGAATCAACAAAGCTGTTTCTAGCAAACGGTGAAGCGGAATATTTTTGCGCGAAGGGCTGGACAGGAAATTCAGCGATTTGCCCGTCGGGCAAAATCAGTCGGCATGTGCGACCAGTTCGTGATGAGATTGCAGCAATGTCGGCTCGTCGGAAGCGGACATGCGGCTTGCGCGCCTTGAGGTCCGTTGATGTTCAGTGTGCCCATACCGGACATCAGGCGACAACAATCACGCCCCAGGTTCAGAGGTACATTTTATCAACGTCTACCGATGACTCGACACCCAGTTTGACGAAGTTCTTCGCGAGCCAGTTGCCCGCACATTTTCGTCCCTGGTCGCGAAGAGAAATCAGAAAGTCCCAATCCGCATTGTACTTGCTTGTGGGACTGAGCGCACCCATGAATTCGTCGTCGGCGATGCTGTGGATCAGCACACGCCTCAGTCCTCCGTCGACGACGCGGTTTTGCGCGATGAGCTTGGTCACGAAGCTGACCGCCCGCATCTCCCGCATCAAAGACGAATTGAAGCTGATCTCGTTGATGCGATTCAAAATATCGCCCGCGGCGCGCGGCACCTCTTTGCGGAACAGCGGATTGATATGAACGGTGACAATATCAGTGCTCTTGCAGTTGTAGATTAGCGGGAACAGCGCGGGGTTTCCCATATATCCGCCGTCCCAATATGCTTCGCCGTCGATCTCCACAGCGTGAAACATCGTGGGTAGGCACGCCGAAGCCATCACGGCAGATACCGAGATTTCCGTCCCCGAGAAAATCTTCACCTTGCCTGTACGAACGTTCGTCGCAGACAGGAAGAGCTTGACCGGACAGTCCGGCCGTTTCAACACCTCAAAATCGATCGATTGCTCGACCAAGTCGCGCAATGGGTTATAGTTCGCGGGGTTGAACTGGTATGGCGACAGCACGCGCGTCACGAAGTCAATAACGGAAAAAATCGGCGACCACGTCAATTTATGATCCCCCAGCATTCGGTCGATGGGGTTGGGCTGCAGCGGCCCCAGCCTGGCTGCATCGCTGACGCGCTTCCAGTAGCCTGTGAGCGCTTTGCGCGCCCCTTCGCGACCGTCGATCGCAAGCCCATAGGCAAAGACCGCCCATTCATCGCTCCGGCGCTGGTCGCGCTGAGCCCCTCGAAGGCCAGGTCTTTTTCGTCCAGGAGCCGGTCGAGCACACCCCAGGTGAAGGCACCATGCGCTCCGCCTCCCTGGAGGGCCAGGTTGACGGTTCTGATCTCGTTGGAGAATGCCGGTTCGTGACCGACTCCCCCAGACGCCTCAGGCCCTTCCGCCGGGTTCCGCTCCGAAGTAACTTCCATAGCAACCCTATTCGCCTGCATGCGCAAAGCATTCAATGGCAACAATTGGATTATTCGGAGGTGCAGAAACGTACGTCGATCACATGGACATGCATAGCACAAATGGACGGCAGCCGACGCAAGCCTCGCCCTTATTTTTCCAGGTCAGAAGGCGACAGGTTACCCCGGTTGGGTCGAAGCGATCCACACCTTTGAGACATGCCGACGGACTCTGCGAATATCTGTTTATCGGGGTAAGCCGGAAGTGATCGCGAACGCGGCAGGTGCGCGAAAAAAGCCCCGAGACAAATCGGGGCCTAACAAAGCATCGTACCTCCGCCAAATCTTGGTAGTCCGTGCAGCTTTTATGGCCCGTCCGCCGACTGAAGAACAAACCTGTTGAGAACAATCAGCGGCACCGAGCTCTGCATGGAGCTCGTGTAGAGCCCTGCATGGACCAGCACCACGAGGTCGAGCGCCGGCACGATGAACAAGCGCTGTCCACCATAGCCCACGCCAGCCACCCATTCGATCGCCCGCCCATGCACCAAAGAGCGGCCGAGCCAGAATTGGAAGCCGTAGAAATAGAGCTGCTGGCCGTTGATCTGCGGCGATGTGGCAGTAGCGCCCCAATCCGCGGGCACTACCGATTTGCCGTTCCATATACCGTGGTTAAGTACGAGCTGTCCGAGCTTGGCGAGGTCGCGTGGGCGCATGCGGAGACCGTAGGGAGCAAGGTCTCCGGAAGGGAGATGCGCCCATTCATAGTCGGAGATCCCCAGAGGTTCGAACAATTCGGTGCGAACGAGGGCATCGAGCGGCTGGCCGGTCGCCTTGCGCAGGAGGGCCGCAAGGATCGTTACCGAGCCAGTGCTGTAGTTCCAGACTGTTCCGGGCGGCGCTACGACCGGCTGTGAAAGGGCGTAGCGTATCGGGTCGGGCGAGAGGTCCATCTGGGTCTCGCTATTTGCAGGGTCGCTGTAGGGAAGGTCCTCATTCCAGGCTAGTCCTTGAGACATGGTCAGGAGATTGCGCAGCGTGATCTGATCCTTCTGCGGTGAGCGCAGATCGGCGTACTCGGGCAATTGCGGCAGTACCGGCTGATCGATGCCTGGCATCCGCCCCTGCTCAATGACGATACCGAGCACCAGCGCGGCGACGCTCTTCTCGATCGAGCGCAGATCGTGTTTGGTGACGGCATCGAAGGTGACGACGCCGACCGGCCTCCCTAGCTTCTCGTCCGCACCGGTGAAGTATTGCTCGTAGACGAGCTTGCCGTGGCGAACCACCAGCACCGAATGGATGTCGGCCGCCGTCCAGGCCTTGAAGCGTGGGCCGATGCCGCAGAGCGTCGTTGGGTCAAGGCCAACCGCATCGGGGGCAGCGACTTGCCAACCGTCCGAAGCTGGCGGCGCGCTGCAATCCGGCTGGGGGGCAGATTGCGCACCAGCGGGGAAGGAAGCGAGAGCGAATAGGAGGAGGAAGAGAATGGTTGGCATGGCCCTGAAGTTCCTCTGCGTAACTTGACAGGAAAGCCCGAAGTTGAGCCGTGTTGTAATCTTTCATCAAGGCTCAATCTACCTCAAATATTTTGGATGGATCGTCTGCTTGAAACATCTCGGACGTATCGATAATTGGCCAAGACGTCGAGTTTTGGTAAAATTCATTCGGCCAGGTTGATGCTTGCGAGGGATAAAAATATGGATGCGAAGCAGCTTATCGTTCTTAGTGCTTCGGTGATCGCATCATCTTTGGGTGGTCGCGTGATTGCCGATGGAGCACATGCCCCGTACGTGCGCGTGGCTGAAATCGAGGTCGATCCCGTTCAGCTCGAAGTCTACAAAGCCGCGGCCAAGGAGATAGTTGAGGATTCTGTTCGGTTAGAGCCGGGAGTTTTGGCTCTATATTCCGTATCCGACAAAAACAATCCGACCCATGTCACGATGTTCGAGATATACGCAGACAATGATGCATATAAGACCCATCTCGAAACGGCTCATTTCAAGAAATACAAGGCCGCGACGCAAGACATGGTCATATCCCTCAAACTTCGGGACACCGTGCCGATTGCGCTCAGCGCGAAGTCAAAATGAACTTGCGCACCTCTTAAACTACGAATGAATGAGGGTTGTTGGGACTTTTGAGACATGCCGACGGACCGTGAAAATGTCTGCTCTCATTGAGCAAGACCGGACGTAAGCGGCGCCCGACCAAAATGACGCGTTTGACCCACATGCGACATTTGCGGTTACTAACGGCAGGTTTCTCGATGCGGGTTTCAGGCCATCAAAGCCCACTTTTTTCTCTGCTGGAAAAAGTAGGAGCCACTCGTCGGAATGACGCAGTCTCATCCGTCTTGAAAGAGCGAGCCGCGTCAGAGTGCCATTTCGCCCGCGGTCTTCAAGAATTCAGCAAGAGGTGGAGGCTATGGGTGTTCTAAACAAAGAATTCAAAGCTCGGCTTCAAAAGAGTCAAAAAAAGGGGGGGTGGACATACGTCGTTTGGCCAGAGTCCGTAAGGTTCTTTGGTACAAAGGGCTTGGTAAAGGTGAGTTGTACGGTCGATGGTCACCCGCTCCGCACCGCGTTCATGGCGATGGGCGGCGGTGTCCATAAATTGCCGATCAAAGAGAGCCTGCAGGCTTCGATCGGAAAGAAGGTCGGGCGTACAGTCGTCATTCGACTTTTGGAGCGCCGCTAGGCGGTACTTCCGGCCGCCCGGCCCACCACGGTATAAGCGCCTGGATTTATCCGGATTGCACTGGAGTGGAGGACCAGACGATGCGCAAAACTGGAGAAACGCCGAAAAGATCGTCCGACCAAGCCGTGAAGCGCCTCGACTGATTTTTGGTTTGCTGCGCGCATGGCCGATGCGCCATGCCCCGCCGCCCGAACTATTCGACCCGGCGAAGGTTTCGCTGTCCAGGAGGTTGTTGGTCACCCTCCTCCAATTCCTTCGCCCACATCATGTTCTGCGTCCGCGAGACCGCTGCCGAACAATAACCCCGCTCCTTCTTGTCGGAGTCCTCCCAGAACCAGTGCATGCAGGCCGCTCCGATGCAGAAATCTCCCCGATAACGCATTTCGCGCGCGTACCAGGGAAAGAACTTCCACAGGAACCGCCATCTTGCCCAGTCCCGGTATGTCCAGCGCCCGCGCTTGCCGACCTGCATGACGCACATCCGCATCCGAGCTTCGCTCGGGGGCAACATTCCGCGCATGTCGAAAACCCTCCCGCTCCGCACGACGCCAGCGTCTTGCAAATGGGGAAGATCGGTCAATTCTGAGGTGAATCTTTGACGGCCGACCATCCCTCTCCCCAAGTAGATAGTTGCGCTACTGCGAAGTCGCCACCCAATTGTCCCGGGTTCTTTTTCGCTCAAGATCTCCGACTTGTCACCCATTTGACGCGGCCGGCTCCGCCGGCAAGATGCGTATGCTTAATTTTTGGCAATTGGAGCCCGATTCTGCATGGATGTCCCCGGTCAGGCGCGGCGTGACCGCCCTGATCGCCGACGGCTGTGCACGCGAGCCAAGATGACGCTCGATCACACCACGGTGCCCGGCAGCGCCGTCATGGTGTCCTTCCATGTCCTATCGATTTGAACGACGGAGCCGAGGCCTTTCGCGACAATCAGCGCCACGGGTTATGGGCCCCGGCGTTCGCCGGGGCGACGTGTGAGCGCTGCCTCAATAAAACCCGTGAAAATGATGGACCGGCCCATGGCCGTGGCCGACGCCGAGGCGATCGGCGGCCGCGATCGCAGCGCTGATCCATGTCTTGGCATGGCGCACCGCGGTTTCGAGATCCTCGCCCTTGGCGAGGCCTGCTGCGATGGCGGAAGATAACGAACAGCCGGTGCCGTGGGTATTCCTGGTGGCGATGCGTGGTGCCGGCAGCGCGATGCTGCCGTTGCCGCTGACGAGATAGTCGGTGCTCTCGGCGCCCTGCCCGTGCCCGCCCTTGATCAGTACCGCGGCACAACCCATCGCCAAGAGCCGCTGGCCCTGGCTCTCGATCGCGGCCTCGCTGACGGCGACCGGCTCGTCGAGCAAGGCAGCGGCCTCCGGCAGGTTCGGCGTGAGCAGTGCGGCGCGCGGAATGAGTTTTGTTCGCAAACCTTCGACCGCGTCAGCCGCCAGCAGCCGATCGCCCGAGGTTGCAACCATCACCGGATCGAGCACGATATGTTTTGGCGACCATCGCGTTAACCCGGCGGCGATGGCATCGATCGTCGTCAACTGCGCCACCATGCCGATCTTGACGGCCTTGACGTCGAGATCGCCGAATACCGCATCGATTTGCGCGGTCACGAAATCCCGGGGCACCTGTTGAATGGCGGTGACGCCCTTTGTGTTCTGCGCGGTCAGGGCCGTAATCACCGACGCGCCGTAGACGCCGAGGGCTGCGAACGTCTTCAGGTCGGCCTGGATACCGGCGCCGCCCGACGAATCCGAGCCGGCGATGGTGAGCGCGATCGGTATCGTCATCATGCTGCCCGCAAAAATCTTGCTGCCCCATTGGGGCCGTAGGCTGTCCTAGACCGACGCGCTGTTGCCGGCAAGTTCGCTTGCCATCGCCCCCCGGATTTGGCCTATTGGGGGGCTAGACGCGACGCCCTTCGGAGACGACAGCGATGGTTCCCTTTTTCGTGCAGTTCAAATGCAAGCTCGGCCAGTCCTATGCCGTCGCCAACGCGCTGGCCGAGGCCGAGATCGCCTCGGAGATCTACTCCACCGCGGGCGACTACGATCTGCTGGTCAAGTTCTACGTCGACAACGACACCGACATCGGCCATTTCGTCAACGAGAAGATCCAGGTCATTCCCGGCATCCAAGATACCCATACCATCATCACCTTCAAGGCGTTCGGCACCGGCTAGCGCGCCGACGGGGCGAAAGCCCCGTTAGAACATCCGGACGACCCAGGCTTCCCCGGGGTGATGCGGAAACCCCATTCGAGCACTTCGCGATGATCAGAGGCGGCAGCATGAGGTGGCGGGGATTTTTCGATACTGTCGGAGCAGCGACGATTGCAAGTGCCTGTGTCGGAAGCCTTGTCGTCACCGATGCACGTGCCGAGCCGGAAACAGTGTACTTTGCCAGCGCCGACGGCCAGACCCAACTGGTGGGTTATCTGTTTGCTCCGCAGAGCGCGGGCCCGCATCCCGCCGTCGTCATGTTGCATGGCAGGGCGGGCCCGTATTCTTCCAACATCAACGAAGGATGTACGCTCGTTGCAAGGAACAACAGCTCGCCTTGCAATGCCTCATCCCTCTCCAAACGTCACGCGGCGTGGGGCGTCTATTGGGCCGATCACGGGTATCTGGCGCTACTGCCCGACAGTTTTGGGCCTCGCAACAAAGGGCACGGTTTCGGACGGTTTACGCACGGCGACCCGGACCGCGACGACGTGAACGAGCGCACGGTTCGTCCGCTGGACGCGGAAGGCGCATTGAAATATCTGCAATCCCGCAAGGACGTCGTACCGGGGCGAATCTTCCTGCAGGGCTGGTCAAACGGCGCGAGCACGGCGCTGAATGTCATGTACCGACAAGCCTCCCTGCCCTCCGGCGGCTTTCGCGCCGCGGTGGCATTTTATCCGGGATGCGGTCCTCGCGCCTTGATTTCGCAGGACTACAAGTCGGTTTCGCCGGTTACGGTCTTCCTCGGTTCCGACGACGAAGAAGTTTCGCCTGCGGTTTGCCACCGGGTGCTTGATTCCGCCAAGAACAATGGCAGCCCGATCGGTGTTGTCGACTACGCCGGGGCAACGCACGATTTCGACGACCCCGGCGAGAAGCGGCAGTCGATCGAGGCCAACAGGATCGCGCGTGAAGACGTTTTGCGCCGGGCTTCCGGACTATTTGCCAATTAGAAAGTCCGACGCACCAATATTACTTCCAGGGCCTTCGGCTGTGACAAGTAAGCGTCATGACGCGATCGCGGACCGGATTATTGCGAGCGACGTACTCGACCTGGCTTGGTTCAGCAGGAAGAGTTCCTGAAAACCTGGAAGGCCGAGAAACTGTCGCCAAGTCTGCTTTGATAACGTCTGCTTTGATGAAGTCTGCTTTGATAGAGTTTGCTGGATAGAGTCAGGGCTTTTCGTCGCCCTTCGCCGCCTTCCTGGGCCGCGGCGGTCCGTCGACCGGCGGCAGCGACTTGAGATATTCCGCGATCGCCGCCCGATCTTCGGCGCTTAGTTGCGAAGTGTTCTTGATCACGCGCGCCATCGCGCCGCCGGCGCTGTCGCCATCGGGCATTTGCCCGGTTTCGAGGAAATCGGCGACGTCCTGCGCGCTCCAGTCGCCCAGCCCCTTTTGCGTGATGTTCGGCACCCAGCCCTCGCCTTCCGGGTTTGGCCCGCCGGCGAAGCGCTGCGCTGTGATAATGCCGCCGAGAAGGTTACGAGGGCTGTGGCACTCGGCGCAATGGCCGAGGCTGTTGACGAGGTAGGCGCCGCGGTTCCACTGAACTGAGCGCGCGGCATCCGGCATGAAAAGCTTGCCATCGATGAACAGCAGTTTCCAGATCCCGATATTGCGCCTGACATTGAAGGGAAACGGCACGTCGTGATCGCGCACCTTGCCGGACACCGCGGCAAGCGTTTTCAGGTAGGCGAACAGGTCGCGGACGTCCTCTACTTTCGCATGCTGGTACGACGGATAGGGAAAGGCCGGGAAGTAATGAAATCCGGCCGGCGAAATCCCCTTGGTTACCGCGTCGACGAATTCGGCCTCGGTCCAGCGCCCGATGCCATCGACCGGATCGGGCGAAATGTTAGGCGCGTAGAAGGTGCCGAACGGCGACGGGATGGCGAGCCCGCCGCCGAGCCTCAAACGATCGGGCTGGCCGGGCACGGCATGGCAGGAGGAACATCCTCCGGCGTTGAAGGCCGTCAACCCGTTGGCAAGATTTGGCCGATGGAACGGCTCGGTAACAGCCAACGTGATCGGAGTCGCCGTTAGCCACCAGAACACGCCAAAGGCCGCGGCAGCAACGATGACGGCAGCAGGAAAAATTCGTCGCGACATTCACCGTCCCTGTCGGTTTCGATTCGATGGCGAGTATGGCGGCTATTCCGGCCATGGGCTCTTTGAAAATTTGGCGCGATCAAGCCCGTCACGGGAATAAAACCGACAAATCGTTGTTTCGAATCTGGCACTACCACTTGGCGCCAACAGGAGGAGACCATGTCGAAAACCAGGACCATGCTTGCCACGCTTGCGCTGGGAGCAACGATTGCCCTCGCCGGACCCGCGCTTGCCGAGAAGATGAAAGTAACCCTCGACAGCAAATCCGAAGTGCCGCCCAATACCAGTGCCGGCACGGGCACCGCCGACGTCGACTACGATGCCGCCTCCAAGAAGCTGACCTGGAAGCTGACCTATTCGGGGCTGTCCGGCCCGGCGACCGGGGCGCATTTCCACGGGCCGGCCGAAGCCGGCAAGAACGCCGGCGTCAAGGTTGCGATCCCGAACGCCACCTCAAGCCCGGCCGAAGGCAGCGCGATCCTGACGGACGAACAAGCCGCCGATCTGACGGCTGGCAAGTACTACATCAACGTCCACACCGCAGCCAATCCGGGCGGCGAAATCCGCGGCCAGGTGACCAAATAATCGTGACCAAGTAATCGCGACCTTTCGTTTGGGGGGTATTTTAAGATCAAGGGGCGGACGCATCACGTGTCCGCCCTCTTTTTTCTTTGGTCGGTCCCGCGTCAGCTATTCTTGACCCGGTAGGTCTCGTGGCAGCCCTTGCATTCGTCGTTGATGGCCGGGAACGCTGCCTTGAGGGTATCGAGATCCTTGATCTTGCCCTTCGCCTCGCCAACCGCTTTGGCAAAGCTCGCCGCGTGGGCTTCGAAGCCCTTTCTGTCGGTCCAGACTTTTGCCGAAGCGTAGTAGTCGCCTTCCGGCTTCAGGCCTTTGATGCTGTCCGGAAACAACGCCGAAAAACGCTTGCCGACGTCCTCAAGCTCGGCCAGTGACGCGTTGACCGCGGCCTGGTCATAAGGCTGTTTGCCTTTGACGATATCGAGAAGGGCGAGAGCGCTCTTGAGATTGGATTTCATCGCAAGCTGGGTCTTGTTGACCTGGTCCTGCTGGGCTGCCACCACGCCAACACCAAGCAACAACGTTCCTACCACAACGACAGTTCGAAGCATCGGCCAGTTCTCCGTTTCTCAGGGGTTTCCAGATAACGCCGCAGGATGCGCTTGATGCAGGCTGCAGCGATCGTCATTCCCGACACCGCAGGCGGTGTTTCATTCCGCGGCAATGTGGCAAATATCAGAGGCTATGCCTCCGCTGATGCTCGCGGATGGCGATCCAGACCCGTTCCGCGGTCGCTGGCATATCGATGTGATCGATTTTGTACTCGCGCCACAGCCCCTCGATAATCGCGTTGACGACCGCCGGACAAGAGCCGATCGCGCCGGCTTCGCCGGCGCCCTTGACGCCGAGCGGATTGGTCTTGCAGGGGACGTTGTGGGTCTCGAATACAAATGACGGACCGTCGGCTGCGCGCGGCAGCGCATAATCCATGAACGTTCCGGTGACGAGCTGGCCGTCCTTCGGGTCGTAGACCGCCTGCTCCATCAGGGCCTGGCCGATCCCCTGCATCGCGCCGCCATGGACCTGGCCGGCGAGCAACAGCGGATTCAGCGTCACCCCGAAATCGTCGACGATGACGTAGTTGACGATTCTGATGATGCCGGTGGCGGGATCGATTTCGACCTCGGCCAGGTGCGTGCCGTTCGGAAACGTGCCGTCGGCGCTGGTGAAGGTCGCACTCGCGTTCAGCTTCGACGGATCGACGCCCGGGCGCTTGGCAAGATCGGCAAACGTCACCGAACGATCGGTGCCGGCGATCCGCACCGTGCCTTCGTTGATCTCGAGGTCGCCGCTGCTCGTTTCCAGCGCTTCGGCGGCGATCTCCCGCAAGTTCTTGCCAAGCTCGCGCGTCGCCCGCTCGACGCTGACGCCGCCGGTCGGAATCGAGGCCGAGCCGCCGGTGCCGAGACCGGTGGCGACCTGATCGGTGTCGCCTTGATAGATATGAACGTGCTCGGGCGCGATGCCGAACTGCTCGGCGACCAGTTGCGCGTAAGCGGTCTGGTGGCCCTGCCCGCTCGACTGCGTGCCGATCAGGATCGAAACGTCGCCGTTGGGATCGAGCCGGACGTTGGCGGTCTCCTCGCCCATCGTGCCGCAGACCTCGACATAGGTCGCAAGCCCTATACCGCGCACCAGACCCTGCTTCTTGGCGGCCTTGGCGCGTTTCGGAAATTCCTTCCAGTTCGCTATTTCCATCGCTCGCTTCATATGCGCGGTGAAGTCACCGGAATCGTAGATCTTGCCGGTGGCCGTCTTGTAGGGCATCGCGCGCGGCGCGATGAAGTTCTTGCGCCGGATCGCATCCGGCGTCATGCCGAGCTTGCGCGCAGCCGCATCGACGAGCCGCTCGACCACATAGGCCGCCTCCGGACGCCCGGCTCCGCGATAGGCATCGACCGGCACGGTGTTGGTGAACACCGTGCGGACGCGGCAGTGAAAGGTCTGGATATCGTAGAGACCGGGCAACATTCCGGCGCCGCCGTGAGGAATGTAAGGCCCGAAGGTCGAGAGATAGGCGCCCATGTCGCCCATCAGATCGACATCCATCGCGAGGAACTTGCCGTCCTCGGCCAGCGCCATCCGCGCGGTCGTCACGTTGTCACGGCCTTGCGCGTCGCCCATGAAGTGGTCGGCGCGGTCGGCGGTCCACTTGACGGTCTTGCGCAGTTTTCGCGCGGCGACCGCGATCAATGCGTATTCGCGGTAGGGAAACAGCTTGGTGCCGAACCCGCCGCCGACGTCCGGGCAGATCACCCGCATCTTTTCCATCGGCATCTTCAGGACCATCCCGCAAAGGATCTCGCGCAGGCGATGACTGCCCTGGCTGCCGATCGTCAATGTCAAATGGTCGCGCTTGGCGTCGTATTCGGCAACGGCCGCGCGGGTCTCCATGAAGTTGGTAACGACCCTGGGATTGACGACCGATATTTCGGCCACCGCATGGGCTTTGGCGAACGCCGCCTCGGTCGCATGCTTGTCGCCGATCGGCACGTCGAACAGCACGTTGCCGGGATGGTCTGGCCAGACCTGCGGCGCGCCCTTCCTGACCGCATTGGCGACGCCGATCACCGCGGGCAGCGGCGTCCATTCAACCTCGATCGCCTCGACCGCATCGCGGGCTTGATCGATGGTCTCCGCCACCACAAAGGCCACGGCGTCGCCGACATGCCGCACCACGCCGTGCGCCAGGATCGCATAGGGCGGACCGGTGAACGGATCGACTTCCAGATTGAACAGGCAGGGAAGACCGCCGAGGTCCTTGACGTCCTCTGCCGTCAGGATCGTGGCCACGCCCGGCAGGCCGCGGGCGCGGCTCGCGTTGATGGTGAATTTCGCATGCGCATGCGGCGAGCGCAGCACCAGTGCGTGCATCGCCGACTGCGGCGCGTGGTCGTCGGTGTAGCGGCCCCGACCTCGAATGAGCGCATCGTCTTCCTTGCGAAGGACGCTTTGACCGACGCCAAATTTGATGGGAGCCATCGTATCTCCGTTTCCCAAGTTTTGATTTTCCGGGTTTCCCGTTGTGATTTTTGGCCATATTGCAGCGGATCGCAAGGCAGCGCAAACGGACTTTAGCTGCGCACCAGCGACCTCAGCCAGCCCCAGCCGAACAGCAGCAGGATCGAACCGGCATAGACGATCGTGCCGACGACGATCAGCAGCAGAAGCGCGGCCTCATCCCGCAACGCACTCAGCTCCAGGAAATACGACGCAGCGAACCGCGCGGCAAGCCACAGCGCGGCCCCGAGCACGGCACCGGACACGACAAACTTCGCCAGCGATTGCAGCAGCGCGCGGTCGAGATCGAGGTACCCTGCCCGCACCGCAAACCCGACCACCAGCAGCAGGTTGATCCAGGCGCCGACCGCGGTGGCGAGCGCCAGGCCGACCTGGGCCAGCGATCCCATCAGCAGAATTTTCAGCAGGACGTTGGCGGTAAGCCCCGTGAGCGAGGCCTTCACCGGCGTCGCGGTGTCCTTGCGGGCGTAAAAGGTCGCGACCGCGCTGCGGATCAGCACAAACGGGATCAGCCCGACGGCGTAGGCCGCAAGGGTAGCGCCGGCGGCGGCGGCGTTGGCTGTCGTGAACGCGCCGCGCGCAAACATCGCGCGCATGATCACATCGGGCACGGTGAGGAATGCCGCGACGAATGGCACCGTTGCGAGCAACGTAAACTCAAAGGCACGGCGCTGCGACGCCGCCGCACCGTCCTCGTCGCCCGCGGTGATCCGGCGCGACATTTCCGGCAGCAGCACGGTGCCGATGGCAATGCCGATCACGCCGATCGGCAACTGATAAAGCCGCTCGGCGTAATACAACGCCGACAATGCGCCGACAGGCAGGAAGGTGGCGATGATGGTATCGGCGAACATCGCGACCTGGGTGCCCATCGAGCCCAGCGTCGCCGGGCCGATCGCGCGGAAGAACGCGCGGACGTCCTCATCGAGCCGCAACGGCGCGAAGCGCGGCAGGCCGCCATGCCGGGCGAGGTCGCCGGCCAGAAGAAAATATTGCAGGAAACCGGAGATCAGCACGCCCCAGGCCGCGGCGTGGCCGACGGTCGGAAACAATGCGGCCAGCGCCAGCGTCGCCATCATCGCGATGTTGAGAAAAATGGACGCCGCTGCGGCACTGGCAAAACGCTGCATCACGTTGAGCATGCCGCCGTAAAGCGTCACCATCGTAATCAGCAGAAGATAGGGGAACGTGATGCGCGTGAGCTCGATCGCGAGACGGCGCTGTTCGGAATCTTCCGGGAAGCCCGGGGCAAGAATGCGCATGGCCTGTGGCATGAACAGCCACGCGACAACAAGCAGGACGACTTGCGACAGCAGCAGCAGGGTAAAGATGCGATCGGCGAACAGCCGAGCCGAGGTCTCGCCGCCCTTGCCATGGACATGGGCATAAGCCGGAATGAAGGCCGTGTTGAAGGCGCCCTCGGCAAAGATCGCACGAAAATTGTTGGGCAGGCGCCAAGCCACGTAAAACGCGTCCGCCACCGGCCCGGCGCCGAGGATCGCCGCGAGCATGATGTCGCGCGCGAGGCCGGTCAGCCGCGAAAGGAGCGTATAGCCGCCGACGGTGAAAATACGACCGAGCATGCGCCGCTTCTACAGCATGCGGCGGCGCTTCAAAACGGTGAAATCAGGAGATTCGCCGTTTGGGCATGATCTAATCCGAAAACCGGCAACCACTTTTCGGGATCATGCCGCAAGCGCGCCACGCACAGCCCTGATGATGCGCTCCTGCGTCGGCTCATCGAGATAGGCATGCATCGGCAGGCTGATGACATCCTCCGACAGCGCCTCGCTAATACGCAAGCCGCCGTCGGCGACCGGACAATCCCGGTAGGCGGTCTGCTGATGCATCGATTTCGGATAGTAGATCGCGGTCGGAATGCCCTGCGCTTTCAGCGCCGCGGCAAAAGCATCGCGATCGCTCCCCTTCGGCAGCCGGATGGTGTATTGCGCCCACACCGAGGTGCAGCCGCTGGCGAGACGCGGAACCGACACGATATTGCCGAGACCCCGTGCATAGCGCTCCGCAACGACATTGCGCGCGGCGATCTCGTCCTCGAAGATTTTCAGCTTCTCGATCAGGATCGCCGCCTGCAGGGTGTCGAGCCGTCCGGTGAGCCCGAGCCGAACATTGTCGTACCTGTCGAAACCCTGGCCGTGCATGCGGATGCTGCGCAGCGTCTCGGCGAGTTCGGCATCATCGGTGAAAATCGCCCCGCCATCGCCAAAGCAGCCGAGCGGTTTTGCGGGGAAAAAGCTGGTCGCGGTGACCAGGCCGAAGGTGCCGAGCCGGCGGCCCTTGTAGCTCGCGCCGAACGCCTGGGCTGCGTCATCGAGCACGAACATGCCCTCGGCCTCCGCGACCCTGCCGATGGCGTCATGGTCGGCGCTTTGCCCGAACAGATCGACAGGAATCACCGCCCTCGGTTGCAAGCCGCGCTTGATCGCGGTTGCGATGCCGCGCTTCAACGAACCCGCGTCCATGTTGAAGGTCGCCTCGTCGACATCGACGAACACCGGCGTAGCACCCGTGAGCGCCACCGCCTCACCGGTCGCGCAAAATGTGAACGACGGACAGAACACCGCATCGCCACGGCCGACACCCTTGGCCATCAGCACCATCAGCAGCGCATCGGTGCCACTGGCGCAGCTCACGACATGCTTGGCGCCGCTGAAAGCCGCGAGCGCAGCCTCGAGCTGCGTCACCTCCGGACCATTGATGAACTGGCAATGGGTGAGCACCCGGGAAACCGCCTCATCGACGGAGTTGCCGAGCCGGCGGCGCTGCGCGGCGAGATCGATGAAGGGTACGGGTTCTGGACGCAGGTGCTGGTTCATGGAGCCTTGCAGGGATTTGGAATGGGACATTAACGCGCGATTAGCCGACAACGCGGCGCGGGCCCTTGAGGGGTGCGGTTGCGGCAGGTCTGGCGGGGGCTTCCAGGCAACGGATCGCGATTTCAAGGCTGGCGACGCCTTCGTCGCCGGTCACCGCGGGCACGCCGCCGGAGCGCACCGCGCCGAGGAATGCGATCAATTCGGCCCGCAGCGGCTCGTCATGGCCCACCGGCAGATGCCGCATCGAGTAGCTGCCGTCCGGCTTGAAGCCGAAGCACTCGGTCACCTGACGGGTGAGAAGATCGCCCATCACATATTTGCCGCGGGTGGCGACGGTGACGTTACGCGCCTTGAACGGCGTCAGCCAGTTGGTGTTGATATGCGCGAGCACGCCGGAGGCGGTGCGGAACTGCAATAGCGCGATATCCTCACGCTCGGCGACGGCGCTGGAGAGCTGCGGCTGCACCTCCACGATGTCCGACTCCGTGAACCAGCGGATCAGATCGATGTCGTGCACGGCGAGGTCAATCACGACGCCGACGTTCGACATGCGCGGCGGAAACGGTCCGACGCGGGTGATCGCGATCGAAAGGATGTCCTCGCCCGATATCGCCGCCTTGATGGCGGCGACGGCCGGGTTGAAACGTTCGACATGACCCACCATCAGCGTCACACCGGCCCGGCGTGCGGCGTCGACGATCTCCTGTCCCTCCTCGACCGAGGACGCGATCGGCTTTTCGACCAGGACGTGAACATCGCGCGCGATGCAGGCTAGCGTAAGCTCGTGATGGAGATGCGTTGGCGCCGCGACCGTCACGGCATCGATACCTTCGGCGATCAAGTCGTCCAGCGTGGCGAAGGTGCGGCAGCCGGTCAGTTCCGTGGCGCGCGTCCGATGCGCCGGCAGCGGATCGACCACGCCGACCAGCGTCGTATCCGGCAACCCGGTCAGCACGCGGGCATGGTTGCTGCCCATGACGCCGGCGCCGATGACGCCGACGCGAAGCGTGCGTTTTGCCTCGGCCTTCCCGCCCAATGCGAGCCCCTTGGAAATCATAAATCAGCCCCGATCATGTTTCGACACGAACATCCCGTGGCTCTCCTAGCACGTTCGTCACAAACGTGGCGAATGCCGAGAGGCCATCCCGGACACGTTTTGAGTCAGAAAATTACACCATCCCGCTACCGGCCCCCGGCAGCGAACATTATCCAAAAGAAGCCTGATTCGAGGCGAAACGATGAATTGTTCAGGTGCGCCGATAATCATCCTCGATACGGATGATGTCGTCCTCGCCAAGATAGCTGCCGGTCTGCACCTCGATCAGTTCCAGCAGAATCTTGCCGGGATTTTCCAGCCGGTGGACCGCGCCGATCGGGATATAGATCGACTCGTTCTCGTGCACGGTCTTGACCAGTTCATTGACCGTGACGCGCGCCGTGCCGCGCACGACGATCCAGTGCTCGGAGCGGTGATGATGCTTTTGCAGTGAGAGCCGGTTGCCCGGTTTCACGACGATGCGCTTGACCTGGTGACGGTCACCGGTGTCGATCGATTGATAACTTCCCCACGGGCGGTGCACCTTGAGATGGTCCTCGGTCACATGGGGTGCTACCGTCTTCAGCTTGGCGACCAGCCGCTTCAATCCGTTGGCGTCCTTCTGACGCGAGACCAGTATGGCGTCCTGCGTCGCCACCACCACGAGATCGTCGACCCCTTCCAGCGCGACCAGCGCCTTGTCGCTCGAAACGTTGCAGTTGCGTGAATCCTCGAACACCGCGGCGCCCTGCGCGGCGTTGCCCTGGGCATCCTTGTCCGACAGTTCCCACACCGCAAGCCAGGAACCGACATCGGACCAGCCGCACTTAACCGGCACCACCGCGGCGCGCGACGTCTTTTCCATCACCGCGTAGTCGATGGAGATCGCCCTGGCCTTTGCAAACGAATCCGGATCGAGCGTCACGAAACCGAGATCGCGTCCGGCCCTGGTCACGGCATCGCTCACCACTCGCACGCTGTCGGCATCGACATTGCGATATTCGTCGAGCAGAACAGATGCGCGAAACATGAAGTTGCCGCTGTTCCAGAGGTAACCGGATTTGATGTAACCGGCGGCGGTCGCGGGATCGGGTTTTTCAACAAATTTGACGACCGCGCGGACCTCGCCGGAAATGACCTCGCCGGGGCTGATATAGCCGTACTCGGTGGCCGCCCGCTCGGGCTGCACGCCGAAGGTCACGATGCGTCCCGCATCGGCGGCGACCAGGCCGTGACGGCAGGCAGCAACAAAAACGTCGTTATCGCGAACGACGTGATCGGCGGCGAGCGCGAGCACCACGGCATCGTTGTCACGCGTCTGCGCAAAGGCCGCGCCTGCGGCAATGGCCGGACCGGAATCCCGCCGCATCGGCTCCAGCAGCACATCGGCCTCAAGCCCGATCTCGGCCAATTGCTCGAGCACCATGAAGCGATACGCCATGTTGGTGATCACGATCGGACGTTCGAACAGTGCTGCGTCGGAGACGCGCTGCAGCGTGTCCTGAAATGTCGAACGCGGCCCGAACAAAGGCAGGAACTGCTTCGGACGCACCTCGCGCGATGCCGGCCACAGCCGCGTTCCAGCGCCGCCGCACATGATCAGTGGAACAATTCGTCTGTCCATCGGCGCCTCAAACCTTGTAGTGGTCGCGATACCACGCGACAAAATCGCGAATACCATCCTCGATGGATGTGCGGGGACTGAAGCCA
>Ga0209871_1000196_pt1 | contig 18568 bp, 16 predicted proteins | sample OrgsoiDNA2013045_FD_185795 | JGI IMG/M metagenome (GOLD analysis project Ga0209871, IMG submission 185795) | Permafrost soil microbial communities from the Arctic, to analyse light accelerated degradation of dissolved organic matter (DOM) -... | ecosystem: Environmental > Terrestrial > Soil >... | reverse complement strand
CCAGCATGGCCAGCTGCTGGCTCTGCTCCGGGCTCATCGACATGGCCGCTGCCATCGCCTCGCGGTCATCGCCCGCCACCAGGCGGTGCACGACCTTCAGGTTGGTGTTCTTGATGACATCGGGAGCGAGGCGGACCGGCACTTGGTCGGCCACCACGATGGCCTGGCCGTAGGCGCGCACCTCGGCGAGCATCTGGCTGAAAGTGTCCACGAACGCGCCCTGCGGGTCGGCATGCCACGCATCGGTGGTCTTCCGTGCCGCGCTCAGCAGCCGGTGCGCCTCCTCGACCACCACGATGTGCGAGAGCGCCGATGCTGCCAGCGGAGCCCCCGCGCGTGCCCGTCGCTCCAGCTCGCGTGCGTGCTCGGCGCGCCGGTGCTCATACAGCCTCGTCAGCAGCAGCCCCATGACGAAGGCCTTGTCCGCGTCGTCTCCCAGGCCTTCCAGCTCGATCACGGTCGGGGCCCTCAGTAGCTCGCCCATCGGAACCGAGCGTTCCACGTCGAGCATCAGGCCGCGAGCGCCCCGGCGCAGCGCGTTGAGCCGCGTGGTCAGCGCGGCCGTGATCTCCTGGGTGGTCTCGCCCTTGAAGCCCAGGGTTGGGACGAGCCGCTCGACGGCGGCCACCAGCTCCCCGAGCGTCGGCGCCTCCGGGCCCCCGGACTCGCCGGCCTGAGATCGTGCGCCGGTGCTGAAACTCCAGCCTCGCTCGGTGTACAGCTCGATCAGGCACTGCTCCAGCACCTGAGGGAGCGGTATCCAGAGCGCCATGCTGCCCATGAACACGGTCTTCAGCAGGTCCAGATGCGTCGAGACGTCGATCCCCGGCGGCACCTCGAACGGGTTGAGCCGCAACGGGGCGACGGACTCGCGCCCGATGGTGAAAACCCGGATCTTGCTGCCGGAACCCTTCCAGCCGAGCATCTCCCGGTACTCGGTCTTGGCGGGCTCGATCACCAGGAAGGGCACGTCCGCCGATGCGGCCTCGGCCAGCAGGTGCATGATCGTGTTCGTCTTGCCCGCGCCGGTCAGCCCGCAGACGAAGGCATGCCGGGTGAGCTGATCGCGTTCCAGGCGGTACCGCGTCCCGGTCGAATGCCGCTGATCCATGACGTCGCCCAGGTCGAGCGCCGGCCGGTCGGCGCGAGGCGACGGACGCGACACCGCGAACGAGGGCGCCGGGCGCACCGAGAACCCCGAGGTCTCCAGCCGCGGCAGATGGGCGATCGCGGCCAGCTGGTGGGAGTCCAGCAGGGTCTGGTTCAGGAACGGATGGCGCCACGGGCGGGGCCCGGCAGGGGCAGGCTCGTACGGCATGGCCCACTGCGCCGCGGCCCGGGCCGCGGGCTCGCTGACCGCCGTCCGCAACGGCAGTACCAGCGCTTGCGCGTCAGAGAAGGTGGCCCGCCAGGCAGCAGCCAGCCGCCAGTAGCTGGCCCGGGTGCCCAGGAGGTATACCGCCGTCCGCCATCCGCCCACGGCCAGCGCCCGGTTCAGTGAGGTCACCAGGACATCCATCTGCGCCGAGTAGACCCTGGCCAGCGGGCTGGGCTTAGCAGAGTCCTCGCCGGCGAGGACGGTGCGCACGTCCTCCATCGCCACATTGCGCAGGTGGCTGAGCGTCGCCGGGTCAATCGGCTCGGCCAGCACGAGCACGCTGAAGGGAACGCCCCGCATGCTGCGCACCAGCCGGTCCCAGGGGGCCGGGCCCTCATCTGAGGCGTCGTAGCGCGGTATGCCGTGCGCGATCCCGGCGACGGGGAAATCGCCCATGTCGTGCACTCCGGCCGGGGTACGGTCGACCGCGGCGAAGAGCCCGTCCAGCAGCGAGGTCACCACATGCTGCTGCTCGTCCAGCAGCCACTCCTGCGAAGGCCCGCTGATCCAGGTGCCGAGCGAGAAGCTGACGCCACCGGCACCGCCTGCCACGCGGAACGCGAGCGGGATGCTCTCTCCGGCCAGCCCGGCGAGCAGCGGCTCGCTCAGCGGAGCCGGTCCGGGCGCGGATCCCGACGGCACCGCGTCACCCACCCCCCGGATCCGCTCCAGTCGCCGGGCGGCCGGGGTGACCGGCGACCAGCCGCCGGGCGGCGGCAGGGAGCCAAATTCCAGTGCAGATCCGCCGAGGTAGTCCAGCGCGTCCGGGCCGATGGTGAGCATGCTCATTACAGTGCCAGCAGGATAACGACGATTGCGGCCAAGGCGACAATGAGGATGCCGACCAGGCACCCGCGCTTGAAGCCAGCGCCCGGGGACCGAAATTCGGCACCCGATGTGCGGTTGAATGCCACCTGGGCCTTCAGGAAGCCGCGCTTCGACTTTCCCCGCACCTCGACCCAGTCACCCTCGGATACGAATCCGACAACTCCGTTGCCCCAGAGGCGCACAGTGACCATGCTGGTGCGGCCCGCGGAGGGGTCATGCTGCTCCAGCCGGAACGTAACCTCGGCGCCGCTGGTTCCCTGCGAGATGTTCCGAGCCTCGCCCGCAATTCCGCCGGCGAGCACCGGTGGCGGGCGCAGCGCGCGACGAGCCTGCGGCGTCTGGGCGGCCTCAGGGGTCAGGCTGGCATCTCGGCGGCTGGCTGGCCGGCCGCCGGGCTCCGGCGGGCGCGGGGAACTACCTGCGAGACCAGGGAGCTGCCATCCTTCGCGGCGCCGGGGAGTCTGGCCGTCTGGAGGCTCCGCATTACCGGACATGACAGAATCCGGCTCAGCCCAGGAAGGAAGCGACAAAGAACAGGATGATGGTCAGCGCGATGAGGGTGAACGCGATGTAGAAGAGGGTGTGCCCAACGCGGCGCCCGACTTTGCTCTTGGACCGGAACTCGGCACCAGAGGTGCGGTTCAGTGCTACTTCAGCGTTCAGGAAGCCTTGCCGGGTCTGTCCTTTCGCCTCCACCCAGTCGCCCTCGGAGACGAACCCGACGGCTCTGCCGCCGTACAGCCGCACGGTGACCATGCTCGTGCGGCCGGCGGAGGGGTCGTGCTGCTCCAGCCGGAATGTCACCACGCTGACCGAGGAATTCGAGCCCTGAATCGTGCCCTGCGCTATGTTGCGGGCCTCGCCCGCGATTCCCCCGGCGAGCACAGCCGACGGAGGTGCCGCGCTGCGGGGCTTTAATCCGTCGCCGTGAGCTGGCCGTCCGCCCGCCCGATCCTGGCGCTGCGGCGGGCCGGGCGCGCCACCGGGCACACTACCGGGCGCGCCGGGAAGCTGCCACCCGGTGCGGCGCTGGGGAGCCTGGCCGCCTGGAGGCTCTGTGGTGCTGGACATGACGAGGTCCTCCGAGGTCTCACGGACCACAGGTGACCCATAGCGAGTCCACAACCTGCAGACCGTTTAAGGGCCAGTATCCACGTGCGACGAACGGAAGGGAATATGCTGCGCGGGGTCCCTGACGCGCTACCCCAGACTGAGCTCAGCGCGGACCTGCGCCGCCGCGGCGACCATGGTGGCCAGCTTGGCCCGGGCGGCATCGGGCTGCAGGTGCCGCAGGCCGCAGTCCGGGTTGATCACCAGCTGCTCGGGTGCCACGTACCGCAGCGCCCGGCCGATCCGCGCCGCCACCAGCTCCTGCGACTCGACCTGGTCGGTCTTCACGTCGATCACGCCCAGTCCCAGGCCGCGGTCCCAGTGATACTGCTCCAGCAGCCGCAGGTCCTCGTCGCCCTTGCGGGCGAACTCCAGCGCCAGCCGGTCGACCTTGGTGTCCTGCACCGCAGGGAACAGGAAGTCATAGTGACCGGCCCACAGCGGCCGGGCATAGCGGTTGCCGTAGCAGACATGCAGTACCCAGCTGACGTCGGGGACATCGGTGACGATGTTGATCGCCTCGACCGCCAGGGCGATGTCCTCGGGATACCCGGCGAGGAACGGCTCGTCGATCTGCAGCAGCCGGGCGCCGGCGCCCGCCAGCTCCGCAGCCTCCGCGTTGAGATGCCGGGCGAGCGCGCGGACCAGATCGCCAGGGTCGGAATACGCGCTGTCCCGGATCCTCCTGGACAGCGAGAAGGGCCCGGTTATGGACACCTTCACTGGCATGTCCGTGAGGTGACATGCGAAACGGAAATCGTCCGCGAGCCCCAGCCCAAGGCCGTCGGGCTCCGGCAGCGGGCGGGTGACCTGCGCGTCGTAGTAGTCGAGGTAGTCGGCCTTGGCCATGTGCGGTATCTCCACGCCGGGGATCCTGGCCAGCAGGTAATCGATGTCGTTGTCGCGGCGCAGTTCTCCGTCGGAGAAGATGTCGATGCCGGCCCGCTCCTGATCCAGGATCGCTGCCTTGACGGCCATTTCGTGGATCTCGTTCAGGTAATTCCGGCTGATCCGGCGCTGGTAATAGTCATTCCTGAGCTGGCCGAGCCACTCGGGCACTGCGTAGGAACCGATAACGGTCGTGGGCAGCACGGAGGCTACCTGCCGGGGCATCCTCATTCTCGCACTGCCGCGGTGAGGGTCTTGATGTTCGACGAAGGGCGCTGCGCGAACGGCGAGATGCGGACATCGAAACCGGCCCGGCCGCCGACATGCCGCAGCAGCGGGCCGTTGACCCAGTTCACGACGGAACCGTCGTACTTCCCCGGACCGTAGAAACCGCGATGGTAATCACGGACGTCTGTCACGAAGAGGTCATGGCACTGCAGCCGCCCGAATGGGTGCAGCAGCGGCAGGGTCTCCGCGAAGCTGCTGAGTGCGCCGTTGTTGACGTGTATCCGGATGTCCCCGTCGGATTCCAGCTGCGCGCGCAGCATCTCGCCGGTCAGGTCGGGCCCGATCTGATAAAGATCCAGCCCTTCCAGCGGCATGTAGCGCTCCTGGAGCCGGAGCGCTGCCCAGACCTGCTGCCAGAACGCCACTGCCCTGGCGGGGTCGCTGAAGTGCTGCGGCAGTGCGTCGCAGAGCAGCTCCGGGCCGAGCCGCAGCAGCTTGGAGACCAGATCGGGCACCTTGCGGGCCGGGGCGGAGAACCGCCGCGCGATGCGCCGCGCGGCCGCTGCCGGCAGGAAGGCCCTGACCTGCACCTGGTAGGCGCGCCCGCCGACGCGGGCCACCTCATCGCTGGGCAGATTGTCGTAGACGTTGGAGATGTACACCAGGAAGGCCTTGCCGCTCAGGAAACCGAGGCTGATCGCTGGATGAGTGGCGTCGACCACCAGGGCGTTGACATGGTCGCCGTGGTGGGCGACCGCCTGCCGCGCCCGGCTGAGCACATGCGGCGAGTAATCGCCCATCAGGTAGTGCAGGCGCCGGTAGTAGTCGCGGCTGTGCGCGCTGGACAGTGCGACGAACTCATCCAGCCAGGTCCGTGCCTGGCTGCCGTTGCCGACCCCAAGTTCCACGACGTAGAGCTCCGCGGGCAGCGCACCGCGCGCGTCCAGGTCGTCCCAGACCTTGAAGAGCTCCAGGATGAGGTCGCGGACCGCGCTGATGTTGCTCGCGTCGCTCTTGCCGCCCGGCAGCGACTTCTCGTACTCGCGCCCGGTGGCCTGCTCCCATGCCGACAGGGCCTGCCAGTAGAGCGTATTGAACCGCCAGACGCAGCTCGCGGTTCCGGCCCCCCAGGGCTCAAGCGAGATCCTGGCCGGAGCCTGCGGCGAGGTTCCGGCGGGAGTCCGCGGGGAGGTTCCGGCGGGAGTCCGCGGGGAGGTTCCGGCGGGAGTCCGCGGGGAGGTTCCGGCGGGAGTCCGCGGGGAGGTTCCGGCGGGAGTCCGCGGCGAGGTTCCGGCGGGAGCGTGCTCGCTCGCGTGCTCGGCCAGCAGCCCGGTGACCAGCGCCCGAAGATCGACATCCGCACAGCGGCGCAGATCGACGGCCAGCTCGATCCCCGGCTCCGTCACTTCCGCCTGCAGGACAGCCGGCAGGACCGGGCGAAGGTCAGCCACCTCCCGGAAGCTGGAGCGGTACTGGATCCAATCGCAGACCACGCGCACCCTGGACAGGTCGGCCGTGCTGGCGCTCAGGGACTCTACGATCGACCCGATGCAGCCGGTGAGGTCGACCGGATCTGCCCCGCGGAGCCTGCCGACGGGCCGCACCTCAATCCGCATCGGGCGCGCCTTCGGCGCCGGCGCCCGGCAGGCCGGGCGTCGTCCCGGAGTGCCCGGCGGTCATGCCCGGCGCTGTCCCGGAGTGCCCGGCGGTCATGCCCGGCGCTGTCCCGGAGTGCCCGGCGGTACCGTCCGGCGCTGCCCCGAAGTGCCCGGCTGTCATGTCCGGCGCTGTCCCGGAGTGCCGCGCGGTCATGCCCGCCAGCTCCAGGATCTCCGGGATAGCGCTCTCGTTCGCGACGGCCATGACGTGCACGCCGGCGACGCCGGGGATCTCGCGGAGCTGACTGATCGTCTCGGCGCACAGCCGCTTTCCCTCCTCGCGGACATGCGCCGGGCCGGCGCCGCGCAGCCGGTCGGCAACCTGGCCGGGGACATGCATGCCCGGGACGTTGCCCTGCAGGTGGTCCAGCGCCCGCAGCGACAGGACGGGCCCGACGCCCGCCAGGATGCGGCACCGCTCCTGCAGCCCGAGATCACGCACGCGCGACATCCAGCCGGCGAAGGCATGGACGTCGAAGACGAACTGCGTCTGCACGAACTGAGCGCCTGCCACGATCTTCTGGCCCAGCCTCGCGATACCGGACTCAGCCGGGCCGGACGGGTTCTCCACGGCGCCGATCAGCCAGCTGGGCGCCGGATCGAGCTCCCGTCCCGACATCAGCTTCCCTTCGTCGCGCATCGCCGCGGCCACCCGGAGCAGCTCCAGGCTGTCTAGGTCGAACACCGGCTTGGCGTCGGCGTGGTCGCCGAATCGCGGGTGGTCGCCGGTCATCAGCAGCACATTGGGTATGCCCATTGCGGAGGCGGATAGCAGCTCGGACTGCAGCGCGATGCGGTTGCGGTCGCGGCAGGTGAGCTGCATGATCGGCTCCACGCCGACCGTGAGGGCGGTGAGGCTCCCGGCCATGCTCGACAGCCGGACCGCGGCGCTCTGGTTGTCGGTGATGTTCACCGCGTCCACCCAGTCACGCAGCAGGGCCGCCTTGCGGGCGACCGGCCCGGCGTCGGCGCCGCGCGGCGGGCCGATCTCGGCGGTGACGACGAACCGCCCTGCCGCCAGCGCGCGCCGCAGCCGGCCCTGGCCGGCCGCGGCCAGGTGCCCGGCCGCCGCCCGGCGCGCGCCGGGCGGTTTGTGCGCCATGGCGCAGGAGCCTACAGGGCGGTCAGGCACGCGTCAGCACGCCATCCTCGAGCTGCAGCACATCGTCCGCCAGGTCCACGAGCGCCTGGTCGTGCGTAGCGACCAGGGCGGTGATCCCCTCCGACCGCACGACAGTCCGCAGCAGCCGCATGATCTGCCAGCCGGTCTCGGAGTCCAGCTGCCCGGTCGGCTCATCGGCGATGAGCAACTCCGGTCCGCCGGCCAGCGCCCGTGCGATCGCCACCCGCTGCTGCTGGCCGCCGGACAGCTCGGCCGGGCGCTGCCGGGCGTGATCCGCCAGGCCCACGATGCCCAGCATGAGCGCGACGCGCTCCTCCCGCTCGCGGACGCTGGCGCCGTTGATCCGCAGCGGGATCCCGGCATTCTCGGCGGCCGACAGGATGGGGATGAGCCCGAAGGACTGGAAGATGAACGCGACAGTCCGGCGGCGCAGCATCATCTGCTCGCGCTCGCGCATGGCGCCCACGTCCTGTCCGGCCACGTACACACTGCCGCTGGTGGGGCGGTCCAGCCCGCCGACAATGTTCAGCAGGGTGGTCTTGCCCGATCCGGACCGTCCGCAGAGCGCGACGAGCTGACCCTTCCGCAGCGTGAAGGACACGCCGCGCAGTGCGTGCACCGCGATGCTGCCACTGCCGTACGTGCGCGTCACCTCGCTCGCCGTCACCATGACGTCACCAGCCCCGGCACCCGCGGCCGCGGCGGACCCTTGCTCGCCGGTCATCGGGCGGGCTCCTGATGCTCACCGGGATGCTGCCGGTCGTCCGGCCATACGCCGATGTGACCGGGCTCGGCTTCCAGCCGCACCCGGTCGCGCATGCCCAGCGGCTCGACCATCTCGCGCGGCAGCTGCAGCCTGCCGGCGCGGTCCAGGACCGCGTACTCGACCGCGTGGTGGGTGGCGTTGCCCTCGTCATCCGATGTCGCATGCCGGAGCGTCTCCGAGCTCGTCCGGCCGTCGCGGATCGCGATGGTCCGCCGTACCTGGGCCGACACCGTCGGGTCGTGCGTGACGACCAGCACAGTGACCCCGAGCTCGGTGTTGGCCGACTGAAGCGCGGCGAACACGTCCTTGGCGGTGGCACTGTCCAGCTCGCCGGTGGGCTCGTCGGCCAGCAGCAGCCGGGGTTCATTCGCCAGCGCGGTTGCGATCGCCGTGCGCTGCTGCTCGCCGCCCGACATCTGCACCGGCTTGCGGCCCGCGCAGTGCCCGACGCCCAGCACCTCCAGCAGCCCGCTGGCACGGCTGGCCCGCTGCCGCCGGGCCAGGCCGCTGAAACGCATCGGCATGATGACGTTCTGCTGTGCGGTCAGGTAGGGGAGCAGGTTGCGCGCGGTCTGCTGCCAGATGAAACCGACGGTCGTGCGCCGGTAGGTGACGCGGTCGCGGGAATGCATCGCCGCCAGATCGTGCCCGGCCACGCGCACTGACCCAGCCGTCGGCGCATCCAGGCCGGCCAGGATGTTCATCAGCGTCGACTTGCCGCTGCCCGAGGCGCCGACGATGGCGGTCAGCTCGCCCTCGTCGATCAGCAGGTCCAGGCCCTGGAGCGCCTGCACATCGATGCCGTCCGCCGCATAGATCCGGACCAGCCGGTCGCAGGCCACCAGGGCGCCCTCGCCGTAGCTGGACCGGGACCGCTCGAACTCGGCGCCGAGCTCAGCGACACCCGAAGCCGCCGCGGGCCCCGAAGCCGCAGCGGGCCCCGAAGCCGCCGCGGCCGAAGCGGCGTCCGCGCCGGACACCTGACCGTCGCGCGAATGGCTCCCCGTTGCCTGCGTCACGCTGTCATCCTCCTCTGGTCGTCCATCATCGCGCTCGGCCGCTGATCCGCAGCGCGCGTGGCGCCGCGGCCGCGTGCGCGGGTGCCGGTGGATACCGCCAGGTTCAGGGCCGGGCAAGGACCGGCACCGGTGCAGGCTGCGGTGCGACGGGCCTGCGCCGCCGTGGCCCGCGTTGCGTCAGGCCATCTTTGATTATGAATCCGGCCCCGGACAAATAGGTCACGCCGAAGCTGGGTAGCAACACAAGCGTTGGCAGAACGTTGCTGGCCGCTGGCGGCTGGCCGCTGGCCAGCAACGTTGCTGGCCAGGACACACGAAGACGCTATATTGATTATTTCGGTCTGAATAATATAGATTATTCTGATGCCGCAAGCCCCCTTCCGGGCACGATCGAGAGGAACGGCGCTGTGTCCGTAACTGATGAGCTACTGGAGAACAACCAGCGGTATGCGGAGTCGTTCCACGGTCCGCTGCCCATGCCGCCGGCCCGCCATCTCGCCGTGCTGGCCTGCATGGATGCCCGGCTGAACGTCTACGCTCTGCTGGGCCTGGCTGAGGGCGAGGCGCACGTGATCCGCAATGCGGGCGGCGTCGTGACCGAGGATGAGATCCGCTCTCTGGCTATCAGTCAGCGCCTGCTGGGCACCAACGAGATCATCCTGATCCACCACACCGACTGCGGGATGCTGACGTTCACCGATGATGTCTTCAAGGCAGGCATCCAGGAGGAGACCGGCATCAAGCCGCCGTGGGCCGCTGAGTCGTTCTCCGACATCGACGCTGACGTCCGGCAGTCGATTGCCCGCATCACGGCGAGCCCGTTCGTGCCGCACACCGACGCGGTGCGCGGTTTCGTCTTCGAGGTAGAGACCGGCAGGCTGCGCGAGGTGAAGTAGCGCGATTCCGGAGCCGGCGATTCCGGCGCCGGCGGACCAGGCCGGCCTCGGCCACCAGGAGACGGGCCAGGCTGGTCAGCCCTCGTTACCCTCGCCGCGGCCCTGCTGCTCGGCCAGGAAGCGCTCGAACTGCGCGCCAAGCTCATCGGCGGTCGGCATGGCCGCCGCGGCCTCGTCGGCCAGCAGTCCCTCCTCCTGGCCGGAGGTAAAGGCGTCGTACTGCTGCTCGAGGGACTGAACGACCTCGGTGACCTCCGCTGAGCCTTCTACCTGCCTGGTGATCTCCAGGTCGGTCCGGTGCGCGGCCTCGCGCAGCGCGTCGGCGGGCAGCGACAGGCCGGCCGCCCGCTCAACCGATTCCAGCAGCGTGACGGCCGCCGCGGGATAGGCAGCCTGAGCCAGATAGTGCGGCACATGGACGGCGAAACCGATCGCGGCGCGCTCGTCCTCGCCCAGCCGCAGCTCGAGCAGGGCGGATGCGCTGCCGGGGACCTGCAGCCTGTCGACGAGCGGGCGGTAGCCTTCCACTAGGTCGGGCCGGGTGGCGTGCCCGGTCACGCCGAGGGGCCGGGTATGCGGGACCCCCATCGGGATGCCGTGGAAGCTGACGGCGAGGCGGACCTTCAGCGCGGCCGATAGCTGGCGCACCGCCAGGGTGAACGCCTCCCACTCACGGTCCGGCTCCGGGCCGTTCAGCAGCAGGAATGGTGTCCCGGCCGTGTCGCGCATCAGCGAGACCGCGAGCTCGGGAGCGTCGTAATGCTCCCAGTGGTCCTTGGTGAAGGTCATGGTCGGCCGACGGGATCTGTAGTCGATCAGCGCATCGACGTCGAATCTGGCGATCTCCTCATGGTCGAGCGTGCTCAGCAGATGCGCCGCGAGCAGCCTGCCTGCCCCGCCCGCGTCGATGAAGCCGTCGAGGTAATACAGCATGACGAGCTCATCATCCAGGTCGGGCGCATCAGGACTCACCTCGTAGAGGTCTGCGGGATCGCGCGCCACGTTCACAGCCTCTCCAGACGTCGGTCTTCCTACTAGTCATACCAACGTCAGTCTGCTGTTCATAAATCCGGGCCGCAAAATTTAGCCGTTGGTACCGGTCTCGCCCGATACCTCCCTCTCCTCTCCCTCTCCGCCTCCGCCTCCGCCTCCGAAAGGGTCACCGTTCGCTTCGCCGGGCAGCCGCCGGGCGTCTGGTCAGCGGACGACGATTGCGCGGCCGATGCCGGTGGGCACGTGGCATCTGGCCGGGCCGGGTAACTGGCCCGCCACTGGCCGGGGGTGCGCTCAGTCGGGATTGGCCGTATTCGTGTTATCGGCTGAGCAGGTACGCGCGCGGGCTCAGTTTGCCGATCATCTGGTAAACGCCCCACAAGGAGTTGGTGAGCATCGCGTTGTAGGCGTCTGTCCCGAATGTGTCTTCGTACTGCTGCCGGTTGCGGAGCAGCCGCGACGCGTGCAGGAGCTGGCGGGAACTTGTGCCCGCCCCGTCCTCCTCGGCGCGCTCACGCCACGAGCCTTGCAGATTGATGCACTGGGCGATCTTCAGGCCTGCCGCGTCGATGGCCGTTTCGAAGTAGCGCGGGTCAACGTTCGACGCAAAGATTCCTACGGGAGGCCAGAGCCGCTCAGCCTCGTCTGGATGCAGCCAGTCCGTGGCCATCATCTGGTAGATGACTACGTGGCCGTCCGGCCGCAGCACTCTGCGGAACTCACCGAAGGCAGCGCGCAGATCCTCGACGTGTACCAGGACGTCTCGGCACCAGACCAGGCAGACGCTGTCGTCCAGCTCGCCAAGGGACTCGGCCATACCGAGCGCAACCTCTACGCGGTCTGCGATGTCCGGTTCGGTGGACGCAAGACTCGCCAATGCCCTGCGTGCTCCGTCGATATGGCGGGTTACCGGGTCGATGCCATGAACTGTCAGGCCGAACCTGCGCACGAGTTCGATGGAATGCCACGCCTCACGACAGCCCACATCCACCGCGAGGGCGTCGGGCTCCAGAGCCAGCCCCGCGACGAGATCGAAGAGAAGGTCGTACCCTCTCGGGTTCAAGCTGACGTCGAGTTCCGCTTCGAAGGCCGCATCCTCGGCGAATGCCGCGCCGTAGCCGTAGACCTCTTCGTTGGAACGCCACGCCGGGCTGGTGGTCACGGGCCGAGCGTACCGACGGCGACCCACCGCGGCGAGCGAGTTCCAGGCGTGGGCGCGGCACTCTTGGCCGAGCGCCTCCAGCACCGCTAGACGGTGCTGGTCGGAGAACAGCTTACGATGTATCGTGTTCGCATGGACACGTCAGTGCGTGACGATATAACGGCTGCGGCGGCGGTGCACCGCGATCTCGGCCCCGACTATGGCGACGCCGTGGCAGAAGGTCTGGTCGAGCGCATTGGCGCCGAGATCGACAAGCGGGTGGACGCGCGCCTGGCCCAGCAGCGCATGGCCCAGCATGGATTGGCCCCGCCAGGCCCGAAGGCCCCGGCGGCGGCAACCCGGCAAGCTTGGGCGCCGGTCGTGATGGGCCTCGGGTCGATGAGCCTCGGCACCATCCTCGCGGTGGCCGTGATCAAGGGAGGCCAACAAGGCGGCCCCGCTCCCGCGGTGGTCGTCGTCCTGATCTGGGCGCTCATCGCGGTGGTGAACGTCGCTTACGCCCGCCACCGCTGAGACCGCTGGCGCTGACGAGGACGGCGGCCAGCACGGTGCTGTGCTGGCCTAGCGCGCCCGTCAGACGCCCGGCCGGCTACCGCCCGCGGTCACGTTGCTGGCGCCGCCGTCCGGTCTGCCGCGGCCGTCAGGGCCGGCAGTCGATGAGCGCCCTGCGCTGGCGCCACCGGGCGAGCAGGTCAGACAGTTCGGCGTACATGAAGTCGAAATACTCTGCGGACTCGGCCATCCGCGCGCCGGCCGGCGTGCCGGCGCCAAGGACGTCGATGCCCTCACGCAGCACGTCTGCCCACCGCTGCAGCAGGCGGTCGCGGTGCACGAGCAACTCGTTCCAGACATCGTCGGGTACGCGGTAGTGATGGCGGCGGGAGCCGGGCTCGCCTTCCCTGCTCACCATGCCCAGCTGGACCAGGTAGCGCACCGCGCCGGAGACTGCCGCCGGGCTGGCCTGCAGCAGGCCAGCCAGCTCGGTGGCGGTGAGACGGCTGGAGTCGGCGGTGAGCAGCGCGGCGAAGATCCGGGCGGGCATCCGCGGGACGCCGGCCTCGACGAGGACCGACGCGAAGCGCTCGATGAACCGGCCGACCGCCTTGTCATCACGTGCCGGACGTGCCGCAGCATCATGTGCCGAGCCTGCCGCAGCATCACGTGCCGAGCCTGCCGCAGCATCACGTGCCGGACCTGCCGCAGAATCACGTGCTGGACGCCGCACGTCGTTCACTGGCACACCGCTTCCGTCCCGTTTCTCTCGGTATTCAGAGTTTTCACAATTTTATGAAACAAGTGTAGGCTCTGAATCATGACTGAGACTATCGCCGTGGCGGGCCTCCGCAAGTCGTACGGCCGGACCATGGCGCTGGACGGGCTGGACCTGAGTGTCGCCGAAGGCGAGGTACACGGGTTTCTCGGGCCTAACGGGTCAGGCAAGACGACCACCATCCGGATCCTCCTCGGGCTGCTGCGCGCTGACGGCGGGAGCGCCGCCCTGCTGGGCGGCGATCCCTGGCGCGAGGCCACCGCCCTGCACCGCAGGCTCGCCTACGTGCCCGGTGATGTGACTCTGTGGCCGAACCTGTCCGGCGGTGAGGTGATCGACCTGCTCGGCAGGCTGCGCGGCGGAGTGGACGACAAGCGCCGGGCCAGCCTGCTGGAGCGCTTCGACCTGGACCCGACGAAGAAGGCCCGCGCATACTCCAAGGGCAACAGGCAGAAGGTGGCGCTGATCTCGGCGCTCGCCTCCGACGTCGAGCTGCTGATCCTGGACGAGCCGACCTCCGGCCTCGACCCGCTGATGGAGGCCGCGTTCCGCGCCTGCGTGGAAGACGAACGCCAGCGCGGCCGGACCGTGCTGCTCTCCAGCCACATCCTGTCCGAGGTCGAGGCGCTGTGCGACCGGGTGACGATCATCCGGTCTGGCCGCACGGTGGAGACCGGGACGCTGGCCAGCCTCCAGCACCTGACCAGGACATCGATCGCCGCGGAACTGGCCCGCTCGCCCGCCGGGCTCGATCAGCTGCCCGGCGTGCATGATCTCGACGTGCAGTATCTCAGCGGACAAGGAGCCAGGGTCCGGTGCGAGGTGGACACCGACAAGCTGAACGACCTGCTGCGCCGTCTCACCGACGCCGGCGTCCGCAGCCTGGTCAGCCAGCCGCCGACGCTCGAGGAACTGTTCCTGCGGCACTACGCCTGCGATGCGCCGGGCGAGCCGGCCAGCGCCAGCGGCGCCACGAGGAGCGTCCTAGGGAGCGGCAGGTGAGCGCGCTCGCCGGGACTGGCGCGCTCGCCAAGCTGGCGGTGCGCCGCGACCGGATCATGCTGCCGGCCTGGGTTTACGTCCTCACCGCGCTGGTGGCCGCCACCGGCTACAGCTTCAAGACGCTCTACAAGACCCAGGCCGCACGGGAGCAGGTCGCCGCGGGCACGGCCCACAACCCGGCGGTGCTCGCGCTGACCGGGCCGCTGTTCGGCACCTCGGTCGGCGCACTGACCGCCTGGAAATACGGGGCATCCGCCGCCGCGGGAGCGGCGCTGATGAGCATTTTCCTTGTCATCAGGCACACCAGGGCAGATGAGGAGGCCGGGCGTCTCGAGCTTGTCGGCTCGGCAGCGGTGGGACGGCACGCCGCGCTCGGCGTCGGGCTGCTCGTGGCTGCGGCGGCCAACTGCGCGCTCGCGCTGCTGATGGCCGTGGGCCTGATGGTCGTGGGCCTTCCGGCCGGCGGCGCCGCTGCTCTCGGGCTCGCCGTCGCCTCGTGCGGTCTGGTCTTCGCCGCGGTCGCCGCGGTCGCGGCCCAGCTGGCCGGGACCGCCCGCGGGGCCAGGGGTATCGCGATTGGCGTGCTCGGCGGCACTTACCTGCTGCAGTCGGTCGGAGCCGCCGCCGGAGCGGCGGGCCCGCAATGGCTGGCCTGGGTGTCCCCGGTGGACTGGGCGCTGCAGGTCAGGGCGTTCGCGGGCGACCGCTGGCTCGTGCTCGCCCTGCCCCTGGCAGCCGCCATCACGGCGGCCGCGGTGGCCGCCGCCCTGGCGGCACGGCGCGATCTGGGCGCCGGGCTCGTGCCGCCCCGTCCCGGTCCCGCGCAGGCCGCAGCCTCGCTGCGCAGCCCGCTCGCCCTGGCCTGGCGGCTGCAGCGCGGCACCCTGATCGGCTGGGGTGCGGCCCTCCTGGTCGTCGGCGCCGTCAACGGTGCGACCGCCAAGGGCATCGGCTCGCTGCTGGGCAGCGGCACGCAGGTCAGGAGCGCGCTGGCCAGGCTGGGCGGCCAGACCAGCATGACCAGCGCTTACCTGGCGGCGGTCATGGGCATCATCGGCCTTGCTGCCGCGGGCTACGCGATATCTGCCGTCCTGCGGCTGCGCTCCGAAGAATCGGCAGAACGGGCAGAACCCGTGCTGGTCTCCTCCGCCAGCCGGGTCAGCTGGGCCGCCAGTCACCTGATCATCGCCGTGACCGGGACTGCCGTCGTGCTGGCCGCGGCCGGCCTAGGCGCCGGGCTCGGATACGGGCTGCGCGGGGGGGATCCCGGCACGCAGGTGCCCCGGCTGCTCGGTGCCGCGCTTGTCCAGCTTCCCGCGGCCCTGGCGGTGGCCGCCATAGCCGTGGCCCTGTTCGGCCTGCTACCGCGGTCCTGCGTGGGCGGCGGATGGGCGGCGCTGGCCCTGGCGGCAGTGCTCGTCGAGCTCGGGCCGACATTCAGGCTCGCCCAGTGGATACAGGACATCTCACCGTTCAGCCACGTCCCCAAGCTGCCCGGCGGCACGCTCAGTGCCGTACCACTGGCCTGGCTGGCCGCCGTGGCCGTGGCTCTGGCCGCGGCGGGGATGGTCGGCCTGCGCCGCCGCGACATCGGCTGACTTCCCGTCAGCCCGGCCAGGCCGGCCGGCGGTGTGCCTCCTAACCGGCTGCGCCGACGTCCGCCAGGCTGCGCCGGGGTAGTACGCCAGGCTGCGCCGGGGTAGTACGCCCAGCTGCGCCGGGGTAGTACGCCCAGCCGGCCGGGAAGCAGCCCGCCTTGCGTCGGCGCTCGGCTACGGGTGGATGGTCTGTCCATCGGCGAGCATCGCGACGTACTTGGCTATCCGCTTGGCCCTGGTCTCCGGCCGCTTGGCGTCGCCGATCCTGTACAGGATCGCGTACCTGTTCACGCGGCTGATCGTCGCGAAGAACGCTCGCGCTGCCTCGTTCTCGGCCAGCTCGCGGGCGAGGTCGTCGGGGACCGTGATGGCGGCCTGGCCCGCGTACGCCGCGTCCCAGCGCCCGTCTGCCTTGGCCGCCTCGATTTCGCGCAGGCCGGCCGGCTGCATCCTGCCCGCCTCGATCAGCTGACCTGCCTTCTCGGTGTTGATCTGCGACCATCTGCCTCCCGGCTTGCGCGCCGTGAAGCGCTGCAGCCAGAACTGATCGTCGAGCCTGCCCTTCTGGCCGTCGATCCAGCCGTAGCACAGCGCCACGTCCAGAGCCTGCGCGTACGAGACCGTGCGTTCGCCGGAGCCCTTCTTCGCGATCTTGAGCCAGGCTCCGGGGGTGGTGGCGTGGTGCTCGGCGAGCCAGGTCTCCCATCCGGCCGGATCCTCGAATCCGATTACGGGAAGGTCGTCGCGCGGCATGTGGTTAGTCAACCACGGTGCACCGGACTACGGCTTCGGCCGCAGGCAAGGCCGCGACTCCGGCCACGGGTCGGGGTCGCAGGCCCGGCTACGGGTCGGGGGTCGCGGGCCCGGCTACGGGTCGGGGGTCGCGGGCCCGGCTACGGGTCGGGGGTCGCGGGCCCGGCTACGGGTCGGGGTCGCAGGCCCGGCCACGGTCGGGGTCGCAGGCCCGGCCACGGGCTGGGTCGCAGGCCCGGCCACGGGCTGGGTCGCAGGCCCGGCCACGGGCTGGGTCGCAGGCCCGGCCACGGGCTGGAGGGTAGTTAGTTGTCAATCAGCAAATGATGGGAGGCATAATTCAGGGATGGGTCCTGACGAGCTGAGCAGCCGGCGTCGCATGCTCGTTCTGGCGATCTGCTGCATGAGCCTGTTCATCGTCGGCCTCGACGTAACGATCGTGAATATCGCGCTGCCGTCAATCCAGAAGGACCTGCATGCCTCCATCTCGGGCCTGCAGTGGACGATCGACGCTTATACGCTCGTCCTGGCCAGCCTCCTGATGCTGTCCGGCTCCACGGCCGACCGGATCGGGCGCCGCAGGACGTTCCAGACGGGCCTGGTGATGTTCACTCTCGGCTCGCTGGCGTGCAGCCTTGCACCCGGCCTGGGCTGGCTGGTGGCATTCCGGATGCTGCAGGCCATCGGCGGGTCCATGCTGAACCCGGTAGCGATGTCGATCATCACGAATACCTTCACCGATCCCAGGGAACGGGCTCGCGCGATCGGGATCTGGGGCGGGGTGGTTGGCGTCAGCATGGCGCTGGGCCCGGTGGCGGGCGGCGCGCTCGTTGACTCGGTCGGCTGGCGGGGAATCTTCTGGGTCAATATCCCGGTCGGCATAGCCGCGCTCGTGCTGACCGCGCTCTTCGTGCCCGAGTCCAGGGCGCCTCGCGCCCGCAAGGTGGATCCTGTGGGTGAGCTGCTGGTCATCACCGTGCTGGCGGCCCTGACCTACGCGATCATCGAGGGCCCGGGCTCTGGCTGGAGCTCGGCGAAGATCCTTGGATTCTTCGGCCTGGCCGTGGCGGCGCTGATCGGCCTGATCCGATACGAGCCCCGGCGCAGTGATCCCCTTGTCGACCTGAGGTTCTTCCGCAGCGCGCCGTTCTCTGGCGCGACGGTCATCGCGGTGTGCGCCTTCTCTGGCCTGGGCGGTTTTCTCTTCCTCAACACCCTGTACCTGCAGGACGTGCGCGGCTATACGCCGCTGCACGCCGGTCTCTACACGCTGCCGATGGCGGTCATGACCGTGGTGTTCGCACCGCTTTCCGGCCGCATCGTGGGCGCCAGGGGCACGCGGCTTCCGCTCATCGCGGCGGGCGTGGCGATCACAGTCAGCGCCGTCATGCTGACTTCTTTGACCAGCAGCACCTCGACAACCTGGCTTATCGCCAGCTACGTGGTCTTCGGCATCGGGTTCGGCCTGGTCAACGCTCCGATCACGAATACCGCCGTATCGGGCATGCCCCGGTCGCAGGCAGGAGTGGCGGCGGGCATCGCCTCGACGAGCAGGCAGGTGGGCTCGGCACTGGGCGTGGCGGTGGCAGGCTCGGCGGTGCTCTCGGCGCTGCACGGGCCATTCCGGCTGGGCTTTGCCGACGCCAGCCATGTGGGCTGGTGGATCGTGGCGGGGTGCGGTATCGCGGTCCTGCTGCTAGGGATCATCACCAGCGGCCGGTGGGCGAATGGCACCGCCGAGCGGACAGCCAGCCGGCTCATGCCGGTCAGCGCCGAGGTCGCGGTCCCGGCGCCCTGACGATCCCGGCGGGACCCCGCATCCGGCAAGCCCGGCGGGACCCCGCGTCCGGCAAGCCCGGCGGGACCCCGCGTCCGGCAAGCCCGGCGGGACCCCGC
>Ga0209871_1000194_pt1 | contig 18607 bp, 15 predicted proteins | sample OrgsoiDNA2013045_FD_185795 | JGI IMG/M metagenome (GOLD analysis project Ga0209871, IMG submission 185795) | Permafrost soil microbial communities from the Arctic, to analyse light accelerated degradation of dissolved organic matter (DOM) -... | ecosystem: Environmental > Terrestrial > Soil >... | reverse complement strand
GCCCGCGTTCCTCGGGCATTTTCCGGAGCGCCCGGTCTATCCGGGTGTGATGATGATCGAAGCCATGGCGCAGACCGCCGGCGTCATCGGCATCCTGTCGGTCGAAGGCACGGAGAAGCCGCGCGCGGTATATTTTCTCACCATCGACAAGTGCAAATTCCGCAAGCCGGTGATGCCCGGCGATACCGTCGAATACCACATGCGCAGCATCGGCCGCCGCAAGACCATGTGGTGGTTTCACGGCGACGCCATCGTCAACGGTGTGACGGTTGCCGAGGCCGACGTTGGCGCAATGCTGACGGACTGATGAGGGTGACGTGGGCCCAACATGCCGAAATACGGCGTAACCATACGTCACTGGACAGCGCCGGTATGTCGCGGTAACCACCGGAAAACCCAACAGATTTGCTGACTGGACCCACTTGATGAGTACGATCGATCCCACCGCGCGGGTGGAGGATGGCGCTGTGATCGGGGAGGGAACGTCGATCGGCCCCTACTGCGTCGTCGGCCCCCACGTCGTGATCGGCGCGAACTGCAAGCTGATCGCGCATGTGCATATTACGGCGCAGACCACGATCGGTGACGGCTGCACCATCTACCCCTTCGTTTCGCTCGGCACGCCGCCGCAATCGCTGAGCTATCGCGGCGAACTCACCGGGCTCGCGATCGGCCAGGGTTGCACCATCCGGGAGCAGGTTACCATGAACGCCGGCACCATGGCTGGCGGCGGCCTTACCCGCGTCGGCGAGCGCGGCTATTTCATGAATTGCAGCCATGTCGGTCACGACTGCATCGTCGGGAACGACGTTATTTTTGCGACCTCGGCGACGCTCGGTGGCCACGCCGAGATCGGCGATTTTGTTTTCATTGGCGGCCTTTCGGCCGTGCACCAGTTCACCCGGGTCGGGGCGCACGTGATGGTCGGCGCCCTCAGCGGGGTGCGCAGCGACGTGATCCCGTTCACGCTGGCGAGTGGCCAGTTCGCGGCGCTGACGGGCCTCAATACCGTCGGCCTGAAACGCCGGAAATTCACCCGCGAGCGCCTCGCGGTCGTGAGATCGTTCTATCAACAACTGTTTCACGGGCCCGGCGTCTTCGCCGACCGCCTTAATGAGGTGAGGCATCTTCCGGCTGCAGATCCAGCGATTGCGGAAATCCTGGCCTTCATCGATGCCGCAAAGCATCGGGAGTTGTGCCAGCCGATGAAAGACGGCAGGAGGTCTTGAGTCGTCGGGGTGAACCATGACGAACGAGGTTTTGCAGATTTCATCGCCCGTCGGCTTGATTGCGGCTGGCGGCGTCATGCCGTTCGCGGTTGCGGATTCGCTGATCGCGCGCGGCCTTGATCCGGTTGTTTTCGCACTGAAGGGCGCCTGCGATCCAGTCCGGGTGGCGCGCTTTCGCCATCACTGGATTTCGGTCGGTCAGGTCGGGCGGGCGGTAAAACTGTTTCGCAGCGAGAACTGCCGCGATCTGGTGTTCATTGGCACCCTGGTGCGGCCGGCTTTATCCGAGATCAGGCTGGATTGGGGCACGCTTCGCGTCCTCGGCCGGGTGTGGGCGGCCTTCCGGGGCGGCGACGATCATCTGCTGTCCGGGATCGGCCGGATTCTCGAACAGGATGGCTTCCGCATGGTGGGAATCAGGGACGTCGCGCCGGATCTGCTGATGCCCGAAGGATGCATCACGCAGGTGACGCCGGACCAGAGCGCGGCTGCCGATATCGCCAGGGGGCGTGACGTGCTGCGGGCGCTCAGTCCGTTCGACATCGGTCAGGCCGCCATCGTGATCGACGGTCACGTGGTCGGGGTAGAGGACATCGAGGGCACCGACGGCTTGCTGGCGCGCGTGGCGCGTTTGCGCGCGGAAGGTCGCATCCGCGCCAAGGCTGCGCGGGGCGTGCTCGTGAAAGCGCCGAAAAGCGCGCAGGATTTGCGTTTCGATCTTCCAACCATAGGGCCGCGCACGATCGAAGGCGCGGCCAGCGCAGAGCTTGCCGGGGTGGCAGTCGTTGCCGGCAACACGATTGTAGTTGAACCGCAGACCATGATCGGGGCGGCCGATGCCGCGGGCCTTTTCGTGACCGGTTTGCCCGCGTGATGCCGGTGCGAACAGGCGGAAGTGTCGCGCGAAAAATATTTCTGATCGCGACGGAGGAATCGGGGGATCGGCTTGGCTCCAGCCTGATGAAGGTGTTGCGCCAGCGCCTCGGCGGCGCCGTCCGGTTTGAAGGCGTCGGCGGCCAGTCGATGGCGCGCGAAGGACTGGCGTCGCTGTTTCCGATCGATGAACTGTCGATCATGGGATTGGCCGCGGTCGTGAAGCAGTTGCCGAAAATTCTGCGGCTCATCCGGGAAACCGCCACCGCGGTGACGGAAGCTTCGCCCGACATTCTCGTGATCATCGACAGCCCCGACTTTACCCATCGGGTGGCAAGACGCGTCCGCGCCCGCGATCCCTCGATACCGATTATCGATTATGTCTCGCCATCGGTGTGGGCGTGGCGGCCCGGCCGGGCGCGCGCGATGGTCCGCTATGTCGATCATGTGCTTGGTTTGCTGCCTTTCGAACCCGAGGCGTACCGCAGGCTGCGCGGTCCACCCTGCAGCTATGTCGGCCATCCCCTGATCGAGCAGATCGGCCAGCTCCGGCCTGGTGTCGACGAGCAAATGCGCCGGGATGCGCAGCCGCCGGTGCTTCTGGTGCTGCCGGGAAGCCGCCGCAGCGAGATCAACCATCACGTGGCGGTATTCGGCGAGACGCTGGGCCTGCTGCAGGCGCAGGACGTGGCGTTCGAACTGATCCTTCCGACCATGCCGCATTTGCAGGATGCGGTGGCGCGGGCTGTGAAAGGCTGGCCGGTGCAGCCCCGCGTCGTCGTCGGCGACAAGGAAAAGCGAGCCGCATTTCGTATCGCGCATGCGGCTTTCGTCAAATCGGGTACCGGGACGCTCGAGCTTGCGATCGCGGGCGTGCCGATGGTCGCCGCTTACAAGGTTGGCGCGGTCGAGGCAGCAATCATGCGACGCGCGATCCGCACCAGTTCGGTGATTTTGGCAAATCTGGTGATCGGCGAGAACGTGGTGCCGGAATTTATCCAGGAGGACTGCGCGCCGGACAAGCTGTTGCCCGCGCTGCGCGATATACTTGCGGACTCGCCGTTGCGGCGGCGACAGCTCAAGGCCTTTGCCAAGCTCGACGCGATCATGTCGACCGGCAAGCAGCCGCCGAGCGTCCGGGCGGCCGACATCGTGCTGGCGACGCTGCGCAAGGCACGGGGATCGGGTTAGAGCGTCGGTAGGACGTGGTCTTAGCCGCATCCACAGTTCAAGGCGTCGAATTTATTTGCGCTTGTCGATATCGACATAGTCGCGGTGCGTGACACCGGTATAGAGCTGGCGCGGGCGGCCGATCTTCTGCTGCGGATCCTCGATCATCTCGCTCCACTGGCTGATCCAGCCGACGGTGCGGGCGACCGCGAACAGCACGGTGAACATCGAGGTGGGGAAGCCCATCGCCTTGAGCGTGATGCCCGAATAGAAGTCCACGTTTGGATAAAGCTTGCGACTGATGAAATATTCATCGCTGAGCGCGATCTTTTCCAGCTCCAGCGCGACCTTCAGCATCGGATCGTCGTCGTGGCCGGTCTCCGCCAGCACGGCGTGACACATCTTCTGCATGATCTTGGCGCGCGGATCGTAGTTCTTGTAGACGCGATGGCCAAAGCCCATCAGGCGAACTTCGCTGTTCTTGTCTTTCACCCTTCTGATGAAATCGGGAATCTTGTCGACCGAGCCGATACCGGCGAGCATCGCGAGGGCTGCCTCGTTGGCGCCGCCATGGGCCGGCCCCCAGAGGCATGCGATGCCGGCGGCGATGCAGGCGAACGGGTTGGCCCCCGAGGAGCCTGCGATCCGCACCGTCGAGGTCGAGGCGTTCTGCTCGTGGTCGGCGTGCAGGATGAAGATCTTGTCGAGCGCGTCGGCGAGAACCGGATTGATCTTGTATTCCTCGCAGGGCACCGCGAAGCACATATTCAGAAAATTCTCGGCGAAGCTCAGCGAGTTCTTTGGATATACGAACGGCTGGCCGATGGTATATTTGTAGGCCATCGCCGCGAGCGTCGGGACTTTTGCGATCATCCGCATCGATGCGATCATGCGCTGCCGCGGATCGTTGATGTCGGTGGAGTCGTGATAGAACGCGGCCAGCGCGCCGACGGCCGCCACCATGATCGCCATCGGATGGGCGTCGCGGCGGAAACCCTGGAAGAACCGCGCCATCTGCTCGTGGACCATGGTGTGATGGATCACGCGGAAGTCGAAATCCTCCTTTTGCGCCTTGGTCGGAAGCTCGCCGTAGAGCAGGAGGTAACAGGTCTCGAGGAAGTCGCCGTTTTCGGCGAGCTGCTCGATCGGATAGCCGCGGTATTCCAGGACGCCGGCGTCGCCGTCGATATAGGTGATCTTGGACTGGCAGCTGCCGGTGGAGGTAAAACCGGGATCATAGGTGAACATTCCGGACTGGGCGTAGAGCTTGGCGATGTCGATCACGTCAGGCCCAACGGAGCCGCTCAAAATCGGGAAATCGTAGGTCTTGTTGCCGACCGTCAGCGTTGCGGTTTTGGTGTTGGATGTTGCGTCCATCGTGAGGTCCCCGATGAGATCGTTGCGAATGCCGGTGGCCAGGTGCCATCACTGCAGAGATAGCGTGGGAAACCGGGAATTCTAGAAGTGCCTGTTAAATGGGTATCGTATTGCTATGTGCACTGCAAGATGGGTAGAGAGCGGCTTCCGATACCACCTTATGCGGGGGCCTGATCGCCGAGCCGGGCGAGGCATTCCTGCCGTCCCAGCACCGCAAGGACGTCAAAGATCCCCGGCGAGGTGGTACGTCCGGTCAGCGCCACCCGCAGCGGCTGGGCCACCGCGCCAAGTTTGAGGTTGTTTTGTTCCGCGAATGCACGCATGGCCGCTTCGGTGGTTTCCGGGTTCCACGGCGTGACGGCCTCCAGCGCCGATCGAAGCCTGCCGATCAGTTCGCGGTTTTCCGGGGTCAGCAGCGCCGCCGCCTTTGGCTCGATCGCGAGCGGCCGGTCGGCAAAGATAAAATAGGAACCGGCGATCAGCTCGATCAGCGTCTTGGCGCGCTCCTTGAGACTAGGCATCGCCTGCAGCAATTGCGCGCGCGTGGTGTCGTTGAGCTTGGCCTTGAGCCCGGAACCGTCGGGAACATAGTCCAGCACGTCTTCGAACATGGTCACGAGGGATTGATCGTCGGCGTGGCGGATATAGTGGCCGTTGAGGTTTTCCAGCTTGGCGAAATCGAAGCGCGCGGCCGAACGGCCGACGCCTGACAGGTCGAAATCGGCGATCATCTCCGCGGTCGAAAAAATCTCCTGGTCGCCGTGGCTCCAGCCGAGCCTGACCAGATAATTGCGCAGCGCCGCCGGCAAATATCCCATGGCGCGGTAGGCGTCGACGCCCAATGCGCCATGGCGTTTGGAAAGCTTTGAGCCGTCGGGCCCATGGATCAGGGGAATGTGGGACATGCTCGGAATCTCCCACCCGAGCGCATCGTAGATCTGTTTCTGGCGTGCGGCATTGATCAGGTGATCGTCGCCTCTGATCACGTGGGTAACGCCCATGTCGTGGTCGTCGACCACGACGGCGAGCATATAGGTCGGGTTGCCATCGCCGCGCAGCAGGACGAGGTCGTCGAGGTTCTCGTTCTGCCAGACCACGCGGCCCTGGACCTGATCCTCGATCACGGTTTCGCCGGTTTGTGGCGCCTTGAGCCGGATCGTGGGCTTCATGCCTGACGGGGCTTGCGACCCGTCGCGGTCGCGCCACAAACCGTCATAGAGCCGCGTACGGCCCTCGGCGCGCGCCTTCTCGCGCATCGCCGTGAGTTCCTCTGGCGTGGCGTAGCAGCGATAGGCCTTGCCGCCGGCCAGCAATTGCTCGGCCGCTTCGCGGTGGCGTGCCGCCCGGGTGAACTGGTAGATGACCTCGCCGTCCCAATCGAGTTCGAGCCATTTCAACCCATCCAGAATTGCGGCGATTGCAGGCTCGGTCGAGCGCTCCCGATCGGTGTCCTCGATGCGCAACAGCATCTTGCCGCCGTGCTTCTTCGCATAGAGCCAGTTGAACAGCGCGGTGCGGGCTCCCCCGATGTGGAGAAAGCCGGTGGGCGAGGGGGCAAAGCGCGTGACGACGGAATCGGTCATTACAGGAGCGGGTCGGGCAAAGAGGGAAAGAGGGCATGCGCAAGGCGCGGTGGTGTATAGCAGGAACCGTACATAACTAAAGCCTTCCTTGGGAGGTGCGGATTTGGCAGAAGGTGCGCTGATCCCCGAACAGGAACTACCCATGACAGCAGAACCGGTGGCGGCAGAGGTGGGGCGCGATTTCATTCGCGACATCGTCCAGGCCGATCTCGACGCCAACAGATACAGCCAGATCGTGACGCGCTTCCCGCCGGAGCCGAACGGCTACCTGCACATCGGCCATGCCAAGTCGATCGCGCTCAATTTCGGCATCGCGCAGGAGTTTGCCGGGCGCTGTAACCTGCGGTTCGACGATACCAATCCCACCAAGGAAGAGCAGGAGTACATCGATTCGATTCAGGCCGACGTGCGCTGGCTCGGCTACGACTGGGGAACCGAGGTTTTTTACGCATCGGATTATTTCGAGCGGCTCTACGAATGGGCGGAAGGCCTGATCCGCGCCGGCCATGCCTATGTCGACGACCAGTCGCAGGAGGAAATCCGGCTCAAGCGCGGCACGCTGACCGAACCCGGTCAGAACAGCCCGTTTCGCGATCGCCCGGCGGAGGAAAACCTCGACTTGTTTCGCCGCATGAAGGCCGGCGAGTTTCCCAACGGCGCGCGCGTGCTGCGCGCCAGGATCGACATGTCCTCCGGCAACATCAATCTGCGCGACCCGGTGCTCTACCGCATCCTGCACGCTACCCATCCGCGCACCGGCGACAAATGGTCGATCTATCCAAGCTACGACTACGCGCATGGACAGTCCGATGCGATCGAGGGCATCACCCATTCGATCTGTACGCTGGAATTCGAGGACCACCGGCCGCTCTATGAATGGCTGCTCGACAAATTGCCGGTGCCCTCGAAACCGCGCCAGTACGAGTTCGCGCGGCTCAATCTGACCTACACGCTGCTGTCGAAGCGGGTGCTGACCGAACTCGTGCGCGGCGGCCATGTCGCCGGCTGGGATGATCCGCGGATGCCGAGCATCGCCGGACTGAAGCGGCGCGGGGTGCCGCCGGCGGCGATCCGCGAGTTCGTCAAGCGCATCGGCGTGGCCAAAGCCAACAGCATCGTCGACGTCGGCATGCTCGAGTTTTGTATTCGCGAACTGCTCAACAAGACCGCGTTGCGGCGGATGGCGGTGCTGCGTCCGCTCAAGGTCGTGATCGAGAATTACCCGGAAGGCCAGACCGAAGAGATCGAAGCCGTCAACCATCCGGACGATCCCACGGCCGGCACGCGCCGCATTGCGTTCGGCCGCGAGCTCTATATCGAGCGCGACGATTTCATGGAAAATCCGCCGAAGAAGTTTTTCCGGCTCTCGCCGGGTACCGAAGTGCGGCTGCGCTATGCCTATTTCATCAAATGCACGGATGTGATCAGGAACGCGGCCGGCGAGGTCGTCGAGCTTCGCTGCACCTACGATCCCGCAACCCGCGGCGGCAACGCGCCCGACGGACGCAAGGTCAAGGCGACCATGCACTGGCTTTCGGCCGCGCAGTCGGTGCCGGCCGAAATCCGCATCTACAATCCGCTGTTCGCAAAGCCCAACCCGGACGCCGCCAATTTCGCTGCCGATCTCAATCCGCAATCGCTGGAAATTCTGCAGGACGCGCGGATCGAGCCCGCGATCGCGGCGACCAATTCGAACGACGCGATGCAGTTCGAGCGGCAGGGCTATTTCGTGCGCGACAAGGATTCGACGCCCGGTCGTCCGGTGTTCAACCGGACCATCGGCTTGCGCGACACGTTTGCGAAGGAAGTCGGCGGGAAGGGCTGAGTTGGCCGGTTCACGCCGGTGGGTGTTTGCGCAGGACGAATTGAATGCGTCGCCTGCGCGATTTTCCGATTGAATTTTCAAACAGCCGGCACCGTCATTGCGAGCGAAGCGAAGCAATCCATCTATCCCCGCAAAGAAAGAAAAGAATGGATTGCTTCGCTGCGCTCGCAATGACGTGCAATCCAGACGCCGTCATTCCGGGATGGTCCGCAGGACCAGACCCGGAATCTCGAGATTCCGGGTTCGATGCTTCGCATCGCCCCGGAATGACGGTGTCTGCTCCAATTCCAAACATTACTTCGCGATCTCGCGGCGCGATGCGCCCGAGTCGTGCATTTATCTTTCGCCCTATGGAGGGCGTGGGGAATGCCGGGCGCCTGTTGCGCAGCATCCGGGGAACGACTGAGCTCGAACGGGATTATTGCGGCGCAGCGGCCTGCGCACATGAATTGACTTGTAGATTGACTTGGGCCTTGCCGGTGCGACACTCGCACAAGCGCATATTCCACGAGAGCATGCTCTCGATTTGATTCGCGAGTGCATGCCGGTTTCGTGAACGGAATAAACGCAAGTCGTTGGCGTCCTGATGAGGACGGCCTCAGCAAAAGGCTTCGGAGGAAGCGAATGATCGACAGACGTGAGATGATGAAGCGCGCAGGCTTAACGGCACTCGCAACAGGCTTCGGTTCGGCCACGGCGTTCGCGCTCGACACCGTGACGCTGCCGTTCGATAATGGCGAACGACCGCTGGTAAAGTATCCGCAGAAGCGGCCGATGATCGGCCTGACCAGCCGGCCGCCGCAACTCGAGACGCCGTTTTCCATCTTCAACGACGGCGCGATTACGCCGAACAATGCTTTCTTCGTCCGCTATCATCTGGCGGACGTGCCGCTCAATATCGATCCGGACAAGTTCACGCTGGAGATCAAGGGCAAGGTCGATCGTCCGACAAAGCTGTCGCTGAAGGAAATCAAAAAGCTTCCCGCGATCGAGCTCATTGCCGTCAATCAATGCTCCGGCAACAGCCGCGGCTTTTCCAATCCGCGCGTCGCCGGCGGCCAGTTGGCCAATGGCGCGATGGGCAATGCGCGCTGGCGCGGGGTGACGCTGAAAGCCGTGCTCGACAAGGCCGGCGTGCAGCAAGGCGCGAGGCAAGTCACCTTTGGCGGGATGGACGGACCGGTCAGCGACAAGACGCCGGACTTCATCAAGGCGCTCGATATCGACCATGCCAAAGATGGCGAGGTGATGCTCGCCTATGGCATGAACGGCGAGGATCTGCCGGTGCTCAACGGCTTTCCGCTTCGCCTGATCGTGCCCGGCTATTACGGCACCTATTGGGTAAAGCACCTCAACGAAATCACCGTCATCGATAGCGTCTTCGACGGCTTCTGGATGAAGACCGCCTATCGGATTCCTGACACGCCCTGCGGATGCGTCGAGCCCGGCACCGCGCCAAAGGCGACGATCCCGATCAACCGCTTCACCGTCCGCTCCTTCATCACCAATGTCACCGATGGCGCCAAATTGAAGCCGGGCGCAACCACGCTGAAGGGAATTGCCTTCGACGGCGGCAAGGGCATCAAGGAGGTCGCGGTCTCGCTCGACGGCGGCAAGGCCTGGACGCCGGCAAAACTCGGAAAGGATCTCGGAAAATATTCGTTCCGCGAATGGAAACTGCCGGTGAAGTTTTCGGCGGGCAATCATGAGCTGAAAGTGCGCGCGACCAACAATGCCGGCGACACCCAGCCGGCCGAGCCATTGTGGAATCCGGCGGGCTATTTGCGCAATGTCATCGAAACCGTTCGCGTTACCGCGGCGTGAGGAGATCGGTCATGGCCCGTTGTTTTTTCGCAGCACTCCTGCTCGCATTTGCCGTCATCGCGGGCCTGGCTCCCGGTTCGGCGATCGCGGCGCCGGTCTCCTACACGCTGCCGGACGAAACCGCAGCCTTCAAGCCCGGACCCAATCTCGAGGTGGTGCAGAACAATTGCACCGGCTGCCACTCGGCGGACTACATCAACACGCAACCGCGCGGACCGAAATTCAAGAAGGATTTTTGGCAGGCCGAAGTGACGAAGATGATCAAGGTCTATGGCGCGCCGATCGACGACGCCGACATCGGCCGAATCGTCGATTATCTCGCCGCGACCTATTAGGACGTCGCCGGGGTGCCTTGCACTCGATGTAACATTTCAGTGTACGCCAGCAGCCGGTTGCCGTGATCGCCGCGCCATGGCGGCGGGAACCCGCGGCTTCGACAGCCGGTTCCGCCGCCATCGGGTCCGTTCACGTATCGGGGCGTTCACGTAAAGTCTATTGGGGTCGCCATCGCGTCTGCACTACGATTCTTGTTCACCGTGGCCTTGATTCCAGCGACGCCTTTTAGAACCCACGTTGCGAAACAGCTCCATGAACATCAAAGCTATTCTCGCGGCCAACGGGCGCGATGTCAGGCTCGATTTGTTCCTGGGCATCGCGAACTGGTTCATCTTTCTGGATCACATCCCCAACAATGTGGTGAACTGGATCACCATCAGAAACTACGGTTTCAGCGGGGCTGCGGATCTCTTCATCTTCATTTCCGGCTATGCCACGGCGATCGTCTACGCAAGAATGATGCTGGAACGCGGCTTCGTGGTAGCGGCAACCCGGATCTTCAAACGGGTATGGCAGCTCTACGCCGCCTACGTCGTCCTGTTTGCGATCTACACCGTGACGATCGGAGATGTTGCGGCACGATACGCCGCTCCCGACATCATCTATGAATTCAATGTCGCCGGGCTGGTCGACCATCCGATTCGGACCGTGGGCCACGGGCTCTTGTTGCAATCCAGGACGCTGAACCTGGACGCGCTGCCGCTTTATATCGTGTTGATGGCGTGGTTCCTGCCGGTGCTGTGGATGATGTTGCGCAAGCCGGACCTGACGATGGCCGGATCGCTTGCGCTCTATCTTGCGGCGCGCCAGTTCGAATGGAACCTGCCGTCCTTTCCGTATGGAAGCTGGTATTTCAACCCGTTTTGCTGGCAGCTGCTTTTTGTGTTTGGCGCCTGGCATGCGCTCGGCGGGGCAAGCGAACGCCGCTCGATTCGGAAGTCGCGGATCGCGCTTTGTTTCGGGATCGCCTACCTGGCTTTTGCTCTGCTGATGACGATGGCAGGACGTTTCCCGGCGTTCGGAAACATGTTTCCGACATGGCTGTTCGACGCATTCAACCCTAACGACAAGACCAATCTCGCCCCGTATCGCGTCTTGCATTTCATCGTGATGGCATACCTCGTGACGCGATTTGTACCGAAGGACTGGCGTGGGCTGGAATGGCAAATCTTCAAGCCGATGATCATATGCGGGCAACAATCGCTTGCGGTATTTTGCGTCGGAGTCTTGCTGTCGTTTGTCGGCCATCTCGTACTGATGACAAGTTCGGGTTCCCTGCTGGCGCAGCTCTTCGTGAGCGCGGCCGGGATAGCGATCATGACGCTGGTCGCCACCTACATTTAATGGTCCAAGCAACAGGACGCCCCGCATCACGACCCACATCACCTGGCATCCGCCGATGCTCATTCATGACTTCACGGGCTGAAACTCGATCGAGACCTATCTCGACGCGCGCCACTGGCGGGACCGGCGGCGTCAGGTTCCAATTCAATAAAACCGGAATCCGGCCGCGTTTTCCGTCGCTCGCGGCGTCAAATGACGGCGAAACAGCCAAAAAGCGCGAATGCACCGCGATAATGATCGTTTTTCGCCGAAATCCGAATGTCGTTTAAGCTATCAAGCTTGCGTTATGTCGCGTATCGTGCGCCGGTCGGGCATGACGGTGTGCGGGGACCGGCAGTTCGCTATCGTTTTTGATCCCGCGGAGACGACGTGATGGCTAAAGGTACTGTGAAGTGGTTCAACGCGACCAAGGGCTTCGGATTTATCCAACCCTCTAGCGGCGGCAAGGATGTTTTCGTTCATATTTCGGCGGTCGAGAAAGCTGGCCTTTCCTCGCTCAACGAAGGACAGACGGTGGAATACGAAGAGGTTGCCAACCGCGGCAAGACCTCGGCTGAGAACCTGAAGGTTTAACGCCAGAGCGGCCAGACAGCGGGCTCTCGGACGCGATCCGGGAGTGGAGCTTCCAAGAAGACCAAAAACAGAATTCACTCGGCAGGAGTGGGCACCACTCTTGCGCATTCGAATCGGGCGCAGAATGCGCCCTGTTCGATTGCTCGAGCCCTTGTCCGTTTCGATGGAATCGAAACGTGAAAGCGCTCTAATCCAGCTTGACCCATTTCTCAACCGTCATGACATCCGGCGGCTGCAGGTAGCCGCGCGGCCACATGTCGACGACCCATTCTGCTCTGGTGGCGCGTTCGACCAGCACCGCGGTGTTGTGCGGCGTCTGCAATACCAGCGCATTGCCGCGGTAATGCGGGTCGCCCACCACATGATATTTCAACAGACCCCACGCCTGAAGCACCAATAGCAGGCTGGTGGTGTTGCGGGTGGTGTCCCAGCAATCGTAATTGTGCTTGTCGTCGAAGTAGCGGAAATCCGCCTTGGCGACGCGCTTGTTGGTTCCGATCACCGGCCCCATGCGGCGATCGAACCAGATCACGGCTTTCTGCACCGCTGCGCGTTCCGCCGCGGCCGAAGCGCGGCCCGCCGCGACGATCTTCGACAGCGCGTTGCGGTCGTCGGGCGTGAAATCGAGAATCTCGCGGCGTCTGCAGACGAAGCCATAGCACACCGTCATGGATTTCGCCGTAGGCGGAAAAATCGAAACCGTCGCGTAGAGTGCGGCGAGCTGAGCGCTGAGTTCGCCGGCGCGCGCCGGCAACGGCGCGGCGATCAGTGTCCATCCGACAAGGCATATCGCCAAACCGCAAGACGCCAAGCCTTTACCTAACAAGGCTTTACCGAACAAGGCTTTGCCAAACGAGGCTTTGCCGGATCTGCCAGATCGTTCCCGCTTGTCGGTCAGCCCCATCGGTCGCACGCTCTCAAGCCAGGAATCCGGCGAAAATTATCACCCTGTCTGCCGCTCGCGGCACCCCGCGCACCGGACGATCGGGTCATATCGGCGCGCCTTCTTGAATCGAAAAATTGCGGCCGGATCAGGACGGTCGTACGCGATTGATCGACGACGTGCGCACCGATGACGACATCGGTGGCGTCGAGCTCGCAATGACGCAGAAACTGCCGTTGCATCGCGGCACCAACATCGGTCAAATGCGGCAGGAATCCCCGGATCGCAGCGAACTGCGATTCCATATTGCGGAATAGGACCAACAAAGCCTCACGGGAGCGACCTCACGATGGAAGACGGCATTTTCAAAGGCCTCAAGGTTCTCGACTGCGCGAGCTTCATCGCAGCGCCCGCGGCTGCAACCGTGCTGTCGGATTTCGGCGCCGACGTGATCAAGATCGAACCGCCGGGAACAGGCGATCCCTATCGCAACCTGCCGAACCTGCCGGGCTATCCCCGCAGCGAACACAATTTCGCGTGGATGCTGGAATCCCGCAACAAGAAGAGCCTCGCGCTCGATCTTGCGAAGCCGGAAGGCCAGGCGGTGCTGCACCGCCTCGCCGGCGACGCCGACGTCTTCATCACCAATTTTCCCCCGGCGGTGCGCGAGAAGCTCGGCATAACCTACGATCACCTCGCTCCGCACAATGATCGGTTGATCTATGCGTCCTTCACCGGCTATGGCGAAAAAGGCGAGGAAGCCAACAAGCCGGGCTTCGACAGCAATGCCTATTGGGCGCGCTCGGGCCTGATGGACCTGGTGCGCGCGGATACCAACACCACGCCGGCGCGCTCGGTCGCCGGCATGGGCGACCACCCCTGCGCGATGGCGTTCTACGGCGCGATCGTCACCGCGCTCTACAAGCGCGAGCGCACCGGCAAGGGCTCGCAGGTCAGGTCGAACCTGATGGCCAACGGCATCTGGGCCAACGGCATTCTGGCGCAGGCCAAATTATGCGGCGCGAAATTCAGCGAGCGGCGATCCCGCGAGCACGCGCTGAATGCGGTGACCAACCACTACCAATGCAAGGACGGGCGCTGGATCATCCTGTCGCTGCTCAACGAGGAACGGCAATGGCCGGCATTCACCCGCTGCATCGGACGGGAGGATTTTGTCACCGATCCGAGATTCGCTACCAAGGCCGACCGTCATGCGCGATCGCTGCAACTGATCGGGATCCTCGACGAGATTTTTGCCACCAAAGACCTCGCCGAGTGGCGCAAAATCCTCGACGGCAATGGCCTGGTGTTCGGCGTGATCGGCATCCTCGACGATATTCCGGACGACAGGCAGATGCTTGAGAACGACGTGCTGGTGCCGTTCGAGAACGACACCCTGCTCACCATCAACAGCCCGATCTGGATCGACGGCAGCCAAAAGACCGCGCCGCGGCATCCGCCCGGGATCGGCGAGCACAGCGACGAGATTCTTCGCGATGCCGGTTATGACGAGGCCGCGATCCGGCAGTTGCGGGCGTCAGGCGCGGTGGCGTGAACAGTTAGAGCTTTTATTTTGGAGTGATGAAGGTGCAATTTGGGCTCCGTCATTCCCCGGCGATTGCGACGCAAGCGAGCCCGGTATCCATAACCACGACAGGGAGTATGGATTCCGGGCCTGCGCATCCACGATTTGCAATCGCACATCGGGGAATGACGAAAATTAAATCCATGCGAAACGAATCTGCTCTAACTGTTGCGGATCAACACAACCCAGCCGACGGCGGCAAGCCCGATGACGACCGCAGCCGCGATCGCCCATACGCTGACGCGGATGTCGCCGACGGTCTGCCGTTCGGCTTCGTTGTCGGCGATCTCGCGATTGCGCAACTTGTTCTCCTTGTCCGCGTCGCTCATCGCCGGTCCTCCCGCTGCCGGCGCAGTCTAGCCTAGGTTCCTGCCGTCGTCGACGGACGCAGGCCCGGCTCGAAGGAAGCCGCCTGATCGGCATCCTTGCCGCTTCCACCCATACCGGCAATCCGGCCCAGGGAAAACGCCGCCAGCGCCGCGCAGAAGGCGGCACCCGCAGCCGCCATGAAAACCGATCCCGTGCTCCATTTCGCGATCAGCAAGGCGCCGCCGACCAGCGGCCCCACGATCGAGCCGACCCGTCCGATCCCGAGCGCCCAGCCGACCCCGGTGGCCCGGACCGCGGTCGGATAGAACCCCGCGGCCAGCGCGTTGGCGGCGATCTGGCCGCCGACAATGCAGAAGCCGGCGGCAAAGATCGCCATGCTGACGAAAATGGCTGAATGGCCGAGCTGGCCGATGGCGCCGACCGCGAACACGGCGATAAAATATACCAGCGCCAGCGCGCGGAACGAGAAGCGGTCGATGATGCTGCCGAGCGCGAAGGTTCCGACCACGCCGCCGACCTGCAGCATCGATCCGATCATCGCCGCTTCCGACACCGTGGCGCCGAGGTCGTTGAGAACCGTGGGCAGCCAGTTCGACAGGAAATAAAGGTCGAGCAGGCTCATGAAGAACACCACCCACAGCAACAGCGTGACCAGGGTCCGGCCATCCCTGAACAGATGCAGCACCGGAATTCCGGTGAGTTCAGGCTCGTGGACGACGAATTGCGTGGCCGGGGCAAACACCGCCCGCGGATTGATGGACCACAGCAGTTCGGCGACGCGTTCTTGCGCGCGGCCGGTGAGCGCGAGGAACCGCACCGATTCCGGCAGCCGCCGCGCCAGGATCGGAACCAGCGCCAGCGGGGCGAGCCCGCCCACGACGAACACCGAGCGCCAGCCGAATAGCGGGATCAACGCCGCCGCGAGAAAGCCGCCGAGTGCTGCCCCCACCGAGAACCCGCAAAACATGATCATCACCATGGTGGCGCGGCGGCGACGCGGATTGAACTCGGAGGTCATCGCAATCGCGTTCGGCATCGCGCCACCGAGACCAAGCCCGGTCAGAAACCGGATCGCCAGCAGCATATCGATGTCCTGGACGAACGCCGTGACCAGCGTGCCGATGCCGAACGCCAGGGTCGAGAACACGATGATCTTCTTGCGCCCGATGCGGTCGGCAAGCGGCCCGAACAGCAGCGCGCCGATCATCAGTCCGAACAGGCCGGCGCTGAACACCGGACCGAGCGCGCCCTTGCTCACGTCCCATTCCCGGGCGAGCGCCGGCGCGACAAAGCCGATGGCCTGGGTGTCGAAGCCATCGAGGAACAGCACGGCCGCGCAGGTCAGCAACAACCGGATCTGAAATCCGCCGACCGGCTGCGCATCGATGAACTGGGCGACATCGACCGGCGACGGGCTGGTTCGAACCTGAATCGCCATCATTGTCCCTCTCTGAAACGTCGGGCCGCGGTTCTTCTCGACCGGCATTCCTGACGCGATAGTCCGGCGCGAATTCGGCAAGAGGAAGGATACCCTGCTCCGTCAGCCGCGCAATGCATCCTTTGAATAGCCGGCGATCCGTTTGTAACCTTCCGACAAGGCGACCAGTTCGTCGCGGCTGATGACATCGCCGATAGCGGCGAAAGGCCGGTCGTTGGTGCGCTGGAACACCTCGCGCAGGATCGCGTCGGGCGGATTGGTGCGGTTGGTCAGAACGATGCGGGTGGTGGCTTCGAGCCGCTCGTTCTCATACGCCGCGAGGGCTGCAAGGCAATCGCCGTTTTCCAGCAGCGCCGTGGTGAGCGCCCGCGCGTCCACAATCGCCTGGCCGGCGCCGTTGGAGCCGCGCGGCACCATCGGGTGGGCGGCGTCGCCGAGCAGCGTCACCCGGCCGAAACTCCAGCGCGGCAGCGGGTCCTGGTCGACCATCGGGAATTCCAGCACATGATCGGCGGCGCGGATGAACGCCGGCACATCGAGCCAATCGAAATGCCAGTCGGCGAAGGCGCCGATGAAATCCTCGATTCTCCCCGGCCGGGTCCAGTCGCGCCTGCGATAGGTCGCGGTCTCGATTTCGGCCACCCAGTTGATGAGCTGCAGTCCGTCCGCGCCGGAAGCCCGACGGATCGGATAGATCACCATCTTGCCGTGCGACAGCCATCCCGCCCGCACCATGCTGGCGCCGGACAGCATCGGCTTCCATCGCGTCACCCCGCGCCACATGTTGACGCCGGAATAGCGCGGCTCGCCCTCGCCGGGGTAAAGCTGCTTGCGTACAGCGGAATTGATGCCGTCGCAGGCGATCGCGGCGCGGCCGTGCACGGTGCTGCGGCTGGTGCCCTCAGGCCCGTCGGAGAAGGTGACGCTGACGCCGGTCTCGTTCTGCTCGACGCCGGTGCAATGATGGTTGGTGATGAGCCGGTCGTGTCCGGCACGGGCGCGGAAAGCCTCGAGCAGCACCATCTGCAGGTCGCCGCGATGGATGGAGAATTGCGGATGCTCGTAACCCGCGGCCCGGCCGAGCGGCTCGGAATAGATCAACTGGCCGAAGCGATTGAAGAAGGTCGCGTCCTCGGTGGCAATCGCGACCCGCGCCAGTTCCGCTTCAAGTCCGAGCGCGGCCAATTCCCTGGTGGCATGGGGAAGCAGGTTGATGCCGACCCCGATCGGCCTGATCTCGGCCGCCGATTCAAATATCCGGCAGGGGATTCCAGCGGCGTGCAGCGCCAGTCCCAGGGTCAATCCGCCGACGCCGGCCCCGACGATAATGATGTCGTCCATGTCTGCTCCCGGTCATGTCTGCTCCCGGCACGCTCTGTCAGGCGATTGCCGGGATGAAACACGATTGGTAAGCCTACTGTCAATCCAGGGAAATGCGGGCAATCCGGGGCTATCTTGCGTGCCGCATCTGTGGGGGTCCCGGCCCTGCGGAGCAGCGTGAAGAACGCTGCACCGCGTCCGGGACACGAGGTTTCGGTTAGCGTCCTTTAACGAAAACACATCCCGATTCGGGAAGCCTTGTCGACGGGCTGGCAGGTGAGCTCCTCGGCGCAGCGCCATGACTGGAAGCTCGCGTCATTGTCGGCGGCGTCAGGCTTGTGCTGGTAACACAGCGCGCCCCAGCCGTCTTCGAATGAGGTCCCGGCAAGCTCGGTGCTGCCGCGCAATTGCGGGCGGCTGGAAAAGCCCCGCGCGTAATCCGGCGGCTTGCCGTCGCGCAGCGAGATCAGAATATCGCGGCGGCGGATCTGGTCGCCGAAGAAATGCGGCGAGGCCGGCACCACCGTTGAATTGGAGGGTTTTGCCGCCATCCAGTCGACGCCGGGAAAATGAAAGCCGCCGATGCCGCGGGTCTGATGGCAGCCGCCGCAGGTGATGTCGTTGAGCCGGCGCTCAAGGCCGGCGGCCGAACGGATGTTTTGCAAGGCCACGCCGGCGTCCGCCGCCTGCTTCAAGGCCGCGACCACGTCAGCCTGCCTGAACACGGGGTCAGGCGTTGCATCGTCGCCCTCGACCAACCCAAAGGCCGGCTGCAGGTCCGAGGTCCCAAATCCGACCGGCGTCGGCGCGATCGCGCGGCGGGCGAGGAATTTCTCGGGGATCAAAATCGTGCCGCGATCCAGTTCGCCAAAATGGGTGGAATCCAGCAGCCACGCCTTGAAGTCGCGCTTGAGCGC
>Ga0209871_1000193_pt1 | contig 18611 bp, 17 predicted proteins | sample OrgsoiDNA2013045_FD_185795 | JGI IMG/M metagenome (GOLD analysis project Ga0209871, IMG submission 185795) | Permafrost soil microbial communities from the Arctic, to analyse light accelerated degradation of dissolved organic matter (DOM) -... | ecosystem: Environmental > Terrestrial > Soil >... | reverse complement strand
AGCCCCGCACCCCAACCATGGGAGAGGAAGCGCGCTTCCGTTGCTGCAATCCCTTGGCATTCCACGTACTCTCCGAAGCCCAGCCGCAAAGTCTCATTCCATGGCCCGCCCAGAGCTGAAAAACTTCCGCCGTATCGTCGTCAAGGTCGGCTCGTCGCTGCTGATCGACTCGGATGCCGGCGAAGTGCGGGCGTCGTGGCTCGCGGCCCTCGCCGCCGACCTGGCAAAACTGCATCGCGAGGGGCGCGAACTCCTGGTCGTCTCGTCGGGTTCGATCGCGCTCGGGCGTAGCCGTCTAAAGCTGCCGCGCGGCGCGCTGAAGCTGGAGGAGAGCCAGGGCGCTGCCGCGGTCGGACAGATCGCGCTGGCGCGAATCTGGTCGGAGGTGCTGGGGCATCACGGCATCGGCGCCGGGCAGATCCTGGTGACGCTGCAGGACACCGAGGAACGCCGCCGTTATCTCAACGCCCGCTCGACCATCGCCAAGTTGTTGGAATGGCGCGCTGTGCCGGTGATCAACGAAAACGACACCGTCGCCACCAATGAAATCCGCTACGGCGACAATGATCGCCTCGCCGCCCGGGTCGCCACCATGACGAGCGCGGACCTCCTGATCCTGCTTTCCGATATCGACGGCCTCTACGATGCACCGCCCGTCGGCAATCCAAGCGCAAGGCTGATTCCGATCGTCGAAACCGTCACATCGCAGATCGAGGCGATGGCGGGTGCCGCGGAATCCGAGCTGTCGCGTGGCGGCATGCGCACCAAGATCGAGGCGGCGAAGATCGCCACCACGTCGGGTACGCATATGCTGATCGCGTCCGGCAAGATCGAGCACCCGCTGCAGGCCATTGCCGATGGCGGGCGCTGCACCTGGTTTCTGACGCCGGCCAATCCCGTGACCGCGCGGAAGCGATGGATTGCAGGCTCATTGGAGCCGAAGGGGACGCTGACCATCGATGCCGGCGCCGTGAGTGCCTTGCGCGCCGGCAAAAGCCTGTTGCCGGCCGGCGTGATCCGGGTCGACGGTCAGTTCGCCCGCGGCGATGCCGTCGTGGTGCGCGGCCCGGACACCCACGAGATCGGCCGCGGCCTCGTTGCCTATGACGCCGACGACGCCGAGAAGATCAAGGGCCGCTCGTCGCCGGACGTGATGACCATCCTCGGCATCTCGGGACGGGCCGAGATGATCCATCGCGACGATCTGGTGGTCGGCCCGAGCGGCACCTTTTCTGCAAAGTAGGCCAATGGCCGAGTGGCGACCGGGCCGCACGCCAACCCGGCGGAGCTGGTACTGCCCGCCCCAGCGATGCCCGCCCCGCACCTCGCAAAAAGCGGATTTCCGTGCTAGGATATGGTCTTAACTGGAAGCTGGGACTGCAACCGAGATGAGCGCGCCGCTGAAGGCAATCGACGGCAATGCCGATTTGCCGGTCCTGATGACCGGCTTGGCCATGCACGCGCGCGCCGCCGCGCGGGTGCTGGCGCTTGCCTCCCCCGAGCAGAAAAACCACGCGCTTGATGCGATCGAGCGCGCCATTCGCGCCAATGCATCCGCGATCCTTGGCGCCAACGCCGAAGATGTCGCGGAAGTTCGCGCCGGCGGCGCCAGCAGCGCCTTCGTCGATCGACTGACGCTGACACCGTCGCGCATCGATGCGATGGCAGACGGCGTCGCGACCGTTCGCGATATCGCCGATCCCATCGGGGTCGTGACCGAGAGCTGGCAGCGCCCGAACGGCATGATCATCGAGCGCGTGCGCGTGCCGCTCGGCGTCGTCGCGGTGATCTTCGAAAGCCGCCCCAACGTTGCCGCCGATGCCGGTGTGCTGTGCCTGAAATCCGGCAACGCGGTGATCCTGCGCGGCGGCTCCGACAGTTTTCGCTCCTGCCGGGCGATCCATGATTGTCTGGTGCAGGGCTTGCGCGAAGCCGACCTGCCGGAGGCTTCGATCACGCTGGTGCCGACCCGCGATCGCGCCGCGGTCGGCCTCTTGCTGGGGGGACTGAACGGCGGCGTCGACGTGATCGTGCCGCGCGGCGGCAAGAGCCTGGTCGCACGCGTCGAGGCCGAAGCGCGCGTGCCGGTATTTGCGCATCTCGAAGGTGTCAACCATGTCTATGTCGATCACGCCGCCAACCTCGAAATGGCGAAGTCGATCGTGTTGAACGCCAAGATGCGCCGTCCCGGCGTCTGCGGCGCCGCCGAAACCTTGCTGGTCGATCGCAAGGGCGCATCGACCAACCTCAAGCCGCTGGTTGCGATGCTGATCGATGCAGGCTGCGAGGTGCGCGGCGACGACGCGGTGCAGCGCGCCGATCCGCGCGTAAAACCGGCTTCCGACGAAGACTGGGATACCGAATATGAGGACGCTATCATCACCGCGAAGGTGGTCGACGGCGTCGACGAGGCGATCGCGCATATTCACAACCACGGTTCGCATCACACCGATGCGATCGTGACCGCGGATGCAGGCGCCGCCCGCAAATTCCTCAACGAGGTCGATTCGGCGATCGTGCTGCATAACGCGTCGACCCAGTTCGCCGACGGCGGCGAATTCGGCTTCGGCGCGGAAATCGGCATCGCCACCGGCAAATTTCACGCCCGCGGCCCGGTCGGCGCCGAGCAGCTCACGAGCTTCAAATACCGCGTCCATGGCACGGGGCAGACCCGGCCGTGAACGTCACAGCGCTTTCAAGCGAAAGTTCGCCCCGGACGCGATCCGGAGTGGAAACCGGTTCGCGTGAAGAAGACGCGTCAAACAGGAAAACAGCGTTGCGGACGTGGCGGTGGCTCCGTTGAATCAAGCTCCAGTCGCGTTACCATCCGTCTCCCAGGCCATCCCGCTCTATACCAACGGCATGCGCATCGGCCTGCTCGGCGGCTCGTTCAATCCGCCCCATGTCGCGCATCGCGCCATCAGCCTGTTCGCGATCAAGCGGTTGAAGCTCGACCGCGTGTGGTGGCTGGTGACACCGGGCAATCCGCTCAAGGACCAGGGGGCCTTGCACGATCTCGAAGAACGCATGGCGGCCGCGCGCAAAATGGCAAATGATCCGCGCATCGACGTGAGCTGTCTCGAATCCGTCATCCGAACCAGATACACGGTCGACACGATCACTTATTTGCGCCGCCGCGCTTCCGGCCTGCGCTTTGTCTGGATCATGGGCGCCGACAATCTCGCGCAATTTCATCGCTGGCAGAATTGGCGGCGCATCGCGGCCGAGGTGCCGATCGCTGTGATCGACCGGCCGCCGCAAAGCTTTCGCGCACTGGCCGCGCCCGCAGCCCAGGCGCTCGCGTATTATCGGCTGCCCGAGAACCAGGCAGGCCGGCTGGCCGACCAGCGCGCGCCGGCCTGGGTCTTTCTGACCGGCATGAAATTGAACCTGTCATCGACCGGTCTGCGGAACCCGGACGGCAGCTGGAGAACATAGAGGTGACAGGCGGGCGTGAAGTGAGAAATGGGGCTCACTGGAATGTTGAAACCGTTAACCCCACATGCGTAGTATAGTCAGCGGCGCCAGGATTCGGCGTCCGCGGTACAGTGAAAGGAATGGTCCCTGGCCACATCTGTATTGTCCAAGTCCGTTTTGCCCAAGGCCACTGAAAAGGCTCCCAAAACGGCGCGTAAAACATCGACACAAGCCGCGGCCTTGAAGGCGCAACCCGACGCCGACAAGACCCTGAATATGATCCTCTCCCGCCTCGACGATATGAAGGCGGAAGAAACGGTCACCATCGACCTTCGCGGTAAATCTGCATTTTCCGACTACATGATCGTTACCACGGGCCGGGCCAACCGGCACGTCGGCGCGATCGCGGAAAATGTCGCCAAAGGTCTCAAGGAAACCGGGATCAAAAGTATCCACATCGAGGGCTTACCCAACTGCGATTGGGTGCTGATCGATTCCGGGGACGTGATCGTGCATGTATTCAGGCCCGAGGTGCGTGAGTTCTACAATCTGGAAAGATTGTGGACCCAGAGCCCGACGGCGGCCAAGGCTATCTGAGTTCAGGGCTATCTGAGCTCACGGTCATCTGATCTGCCGGTCTGACGATCGGGCCGATGGGATGAGGCTTAAGCGCATACTGGCGCGGGGCTTGCGCATGCCGCCGCATGTCCCTGGACTTGATCCGGGGAATGGATTTGCGGTTTTGCGGGCGGAACGCGCGCCAATTATTGATTTGGAACATTTTCTGCGGCAAACCGGATTGCACCTTCGGATCAACTCCAAGGGCATGCTTTGCCGGAAGATGCGCTGATGCGGCTCGTCGTGATCTCAATCGGCCGGCTGAAGCAGGGCCCGGAGCGGGAGTTGGCTGAGCGCTATCGCAAGCGATTCGACGATATCGGCCGCAAACTCGGTTTTCGCGGCCTTGAGATCCAGGAAATTCCCGAAAGCCGCGCCCGCGACGCCGCAACCCGGATGACCGACGAAGCCACCGCCATTTCGGCGGCAATTCCGGCGAAATCGGTGCTGGTGGCGCTCGACGAGCGCGGCGAGAGCATCGACAGCGCCGCTTTTGCCCGGCATCTTGGCGGCTGGCGGGATGAACAGGTCGCCAATACTATTTTCGTGATCGGTGGCGCGGACGGACTTTCGCCCGATTTGCGGCGCAAGGCAAAACTGAACCTTGCGTTCGGCTCCGCCACTTGGCCGCACCAAATGGTTCGCGTCATGCTTCTGGAACAGGTTTATCGGGCCGCCACCATATTGGCCGGCCACCCCTATCACCGCGTTTGAGCCGCGCCCCGCGGAAGCATTGAAAAACACTGATTCGGACTAAATGCAGGCACCGCCCTACATTCATCCATACCCTGACACCGCCCGCCGCGGTCAGCTGTCGTCAGTCCGTCTTCCGCTTTCGATCGCCTTGTTGTCAGCGGGCTTTGCCGGCATGAGCCTGTTGCCGGCGGCGGCCCAGGTTTTGCCGGCGGCAGCCCAAACCTTGCCGGCGGCAGCGCAGGTCTTGCCGGCGGCAGCCCAGGTCTTGCCGGCGGCGCAGGGCGCTGCATCGACACAGCCGACGACGGCCGCGTCACCTGACGCGATCAAGCAGCGCGAGCAGGAACTCGAAGCCGCCCGCGCGCAGCAAAAGAGCGCGGCGGAATTGCAGCTGAAGCTCCAGGCCGATCTCGGCGCGATCGGTCAGGATCGCAGCAAGCTCAATCAGCGGCTGATCGACATCGCCGGACAGGTGCGCAGCGTCGAGGCCAGGATAGGCGACGCCGAAACCCGGCTGCGCCCGCTCGACTCTCGCGAGCAGCAGATTCGCGGTTCGCTTGGTTCGCGCCGTTCCGAAATTGTCGAGGTGCTGGCTACGCTGCAGCGCGCCGGACGGCGGATGCCGCCGGCCCTGCTGGTAAGGCCGGAAGACGCGCTGCAGTCGCTTCGCACGGCCATGCTGCTCGGAGCCGTTGTGCCCGAATTGCGCGGACGTGCGGACAGACTGGCCACCGATCTGGGCGAACTGGTCTCGGTTCGCAAGTCCATCGCCAGCGAGCGCGACCAGCTTGCGGTTGATCGCGACAAACTCAGGGATGACCAAACCCGGCTCGCCGCGCTCGTCGATGAGCGGCAGCGAAAACAGAGTTCGATCGAAAAAGACATGGAGGCGGAAAGCGCGCGCGCTATCACGCTGTCCCAGCAGGCCGACGGCCTCGAGGGCCTGATCGCCAAGATGGAGCAGGATTTGAAGAGCGCCGCGCGAGCGGCCGCGAGCGCCAGCCTGCGGGGTGCCCCCGTTGCTCCGAATGGCAAACCAAATCTCGGAGGGCTGAAGGACTCGGCCCGGCTGAGCCCGGCGATTGCTTTTGCTTCCGCCAAGGGTTTATTGGCGTTACCGGTTAATGGCGTCAAGATTCGCGAGTTTGGCGGTTCCGATGGTTCCGGCGGCGTTGAAAAAGGCATTTCTTTGTCAACTCGGGTCGGAGCCCAGGTCACAACACCGTGTGATGGCTGGGTTGTTTACGCCGGGCCGTTTCGCAGCTACGGACAACTCTTGATCCTGAATGCCGGGGGCGGGTATCATGTGTTGATCGCCGGGATGGAGCGCATTTCGGTTAACATCGGCCAGTTTGTACTTACGGGGGAGCCGGTCGCCACCATGGGGACAAAATCCCAGGTGGCATCCATTCTCGCCGCCAACGCGAGTCAGCCCGTGCTCTATGTCGAGTTCCGTAAGGACGGCACTCCAATCGATCCAGGTCCATGGTGGGCCGCAAATGAAGGCGAAAAGGTTCGCGGATGATGCGCAAGACTTCTGTAATTCTCCTTAGCGCCGCCACCGGCGCGGCATTGACGCTCTTCGTGACGCAGCCACGCGCCGTGATGATGGGATCCAGTGCACGCGCCGCGACGTCGGATACCTACCGCCAGCTTAATTTGTTCGGCGATGTTTTCGAGCGGGTGCGCAGCGACTATGTCGAGAAGCCCGACGACAGCAAGCTCGTCGAATCCGCCATCAGCGGCATGCTGACCGGCCTCGATCCGCATTCCAGTTACATGGACGCGAAGAGTTTCCGCGACATGCAGGTGCAGACCCGCGGGGAATTCGGCGGGCTCGGCATCGAGGTCACGATGGAAGATGGCCTGATCAAGGTCGTCTCGCCGATCGATGATACGCCGGCCTCGAAGGCCGGCATCATGGCCAACGACATCATCACCAATCTCGACGACGAAGCGGTCCAGGGCCTCACCCTCAATCAGGCCGTCGAAAAAATGCGCGGGCCCGTCAACACCAAGATCCGGCTCAAGATCATTCGCAAGGGTCAGGACAATCCGCTCGACGTCACGCTGGTGCGCGACAACATCCGCGTCCGCTCGGTGCGCGCGCGCGTCGAAGGCGACGACATCGGCTACATCCGCATCACGACGTTCAACGAACAGACCACTGAAGGCCTGAAGCGGGAAATCGGCAACCTGAGCACACAGCTCGGCGACAAGTTGAAGGGTTACATTATCGACCTGCGCAACAATCCCGGCGGCTTGCTGGAGGAAGCGGTGACGGTGTCCGATACCTTCCTCGAGCGCGGCGAGATCGTTTCGACCCGTGGCCGCAACGCTGAGGAAACCCAGCGCCGCGCCGCGCATCCGGGCGACCTCGCCAAGGGCAAGCCGCTGATCGTCCTGGTCAATGGCGGCTCGGCGTCGGCTTCCGAGATCGTCGCCGGCGCGCTGCAGGATCACAAGCGCGCCACGCTGGTCGGCACCCGCTCGTTCGGCAAGGGCTCGGTGCAGACCATCATTCCGCTCGGTTCCGGCAACGGCGCGCTGCGTCTCACCACGGCGCGCTACTTCACGCCATCGGGCAAATCGATCCAGGCCAAGGGCATCGTTCCTGACATCGAGGTGCTGCAGGACGTGCCCGACGAGTTGAAGTCGCGGACCGACACCAAGGGCGAAGCCTCGCTGCGCGGCCATCTGAAGTCCGAGGGCGACGAGAAGACCGGTTCGCAATCCTACGTCCCGCCGGACGCCAAGGACGACAAGGCCTTGAAGATGGCGGCCGACCTGCTGCACGGCGTCAAGGTCAATGCCGCCGCGCCCGCCACCGGCGACAAGGCGGCGATCGACAAGCCCACCAACAAAGAGGCTAACTGATCCGGCACAGCCAGCCAGCTATTTTACGAAAAGGGCGGCCTTTGGGCCGCCCTTTTTGCTGATGATTTCCGGGATCGCCCGCCGCGGAACCTGAGACGGCCTTTTGCATGGGGACCGCCATGGTCTTGCCCCGCCGACGTCACGGTCTTGCCCCGCCGTGGTATCGTCCGCCCCGGCTGATTCGGGGAGATTCATGGCAGAGACGGCCGACGATCTGAGCACACCGCTCGGACAGAAGACGCTGCGCGCGAAGCGCCGGTTCCGGTTGCCCTTTACCTTTACCCAGGCGCTTGCCGTGCTGCTGGGCCTGTTTCTGGTCGCCTTCGTGGGCTTCGCCCTCTTCAACGACAACCCACTCGGCGGCGAACCGATCGCGCATATCGCGCTGCGTGAAGCAACCCCGTCGGGCGAGAAACCCGCCGCGGCGCACCCCAGCGCTTCCGAGCCGGTCACAAAATCCGCGATCCCGCAGGCCGCGCCGGGCGAGCATAAGACCGTCACCATTATCGATGGATCGAGCGGCGCGCGTCACGATGTCACAATATCCGACGGCGGCGCGGACAAGGTCGAGGCCGAGCCCGCACCCGCGACGATGGCCGGAATAGATCAGCGGCTGCTCGAAAAATCACGCTACGGCATGATCCCGGTAGTTGCTGCCGACGGGCTGAAGCCGTTCACGGCCTACGCCGCCGAGGCCGACCGCGCCAGGGCCGCGAAAATGCCTGTCGTCGCCATCGTCGTTGGCGGCCTCGGGGTCGGCGCCGCCAAGACCACCGAGGCCATCATGAAGTTGCCGGCCGCGGTGACGCTGGCGTTTACGCCCTACGGCGCGGATCCGACCAAGCAGGCCGAACGGGCGCGCGCGCAACGCCACGAAATTCTATTGCAGATACCGATGGAACCGTTCGACTATCCCGACAACGACCCCGGCCCGCAAACCCTGCTGACGACGCTGGGCAGTGAGCAGAACCTCGACCGGCTGTACTGGCACCTCAGCCGGTTCCAGGGCTATGCCGGGATCGCCAATTTCATGGGCGGGCGCTTCGTCGTGACCGACGCCGCCATGCAGCCCATCATCCGCGAGGCCGCCAAGCGCGGGCTCGGCTTCCTTGACGACGGTTCCGCACCGCACAGCGTGGCTTCCACGCTGGCGAGCGGCCAATCGGTGCCTTTCGCCAGGGCCGATCTCAGCATCGATGCGGTGCCGACGGCAGCGGAAATCGACCGGGCCCTGGCAAAGCTTGAAAGTCTGGCAAAGGAACGCGGAACCGCGGTCGGCATCGCCGCGGCGCTGCCGGTCTCGATCGAGCGGATCGGCGTCTGGATCAAGGCGCTTGAGGGCCATGGCATCATGCTTGTGCCATTGACAACCGCGATGCTGAAATCAAAATCGGGCTGAGGCAAGTTTCGGGCTGGCGCGCCTTTCGAACCGGCCGGGTCTCGCCCATATGACCGTAAGAGGCTTTCACGGAATGGCGCGCTACGAAGACCTGCCCTATCGAACATGCGTCGGCATGATGCTGATCAACGAAGCTGGGCTGGTCTTTATCGGTCGCCGCGCCGGCGGCATCGAACATGTCGATCAATCGCATGTCTGGCAGATGCCGCAAGGCGGAGTCGATCCCGGCGAGGATACCTGGGCGGCGGCGAAGCGTGAACTCTATGAGGAGACCAGCGTCCGATCGGTCGAGAAGCTCGGCGAGGTCGCGGACTGGCTGATCTATGACATTCCCCGCACCGTCGCCGGGCGGACCTGGAAGGGCCGCTATCGCGGCCAGCGGCAAAAGTGGTTCGCGGTTCGTTTCACGGGCCAGGACGCCGAGATCAACGTCGCCGCCCCGGGTGGCGGCCATAAGGCTGAATTCGTCAGCTGGCGCTGGGAGCCGATGAAAAATCTTCCCGACCTGATTGTTCCGTTCAAGCGCCCGGTCTATGAGCGCGTGGTGAAGGAATTTTCGAAGCTGGCGGGCAGCTAGCGTGGTTGCGTCATTCCCGGGCGCGAGTGAGATGAGCGAACCTCAGATGTGCAATGGCACATCTGGGAATCTCGAGATTCCGGATCTGGTCCTTCGGACCATCCCGGAATGACGGCCGTTGAGTTCATGACCGAGACCAAGCCCTATCGTCCCAATGTGGGGATCGCATTGTTTAACGCTGCCGGCCAGGTGCTGATCGGGCGGCGCTTCAAGGACGACGGACCGGAGATCATTCTTCCCGGCCTCGAATGGCAAATGCCGCAAGGCGGTATCGACACCAATGAAAATCCGCGCGATGCGGTGATGCGCGAATTATGGGAAGAGACCGGCGTGACCAATGCCAGCTATCTCGGCGAAGCCGACTGGCTGACATACGAGTTTCCGCCATTCGCCGTGCCGCCGTCGCATCGGCTCGCCAAATTCCGCGGCCAGCGACAGAAATGGTTCGCGCTGCGTTTCACAGGGTCCGATGACGAAATCGATCCGCTGACCCCACGTAACGGTCAGCCGGCCGAATTCGACCAATGGCGATGGGAACGGCTCGACCGCGTCGCCGACCTCGTGGTGCCGTTCCGGCGCGAGGTGTATCGGACGGTGGCGCAGGCTTTTGCGAAATTCGCGGGATGGTAAAGCTCAGTTCGGCCCGACCGAGAACGGACCGATCGCGATGACGCGACAATCACTGTCGTGCTTGACGCAGTTGCCCAGGGCTTCGTTGACCGCATTCTGTTCGCCGGCAGCCTTGAGCGCCAGTCCCGGGCGCCTGGCCATGCCGACGGCGACCGCGTTCCATCCGCTCGATGCATCCAAGAGCTTACGGGACACCTCATCCCTCGCATCGGCGGCTATCGAAGAACTGCCGGCGGCCTGAAAGAAGCCGGTGACCTTCAGCATGGTCGGCACCGGCACTACAAAGACATCGTCGACGGCCACGATCATGCAGGGAACGCCGGCAATGGCGCCGCAGGATTCCAGGCTTCGGCGCGCCGAATCCTCGATCGATTCGGCGCCGACAACGGGAATGAATAGCCCCCCTGGACTGACCGCGATCGACTTGGTTTTTTTGCCAGGCACATAATAGCTCTCAAGTCTGGTCTTTCCGATGTCCCGTACCAGCGGCATGTCCTTGGTCACGTAGGGTTTCTCGGTTGAAGGATCATGCCTGATCCAGGGCAACGGCGGCAGCGGCGGCTTGCCATGCGGATGGACCACCGTGTTACCGACGGCGTAGAGCTCGCATTTTCGCGGTGACTGAATGGCGTCGGCCTTTTTCTGGCATTGTTCGAGCGCCGTACTTTTCGCGAGTTCCTCGTTCTGCTGACTGGTGGCGATCGCGTAGGTGCCCGTCACATTGAGGGCGAAAGCCTTGTGATCTGACGCCGGCGCGTACTCGTTCGAAAGCGCAAGACGGGTGCGATTGCTGACGAACGGCACGGTCTCGGCCGCGAACTTTTCGCTCAAGGGTCCAGACGGCGACGCAGATGGCGGAGGCGCCGGCGAGGCTGTCGTTGGGACGGGAGACGCAATCGGAGCAAGCGACGGCGAAGATATTGCAGCCGTGTCATTGCTCGCCGGAGTTGATCCCTTGGACCCGTCCGGCATTTTCATTTTGGCAAAATACAGGAAGCCGCCGACACCGATCGCCACGATACACACCACCGCCGCCGGCCACATCCAGCTTGGTGTCGTCGCCGCGCCTGAAGACCTCTTCTTCACTTTCGGCATCGAATAGCTGCCGTCCTCGCGCCGCATCGCCACCAAGTAGGCATGCACGGGAGTAGGAATATTCTTCACTTCCTGCGCGCCGATATCGGCGAACTGCACCGACAGCTTGTTGGCGACCTGCTCATGCACCGCGCGCGAAATGCAGATGCCGCCGACCTCGGCGAGACCTTCGAGGCGGGCTGCGATATTGACGCCATCGCCGAGCAGGTCGCCATCGCGCTCGACCACGTCGCCGATCGTGATGCCGATGCGAAAGCTCATCTGGCGGCTCGCGGGGTACGCCATATTCCGGGTGCGCAGGCTTTCCTGGATGTCGATCGCGCATCGCACGGCTTCGACCGCACTTGGAAATTCGGCAAGAACGGCGTCGCCGGCGGTATTGAAGATGCGGCCGCCGTATCTGGCGATGAAGTCGTCGGTCACCTGTCGATAGGATGCGAGGCGCCGCAGCGTTTCCTCTTCATCCTCGGCAACCAGCCTGGAGTAGCCGGCAATATCTGCTGCAAAAATCGCCGCGATCTTGCGCTTCATAACCGTCGGCCCCGGACAACCATCTATTGCAGCAGAATGCCGCTGGAAGGCGCAGGGTGCAACCGGGGATGTGTGGCCCATCCTTCGAGACGCCGGCTAAGAAGGCGCGCTCCTCAAGATGACGGGGATCCTTCGGGAAACCGCTTCAATCTCTAGTGCATCGCCGTCGCGTTGAGCTGGTGCTGGATGCTCTTGTAATGATCGAGCCGCTCGATCGCGCGGTCGAGTTCGGAGCCGTCCTTCTCGGCAAGCTTGGTTTCCATTTCGGAAATCTTGTCGGCGAACTGGGCCCGGTCGAGGTCTTGCAGCGAAGTGGCGACGTCCGCCAGCACCGTCAGACCCTTGTCGGATACTTCGGCCAGACCGCCGAGCACGATGATCTTCTGCTGGGTGCCGCCCGACATCACCGTCAGGATTCCGGGCCGGATCGCGGCCACGACAGGCGCATGTCCGGCGAGCACGCCGAAATCGCCCTCGATCCCGGGCACATCGACCTGATCGACGTCGCCAGAGAAGGCGAGCTTTTCCGGTGAAACGAGATCGAAGTGGAAGGTGGCCATGGTGTACCTGCGAGTAGTAAGTGGCGAATGGCGAGTAGCGAATGGAACGGCGAATCTCTTCTCTATTCGCTACTCCCTATTCGCCATTCGCCGCTTAGGCTGCCTCGGCAGCCAGCTTCTTGCCCTTTTCGACGGCTTCTTCGATGGTGCCGACCATGTAGAAGGCCTGCTCGGGCAGGTGGTCGTACTTGCCTTCGCATAGTCCGCGGAAACCCTTGATGGTGTCGGCGAGATCGACGAATTTGCCCGGCGATCCCGTAAAAACTTCGGCAACGAAGAACGGCTGTGACAGGAAGCGCTCGATCTTGCGCGCGCGTGCGACGGTGATCTTGTCCTCTTCGTTCAGCTCATCCATGCCAAGGATGGCGATGATGTCCTGCAGCGACTTGTACTTCTGCAGTATCTGCTGAACCATGCGCGCGGTCTGGTAGTGCTCCTCGCCGACGATCAGCGGCGACAGCATGCGCGATGTTGAATCGAGCGGGTTGACCGCCGGATAGATTCCCTTCTCCGAGATCGCGCGATCGAGGTTGGTCGTTGCATCGAGATGCGCAAACGTCGTCGCTGGCGCCGGATCGGTGTAGTCATCCGCGGGAACGTAAATCGCCTGGATCGAGGTGATCGAGCCCTTGGTGGTGGTGGTGATGCGCTCCTGCATCGCGCCCATGTCGGTGGCAAGCGTCGGCTGATAACCCACGGCGCTGGGAATACGGCCCAGCAGCGCCGACACTTCCGAACCCGCTTGCGTGAAGCGGAAGATGTTGTCGACGAAGAACAAGACGTCCTGGCCCTGATCGCGGAAATGCTCGGCGACGGTGAGACCGGTGAGGCCGACGCGGGCACGCGCGCCCGGCGGCTCGTTCATCTGGCCGTAGACCAGCGCGCATTTGGAGCCTTCGCCGCCGCCCTTCTTGTTGACGCCGGATTCGATAAACTCGTGATAGAGGTCGTTGCCTTCGCGGGTCCGCTCGCCGACGCCGGCGAACACCGAATAACCGCCATGGGCTTTCGCAACGTTGTTGATCAATTCCTGAATCAGCACGGTCTTGCCGACGCCGGCGCCGCCGAACAGGCCGATCTTGCCGCCCTTGGCGTAGGGCGCCAGGAGATCGACGACCTTGATGCCGGTGACGAGAATTTCCGATTCGGTCGACTGGTCGGTGTAGGCCGGCGCCGGCTGATGGATGGCGCGGTTGCCTTCCGATTTGATCGGCCCGGCTTCATCGACGGGCTCGCCGATCACGTTCATGATGCGGCCGAGCGTGCCCGCGCCAACCGGCACCATGATCGGGTTGCCGGTGTCGCCGACTTCCTGACCACGGACCAGACCTTCGGCTGTATCCATGGCGATGGTACGCACGGTGGATTCGCCGAGATGCTGCGCGACCTCGAGCACCAGGCGGTTGCCGCCGTTCTGCGTCTCGAGCGCGTTCAGAATGGCCGGCAGATGGCCTTCGAACTGCACGTCGACGACGGCGCCGATGACTTGGGTGATGCGTCCGGTCTGGTTGGCGGGTGTGGCCATGAAAACTCTCTCCTTCGAATTCTTAATCTCAAGCAACCGTCGACATGTGGCTATCAGAGCGCCTCGGCGCCGGAGATGATTTCAATCAGCTCCTTGGTGATCATCGCCTGACGGGTTCGATTGTAGATCAGGGTCTGCTTGCGGATCATGTCGCCGGCATTGCGGGTCGCGTTGTCCATCGCGCTCATCTGCGCGCCGTAGAACGAAGCGTTGTTTTCCAACAGCGCACGAAAAATCTGCACCGCGAGATTGCGCGGCAGCAGGCCGGACAGAATTTCATCTTCTTCCGGCTCGTATTCGTAGGCCGTGGCCGGGCCGGCATTGGCGGCGGGGGCCGCCACCACCAGCGGAATGATCTGCTGCGCGGTCGGGACCTGCGCGATCACAGACTTGAACCGCGAATAGAACAGCGTGCAGACGTCGAACTCGCCGGCCTCGAAGCGAGCGATGACTTTCTTCGCGATGTCTTCGGCGTTGATGAAGCCAAGCTGCCGAACCGAGCGCAGCTCGACATTTTCGACGATCTGCTTCTCGAAATTGCGCCGCAGCTGCTCAAAACCCTTGCGGCCGACACAGAAGAATTTGACCTCTTTGCCCTCATTCATCAGCGACAGCGCGCGTTCGCGGGCGAGACGCACGATCGACGAGTTGAACGCACCGGACAGGCCGCGTTCGCCGGTGCAGACCAACAGCAGATGCACCTGATCCCTGCCGGTACCGGCCAGTAGCACCGGCGCGCCGGGCGAGCCCGCGGCTGCGGTCGCGATATTCGAGATCACCGCGTCCATCTTTTCGGCATAGGGCCGCGCCGCCTCGGCGGCGTTCTGCGCACGGCGCAGCTTTGAGGCCGCGACCATCTGCATGGCCTTGGTGATCTTCTGCGTCGCCTTGGTGGAGGCGATGCGGACCCGCATGTCTTTCAAGCTGGCCATTGCGGCTGACTTATCCTCTAGCTCGACCTCGTTCCCTCCCCCCTTGTGGGGGAGGGTTAGGGAGGGGGGTCAACAACAGCATCAGAGCTTGTTGCTCACCCCCCTCCCGACCGGCTTCGCCGGTCGACCTCCCCGGCAAGGGGGAGGCAACAAAGAGAGGGCTTTCGCCCGCGTCAGATTAAGCAAATGTCTTGGCGTAACCCTCGACCACCGTCTTCAGCTTGGCGGCGGTGTCGTCGCCGAGATCGCGGCTGTCGCGGATGGTGTTGAGGATATCGACGTTCTTGCCGCGCAGCAGTGACAGCAGGCCATCCTCGAAGGGGCGAACTTTGGCAACCGGAATGCCGTCGAGATAGCCGTTGACGCCGGCATAGATCACCACGACCTGCTCTTCCATCTTCAGCGGCGAGAACTGCGGCTGTTTTAGAAGCTCGGTGAGGCGCGAACCGCGCGCCAACAGGCGCTGCGTCGAGGCGTCGAGGTCGGAGCCGAACTGCGCGAACGCCGCCATTTCGCGGTACTGCGCGAGCTCGCCCTTGATCTTGCCGGCGACCTTTTTCATCGCCTTGGTCTGCGCCGACGATCCGACGCGCGACACCGACAGGCCGACGTTCAGCGCCGGACGAATACCCTGGAAGAACAGATCGCTCTCGAGGTAGATCTGGCCGTCGGTAATCGAGATCACGTTGGTCGGGATGTAGGCCGACACGTCGTTGGCCTGGGTCTCGATCACCGGCAGCGCCGTCAGCGAGCCTGAGCCGTGCTCGTCGTTCAATTTAGCGGCACGCTCGAGCAGGCGGGAATGCAGATAGAACACGTCGCCGGGATAGGCTTCGCGGCCCGGCGGGCGGCGCAGCAGCAGCGACATCTGGCGATAGGCCACCGCCTGTTTCGACAGATCGTCGTAGATGATAACCGCATGCATGCCATTGTCGCGGAAGTATTCGCCCATGGTGCAACCGGTGAACGGCGCGATGTACTGCATCGGCGCCGGATCGGACGCGGTGGCGGCAACGATGATCGAATATTCCAGCGCGCCCTGCTCTTCCAGCACCTTGACGAATTGCGCCACGGTCGAGCGCTTCTGGCCGATTGCGACGTAGATGCAATACAGCTTGATCTTCTCGTCGGTCTGCGCGTTGAGCGGCTTCTGGTTGAGAATGGTGTCGAGCGCGATCGCGGTCTTGCCGGTCTGGCGGTCGCCGATGATCAATTCGCGCTGGCCACGGCCGATCGGGATCAGGGCATCGATCGCCTTCAGCCCGGTCGCCATCGGCTCGTTGACCGATTTGCGCGGAATGATGCCGGGCGCCTTGACGTCGACGCGCATCCGTTTGTCGGCTTTGATCGGGCCCTTGCCGTCGATCGGATTACCGAGCGCATCGACGACGCGGCCGAGCAGGCCCTTGCCGACGGGGGTGTCGACGATGGCGCCGGTGCGCTTGACGGTCTGGCCTTCCTTGATCTCGCGGTCGGCGCCGAAAATCACGATGCCGACGTTGTCGGTCTCAAGGTTCAGCGCCATGCCGCGGGTGCCGTTCTCGAACTCGACCATCTCGCCGGACTGGACGTTGTCGAGGCCGTAGACGCGGGCAATGCCGTCGCCGACGGACAACACCTGTCCGACTTCGGAAACCTCAGCCTCCTGGCCGAAATTCTTGATCTGGTCCTTGAGGATCGCGGAAATTTCCGCGGCGCGGATGTCCATCAGCCTGCCTCTTTCATCGCGTGCTTGATCGAATTGAGTTTGGTGCGAAGCGAACTATCCACCATGCGGCTGCCGAGCTTGACCACTAGGCCGCCGATGATCGAAGGATCGATTTTCACGTTGAGCGCGACGTCCTTGCCCGTCACCGACTTCAGCGCGGTCTTGAGGGCATCGAGATTCTTGTCGCTGAGCGCCTCGGCAACGGTAACGTCCGCGGTCGCCTCGCCCTTGAACCTGGCTACCAGCGCGCGAAACGCCCGGATCACGTCGCTGACGACGAACAGACGGCGGTTAGCGGTGAGAACCTTCAGGAAATTGGCCGCGATGCCCGATATGCCGGCCTGGTTGAGCACCGCGGCCAGTGCCTTCGACTGTGAATCCGCCGAAAAGACCGGGCTGCGAACCAGACGCTTCAAGTCGGCGCTGTCGGCCAGCATGGCTTCAAACCGATCGAGATCGGCCCGGACGGCGTCGATTGATTTTTCATCGCGCGCCAACTCGAACAAGGCCGTTGCATAACGGCCGGACACTCCCGAAACAGACGGATCTTCAGCAGCCACGGGCACGCTCTTTTTTGCTGTCAAACTCGCAAGGGAAAAACCGTCGCCACAATGCGGCGCCTAGCGATCCAAGCCCTTGGAATTCAAGCGGGACTTCGATTTTCGGTCGGTACGACATGTACCGGAACCGTTAAAATCGCGGCTTTGCTAACATAGCAGAAGCGCAGGTGCAACATGACGGCGGCGCCCGGCGATACCCTTGTCGCACCTCCGTTGGCGATGTTCTTTGAAGACCATTTTCGAACAAATCAGCGGACCCGGAATCATCCGCCGGACCCGAGAGAAACTTCACCCTTGTCGGCGAGCGGCAGCGACGATCGTTCCACCCTCAAAATGCATGGGTATCATGTCCCGTCTGCAGGAACAGTTGAAACCCTCGAGTCATTCCACCATCGCATTACTTGCCGAAACCTCGTCACAACAGACGATGACTTCGCTTGACAGTAATTCCATGTAATAATTAGTAAACAATGTATTAAAGAAAAATATTACGGAACATTCATTGATTAGTGCCCTTCGGTAACAAGATGTTTCAGCCGGTAGCCAAATTCATTTACTGCCAAGGTTTGGCCTCATTGGGTCACCAAATGGCAATCACGCAAAGCGGAGCGGGGGTTCCACTTGCCGCATATGAGGCAATACTGTCTGAGGGATTTTATTATGCTGACATCAAGAAAACCGGCGCAGGGAAGGGTCACCCAGTCGCGCACGGCGCTAGCTGTTTTTGCCGCAACTCTTCTGGTCGGCGGTAGCGTCACCGAAGCTTCGGCCAAATCCAGACATCACCATCGTCACCACCACCATCATCACGCCCACCACGCCAGCAACACTCCCAGCGGCGGCTCGTTGAGCGGTTCCTGGCTTAATGCCAATGCAGCAATCGGCCCTACGTCCGGTTCCGGACGCAGCTTCTCAGGCATTGCTTCGTATTACGGCAACGAATCCGGCAGCCGGACCGCGTCAGGCCAGCGCATGAACGCCAGCGCCATGACCTGCGCCCACCGCAGCCTGCCTTTCGGGACCAAGCTCCGGGTGACTCACGGCGGCCGCAGCGTCGTCGTAACCGTCAACGACCGCGGCCCGTTCATCCGCGGCCGCGTCCTCGATTTGTCGACAGGTGCTGCCCGCGTGATCGGCCTGACCGGCGCCGGCGTCGGCCGGGTCACGGCCGAGGTCATCTGACCCGTTTCGGGCATTTGAGCGCCCACTAACCCACTAAAATGCCATCAAGTTCGATACGCGTTGGTATTGAGTAACGGCCGCAAACTTCTGCGTGCCCAAAATGGCCTGCCGTCACAAATGACGGCAGGCTTTTTTATCTCGCCCGTTCGTCATTCCGGGGCGATGCGCAGCATCGAACCCGGAATCTCGAGATTCCGGGCTCGCGCGGAGCCTGTCATCGGGCCGCGCTTTGCGCGGACCCGTTGGCGCGCCCCGGAATGACCCATGTTCCTGTGTCTGCTTGCCCTTCACAAGAAGCTCTGCG
>Ga0209871_1000192_pt1 | contig 18691 bp, 19 predicted proteins | sample OrgsoiDNA2013045_FD_185795 | JGI IMG/M metagenome (GOLD analysis project Ga0209871, IMG submission 185795) | Permafrost soil microbial communities from the Arctic, to analyse light accelerated degradation of dissolved organic matter (DOM) -... | ecosystem: Environmental > Terrestrial > Soil >... | reverse complement strand
TCGCTTATCCCGCGCTTCGCGCGTCACACGCGCCCCGGAATGACGATTGTTAGTGGTCGTTACGGACCGATATGATTCGAACTTCGGAAACGTTGAACTCGTGCGCGATGTTCTCAACGGGCTCAATCGCCAGTTCGGAAAGCTTTATGCCAGCGAAGGGCAAGCTCGATTTGCTTGCTTTTTCTGCCAGGATTCACGCAGGGTTTGAAGTTTGCCGCCGCTTGCGGGCCGGGCTCAGGTTCACGGCCGCCGATGGTTCGCGGTCGAACAGCTGCCTGATCTCGGCTGCCGGCTTGGCCGGACTGAACAGGTAGCCCTGCATTTCGGCGCAGCCGAGCGCGCGAAGCAGCTCGAGCTGCTGCTTGGTCTCAACGCCTTCCGCGGTTGTCGTCATGTGACGTGCCGCGGCAATGTTGACGACCGCCTGCACGATGCAGGATGACCCGTCCGGCTCTGCGATGTCGTTGACGAAGCAGCGGTCGATCTTGATCTTGTCGAATGGAAAGCGCTGCAGATAACTCAGCGAGGAATAGCCGGTGCCGAAATCGTCCAGGGCTATTCTGACGCCGATAGCGCGAAGCTGATGCAGGATGGCAAGCGCGGCCTCGTCGTCGCGAATCAGCACCGCCTCGGTGATCTCCAGTTCCAGCCGGCTCGCTTGCAGGCCGGACGCCGCAAGTGCGGCGACGATCTTCAGCGCCAGCGTGCCGCTCTTGAACTGAACCGGCGAAACGTTGACCGCGATCTTGATATCGTCCGGCCAGGTCGCCGCTTCCGCGCAGGCGGTCGTCAGCACCCATTCGCCGAGCTCGTCGATCAGGCCGGTCTCTTCCGCGACGGGAATGAACTCGGCGGGAGAGATCATGCCGCGTTCGGAATGCCGCCAGCGCAGCAGCGCCTCGCAGCCGACGATCTTGTTGTCTTCAAGAGTGACGCTCGGCTGGTAGTAAACCTCGAAGGAGCCGTCGGTGATCGCCTGGCGCAGATCCATTTCCAGGATGCGGCGTGCGCGTACCCGCGCGTCCATCTCGGGCTCGAAGAAGCGATAAGTCCGGCGTCCGGCGGATTTGGCGGCATACATCGCCAGATCGGCATTCTTCAGAATTTGATCGAGATCGGCGCCGTGCTGCGGAGCCAGCGCAATGCCGATGCTGGCATCGGTAGTTACCTGATGACCGAGACATTCATAGGGCTTGCGGATCGCATCGAAGACCCGCGTCGCCAGATCGGTGACGTCATCGACAGTCTTGACCGCGGTCTGGACGACGGCGAATTCGTCGCCACCCAGTCGTGCGACGAAGTCGGTGCCGCTGACGCAATGACCGAGGCTCGCGGCGACGGATTTCAGCAATTGATCGCCGATCAGGTGCCCGAGCGTATCGTTGATGCTTTTGAATTCGTCGATGTCGATGTAGAGCACCGCCAATTGCTCGCCGGGAACAATGCGAGCCAGCTCTCGCTTCAACTGTTCGTGGAACAACGTCCGGTTCGGCAGGTCGGTCAGCGCATCGTAGTGCGCAAGGTGCGTGATCCGCTCCTCGACGCGCCTGCGCTCGGTGATATCCTCCAGGGTCGTGACCCATCCACCACGGCGTAGCGGCCGGTACGAGACCTGGATCGAGCCTCCATCGGCGGCGACTAAAATCTTCTGAAAGACCTTTCCTTGCGCCAATTTGCCATAGAGATTGGAGCAATATTCGTCCACGTCACCTGCGAACGATCCGATTTCCTTCCGATGCTGGAGCAGTTGCGGCAGGGTGCAGCCCGGCTTTACCACATCGGTGGACACGCCGAACATCTCGATATAGCGCTGGTTGGCGACGACGAGCCGGCGCGATGCGTCGAACATCAGCAGGCCTTGCGTCATGTTGTTGATGGCGGTGTCGAGGCGCTGCTTTTCCAATTGATGCTGCTGCGACAGCTTGCGAACCACGAGAAACAGCAGGGCGGCGATCGCGAGCACCGAAAGTCCGGCCACCGCGATCAGAAATCTGATCTGCTCCCGCCAATCGGCCAGCGCCGCCGCAACCGTCGTCGTGGCAACGACCGAAATCGGAAAATGGCTCAATAAGCGGGCCGAGGCCAGCCGTCGCTGGCCGTCGATCGGGCTGATTATGCGTATCGTGCCGTGGTCCGATTTCGACAGGACTTGCTGATGAACCGGACCGGACTTGAAATTCATCCCGATCATCGCATCGACGTGCGGATGGCGCGCCAGCATCGTGCCGTCGCGATGGTACATCGAGATCGCCGCGCCATCCCCAAGCGCCAGGCTGGCGAAGAATTTTTCGAAGTTGGCCGGCTCGATGCCTCTTCCGCTGGTACCGAGGAATTCACCGTTCGGTCCGGTCATCTTGCGGGCGAGGACGGTGGTCCAGAGGCCGGTGATACGGCTGTACACCGGTTCGACCAAAAGCGATGGTGACCGGGGGTCCGATTTGAAGATTTTGAAAAAGCCTCGATCGGCGATGCTGACGGCCGGGACCGGCCAGGCATTCGCCGAGTTGATCAGTACTCCGTCGGAATCGAACAGGTTGATGCCGCCGACATAGGACAGTGCACCGATCTTGGCCTTGAGCATCACGTGAATGTCCTGGCCGGACATCCGACGCCTGTATTGCTCGCTGGTGTCGATTCCGGCCGATTTCACGTAAGCGACAAAGTCTTCTTGAATCGCCCCCAGATCCTGAAATTGCTGGTCGAAATGGCGGGCCAGCAGCAGCACGGTGTTTTCCAGCTCGCGTTCGCTGCTTTCCAGCGCGCGCTCGCGAAAATTGCCGGCCATGATCGTCGCGCCGACCGTGATTACCGCGATCAGGAATACGCCGCCAAAGACCAGCCAGCGGATCGGACCGCCGCGAACGAAATGTTTCAAGCTGAAGGGCGCGGTCCCGTTTACCGTCATGATTTGAATGCTGCCAAGCCTGAATGCCAGAGGCAGTGTCGCGCGCCCCCAACCCGCAACAGTAGTACCGCGCCGAAATGGAGGTGGCGTTAGGAATCTGGGTTAATGAAAGGTTAGCGGGCATCCGGGTGCGGCTATGCGAGGCAAGTTGCAACTATCCTAGCCGCCCGGCTTGTTCGCAGATGCCACCCTCGACGTCGCCGCCACGATTGCCGCCGCCACGATGTTGGCGGCCGCGCTGGCCAGGATCGGCAGCGTGTAACTGTGGCTGAGGTCGAAGGCGAAGCCCGCAGCGCTCGGCCCGATCAGGGTGCCGAACGCCACGCTGGTGTAGAGGATGCCGATGAGGCCGCTGACATTGCGGCCGCCGAAAAGGTCCATCACCACGGCCGGAAGCACCGCGACCCATCCGCCGTAGAACACGCCGTAGATGAACGCAAAGGCGGCCAGCGACCAGACGTTCGCCGAAACCGCCCAAATTGCCAATGCGAGCGCCATGCCGGTGAACATCAACAGCAGGGAAAACTGGCGGCCGAGCCTGTCCGCAAGGCCGCCGAGGAAAAACCGCCCGGCGGTCGAACCAACGCCGATCACGCCCAGCAGCAGCACGGCCGATGAGGGCGCGACGCCGTGATCTTGCGCATACGGGACGAGGTGAACGAACGGCACGAACACGCCGAACGAACAGATCAGGCAGGCGGCGTAGAGACTGATGAAGCGGCGTGACCGGATCGCTTCGCTCACGGAAGCGCCTTCCGATCGCGCCGGCTGGCTGCCCGATTGAGGTGGGTCGCCATCGGGGCCGAGGCCGCGGTCGCGCGGATCGTTCTCGATCAACAGCGCCAGTCCTCCGCCGACCGCGGCAGCGAGAGCGCCGAGCACAAGGTAAGCGCCGCGCCATCCCAAACTCTCGATCAGGAACGATGCCAGCGGCGGCATCACCAGTGTGCCGACGCCAATACCGCTCACGGCAAGCCCGGAGGCAAAGCCGCGGCGCCGCACGAACCATCGCTGCACCGCGCCGATGGCGGGAACGTAGGCGCAGCCGACGCCCAATCCGACGCCCAATCCGTACGCCACGTAGACTTCAGTCAGACTGCGCGCCGCACTTGCGGCCATAAGGCCAAGGCCGGTCAGGACCATGCCGGCGACGGCAAGACGGCGGGAGCCGAAGCGATCGGCGAGGGGACCGCTGACGATCCCGAGGCCGAAGTAAAGAAAGCCGGCGAGCGAGAACACCAGCGACACCGATCCGCGCGAGGCGCCGAAATCCCGCTGCAGCTCTCCGACAAAGGCCGAGAACGTATAGGCGCAGCCGAAGCCTACGAAAGTCACGGCGAACGCCGCGGCCACGACCAACCAGCCATAGAAGATGCGGGAACTGGGCAACGCTGCTTCGCTGGTCATGACGACCTCCGTCTCAGGATGTAAGCGCCGTTCTGAGCACCATTAAAGACGTTATACTGGTGTCTCTTGCTGTCAACCAGTAAATATGCTTTAATGGTGTTGAAATGTCGAAACAGTCCAGAACGTTCAAGGTTCCAGACGAACTGGCAAATCTCTACGATTTCGCCAATTCGCTCGACGTCAGGCGTTTTACGCATCATGGCGTGCCGCATCTGCAGGGTGATCAACTGGGAAATCCGCGGGAGCTCAGCGCGTGGATGTCGCAGCGCGGGCTGTTGTTCACCAGCGCCAAAATCACGCCGGCGATGTTCGAGACGGCGTTGCAACTGCGCGCCAGCGTTCGCTGCTATCTGGAATGCGATCCGGTCGGGCGCCGCAAAAACCAGGATGCGGTTCGATCCCTCAATAAGGCGATGCGCTTGTTTCCGCTTGTAGCGCAAGCGCGCAATGAGGGCGGTATGGCACTACAGGCCGCGCGCGGCGATGCTTTGGCCGGACTGTCGCTGGTCGTCGCCGAATTGTACGACGGTTCCGTCATGGGAACTCTGGATCGGCTGAAGATGTGCGCGGCCGAAGAGTGCCGCCGGGTGTTCTTCGACCGGTCAAAGCCCGCGACGCGGCGGTGGTGCATGTCGACGTTGTGCGGGAACCGGATGAAGACCCGAACATATCGCGAGCGTCATCGCGGCGCCGGCTAGATCGTCGCGAAAGAAACGGTCGAGCTCGATTTCCAGCAACGGCAGAAATTGCCGCCGCAACAGCGGTCGGGCGGAACTAATTGCCGCAACACGATCAATCAATCAAAGCTTTACCATCTAACACGATGAATATGCTCGGCGCCGATTTGGTACACGACTTGCGTACTCTCACCGCGTAGTCGTGCGTAACAAACAGAGAGCCGTGATGATGAAGAACATTTTGAAGAAATTTATTGCCGACGAGTCCGGAGCGACGGCCATCGAATACGGACTTATCGCCGCCGGTATTTCGCTCGCGATCATTGCGGTCGTGAACGGGCTCGGCACCAAGCTCAACACCAAGTTCACTGCAATCAATAGTTCGCTGAAATAATAGTCGTCGCGTCCAAGACAATGAAAAAGCCGACCTGGCGAGTAGCCCTTTCGCTGCTTGCGATAACGTCGAACGTAGTCGTTACTGCGTGCGCGTCGCGGAGGGAGCGTGTCGGTGCGTCCGTGACCGTTTTCCGGCAACGCCGATGGTTTCACTGGTCGACCACGCCGCGTTATTTCCGTCGGAACTGCGACGGTAATTGGGATCGGTATAGGGGTTGCCCGGCCCCTTGTTCTGGCAATTCGCATTGGGGTAGAAAAAAGCGCAATAGGCCGGCTCGGACATCGCCTGCTGCGCCCGCACCGGTGTTGCGATCGCGGCCGACAAAACGGCCACCGCGCCGATAAGCCTGAAAGTCGACATTGCGTTTCTCCGTGGCGTTTCTCCGTGTGAAGCTGACGGGAGGATAACACCAAGGCCGACGCGTTCTTCCCCGTCGTCCGATCACCCCGCCGTGAAGGCAGGCCGTAAGCTGTCCTCAGGCGCGGTAGTGCCCGGACTTGCCGCCCTTTTTCTCCACCAGATGAATGCCTTCGATGCGGACGCCGCGCTCCACCGCCTTGATCATGTCGTAGATCGTGAGGCATGCGACGGACACCGCGGTCAGCGCTTCCATCTCGACGCCGGTCGGGCCGGTGACCTTTACGGTGGCGCGGACGATGCAGCCGGGCAGCTTTTTGTCGGGCACAATGTCCAGCGTGACCTTCGACAGGGCGAGCGGATGGCACAGCGGGATCAGATCCGAGGTGCGCTTAGCCGCCATGATGCCGGCAACACGCGCGGTGCCGAGCACGTCGCCCTTTTTGGCATTGCCGCTGACAATGAGCTCAAGCGTCGCCTTGCTCATGACGACGCAGCCTTCGGCGACCGCGATGCGTTCGGTCGCGGGCTTGGCGGAAACATCGACCATCCGCGCTTCGCCCGAGGCGTCGATGTGGGTGAGGGCGGGTTCGTCCTTGGAAGCTTTGCGCGCCATGCGCTAGCGCGTCCCCGTCGCGCCGACGGTGTCGCCGCGCGCCAGCAGCGCGCGGGTCGCCGCCGCCACATCCGCCTGCCGCATCAGGCTTTCGCCGACCAGGAAGGTCGACATCCCGACGCGCGCAAGTCGCGCGAGGTCGGCGGGAGCAAAAATGCCGCTTTCGCCGACCATCAGGCGATCCCCGGGGATCAGCGGCGCCAGTGCCTCGCTGGTCGCGAGCGTGGTCTCGAAGGTGCGCAGATTGCGGTTGTTGACGCCGATCATCGGCGAGCGAAGTTTCAGGGCACGATCGAGCTCCGCGCGTTCATGGATTTCGATCAGCACGTCCATGCCGTGTGCCAGCGCCGCATCCTCGATGTCCCGTGCCGCGCCGTCGTCGAGTGCGGCCATGATAATCAGGATGCAGTCGGCGCCATGGGCGCGCGCCTCGGCCACCTGATAGGTGTCGTAGATAAAATCCTTGCGCAGCACGGGCAACGCGGTGGCCGCGCGAGCCGACACCATGAAATCCAGATGTCCCTGAAACGATGGCGTGTCGGTCAGCACCGACAGACACGCCGCACCGCCGGCTTCGTAGGCGCGTGCGAGCACGGGCGGGTCGAAGTCGGCGCGAATGAGCCCCTTGGAGGGCGAGGCCTTCTTCACTTCGGCAATCAGCGCGTATTCACCGTGGGCGAGCTTTCGGCGGATCGCGTTGACAAAACCGCGCGGCGGGGGTGCGGCCTTCGCCAGCGCTTCGACGCCGGCAAGCGGATGCGCGCGCTTGGCGGCGGCGATCTCCTCGCGCTTGTAAGCCTCGATCTTGGTCAGGATGTCGGACATGACAGGTTCTCGCACTCAGCCGTTGGAGACCGCAATCAGCTGTTTCAGCCGCGTTGCCGCAGCCCCGCTGTCGAGCGATTTTGTGCCGAGCGCCACGCCCTCCTTCAGAGTCCTGGCGCGGCCGGCCACGATCAGTGCCGCCGCGGCGTTCAGCAATGCAACATCCCGAAAAGGGCTCGGCATTCCATCGAGCACGCTTTGCAGGGCGACCGCGTTGGCATCGGCATCGCCGCCCTTCAGCGCTTCGCCGCCGACACAGTTCAGGCCGGCTTCTTCCGGGGTCACATCGAAGGTTCTGATGTTGCCGTTCTCGAGGGCTGCGACGAAGGTCGGGCCGGTGAGGGTGATCTCATCGAGGCCGTCGGAGCCGTGTACCACCCAGACCGATTCGGCGCCGAGGTTCTTCAGGACCTGCGCTAGCGGCTGCACCCATTGCCGGGAAAACACCCCGACCATTTGTCGCTTGACGCCGGCCGGATTGGACAGCGGTCCGAGCAAATTGAAGATCGTGCGGGTGGCCAATTCGACGCGGGTCGGCCCGACGTTCTTCATGGCCGGATGGTGCGAGGGCGCGAACATGAAGCCGATTCCAGCCTCGGCGATGCAGCGGCCGACTTGCGGGGGAGTGATGTCTATCTTGACCCCGAGCGAGGACAGCACGTCGGCAGCCCCCGAGCGCGACGACAGCGCGCGATTGCCGTGTTTTGCCACCGGCACGCCGCAGCCTGCGACGATGAACGAGGCACAGGTCGAGACATTGACCGAGCCGGAGCCGTCGCCACCGGTGCCGACCACATCGACGGCATCAACGGGAGCCTTGACCCGCAGCATCTTGGCGCGCATTGCGGTGACCGCGCCGGTGATCTCATCGACGGTTTCGCCGCGCACCCGCAGCGCCATCAGCAATCCGCCCATCTGCGAGGGCGTGGCCTCGCCGGACATCATGCTGTCGAAGGCGGATGCCGCCTCGTCGCGCGACAGCGTCGCGCCAGTCGCGACTTTTCCGATGATAGATTTGAAATCCTCCATCAGTTGCCCTCAGGTCGGGCGAACGAAAAATGTACATCCTTCTGGTGAGGGCGCGCGCCTGCGCCGTCCCGGACCATCAGAGCCCACACCGTTCGAGACGCGGCCAAAAAGCCGCTCCTCGGGGAGAGCGAAATCCGTGCATGCTCTTGAGCCATTTCACTCACGCATCAGTTATTATTTGCGCCCGTCACCTGGGCGAAGACGGCCTGGTTGATGGATGTGCCGATGTCGGTTTCAAGCTTGGTGACGTATTGCGCGACCTGTTCGTCGGTCAGTCCGCGCCCAAGGGTCTCCTTCAGTTTCTTCATGTCGTCCGAAGCAAGGTCGACCGGCGGCACGGTGATGTCGGTCACGCGGAAGACGATCCATTCGTTGGTGCCGGCGCCGGCGGCTTGACCCACGCCATCCTTGGCGGTGCGAAACGCTGCCGTGACCGCGGCCGCAGGCACGCCGAGAAGGGCGGCATCGCGCCTGAATCCGGCGGCGGTTTCGACTTTCAATCCTGCGTTCGCCGCCTCGTCCGCGAGTTTGCCGCCCAGATCGAGCTTTTGAACCATCTCGGTCGCCTTGGTCTTGAGCCGGCTGGCGATCTGGTCGTCGCGCCATTTCGCCTCGACCTGATCCTTGACTTCATCAAGGTTGCGTTCGCGCGACGGCGTGATGCCGACAACGTCGTACCAGACGTAGCCGCCGTTGAACTGGATCGGGTCGTTGTCGACACCTACATCGCTGTTGAAGGCCTGCGAGACGACGTCGAGACCATGGGGAATGCTGGCCGCCAGCTGCCCGTTCGGGAGACGGCCGGAGCGATCGACGGCGTCGACGGTCACCGCGGTAACTCCCAGCTTTTTTGCGGCTTCGATGACACTGGCGCCACCGCCGCGCTCGTCTTCCATCTTGTCGCGTAGTTCGGCGACCGATTTGCGCGCGCGCTCGGTGGCGATTTCCTTTTTCAGATCGGAGGCGACGCTTTCATAGGAAGGTTCGACCCCCGGCTCGATCTTGCCGATCTTGACGAGGGCAACGCCGAACCTGCCTTGCACCGGCTGGCTGACCTCGCCGGACGGCAGCGCAAAGGCCGCGTCCGCAATCGCGGGGTCGATAACAGCGGATTTTGCGATCATGCCGAGGTCGACGTCGGAACCGCTGAGCCCGCGCTCCTTGACCAGATCTTCGAATGACACTCCGGCCGCGATGCGGCTGCGCGCCGCCGCGGCCTCTTCGGCGTTCGGGAAGACGATCTGCGATACTTGCCGCAGTTCCGGCGTTCCAAGTTTGTCACGGCGTTCCGCGAATATCTTCTTGGCATCCTCGTCGGAGACGGTGGCCCATTTGCCGACCTCTTCGGGATTGATCACGACAAAGGATATCTTGCGATATTCGGGCGCGCGGAACTGGGTCTTGTGATCGTCGAAATAGCCGGCCAGCGTCTCCGGCAACGGCGGATCGATCGCTCCCGCCTGCGCCGCCTCCAGCTTGACGTATTCGATGGAGCGTTGCTCGTTCTGAAAGCGGCTGAGTGCCTCGATCAGGACCTTCGGCGGCTCAAGGCCGGCCGAGATCGTGCCGGCGATTTGACGCCGCAGCGACACCCGCCGCTGGTCGGCGACATAGCGCTGTTCGCTGAAGCCGAATTGCCGGATCATGGCCTGGAAGCGCGCCGGATCGAATGCGCCGCCGACGCCCTTGAAATTGGGATCGCCAAAGATCACGCGCATGGTCTCGGCGTCGGATTGTCCAAGCCCAAGCCGGCGCGCTTCTTCATCCAAGGTGGCCTCGGCGATGGTCTGCTGCAGCAACTGACGGTCGAGGCCGAACGCGCGGGCCTGATCCATCGTCAAGGGGCGGCCGAACTGGCGGCCGATCTGCTGCAGCTTCTCGGTGTAGAGCTGGCGAAATTCATTGGCCGAAATCTCGGTATGGCCGACCTTGGCCAGCGTCGATTGTCCGAAACCTCTGAAGATGTCGGCGATACCCCAGACACCGAAGCTGATGATCAACACGCCCATCACCACGGACATGATGGCCTTGCCGAGCCAATTAGATGAGGCTTTCCGCATTCCTCGAAGCATGGGTCCAACTTGTTGGCAGGAGGGAACTGGATCGCGCCCAAGGGGAGTTCGGTATCGAATTCCGCGAAGGGGCGTCACCGAGTTGATAAAGCATCATAAAGTGGCAGCCGCCTCGTCGCAACCTTGGCGGGGAGGGACAAGTAGGGCCAAGTCGAGGCGAAGTGAAGCAGTTAACGCCTCGAGGATCGCAAAACCGGTATCTGGAACTGGCGCGCGGGCTCCGCTTGGCGCATGTTGACCGAACATTTCCCGGGGAATCCCACCATGACCGACGCCATCCGGCCGCTGATCGCCGGCAACTGGAAAATGAACGGCCTGAAGGCCTCCATGGTCGAATTCGAGGCCATGCTCGCCGGTGCACCCGGTGTCGCTGCCAGGGCCGACCTGCTGGTCTGCCCGCCGACGACGCTGATCGCGGCCTTCGCCGAAAAGGCGCGCGGCTCAAAGGTTGCGGTCGGCGCCCAGGATTGCCACCCCAAGCCGTCGGGCGCCCATACCGGCGATCTTTCGGCCGAAATGTTCGGCGATGCCGGCGCCGGCGCCATCATTGTCGGTCACTCCGAGCGGCGCGCCGATCACGGCGAGAGCGACGTGCTGGTTCGGCAGAAGGCCGAGGCCGTCTGGCGCGCCGGGCTCACCGCCATCGTCTGCATCGGCGAAACCCAGCAGCAGCGCGATGCGGGGCAAACCCTCGACATCTGCCGCGGGCAGCTCAACGTCTCGCTGCCGGATCAGGCCAGGGCCGACAATCTGGTGGTGGCCTATGAGCCGGTCTGGGCCATCGGCACCGGCCTGACCCCGACCGCCGGAGATGTCGAGCAAATTCATGGGTTTATCCGGGGTCTTCTGGTTGTGCGGTTTGGCGGCGAAGGGGCGAAAATCCGCATCCTTTACGGCGGTTCGGTGAAGCCTTCGAATGCCGCGGAATTGATGGCGGTTGCGAACGTCAACGGCGCTTTGGTCGGGGGCGCCAGTCTGAAAGCGGCGGACTTTCTTGCGATTGCCGCCGGCTGTCCCTAGCGCCCCGTTTCGATGGAATCGAAACGGGGCTCTAGATTGTTGATTTGACGCGTTTTCTTGACGCGAACCGGTTCCCACCTCGCTTCAAAACGCTCTAGCCAGACGCTGCCGCCCGGATGCGTTTCCAATAGATCATCGTTCCCGAGAGTCCGCCGTGCGGCTTGAAGGCGTAATCCGGAATCACTCCCGCCAACTGGAAGCCCAGTCCCTCGTACAAACCCGACGCACCGCCATCGGCCGCGGTGTCGAGCACCAGCAGCGTGCGCCCGCGCGCCACGGCCATGCTCTCGGCCGCGGACATCAACGCCGTCGCCACGCCCCGGCCACGGTGACTGATCCGCGTCATCATTTTTGCGATTTCGGCCCGGTGCGGTTGGTTCGGCGGACAGTCGAGCAGCAGGGTCACCGTTCCGATCAGGCTTTCATCGTCAAAGGCGCCCAAAACGATCCGCTCGCGCCGAGCGGCGGCGGCCAGCGAGCCCTCCCAGAAGGTGTCAGCCACCTCTAACGCCAGCGGGTGCATGAAACTGACCGAGCCCCCGCTCGCCACCGCCTCGACAAGGATTTCGCTCAACGCCTCGCGGATATCAGGCGAGGCGTTCAAGGCCTTGATGTCGATCGCCGACATGACCGTCAGCTCCGAGCCAGGACGACAATATAGATGCACCAGGCGGCCGTTTCGTTGGCGAAGGTGACTTCGGACGGCGGGCCAAATCCAAGGCAGTCTCCCGCTCCGAGTTCGCGCCGCTCGCCGGCTTCGATGATGACAAGCTGGCCTGCCTGCACCCAGACGGCCTGACGAATATGCACGTAAGACGAAGCCGGGAGCACCACCCTCTGTCCGGCCGGCAGTTCAACCCTGATGATCTCGACAGGATGGTCGGGCCGGCCGAACACTTGCTTGCGCAAATAGCCGGTGGCGGGGTCGCGCCATATCGGCTGTTCCGTGGCCCGGGTCAGCCGTCCCTTGCCCTCTGCCCGCAGCAGCAAGCCTGCCAGCGTCAGGTCGAACGCGCCCGCCAACCGAACCAGCACCACGGCGGTCGGGCTGACCTCCTCGCGTTCGATCTTGCTGATGGTCGCCTTGGATACGCCCGAGCGTTCGGCGAGATCCGCCTGAGACCAGCCGCGACTTTCGCGTTCAAGTCGCAAACGGCCGGCAATGCGCGAGGAGGTGTCGTCTAGCAAGGGAGACATTCGTCCATTATAGTAGACGATTGGCGAGAAGGCAATAAGTGTGATTGGCCAAGGGCTGATTTCGTCATCGCAAACAGGCCAAACAGTGATGAAGTGATTATATTGGGGCGGTCGCTGCAGGGGTGACAACGCCCCGTGCGATCGTGTAACACCGCGCCGACTTCAAACCCCGCAAGCCCAAATGAGCAGCCGGACCTCGGCGCTTTTGGTTTGCGATGGAAGGTAGAGATGCAGACTGTCGTTATCGTCATTCACCTCATGATCGTCGCGACGCTGATCGGCGCGGTGTTGCTGCAGAAATCCGAGGGCGGCGGCCTGGGCGTCGGCGGCGGCGCCGGCTTCATGTCGAGCCGCGGCACCGCCAATTTGCTGACGCGCACGACGGCGGTTCTCGCGGTAGGCTTCTTTATCACGAGCCTGTTCCTGTCCTGGATCGCCAGCTACGACCGCAAGCCGAGCTCGATCATTGGCGGCACTCCCGCCTCGCAGTCGCAGCCGGCAGGTCCGGCGGCGCCCGCCCCGCCGCTGTCGCAGGGCGGCGGCATTCTGGATTCGCTGAAGAAAGCCGACGAGCAACAGCAGAATCAGCCGGCGCCATCGGGTCCGCAAGCGCCGCGTTCGCAATAAAGCAGGGGGGCCATGCAGGACGGCGGCTACCGTCGTGCATGAGAAGCCTGCATCAACGTCCTGATATTGTTTTCAATTTCACGTCACCCACAGCCAAACGGAATGTTCGCTGAGGGGTGCGATTCGTTTTGGCGAATCGGCTCCATAGCCTTAAAGGTTGGGTCCCATGGCGCGGTACATCTTCATCACCGGCGGCGTGGTTTCGTCGCTCGGCAAAGGTCTGGCTTCGGCAGCGCTGGGCGCGCTGCTGCAGGCGCGGGGCTACAAGGTTCGGCTCCGCAAGCTCGATCCCTATCTCAATCTCGACCCCGGAACGATGTCGCCGTACCAGCATGGCGAAGTGTTCGTGACCGACGACGGCGCCGAGACCGATCTCGATCTCGGACACTACGAGCGTTTTACCGGGCGTCCGGCCACCAAGGCCGACAACATCACCACCGGGCGCATCTACCAGGACATCCTCACCAAGGAACGGCGCGGCGATTATCTCGGCGCCACCATCCAGGTGATCCCGCACGTCACCAATGCGATCAAGGATTTCATCCTCGACAGCAACGACGAATATGATTTCGTGCTGTGCGAGATCGGCGGCACCGTCGGCGACATCGAGGGGTTGCCGTTCTTCGAGGCAATCCGCCAGATCAAGAACGATCTGCCGCGCGACCACGCCATCTACATTCATTTGACGCTGTTGCCGTTCATCCCGAGTGCCGGCGAATTAAAGACAAAGCCGACCCAGCACTCGGTCAAGGAACTGCGCTCGATCGGCATCCAGCCGGATATCCTGCTGTGCCGCACCGACCGGCCGATCCCGAAGGAAGAGCGGCGCAAGCTCGGCCTGTTCTGCAACGTGCGCGAAAGTGCTGTCATCGAGGCGCGCGACGTCGACAACATCTATGCGGTGCCCGAGGCGTATCACGCCGCCGGCCTCGACGATGAGGTGCTGGCGGCGTTCGGCATCGAACCCAGGATTCCGCCGCAGTTGCAGAGCTGGCACGTCATCAACGAGCGGGTGCGCAATCCCGAGGGTGCGGTGACCATCGCCATCGTCGGCAAATACACCGGCATGAAGGACGCCTACAAATCGCTGATCGAGGCCCTGTCGCACGGCGGCATCGCCAACAAGGTCAAGGTCAATCTCGACTGGATCGAGAGCGAAGTGTTCGAGAACGAGGATCCAACGCCGTTTCTCGAGCACGTCAACGGCATTCTGGTGCCCGGCGGTTTTGGGCAGCGCGGCGCCGAAGGAAAAATCCGCGCGGCGCAGTTCGCGCGCGAGCGCGACGTGCCGTATTTCGGGATCTGCTTCGGCATGCAGATGGCGGTGATCGAGGCCGCGCGCAATCTCGTCGGCATCGAGGAAGCCAATTCCACCGAGTTCGGCCCGACGCCCGAACCGGTGGTCGGCTTGATGACGGAATGGCTGCGCGGCAACGAGCTGGAGAAGCGATCGAAGGCCGGCGATCTCGGCGGCACCATGCGCCTTGGGGCATATCCTGCGATGCTCAAGCGCGGCAGCCGGGTGTCGGAGGTGTATGGCGGCGCCACCGAGATTTCAGAGCGGCATCGCCATCGTTATGAAGTCAATACCGCCTACAAGGACCGGCTCGAACAGCACGGCTTGAGATTTTCAGGTCTTTCGCCCGATGGCGTGCTGCCGGAGATCGTCGAATACGAAGACCACCCGTGGTTCATTGGCGTGCAGTTCCATCCCGAGCTGAAATCGCGCCCGTTCGAACCGCATCCGCTGTTCGCGTCGTTCGTGCAGGCGGCGTTGGTGCAGTCGAGGCTGGTGTAACTGGCCGTTCGATCAACTTGCCTTCTTGACGATCTTGCGCAGGGCATTGTCGATCCGGGACTGCCAGCCCGGGCCCTTTTTTTTGAAATGGTTCACGACTTCCGGGCTGAGACGGATTGATACCGGAATTTTGGTCGGCGCCTTCTGAACTCCGCGTGTTCCCTGAACCCGAGCGAGTGTGTTTGGCTTCAAATCCTTCAATCGCACGCCGCCGGGGAATTTCGTGGCCGCTGCGAAGTCTGCCTTCGTCCACTCCGGATTATCGTCATCGATGGCGGGTTGCTTAACTTTCCGGGGCATGGCGTCTCATTTCCTTGGCGTGGGCGCGTCTGAGGCTGATTGGGCGATATCGGTCATTGCGAACGGTGAAGACGAGACAATGCGAAACACCATCGATGGCTCCGTACGCGCGATATCGGGGTTCGCCGTAGTGAACCGATTGTCCCTGACGATGGCTAAAACCTCCAGATCGACCCAGCGCGCGAGCGATACACCATGCTTTGCGAGATTAGTGGCCTCCTTGGCCGGATCAAAGTCAACCATTATTGTATATACAATTTGTTTGCAAATGCGTCAAGCTGGGGCAGGGGTGCCATGTGATCATCCCCTCAAGACAGCTTTCCCTCCAGTCGCTATAACGCCTCCGCAAGAAAACGGAGGAAATCCATGATCTACGAAACCCGCGTCTATCGCTGCCTGCCGGGCCGGCTGCCGGCGCTCTTGAAGCGCTTCGAGACTGTCACGTTAAAACTGTGGGAGAAGCACGGCATCAAGCAGGCCGGGTTCTTCACCACGCTGGTTGGCGAATCCAATCAGGAACTGACCTATCTGCTGGCATGGGAATCGCTCGCCGATCGCGAGAAGAAATGGGCGGCATTCCAGAGCGACCCCGACTGGATCGCGGCGCGCGCCAAGACCGAGGAAGACGGCCAGATCGTCGGCAACATCGTCAACCAATTGCTGGTGCCGACATCGTTCTCGTCGGTGAAGTGACCGGTATTTCGAAGGGTTGAGGTCGCCGCCGATGCCCCACGGTCTCGACCATATCGTGCACGCCGTCCGCGATCTCGACGCGGCGGCGGAATTTTATGCGGGCGCCGGCTTTACCGTCGGCGCGCGCAACCGCCATGCGTGGGGCACCCGCAACCGCATTGTGCAATCCTTCCTGAAGGTGTTTGCCGGCGTGCCGCCGCATGCCGCCCATGGCGCAACCCTGATATTCGAGACCGTTAAAGAGGGTTGATCCCCCGGGCGCTGCTCGGCATGGTCGCGCCTGAAAAAGGATAGTGCCTTGAACGCCAACATCTCAGCTGCGCCGGTCGTCACAGTCGGATCGGTCGAATTCGGCAACGCTTTGCCAATTTCGATCATTGCGGGGCCATGTCAGCTCGAAAGCCGGGCGCATGCGCTCGAAGTCGCCGGCGCGCTAAAGGAGATCGCGACGCGCCTGAAGGTCGGGTTGATCTACAAGACGTCCTTTGACAAGGCCAACCGCACCAGCGTCTCCGCCGCGCGCGGCATCGGATTGGCGCAGGCGCTGCCGATCTTTGCCGAGATACGCTCCTCGCTCGGCATGCCCGTGCTCACCGACGTTCATGAGGCCGGCCAATGTGCCGAGGTGGCAGAGGCCGTCGACGTGCTGCAGATCCCGGCGTTCCTGTGCCGGCAGACCGATCTGCTGGTGGCGGCGGCAGCCACCGGCAAGGTCGTCAATGTCAAGAAGGGGCAGTTCCTGGCGCCCTGGGACATGGCGAATGTCGTCGCCAAGATCACCGGCGCCGGCAATCCAAATGTGCTGGTCACCGAGCGCGGCGCATCGTTCGGCTACAACACGCTGGTGTCGGATATGCGCGCGCTGCCGATCCTGGCGCGGACGACCGGCGCGCCCGTCATCTTCGACGCCACCCATTCGGTGCAGCAGCCCGGCGGCAAGGGAACTTCATCGGGCGGCGAGCGGGAATTCGTGCCCGTGCTGGCGCGCGCTGCGGTCGCGGTCGGCGTCGCCGGCGTGTTCATCGAAACCCATCCCGATCCCGACCGTGCGCCGTCGGACGGCCCCAACATGGTGCCGCTGTGCGACTTCGAAGGTCTGGTGAAGACGCTGATGGCGTTCGACGCGCTCGCCAAGAGCATGGCGCGTTGATGTTGCGAGCAGGGCTGCGGCCGTCATGACCTGCACATGCCGCCGGTCCTGAATATCATTGCGCTTTCGACGTTCGCCGCGAGCCTGTCGGCGCGGGCGCTCGATCCGGTGCTGCCGCACGTCGCCAGCGACTTCAATGTCAGCATTGCCGCGGCGGCAGGGTTTGCGTCGGTGTTTGCCTTCACCTTCGCGATCATCCAGCCGCTGCTGGGCGCTGCGGCGGATTTGTTCGGAAAAGCGCGCCTCGTGATCCTTTGCCTGGTGCTGCTCGGCCTCGCCAACATTCTCGGCGCGCTGTCGTCGTCATTTTCGCTGTTGTTCGCGACGCGAATTCTGGCGGGGATCGGCGCCGGCGGCGTATTTCCGATCGCGCTCGGGCTGACCAGCGATCTGATTGCGCCGGACAAACGGCAGGTCGCCATCGGCCGCACGCTGGCGGGAGCGATGACCGGCAATCTGCTCGGGGCGTCGCTGTCGGGCCTGATCGGCGATTTCCTCGGCTGGCGCGGTGTGCTCGCCGTACTGGGCTCGCTCGCGGTCGTGGCGTCGGTCGCGGTGGCCATCGGCTTTCGCGGCGGCGCATTGAGGCGGGTGCCGGCGAAAATCGATCTTTCGGTGCTCAGGCACGGTTATCGCACCATTTTTGCCAATCCCAATGCGCGGGTCTGCTACGCGGCCGTGTTTATCGAAGGCTGTTGCGTGCTCGGCCTGTTTCCCTATGTCGCGTCGTTTCTGTTCGAACAGGGCGTCACCAGCCTTTCCATCAGCGGGCTCGTGATCGCAGGCTTCGCCGTCGGCGGACTGTTCTATACCTTGAGCGTGTCGCGTTTTTTGCCGCGGCTCGGCGTCAACGGCATGATGATGTCGGGTGCCGTACTTATGGGCCTGCAGCTCGCCATCGTCGCCTTCGGCCCGCCCTGGCAGCTTCAGGCCGGCAACTTCATCCTGATGGGGTGGGGCTTCTACATGATCCACGGGTCGCTGCAGGTATTTGCCAGCGAACTCTCGGTGGAAGCCCGCGCCACCGCGCTGTCGCTGCACTCGTTCTTCTTCTTCATGGGCCAGACCATCGGTCCGATCGCCTACGGATTTGGCATTCTCAATGTCGGCAAGATACCGACCTTGCTGGCGAGCGCGGTTGTAATCATCGCGCTCGGCATGGTCTGCGCGCGGCTGCTGCGGCAGACGAGGCCCGCCGACGCGGGAACAACCTAGCTCGCGCGCGCACGAGCCGGGGCCTCATGTTCGTGGGCCGGGGCTTGCGGAGGTAACATAGGCCGCACCGCATCGCCTTTGGCCGTTATCCATGTCAGCAAGCAAGCCTTGCTTTGGCCGGGATAATAATCAGTGCTACTATCTCCCTTTAATTGAAGGGAAAATGCGCGCGATCAGGTCATCAACGCCCAAGACGGTATGATGATCCGTGCGATGTGCAAAATTTTTGAGTGAATGGAATTACGATGACAATCTTAACAAGGCTCGCAGGCATACTGATAGTCACCTTTGCGCTTTGCGGTTCAACGAACGCGCAATCCAATCGAATACATTCGCATCGAATACATCATGGCGCGCCGCCTTCAGCGGCCATTTCGGGCGAGGCGGCGATTCGGGATCGGCTCAA
>Ga0209871_1000191_pt1 | contig 18706 bp, 14 predicted proteins | sample OrgsoiDNA2013045_FD_185795 | JGI IMG/M metagenome (GOLD analysis project Ga0209871, IMG submission 185795) | Permafrost soil microbial communities from the Arctic, to analyse light accelerated degradation of dissolved organic matter (DOM) -... | ecosystem: Environmental > Terrestrial > Soil >... | reverse complement strand
GTCCAGCGCCGCCCACTGCTGACTTTCGCCCGACATGGCGTCCTCCCGTACTAGCTGCTGCGCCATACGTCCGGCACTTGTGTGCCACTTGCAGCGCTCTCACTACTTGTGAGACGCGAGCGACGTGATCCAGACGAGAAATGTTGGTAACGAGTAGATAACATCTCGCTGGCGCTGGGCGAGCGCGGATGGGCGAGCGCGGATGGACAAGCAGGGATAGGTGAGCATGGTCGGGCAGGTCAGCTGAGTTCGTGGATCACCTGAACTCGAGGATGACCGCGGCCTGGCGGGTGCCGAGCTCGTTCTTCTTGTGGGTGGCGCCGGCGCCGAGCGCGCGTGCCGTGCCCGGCATCGCCGCGACGGCGGTCACGTTCAGCCTGCGGCCTGACCGGGGCACCGTCACCGCCCGAAGGTGCCCGCCCGAGTAGCGCAGCATCTTGAACGGGATCCCGTCAGTGCTGGGAACGGGAATCCACAGGCCGCCGCTGCCGTCGGGAATGACCTGCGCCAGCCCCGGCGTGCTGGCGCTGCTGTCGAGCGCAACCCGGCTCCAGTGCGTCCCGTTGAAGTGCAGTACTACGGCCGGGCCCCCCTCGTCCTGCCTCCCGCCCGTCCCGATGGCCCAGACGCTCGCCGATGACTTCGCGTAGATGCCGGTCAGGAACGAGTGGCTGAGCGTGGTGCTGGCGGGCAGCAGGGAGGCGACCGACGTCCTCGACCAGGCATGTCCGTCCCAGTGCGCCACGCTTGCCGCGCCGAACGCCCAGATGCTGTGCGCGGACAGCGCGCTGCCGCCCGACAGCCCGTGGCCTGACACTACGTGCTTCCAGCTGTGGCCGTTGAAATGCCAGGCGCCGGTGTGGCCGGGGATGAACGGGGAGCCGAAAGCCCACACGTTGTGCGAGCTGACCACGACCACGTCATCGACGTCCGCAGCGATTGCCCCGGCTGCCGACCAGCTGCTGCCGTTCCACCGCACTGCATGCGAGCGGGTGCCGTTGGACATGATCGCCCACACGTTTGCCGCGGCGGACGACCCGGCCGCGACGACCTGCTGGCCCGAGCGGCCGGGGAACGGGACGCTGGTCCACGACGACCCGGCCAGCCGCCAGGCCGTGGGCTTCGCCGAGCCGAACGAGGCTGCCTCGAATGCCCAGGCGCTGCTCGGCCCCGACGCCGTGACGGCGGTGAATGCCGGGGCGTCGCTGCCGTGCACGGTCTTGACGATCTTCCACGATGCCGCGGCCGGGACGGCATGCGGGCTGGCCTGCGCAGGGCCGGTCGCGAGTCCCGCGAGCGCGGCACCGGCCAGCGCCAGCGATCCGGTGGCCGCCACCGTCGCCCGGCGACTGCCCGGGCGCCAGCCCGCGCGGGCCATGGCCCTGACCCTGGCCGGAGTGCCGCCCGGACCGCCGGCACCGCCGGGCACGGCGGCACCGGGGCGCGAATCCGACGGCGCCGCGAGCCGCTCATTGTGCTCAGCCAGCTCTGTCCAGTCCGGGCTGCTGCTCGCCATCAGTTTCCTCCGGCGCTCGGGGAGCCCGACATTGGCGCTGCGCGCCGTCGGGACGTCTTCTCTACGTAATAGACGCCTGCAGTCCCCATCCGGAATTAGCAGACCGGTAACGAGTGGATAACTCCGCCTTGCCGCGGCCGGCCCCGGAGCGCGGTCAGAGCATGGACCAGGCCTGCGTCAGCACGCTGCGCAGGATCTGCTCCATCTCATCGAAGTGCTCCTGGGTGCAGGTCAGGGGCGGGGAAAGCTGAATGACCGGATCGCCGCGATCGTCGGCACGGCACACCAGGCCGGCATCGAACAGGGCGTGCGACATGTAACCACGCAGCAGCCGTTCTGACTCGTCGTCGGTGAATGTCTCCTTGGTGGCCTTGTCCTTCACCATCTCGATTCCGTAGAAATACCCGTCACCGCGGACGTCACCGACGATCGGCAGGTCGTTCAGCTTCTCCAGCGTGGCGCGGAACCCGGCCTCGTTCGCGCGGACGTTGCCGAGCAGGTCTTCCTTCTCGAAGACGTCCAGGTTGGCCAGCGCGATCGCGCAGGAGACCGGGTGGCCGGCGAAGGTGATGCCGTGCGCGAAGCTGGCCGAGCCCGTGCTGAACGGCTCCATCAGCGCATCGCTGACCATCATGCCGCCGAGCGGCGCGTAGCCCGAGGTCACGCCCTTGGCGAAGGTGATGATGTCGGGCTGGTAGTCGTAGCGCTGGCAGCCGAAGTAGTAGCCGAGGCGGCCGAAAGCGCAGATCACCTCGTCGGAGACCAGCAGCACGCCGTGCCGGTCGCAGATCTGCCGGACGCGCTCGAAGTAGCCTGGCGGCGGCGGGAAGCAGCCGCCGGAGTTCTGCAGCGGCTCAAGGTAGACCGCGGCCACCGACTCGGGCCCCTCGCGCAGGATCGCGCGCTCGATCTCGTCGGCGGCCCACTGCCCGAAGGCCGTCACGTCATGCGCCACGAACTGCGGCGCCCGGTAGAAATTGGTGTTCGGCACCCGGACGCCGCCCGCCGGCAGCGGCTCGAAAGGCTCCTTCAGCCCGGGCAGCCCGGTGATGGCCAGCGCGCCCATCGTCGTGCCGTGGTAGGCGATGTCGCGGCTCAGCACCTTGTAGCGGCCGGGCTCGCCGATCGCCTTGAAGTACTGCTTGGCCAGCTTCCAGGCCGACTCGACGGCCTCCGAGCCGCTGGTGGTGAAGAACACGCGGTTCAGGTCGCCCGGCGCGAGATCGGCCAGCCGCTCGGCCAGCTCGATCGCCCGCGGATGGGCGTACGACCAGAGCGGGAAGTAGGCCAGCTCGCTGCCCTGCCGCGCGCCTGCCTCGGCGACCTCCTTGCGGCCGTGCCCGATCTGGCTGACGAACAGCCCGGACAGCCCGTCCAGGTAGCGCTTGCCGTGCTGGTCGTAGACGTACTGGCCGGAGCCGCGCACGACCATCGGGATATCGGCGTCGGCGAACGTGGACATGCGGGTGAAGTGCAGCCACATGTGCCGCTTGGCGGATGCCTGCCAGGCCGCAGCCTGGGCGGCCGCGTCGTCGTTGCCCTGCGAGGTTGTCATCTGGTCCCCCAGCTGTAGGTCTGCTTGCGGAGCTTCAGGTACACGAAGGTCTCCGTCGTGGTCACGCTCGGGAAGGACCGCACCCGGCTGAGGATCTCCAGCAGCTGGTCGTCATCCTCGCAGACGACCTCGATCAGCAGATCGAACGAGCCCGCGGTGATCACCACGTAGTCGATCTCTTCCATGCCCGCCAGGTGGTCGGCCACCCGCTCGAGGTCACCGCTGCACCGGACGCCGATCATCGTCTGCCTGCGAAAGCCCAGGGACATCGGGTCGGTCACCGCCACGATCTGCATGGCGCCGGCCTCCAGCAGGCGCTGCACCCGCTGCCGGACCGCCGCCTCGGACAGGCCGACCGCCTTGCCGATCGATGCGTAGGAGCGGCGCCCGTCGTGCTGGAGCAGCTCGACAATCTGCTTGGACACATCGTCGAGGACGACCCGAGGACTGTCCCGCTCCCGGCCGCCGGGCTCTGGGCGCAGCCGCGGCGCCGAAGCGAGCGGAGCACCCGGCGTGTGTGCCATGCTTTGCCTCCTTCGCAAGGCAATCGTGCCACGAGACCGGTATCTGTCAACTGATTCCGCAGGCATCTGCTAATTTGGCAACTGATTTACTTGCATTAACGGCCCGTCCGCGTTCTGCCGACCAGGAGGTCAGCGTTGGCATCGGCCACAACTGGGCCGGCCGCCGGGCGGGTCTGCGGAATTTCGTGAACAGGATGGTGACACCATCGGCCTGGGCGGCGGCCCGGTCACTCGCCCATGCGCGGCCGGCGCCGTTCTGGCTGGACCAGCCGGGCGCTCCGGAGCGGGCGCCCGCCCTGCGCGGTGATGCCTGCGCCGACCTTGCTGTCGTCGGCGGCGGGTTCACCGGGCTGTGGACCGCGCTGCTGGCCAGGCAGCGCGATCCGTCCGCCGACATCGCCCTGCTCGAGGCCCGGGCTGTCGGCTGGGCCGCGACCGGGCGCAACGGCGGATTCTGCTCGGCCAGCCTGACCCACGGGCTGGCCAACGGAATCTCCAGGTTCCCGGCGGAGATAGCCCGGCTTGAGCAGCTGGGCCGGGAGAATCTCGACGAGATCGAGGCCGCGCTTGGCCGCTACGGCATCGACTGCGGCTTCGAGCGCACCGGCGAACTGGCGGTGGCCACCGCTGGATGGCAGCTCGAGGGCCTCAGCGAGACCGCGGCAGCGGCCCGCGAGTATGGCGGTGATGTCGTCCTGCTGGATGCCGCGGAGGTCCGCGCCGAGCTCGCCTCGCCGACGTACCTGGGCGGCGTCTGGCACAAGGACGCCTGCGCGATCCTCGATCCGGCGCGGCTGGCCTGGGGCCTTCGGCGTGCCTGCCTTGAGACGGGCGTGCGGATCTACGAGGGCACGCCAGTGCAAGGGATCAGCGGCCGGGACCGGGGGCGGGGCCGGGACCGGGCGCCGGGCCGGGGCGGCGGGGCTGGCCTGCGCCTGGCGACCCCCGGCGGTGGCCTGAGCGCCGCCAGGGTGGCGCTCGCGACGGGCACCTACCCTCCGCTGCTGCGCAGGCTCCGGCACTACCTGGTCCCGGTCTATGACTACGTGCTGATGAGCGAACCGCTGTCGGCCGCCCAGCTGGCGAGCATCGGCTGGCGAAACCGGCAGGGCGTCGGCGACACCGCCAACCAGTTCCATTACTACCGGCTCACCGGCGATAACCGGATCCTGTGGGGCGGCTACGACGCGGTCTACTACAACGGCGGCCGGATCACCGCGGCCCAGGACCAGCGGCCGGAGACCTTCGCCAAGCTCGCGGTGCAGTTCTTCGAGACGTTCCCGCAGCTGGAGGGCCTCAGCTTCACCCACACCTGGGGCGGCGTGATCGATACCTGCAGCCGGTTCTGCGCCTTCTTCGGCACCGCGCACCGGGGCAGGCTCGGATACGCCGCGGGCTACACGGGCCTGGGCGTCGGTGCTTCCAGGTTCGGCGCGAACGTCATCCTGGACCTGCTGGGCGGCGAGCCCACGGAGCGGACCGGGCTGCAGATGGTGAGCAGCAGGCCGCTCCCGTTCCCGCCGGAGCCGGTCAGGTCCGCTGTCATTCAGCTGACCCGCGCCTCCATCGCCAGAGCGGACAGGAACGAGGGCAAGCGGGACCTGTGGCTCCGGACCCTGGACCGGATGGGACTCGGCTTCGACTCCTAACAGGCCGGGGCGGCTGAGGAGCTAACCGGCCGGGCGGCTGAGGAGCTGACAGCGCACCGCGCGGTGAGCGCCGTGAGGGTCTGGCCGAGCGGTGCGTCGAGGATCAAGCGAGCGTGGGTATCGCCGCGCGTCGGACCCTGGTTGATGATCACCACCGGTATGGCGAGCCTGGCCGCGTGCCGGACGAACCGGTAGCCGGACATCACGGTCAGCGAGGATCCCAGGACGAGCAGGGCGCGGGCGCGCTCAGTCAGCGCGTAGCACTCCTCGACGCGCGGCCGGGGCACGTTCTCGCCGAAGAACACCACGTCGGGCTTGAGCTGGCCCGTGCAGCTGCGGCAGTCCACGATGCGGAAGCGGTCGGCCTGCTCGTCGGCGAGGACAGCGTCGCCGTCCGGGCTGATCTGCGCCGTCAGGGTGGTCTGCGCAGGGTTGGCCGCGCGCAGCCGCTGGTCGAGGTCGGCGCGGGAGGTCTGCTCGCCGCAGCGCAGGCAGACGACGCGGTGCAGGCTACCGTGCAGTTCGATGACCGGCTGCGCTCCGGCGGCCTGGTGCAGGCCGTCCACATTCTGCGTGATGATCCCGGCGAGCAGACCGCGGCGCTGGAGTTCGGCGACCGCGTAGTGACCGGCGTTCGGGGCGGCGCCCGCGATATGACGCCACCCGTGATGGCTGCGGGCCCAGTACCGGCGGCGGGCTGCCGGGCCGCCAGTGAAGGCCTGGTAGGTCATCGGCTCGGTCCGCCGAGCCAGCCCGCTCGGCCCTCGGTAATCCGGTATGCCGGACTCAGTCGACAGCCCGGCCCCGCTCAGGATCACCACGTCGCCGCCCGCCACCAGATCAGCCAGCACCTCCAGCGGATCCGCCAGGGCGTCGCCTGGATTCGCTGGGTCCGCTGGATCGGTGCGCATGTCGCGCGCGAGATCCGGTACCTGCCTCACCTCTCCATGCTGCCTGATGCCGGCCAGTGCCCGGCACCGGCGGCGGACTTATCCAGGCGCGGGTCACCGGCGGCCGAATCACCGGCGTCCGGGCCGGCGGCGACGCTCGCCCGGCTGCCGTGGCAGGGCAAGTGGCCGCGCCGATCATATGATCGAAGTCTGCCGGAGGGCCTTGCCGAGCGGGGAAGGGCCTGCCGGGCCCCGGCCTGAGGAGGCGTTGCCGTGATCGGCAAGGACGTACTGGCCACCGCTGTCGCCGTTCCAGTGACTCCCTTCGACGCGGCGGGGGAGGTAGACCAGGGCGCGCACACTGCCCTGCTGCGCCGTCTCGTCAGCGCAGGAATCGCAGTCGTCACCCCCAACGGCAACACCGGCGAGTTCTATGCCCTCACCGCCGCAGAAGCCCGCGGGCTGGTCGAGTCCACGATGACGGCCGTGGCCGGCCAGGCGGAGGTGCTGGTCGGCGTCGGGCAGGACATTGCCACCGCGATCGGTGCCGCCCGGCACGCGAGGAACGCGGGCGCCCGGATGGTGATGGTGCACCAGCCCGTGCATCCGTACGTATCGGGTGAAGGCTGGGTGGCCTATCACCGGGCCATCGCGGACGCTGTGCCGGACATGGGCGTGGTGCTCTACATTCGCGACGCCCGGATCCGCGGCGACCAGATCGGCGCGCTCGGCGAGTCCTGCCCGAACGTCATCGCCGTCAAGTACGCGGTGCGGGACACGGCGCGCTTCGCCGCCGTGGCCAGGGATGCGGGCCTGGACCGGTTCACCTGGCTGGCCGGTCACGCCGAGCTGGCCGCCCCTGGCTATTTCGCGGTCGGCGCCCGCGGGTTCACCTCGGGCCTGGCCAACGTCGCCCCGGACCTCTCGCTCGCGATGCTCGGAGCCCTGCGGGACGGCGATTTCGCGGCCGCGATGAAGACCTGGGAGTCGGTCCGGCAGTTCGAGGAACTGCGCGCCGCCGACTCATCAGCTGACAACGTCAGCGTCGTCAAGGAAGCCCTCGCGCAGCTGAGCCTGTGCCGGCCCGACGTCCGCCCGCCGAGCCGGCTCCTGCCCGGCGCCATCCGCGAGCAGATCACGGCGATCCTGGGTGACTGGGGGCTGGCGGCAGGGGCGCCGGCGGCTCAGGCGCCGGCCGACGGGAACATGGCGGACCGGGGCCCGGCGGCCCGGCAGCCATCATGAGGCCAGCCGGCCAGCGGGACCCGGCGCAGCTGCGCAGCCACGGCTGGTTCGGCGGCGACGGCCTGCGCGCGTTCAGCCACCGCACCCGGATGCGCCAGCTGGGCGTGGCCCCCGAAGAGCACCTCGGCAAGCCGGTCATCGCCGTGGTCAACACGTGGTCGGACATCAACCCGTGCCACATGCACCTGCGCGAGCGGGCGGAGGAGGTCAAGCGGGGCGTCTGGCAGGCGGGCGGCTTCCCGGCCGAGTTCGGGGCGGCCGCGCTGTCGGAGACGTTCCAGAAGCCGACCCCGATGCTGTACCGCAACCTGCTGGCCATGGAGACCGAGGAACTGCTGCGCTCCTACCCGGTCGACGGCGCAGTGCTGCTGGGCGGCTGTGACAAGACCACGCCCGCGCTGCTGATGGGCGCGGCCAGCGCGGGCATCCCGGCCATCTACGTCCCGGCCGGCCCGATGCTGCGGGGCAACTACCGCGGCGGGCCCCTGGGCAGCGGCACCGACCTGTGGAAGTTCTGGGACGAGATGCGGGCCGGCACGATCGGCGACTGCGAGATGACCGATCTCGAGTACGGCATCGCCCGCTCACCGGGCCACTGCATGACCATGGGCACCGCTTCGACCATGACCTCCGCCGCCGAGGCACTCGGCATGACGCTGCCCGGTGCCGCGTCGATCCCGGCCGTGGACTCGGCGCATCACCGAATGGCCGCGGCGAGCGGCCGGCGCATCGTCGAGATGGTCTGGGAGGATCTGGTCCCCGGTGACGTGCTCACCCGCGAGGCCTTCGAGGATGCGGTCGCCACGGTGCTCGCCCTGGGCGGCTCGACCAACGCGGTCATCCATCTCATCGCGATGGCCGGCCGGTGCGCGGTGCCGCTGACTCTCGACGACTTCGACGCGATCTCGCGGCGGGTTCCCGTGCTGGCCAACATCCGCCCCAGCGGCGACTACCTGATGGAGGACTTCTACTACGCCGGCGGGCTCCGCGCCCTGCTGAGCAGGCTCGCGCAGGTCCCCGGCGCCCTGCATACGGGACGGCTCACCGTGACCGGCCGGACGCTCGGTGAGCAGCTGGAGAGCGCCGCCGTGTACAACGAGGACGTCATCCGGTCACCGGATCGGGCGCTGGCGGCCGAGGGCGGCATTGCCGTGCTGCGCGGCAACCTCGCGCCGGACGGCGCCGTGATCAAGCACACCGCCGCGGAGCCTGGCCTGCTCCGGCACACCGGCCCGGCCGTCGTCTTCGACGGCTACCGGCAGATGCAGGAGCAGATCAACGACCCTGCTCTCGGCGTGACCGCCGACAGCGTGCTCGTCCTGCGCAACTGCGGCCCCAAGGGCGGCCCCGGCATGCCCGAGTACGGCATGCTGCCGATACCCGACTACCTGCTCGCCCAGGGAGTGCGGGACATGGTGCGCATCTCCGACGCGCGGATGAGCGGGACCAGCTACGGCGCCTGCGTGCTGCACGTCGCACCCGAGTCCTACGTCGGCGGCCCGCTGGCCCTGGTGCGCTCCGGGGACGCAATCACCCTGGACGCCGGCGAGCGCCTGCTGCGGCTCGAGGTGGACGACGCCGAGATGGACGGCCGCCGGGCCGCCTGGCAGCCGCCACCGCCACGGTACGAGCGCGGCTACGGCTCGCTGTACAGCGACCACGTCACGCAGGCCGACCAGGGCTGTGACTTCGGATTCCTGTCCCGGCCCGGCCGCAATCCCGAGCCCGACCCCCGCTGACCGGCCCCCGCTGACCGGCCCCCGCTGACCGGCCCCCGCTGACCGGGCCCCGCTGACCGGCCCTGCTGGCTGGCCCGCTGAGCGGCCCGTCCCTGACCGGCTGTCCCTGACCGGCCCTCGAAGGTCGGCCTTCGGTACGGTGGCTGCCATGTCGATCATCCTCATCACCGGCGCGGCTGGCCGGATCGGGACCATGCTGCGCCCGCGGCTGGCGCGGCCAGGCCGCACGCTGCGCCTGGTCGACACCGACAGCCTGACCGCGGGATCGGGCGAGGAGGCCAGCACCGCCTCTGTCACCGATCTTGATGCCATGACGGCGGCCTGCCACGGCGCCGATGCCGTGATTCACCTGGCCGGAATATCGCGCGAGGCCCCGTGGCAGCAGATCCTCGAGGTCAACATCAATGGCACCTACGCGATCTTCGAGGCGGCCCGCCGCGCCGGGGTCAGCCGAGTTGTCTACGCCTCTTCTAACCACGCTGTCGGATTCAGCCCCAGGTCGGCGTTCCCGGTCCCGGACTATGCCTTTCCCGCCCCGGACACCTACTACGGGGTGTCCAAGGTGGCGGGTGAGGCGCTGGCGGCCCTCTATCACTACAGGTACGGACTGGACGCGATCTGCATCAGGATCCTGACCTGCGCCGTGCGCCCGCCGACCGTGCGCTCGCTGGCCACGTGGCTGTCCCCCGACGACGCCGGGCGGCTGTTCGAGGCCTGCCTCTCAGCCCAGCGCCCCGGATTCCGCGTGATCTTCGGTGCGTCGGCGAACACCAGGAGCGGCTGGGCCTGCCTCGATGAGGCGAAGGCGCTCGGCTACCAGCCCCGCGACGACGCGGAGGCATACGCGGCCGAGGTCGTCGCCGAGGATGGCGAGCCGGACCCCGCCGATCCCGCACTGGCCTATCTCGGCGGCGAGTTCACGCTGCCCGAGCTGGATGCGCCGGCACTGTGACGTGAACGGCCCGAGTTGGATGCGCCGGGACTGTGTCGTGAACGGCCCGAGTTGGATGCGCCGGGACTGTGTCGTGAACGGCCCGAGTTGGATGCGCCGGCACTGTGTCGTGAACGGCCCGAGCCCGGACGGGGGTCCCTAGTGCTGATGTCGGCGAACCTCTACCCGTGGGACGTCGATGGCGATCCCGCCGCGGCGAGCCGGATCGCAGGGCTTGGCCTGAGCCAGGTGACGCTGGCCGCCGCTTACCATGCGGTGCGGGCGGTCACTCCGTTCCACCCGCGGCACAGGATAGTCACCATGGACGCTGCGGTGCACTACCGCCCTGAGGAGGCCCGCTGGCGCGACTCACCGCTGCGGCCTGCGGAGGCTGACCCGCCCGGCTCGTTCGAGCGGGCCGCCGCCCGCCTGCGCGCCGAGGGCTTGCGGGTCAGCGCATGGGCCGTCCTGTCGCACAACGCCCCGCTCGGTACGGCCATCCCGTCCTGCTCGGTGCAGAACGCCTACGGCGACAGCTACCCCTGGGCGCTGTGCATCGCCTCGGCTGCGACGCGCGACTACCTGGCGGCGCTCGCCGCGGAGGTCGCCTCGCTCGATGACGCCGATGAGATCGAGCTGGAGGCCTGCGGCTGGTACGGCATCGATCACGCCAGCGCGCACGACAAGACGTCAGGTGCGGCCGGGCCGGCCGCGCGCTGGCTGCTGTCGCTGTGCTTCTGCCCGGCATGCGGTGACGCCTACGCGCAGGCTGGGGCGGACCCGGTGCAGCTGCGGGCTCTGGTCCGCTCGGCGCTGGACCGGGTGCTCGGCTGGGGAAGCGACACTGCGGGCACGACCGGCGCGCTATCTGGTGATGTCGACCCTTCGCCCCGCGGTGCGGGCCGGCTGCCCGGCGACGCCGATCCGTCGTCCCGCGGCTCCGGACCGCTGCCCGGCGAGGCGGCTGGTGTTCTTCTCCGGGTCCGCGCGGCTCTCGCCGAGCGCCTGCTGCGGGAGGTGATCGCGGCAGTACGCGGCGCGGCACCGAGCAAGCCAGTGCTCGTGCACTCCGATCCCGACCCGCGCGCGACCGGCGCCAACCCCGGCTACGACCCCGCCGTGCTGCTGGGCCAGGGCGGCGGCGACGGTATCGTACTGGCCTGCTGGGATCCGGCCAGCGCCGGGCCGCTCGTCGCCCGCACCGCCGCGGCCGCACCACCGGGCGCCCGCATCGCCGCGTCGCTGCTGGCCGTATCCGGCCTTGGCGGCAGGCCCGGAACGCTCGGCGAGCAGGCCGATGCCGTCCGCCGCGCTGGTGCCACCGAGCTTCGTCTCTACCACGCGGGGCTGGCCTCGGCGAGCGACCTCGCGGCCATCCGCTTGTTGTGCGCGACAAGATAGAGCATGACCAGCTCGCACCTCACGGGGGCGATCCGGCTGCCCGACGGGTCCTGGATCCGCGGCCGCGGCCTGAGGCATCCCGCGCCAGCAGGAACCGCACCGGACTGCGGCCTCTACCTCGGCACCCGGCGACTGCGCACGACCACCTGGTAAGGCAAGAGCGGTCACAAACTCACCGGGCGTGCGCCAGGCGGCATACGGCCGCCGCGGCCGGGATTCTCTCGTGGCCGCTCAGCAATAAGCTGCCGTCATGGCTGTCACGCATCGTTACGAGATGACTGTCCGGTGGACCGGCAACGCTGGCTCCGGGACCAGCGATTACCGCAGCTTCCGTCGCGATCATGAGGTCAGCGGCGACGGCAAGCCAATCATCCTCGGCTCGTCTGATCCCGCCTTCCGCGGCGACGCGGCCCGCTGGAACCCGGAGGAACTGCTGGTCGTCGCGCTCGCGCAGTGCCACATGCTGTGGTATCTGCACTTGTGCGCAGCCGGGGGAGTCGTCGTCACCGACTACACCGACAGCCCGGTCGGCACCATGCAGATGGACGCGACGGGCGGCGGCGGGCAGTTCACCGAGGTCATCCTGCGTCCGGCGGTGACGGTAGCCGATCCGTCGATGACGGACAAGGCGCGAGCGCTGCATGACGAAATCGGCGCGCTGTGCTTCATCGCCCGCTCGGTCAGTTTTCCGGTCAGCCATGAGCCGACCGTTCGCGCGGCCGGCGGAGCATGACGCTGAACGGCGCAGTCCTCCAGACGCAGGGTCGCAGCATGCGATTCACGCAGCGGATATCGGCGCCTGTCCGGCGCATGCGCCGCTAGCAGGACCTTTGGCCCTACTTCCGGCGCATGCGCCGCTAGCAGGACCTTTGGCCCTACCGGCGAATCCGGTTCAGGCGTTCAGTCGGTAGCAGGCGTTCCTCCTGCCTGGGAGGCAGCGAGCAGTTGCATCGGCGGCTGATGTTCCTTCCTGGAGGTGGCTTCGCATGAAGTATGTTCCGCCCGGCGAGCCCGGCAGCATCGTCTCGGTCGAGCCGAGGTACGAGAATTTCATCGGGGGCAAGTGGCTGGCGCCGACCCGGGGCAAGTACCGGGTTGACCTGAGTCCAGCGACCGGACGGCCGATCACCGAGGTCGCGCAGTCCACCCCGGAGGATGTCGAACTGGCGCTGGACGCCGCGCACGCGGCGAAGGACGCCTGGGGCGAGGCATCGGCCACGGAGCGCGCTGTGGTGCTGAACGCCATCGCCGACGTGATCGAGAAGAACTCCGAGATGCTCGCTGTTGCCGAAAGCTGGGAGAACGGAAAGCCCGTTCGCGAGACCCTGAACGCGGACCTCCCGCTGGTTGTCGATCATTTCCGCTACTTCGCCGCCGCCGCCAGGGCGGAGGAGGGCCGCTCCACCGAGATCGAGAAAGACCTTGTCGCCTACCACTTCCGCGAGCCGCTCGGCGTCGTCGGGCAGATCGTCCCGTTCAACTTCCCGCTGCTGATGGCGGCCTGGAAGCTCGCGCCCGCCCTGGCGGCCGGGAACTGCTCCGTGATCAAGCCGGCCTCGCCGACCCCATGGTCGATCCTTAAGCTGGCCGAGGTCATCGAGGATGTCGTGCCCGCCGGCGTGATCAACATCGTCACTGGTCCGGGTGCCGAGATCGGCAAGGCACTGGCTGCGAATCCGCGGATCGCGAAGATCTCCTTCACCGGTGAGACGGTGACCGGTCGGCTGATCATGCAGTACGCCGCCCAGAACCTCATCCCGTCCACCGTGGAGCTCGGCGGCAAGTCACCGAACATCTTCTTCAGCGATGTCATGGCCCATGACGACGAGTTCCTGGACAAGGCCGTCGAAGGGCTGGTGCTGTACGCGTTCAACAAGGGCGAGGTGTGTACCTGCCCGTCGCGGGCCCTGATCCAGGCTGACATCTACGACGAGTTCATGGCGCGCTGTCTGGACCGGATCGGGAAGATCAGGCAGGGAAACCCCCTCGACACCGCGACCATGCTCGGCCCGCAGGTCTCTGCCCAGCAGATCGACAAGATCGCCTCGTACGTCGAGATCGGCAAGAACGAGGGTGCCGAGCTGCTCATCGGCGGGAACCGCGCGAAGGTCGGGGCGGAGTTCGCTGGCGGCTACTACTTCGAGCCGACCGTGCTCAAGGGCGACAACAAGATGCGCGTGTTCCAGGAGGAGATCTTCGGGCCGGTGCTCGCGGTGACCACCTTCACGGACGAGGCCGACGCGCTGGCGATTGCCAACGACACCCTGTACGGGCTGGGCGCCGGGGTGTGGACCCGTAACGGCACCCTCGCGTACAAGATGGGCCGCGGCATCAAGGCCGGCCGGGTCTGGACGAACTGCTACCACCAGTACCCAGCTGGTGCGGCGTTCGGCGGGTACAAGATCTCCGGCGTTGGCCGTGAGAACCACCTGATGATGCTCGACCATTACAGCCAGACCAAGAATCTGCTGGTCAGCTACAGCACCAAGCCACTCGGTCTGTTCTGAGCCCAGATGTCCCGCTACTGAATCACGCCGCAGTATCTCTGTTGAATGGAGCTTGCCATGAAGGCCGCCGTCGTTACCGACTTCACCTCCCCCCTTGAGATCCAGGACCTGCCGATACCCCAGCCCGGCCCGGGCGAGGTCTTGGTCAGCATGGAGGCCAGCGGGCTGTGCCACACTGACATCCACGCCGCCCACGGTGACTGGCCGGTCAAGCCCACCCCTCCGTTCATTCCCGGGCACGAAGGCATCGGACGCATCGAGACGCTCGGTGCAGGCGTGACGTCACGGACGGTCGGCCAGCGCGTCGCAATCGCCTGGCTTGGCTCCGCCTGCGGTGAGTGCCGGTACTGCATCGGCGGCTGGGAGACCCTGTGCGAGAAGCAGGAGAACTCCGGATACTCCGTGAACGGCACCTTCGCCGAGTACGCCGTCGTCCCCGCCGCGTTCGCCGCGCCGGTCCCGGACAGTATCTCCGCCCGCGACGCCGCACCGCTGACGTGCGCCGGCGTGACCACCTACAAAGCGATCAAGGTCGCTCGGGTGGCACCGGCAGAGACCGTCGCGATCTTCGGCATCGGCGGCCTCGGGCATCTGGCACTGCAGTACGCCCGCATCGCCGGGGGCTTCGTCATCGCCGTGGACATCGAGGACCACAAGCTCGCGATGGCTACTGAGCTCGGCGCCGACCATGTCGTCAACGCCCGGACCAGCGACCCGGTCGAGGCCATCCAGGCCCTCGGCGGCGCCGATGTCGCCGTGGCGCTGGCCGCCTCGCCCGCTGCCTTCGACCAGGCGTTCCGATCGCTGCGCCGCGGCGGCCGGCTGGTGTGCGTCGCCCTGCCCGCCGGCGACGCCTCGCTTAACCTGCCGATCTTCGACACGGTCCTCAGCGGCAAGAGCGTCATCGGCTCGATCGTGGGCACCCGCAACGACCTCGCTGACGTCTTCGCCCTGCATGTCGCCGGACGGACCAAGGTGATTGCCGTGGACCGCAAGCTCGATGAGGTCAACCAGTCCATCGACGACGTGCTGTCCGGCCGCGTGCCAGCCCGTGTCGTCTTCAAGTTCTGAGCCGGGAACCTCATTGCAGCGCTGGCCGCTGGCGGAACGGCTTATCTGGCCCGCGTCTGGATTGCGGTCAGCGCCAGCGTGTAGACGATGTCGTCCACCATGGCACCGCGGCTGAGGTCGTTCACCGGCTTGGCCAGGCCCTGCAGCATCGGGCCGACGCTTACTACCTGCGCGGTCCGCTGCACGGCTTTGTACGTCGTGTTGCCGGTGTCGAGGTCGGGGAAGACGAAAACGTTGGCGCGTCCGGCCACCGCGCTGCCGGGCCGCTTGGCGTGCCCTACCGAAGCGACGGCGGCCGCGTCGTACTGCAGCGGTCCGTCGACGGCCAGATCGGGTTCGCGTTCGCGCACGATCCGGGTGGCTTCGGCGACCTTGTCGACATTGCTGCCCGCACCGGAAGTGCCGGTGCTGTAGCTGATCATCGCCACCCGGGGTTCGATGCCGAAGGCTCGCGCCGATGCTGCGCTCTGGATGGCGATGTCGGCTAGTTCTTCGGCGTCGGGCTGAGGTTTTATGGCGCAATCGCCGTAGACGACCACCTCGTCGGGCAGGCACATGAAGAACACCGACGACACCAGGCGGCTGCCTGGCTCGGTGCCCAGGATCTGCAGCGCCGGGCGGACCGTGGCCGAGGTGGTGTGGACCGCGCCGGCCACCATGCCGTCCACTTCGCCCTGCCGGAGCATCATGGTGCCGACCATGATCGGGTCGGCCAGGTGCTCGCGCGCGATCTCTTCGGTCCAGCCGCGGTGCCGGCGCAGCTGGGCCAGCGGGGCCACGTAGCGCTCGGCGACGGCCTGGGGGTCGACAACGGTGACGCCGTCGGGCAGCCGCAGCCCGAGGCTGCGGGCCAGCCCGGTCACCTCATCTGGCGATCCCAGCAGCACGCTGCGGGCGATGCCCCGCTCGGCGCACGCGACCGCGGCCTGCACGATACGGGGCTCGGTGCCTTCGGGCAGGACCACACATGCGTCGGCGGCGCGGGCCAGCTCGACCAGCCGGTACCGGAAGGCAGCGGGGCTAAGGCGCCGGGACCGGGTGGAGCCGGGAAGCGACTCCATCCAGGACTCCTCCAGCGCATCGGCGATGCTGTCGACCACCCCCTCGATCCGTTCCAGGTCATCGACCGGCAGTCCCGGGTCGAGGTCGCGCACCCGCGTCGCGGTCTGGTAGCTGTCGTCGTCAACGACAAGAATGGGCAGGCCGGTGGCGGACGCAGCCCGGGTGAGCTCCCACACCCGCGGGTCCGGCGCGATCCCGGCGCTCAGGAGCAGGGCCGCCAGATGGGTCCCGTTGAGCGCGGCGAGGCAGGCAGCCATGACCACGTCGTGGCGGTCTCCGGGGACCACCACCAGCCGGCCCTCGGTGAGCACGCGGAGGCCGCCAGGGACGCCCTGGGCGAACACCGCCACCTCCTTGATGCGTCTGGACAGGTCACCCTCGCTGAGTACCTGCGGGCTCAGCTCCCGGACGAGGTCACGCACCCGCAGCCAGGTGAGTTCCGGGCGATAAGGCACCGCGGCGGTGAGGTGGAGCCCGTGCCGGTCCAGCGCCTCGCCCAGCCGCGCTGCCGGAGACCGGTCCTGCGCCGGTACGCCGTTGACCACGCAGCCAACCACACGCGCGTGCTCGCCGGACCAGTATCCGCTCGCCGCGATAGCGAGCGCCTCAGCCAGGCTCTCGACGGTGCCCGCGATCGGGTCTAGCCTGGGCTCCGCCGCGCGGTGTGCGCGCTCCTCGCCGCTCCCCGCCGCTGCCGCCGGCCAGCTGGCGACAAGCAGGACGTCGGCGTCCAGCGCCCTGGCCAGCGCCTGGTTGAGCTCGATGGCGTACAGCCTGTCGGGGCCAGGGGTGAGCGCCTCGACGACGACGACGTCAGAGCGGTCATGGACCGGCTCCAGGACAGCGACGATCTTCTCGAGCGCAACGTCAAGGCCGCCCTCGCCGAGCTGCTGCTCCAGCTGAGTAGTGGAGAGCGGATCGGGGGGACGCAGCGCGCTGATGGCGGCGACGAGCGCGCCCGAGCGGTCGGGGCCGCCGTCGGCCCGCGGCTGGGCCACCGGCTTGACAAAGGCGACGTTCACCCCCCGCCGGTCCAGGGCCCGCACCAGCCCGAGACACGTCCTGGCCAGGCCGGCGCCGGCGCCGGTTGGCACGACCAGCAGGCTCCGGACCATGACGTCATCCTGGAGTGCCGGTGAGAGCCCGTCAACTGGCAGCGATCACGCGCGCGGTGTCGCGGGCGATCAGCAGCTCCTCGTCCGTCGGGACGACGAGGGCCAGGACCGGGCCAGCCGGGCTGATCCGTCCCTCCGTGTGCCGGCCATGGTGGGCGTTGGCCCGGGCGTCCTCGGCCAGGCCGAGGAAGCCGAGCCGGCTGAGCACCAGGCTGCGGACGACAGCGCTGTTCTCGCCGATACCGCCGGTGAATACCAGCGCGTCGAGCCGCTGCAGCCCGACCACCAGCCCGGCGATCGCCTTGGACAGCCGGTACACGAAAACCTCGAGGGCGAGCCGCGCCCGCTCGTTTCCGTCAGCTGCAGCGGCGGCGACCGTGCGCATGTCGCTGCCCACACCCGACAGCCCCGCCAGCCCGCTGTCGCCGTTCAGCGCCTGGGTGAGCTCGCCGAGAGTCATGCCGGTCTGGTCGGCCATGTAGCCGAGAAGGCCCGGATCTACATCGCCGGAGCGGGTCCCCATCACCAGCCCCTCCAGCGGCGTGAGCCCCATGGTGGTGTCCACCGACACGCCGTCGCGCACCGCGGCCGCGCTGCACCCGTTGCCGAGGTGGGCGGTGACCAGCCGCAGCTCGCGAAGTGGGCGCCCGAGCATGGCGGCGGCCCGCTCGCTGACGAAGCGGTGACTGGTGCCGTGGAACCCGTAACGTCGCACCCCGTGTCGCGTGTACCACTCCTGCGGTACCGCATAGCGGAAAGCGTGCGGCGGCATCGTCTGGTGGAACGCGGTGTCGAAGACGGCGACTTGCGGCAAGTCGGGCAGGACCGCGCGCACCGCCTCGATGCCGGCAAGATTGGCCGGGTTGTGCAGCGGTGCCAGGTGACTAGACGAGCGCAACGCGGCGATGACTGCGTCGTCCACCCGGATCGAAGAGCTGAACCGCTCTCCGCCGTGCACCACCCGGTGACCGGCCCCGAGCAGGCGGACGTCACTATGTCCGGCCTCGGCCACGTGCTCCAGCACCCGGGCCACCACAGCCTGGTGCGTGCCTTCGGGAAGCCGTTCTTCGACTGCCGCCGCCGGGAACCACTGGACTCGCAGCGACGCCTCAGGCGTACCGAGCCGCTCGCCCATTCCCCCCATGAGACGCTCGCTACTGCCGGGGGCCAGCAACGCGAACTTGACCGACGAGCTGCCCGAGTTGAGGACTAGCACCAGGCGCTGGCTGTCCTCAGCGATCGCTGTCATTGCTGATCTCCCCCAGGTCGCGGCGTGACGCAACGCGATCGCGCGGCGAGCCGCTCCGGGCTCGCCGCGCATGCGGGTTACTTCGCCGCGGTGCCATTCTTCTTGGCCGGGGCGCCGTTCTTACTGGCGAGCATCGGCGCGGTCGCCGTCAGAACGTCCTCGGCGAACTTGCGCTGGCTGGCCAGCAGCTGCTCGGCGAAGTCGTAAGCGCCCGCGACGAGGTCCTGCGGCCTGGGCAGCTTCTCGGTAAAG
>Ga0209871_1000189_pt1 | contig 18761 bp, 16 predicted proteins | sample OrgsoiDNA2013045_FD_185795 | JGI IMG/M metagenome (GOLD analysis project Ga0209871, IMG submission 185795) | Permafrost soil microbial communities from the Arctic, to analyse light accelerated degradation of dissolved organic matter (DOM) -... | ecosystem: Environmental > Terrestrial > Soil >... | reverse complement strand
GCCGTTGAGCCGTTCGATCTCATCGACAGCAGCGTCCACTTTGGCAATGTCGAGGTCGATCGGCTTCTCGCAAAGCACGGCCTTTCCCATCTTCACCGCATGAAGCATCAAACTGACATGAGTATCTGTCGGCGTACCGATGATGATTGCATCGACATCGGCTCTCTCAACCATCACTTGCGACTCGCCACATGCAAGGTTGCTATTGATGTGGGCAATCAACAATCAACCGTTTCGAAATTTTCCAATAGATACGTTTCGCCGAAGATGGTCCCAGCGAACTTCATTTCAAAGTTGTCGCATCGGTCTGCATCCTATCGGTCGCCGAGGGGGAAATGATCACGCGGTCCGGATTATCGGGGATCAGGCAACAGCAGCTCTTTAGCCGTCAAAAAAATGCGCAGGCAGCGGTTTGCGACCGAGGATGGCATCGGACGCCTTCTCCGCGACCATGATCGTCGGTGCGTTCGTGTTGCAGGACGGGATGAACGGCATCACTGAAGCGTCGACGACACGTAGGCCGTCCATGCCGCGGACCTTTAGGTCGAGTGTCGTGACGGCATTCTCGCCCGAGCCCATCGCGCAAGTGCCGACGGGATGATGATCTGTCTTGCAGGACCGGTAGGCATATTGCACCAGATCTTCCTCACTCCTGATGCCATCGCCCGGTAGCCGTTCGGCGAGCACGAACGGTCTCAGCGCCGCCTGGCTGAGGATGTCGCGGGCAAGCTGCAGGCCCTTCAGCGAGCACTCCCGATCATAGGGATCTGACCAGTAATTTGGATCGATGAGGGGCGCAGCGGTGGGATCCGCGCTTGCCAGCCGCACAGTGCCGCGAGAGCGCGGGCGGAGGAACGCCGAGTTCAGTGTAACACCCGGATTGCGCATCGTCGCGACGCCTGCCTCGATACCGGATCCTAGCCCGAGATGGAATTGAATATCCGGCGAACGCGCGTCCGTGTCCGCGTACCAGAACCCTCCGGTCTCGAACAATGTCGACGTGACGGGGCCGGTCTTGAACAGAAGATACTGCAGGCCCGCCCAGACGGTACGATGCGGCTTGGCGACGCGATCGTAGGTGTGATCGCCGGTGCATTCGCAAATCGCGTACAGATCGAGATGATCCTGCATGTTAGCGCCAACGCCCGGTAGGTCGTGAACCACCGGGACCCCTGCGGCCGCCAGCGCGTCGACGGGACCGATGCCGGAGAGCTGCAATAGCCTTGGCGAGCCAATCGCGCCGCTCGAAAGAATGACCTCGCGATCTGCCCGAACCGTCTCGATCGCGCTGGAGATCCCGACCTCTACGCCGACCGCGCGTCCGTTCTCAACGCATATCTTCAATGTCGGCGTGTTCAGTCTGACCGTGAGATTGGGTCGCGACCGCACCGGTCGGAGATAGGCGCTCGCCGTCGAAGAGCGCTCGGCATGGCGCGTCGTCAACTGGTAATGACCGATGCCATCCTGCACCGCGCCGTTGAAATCGTCATTGAAGGGAATACCGGCTTCTTGCGCGGCGCGCAGGAATGCGAAGCTGATCGGCAGAGGATTGACCGGATAGGAGACCCCCAGCGGTCCACCGTAGCCGTGATAGGCATTGACGAGCCTCTGGTTATCCTCGGCACGCTTGAAATAGGGCAAGACATCGCGATAGGACCAGCCTTCGCAGCCCGCTTCCGTCTCCCAGGCGTCATAGTCCTTTGCGTTGCCACGCGTATAGAGCTGAGCGTTGATGGACGAACCGCCGCCGATGACTTTGGCTTGGGTATACCAGATGATGCGCCCATTCAGATGCTTCTGAGGCACGGTGCTCCAACCCCAGCTGGCGACGCCCTTCGTCATCTTGGCAAACCCGGCCGGCATGCGAAACAGCATGTTGGTGTCGGGACCCCCTGCCTCGATCAGCAGCACTTTGATCGACGGATCCTCGCTCAGCCGATTGGCCAACACGCAGCCGGCCGATCCACCGCCGACGATAACATAGTCGTAGGCCATTGGTCCTCCGGTCAAAGATCCTTGCTGGCAATGCGGTCGGCAACACGCAGCGCCTGCGCCGCGATTGTCAGCGCCGGGTTGGCGGCCGCCGACGTCGGCAGGAACGAGGCGTCGACCACGAAAAGGTTTGGATGGTCGTAAGCACGGCAATAGGGATCGAGTGGCGCCGCGGCCGAGTCCAGGCCGATCCGCACGGTGCCGCACTGATGCGATGGCGTGCGGCGATCGAACGCGCGCGCCAGCACGATCGGGTAACCCGCGGCGCGAAGCCGCTCGCGCAGTTTCGCGACGAGGGCAAGGTGCGAGGCCCAATTGCTGCGCTTCCAGTCCAGGCGGATCCCCGCGCCGTCAAGCGTCACGCGGCTGTCGGGATTGGGCAGATCCTCGCTCATGGCGTAGAAGTCGACGGCGTGTCGGCTCAGCCAGTTCAATGCGAATTCGGGGACTTGGCGCAGATTGGCCTTGAGGATCGGACCGCTGATCCGACCGAGCAGCTGGATGTTGCCGAGCGGCGGGCCAGCTGCGCCATCGTCGCAATAGAAGTCATTGATACCAAACGTCTTCTGATAGATGGAATCATTGATCGCTCGCGGATCGATCGCCAATACGGCCGACGAATTGTGATTCATGAAATGCCGACCGACCATGTCGCTTCGGTTGGCAACACCGCCCTCGGAGGAGCGCAGCAGCAGCGCCGCCGAATTGACGGCGCCGGCGGATAACACAATGAGCCTGGCTTTCAAGCTGTGCCGCTCGCCACCAAGCTCATATTCGACGCCGTCGACACGTTTGCCGTCCGGCGCCAGGATCAGACGCTGGACTTTCGCCCCGGTTCGAAGCGTGACGTTGGGATGAGCGAGTGCGGCGGCAAGACCGCATGTCTCGGCGTCCATTTTTCCCGTCCTCGTATCAGGGAACGCGTCCCAAGGTGTCGCCGCGCGTCTCATCCAGGCACCGATGTCGACACCGAGCGGGAGCGCCGCGGGGTGCAGTCCTGTTCTGCGCAGCCGTTCACGGGTTGCCGCAATGGCCGGCTCGTCGGGAATCGCCGGCAAAGGATAGGGCGCGGAGTGGTAAGGTTCCGTTGGGTCGTCACCGAGCGCGCCGCAGACGCGATAGAGCTGCTCGGCCCGGGTGTACCACGGCTCCAGTTCGTCGTAGTCGAACGGCCAGCCCGGGGTCGTCCCCTCTGCGTGCGCGATCGGCTGAAAGTCGCAGGCGCGGTATCGGATCAGAACTGCGCCGTAGAACTTGCTGTTGCCACCCACGTAGTAATAATTCCCCGGATTGAACGGCTGACCGCTTCCATCCGTCCACGTCTCAGTCGGACGATAGAACCCACGTTGGAAGATCGCTCTCGCATCGCGAGCCTCAGCCGTATCTTGCAGCTGCTCGCCGCGTTCGAGAATGACGATACGAGCCCCTGTCGGAGCGAGCGCGGCGGCGAACGTGGCGCCACCGATGCCGGATCCGATGACGATCACGTCCGGGCTCGATGCATCGCTCAATTTGTTCGGTTCAGACATGGGACCTCGCGACAAAACGCTTGCGGCGTTGACCGACGTCCTATTGCCTAGTCAGCAACTGGACCCGGAGGCGGCAAGTAGCTTAAATTCGACGCGTCGTGGCCGGGTCGAACAGAACGGCTTTGTCGAGGTTCAGGGCAAACACATGGCTCTGCCCGACCCGAATGTCGGAATCCGCACGCATCCGTGCGGTGATCTCCTTGCCGGCGATCGAGGTAACAACGAATGTGTCAGATCCGGCTGGCTCGACAATCTCGACCTGGCTCGTGAAGGTCTTCATGCTCTTCGATTTACCATCCGCGCTTTCGAGGTCGCTGACGGCTTCAGGACGGATGCCGAAGATAACTTCTGCGCCCTCACTGAGCGTCCCCACGTTGGCGCTCGCGGGAGCAGGGAACTCGATCGGCTCCATTCCGGCGCGCTCGATGACGACCGAGGCCGCGCCGTTTGATTTCGATACCCTGCCTTCCAGCAGATTCATGGACGGCGAGCCCATGAAATCCGCGACGAACAGATTTGCCGGCCTGTTGTAGACCTCGTGCGGCGTGCCGACTTGCTGAAGCTCGCCGTCTTTCAACACAGCGATGCGCGTCGCGAGCGTCATGGCCTCGATCTGATCGTGCGTAACATAGACGATCGTAGCGCCAGTTCGCTGGTGCAGGCGCTTGATCTCGACGCGCATATCGACGCGGAGCTTGGCATCCAGATTGGACAGCGGCTCGTCGAACAGGAAGACGCGCGGCTCGCGAACCAATGCGCGCCCCATGGCGACGCGCTGGCGCTGACCGCCCGAAAGCTGGCTTGGACGGCGCTTGAGAAGATGCTCCAATTGCAGGGTCTTGGCGACCTCGGCGACGGCCTTTTCACGCTCCGGCTTCGGCACGCCGCGCATTTCCATACCGAACGCCATGTTCTCGGCGACCGTCATGTTGGGATAAAGAGCGTAGGACTGAAACACCATCGCGATATCGCGCTTCGACGGATGCAGATCATTGATCTGCTGACCTTCGATGCGAATCTCGCCGGCACTGATCGATTCCAGGCCTGCGATGGTGCCGAGCAGGGTCGACTTTCCGCACCCCGAGGGGCCTATCAGCACCAGGAAGCCGCCCTTCTCCAGGCTCAGATCGATGCCTTTCAGCACCTCCAGCGTGCCGAAGCGCTTGCGAAGGCCCCTTATCTCGAGGAAAGCCATGTTCTATCCTTTCACCGCGCCTGCCATCAACCCGCGCACGAAGTAGCGGCCTGCGACCACATAGACGAACAGAGTGGGAGCCGCGGCGATGATGGCCGCTGCCATGTTGACGTTGTATTCGACGACTCCGGTCGAAGTATTGACAAGGTTGTTCAGTGCGACTGTCATCGGTGATTGGTCGCCGGCCGCGAAGGTCGACCCGAACAGGAAGTCGTTCCAGATATTCGTGAACTGGTAGATCACCGTAACGATGATGATCGGGGTCGAGTTCGGCAGCAGAACGCGTCGGAAGATCTGGAAGAATCCGGCGCCGTCGATCATCGCCGCCTTTATCAATTCGGTTGGAAACGCCTCGTAATAGTTCCGGAAAAACAACGTCGTGAAGCCGAGGCCATAGACGACATGGCAAAGCACGAGGTTGACCGTCGGATTGCCGAAACCGAACGAAAACCCGGTGGCGTCGATGAGCTGATTGCCGATCTGGCCCAGCAGCCCCAGGATCACCGCCATCGGAATGATCACGGATTGGAATGGGATAAAGCAGGCGAACAGCATCATGCCGAACACGAGCCTGTGGCCGGGGAAGCGCCATTTGGTGAGGACATAGCCGTTCAATGCACCGAGCAGCGTCGAGACCACAACGGCCGGCACCACCATCTTGATCGAGTTCATGAAGTAGCCGCGGATCCCGGCGGTGTCGGAGACGCCGATGCTGGCTTCGCCCCAGGCCCTGATCCACGGCGCAAACGTCAACGATTTCGGCAGCGCGAACATGTTGCCACCGGTGACTTCGTCGAGCGGTTTCAACGACGTCATCACCATCACGATCAGCGGCACAAGATAGATGATCGCGAAGAACAGCAGCAGCCCGTAGATCACGATCCGTGTGATCACGGATTGGCCCGAAGTTGGCCGGCGCGGCGACGAGGTGATGAGATCTGCGGCACTCATTGGCGTTTCTCCCGCAGTTCCGAGTAGAGGTAGGGAATCATGATTGCGGCGATCGTCATCAGCATGATGACCGCGCTGGTAGAGCCCACCCCCATCTGATTGCGCGTGAAGGTGTAGGAATACATGAAGGTCGAAGGGAGCTCGGCGGCCCCGCCAGGGTTCTTGCCAGTGACCGACAACACGAGGTCATAGGATTTGATCGCCATATGGGCGAGCACGATGATGGCGGAAAGAAACACCGGCCGCATGATCGGGATCACGATCCGCCGATAGGTCGCATAGGCGGAGGCGCCGTCGATCTGCGCGGCCTTCAGGATCTCGCCATCGACTCCGCGAAGGCCGGCGAGAAACATCGCCATCACGAAGCCGGAGGTCTGCCAGACGCCCGCAATCGCGACGCAATAGATCATCATGCGGGGATTGACGACCCAATCGAACTTGAAACTGGTCCAGCCCCAGTCGTGGACGGCCTTCTCGAGTCCGATGCCCGGATCGAGAAAAAGCTTCCACGCCGTGCCGGTGACGATGAACGACAGCGCCAGCGGATAGAGATAGATCGGGCGCAGAATGCCCTCGCCGCGGATCTTCTGATCGAGCAGGATCGCCAGGGTCAGGCCAAGCGCGAGACAGAAGACGATGTAAAGTCCTCCGAAAATACCGATGTTGACAATCGCAGTGTACCAGCTCGATGGCGGGTCGGTCTCGAACGTCCAATTCCAAAGCTTTTCGTAGTTGGCGAGGCCGATCAGGGTGAAGCTTGTGAAAGCCCTGGAATTCGTAAAGGACAGAAAGACGGTCCAGAGATTGAAGCCATAAACGAAAATCAGGACCAGCAGGAACGACGGTGCAAGGACAAGCTTCGGCACGAAATGCTGAATGCGTTCGCGCAGCGTGGGGCGCGGCCGGCGCTCCGCTACGGCGATTGGAGCGATCGTTACAGACATGAACACCTCCCGTTAGCCGATAGCGGCGAATTCAGCGCTCGCGTATTGGCGCTGTCTCATAGGCCCGGACGCACCGCACGAGCCAACCAACAGGTCACCCAGCCTCTCTCCGTCGCCGGAGAGAGGCATGAGCAGGAAAACGCTTACTTGGCGTTGTTGATCGCTTTGATGAGCTCGGTCACAGCCGCATCAGAAGTCTTGATCTCGCCGTGGAAGAACTTGGTGACGACATCGTCGTAGGCAGCGGCGACAGCCGGAGGCTGGGCGTAGTTCTGCGCCAGCGATCCGAGGAACTTGCCGCTGGCGTTGGCGGATTTGACGTCGGCGATGCCCTTCTTGCCGCACATGTCGAAGTCCGTATCCGGCACATCCATGCGAGCCGGCACCGAGCCCTTGATGACATTGAAGGCGGATTGGAAACTCTTGCTCATGGTCGCATCGGCCATGGCGATTTGTGCGGCCTTGCGATCGGCGGGCACATTGAAGATGGCGAACATGTCCGAGTTGTAGATCACTGCACCGTCCGTTCCCGGGAAGCGGTAGCAGATGAAGTCCTTGCCGGCTTCCTTGTTAGCCGCCCTGAACTCACCCTTGGCCCAGTCGCCCATCACCTGCACCAGCGCGTCACCCTTGATGACCATCGCTGTGGCCAGGTTCCAGTCGCGGCCGGCGTAATTCGGGTCGGTGTAGGAACGAAGTTTGGCGAGGTTGTCGAAGGCCTTCTTCATGGTGTCCGATTTCAGGGCAGCCGGATCGAGGTCGATGAAAGCCTTCTTGTAGAAATCGATGCCGCCGGTGGACGCGACGACCGAGTCGAACATGGTGGCTTCCTGCCAGGGCTGACCGCCAAGCGCGAGGGGCGTGACGCCCGCCGCCTTCGCCTTGTCGAGCAGAGCAACGAACTCGTCGAAGGTCTTAGGTTCCGTGCCGCCGATCTTCTCCATCACAGCCTTGTTGAGCCAGATCCAGTTGACGGAATGGATATTGACCGGCACGGCGTCCCACTTGCCGTTCGTGGTCGTGAACTTCTGCAACGCGGTCGGGATGAGCTTGTCCCAGCCTTCCTTGGTCGCCAGCGCCGTGATGTCGCCGAGCTTGCCGGCTTCCGCATAGTCGAGCGCGAAATAGCCGAGAATCTGGGACGCGGTCGGCGGATTGCCGGCGGCGACCATGGCTTTCAGCGTCGTCATGGCGCCTGCGCCGCCGCCACCGGCAACGGGCACGTCCTTCCAAACATATCCCTCCTTGACGAGGTCTTGCTTCAGGACGTTCAGCGCGGCGGCCTCGCCGCCTGAGGTCCACCAGTGCAGCATCTGCACTTCTTTGACGTCGGCGGCGTTTGCTGTCGCGGCAAAGCCGAGGACCGCGGCGGCCATCGCGCTAGACGATAAAAGGCTACGAGGCTTCATTGTTTTTACCTTCCAAGGCATACTCTCTCCCACCGGATTCGGTCCGGCGCCGTTTCCAGAAGCCTTTTGACTTCCGATCTTTTTGGTTCAGCTCAGGTCCGCAGGAGCCACCAGCTCGTGCGCGGACCTTTGTGAACATAGAACGTTTTTATCCTCGGTATAGTCGGCGACAGCGCAGAGTCCAAGACCTGATTGACCGTATCCATCGAACGGCAATTCAACCTCCTCTCAGCTGTTGCGAAACGTCGGCGCGCGCTTGGCACGAAACGCCGCGACGCCTTCGGCCAGGTCTTGTGTCATCGCCGTCAGCCCGCCTGCGAGCCCCTCGATCGGTGCGTCCGGGTCCTCGCCTTCGGCAAAGTTGATCATCGCCTTGACGATCTGGACGGCGATCGGACCACGCTTGGCGATATCGGCAGCCATGGCCTCGGCACGCGCCAATCCTTGACCAGGTTCTGCGATCTCATCGACAAGGCCAAGCGCAAGCGCTGCCTCGCCCTCGAACATCTGTCCGGCCAACGCCATGCGGCGAACGACCGATGGGCCGAAACGACGGACGAGCCGCTGCGACCCCGACCAGCCCGGCGCCATGCCGAGGCTCGTCTCGGGCAAGCCCAATTTGACGCCGCGCTCGGCAATACGAAAATCGCCGACAGCGGCCAGTTCCAGGCCGCCCCCGAAGGCGTGACCCGTTAGTGCCACGATCAAGGGCGTACGTAGCCGCGCCAGTGCTTCAAACGCACGATGACCGGCGCGTGTCCAGCTTCGCCACATGTCCAACGGCGGCAGGGAACCCCAGGCGCCGATGTCACCGCCAGCGCAGAACGCGTTGCCTTCGCCACTCAAGATCGTGACGCGCACGTCATCCGTCTCGTCGATCGCACGAGCCGCATCAGCAAGCGCGTGGACCATGGGCAGATCGAGCGCATTGAGCTTGTCGCCGCGCTTCAGCGTCAATCGCGCCAACGGGCCATCGAATGAGAGTTGCACGAACGGACTCATTGCATCGCCTCCATTGCCGGGCGCAGCTTCAGCTTGATTGGCTCGGGATGGAACAAGTTTGCGTCTATCGTTTTCAGCTTCGGAGACACCAGCAGCGGAAATTCGGACTGCGCCAGCACGTCACGCTCAAGATTGACGCCCGGTGCGATCTCCAGGACGGTCAGCCCCGCTGGTTCCAGCCGCATCACGCAACGCTCGGTGACATAAACGATCTCCTGCCCCTGCTGAACGGCACGGGGCCCCGAGAAAGAGATCTGCTCGACGGCCTCGACAAGTTTCTTGACTTTGCCTTCGCGGCTGATGTGAAGCCTGCCGTCCTGGACTTCGAGCGCGGCACCGGCAGTGAAGAGGCCCGAGAAGGCAATCCTCTTCGCCCGCGCCGTAATATCGACAAAGCCGCCAGCCCCGGCCGTCACATGAGGACGTAATCCAAGCTTGGAAACGTTGACGCAGCCATGACGATCGATCTGCAAGAAGGACAACAACGACATGTCGAAGCCGCCGCCCTGGAAATAGGTGAATTGTGCGGGTGACGGCACGATCGCCTCTGCATTTGAGGCGCAGCCAAACTGGAAATCCAACAGCGGAATGCCTCCGACGGCACCCTGCTCGATCATCCAGGTCACGGCACCATGGTGGCCCTCTTCGATCAGGATGCGCGGCACATTTGCGGAGATACCGAAGCCGATATTGACGGCATCACCCTCCCGCAGTTCCTGTGCAACGCGACGCGCTATCGTCTTGCCGACGCCAAATTCCGGCGCCTCGAACGTCGACAACGGGCGGAGGATTTCGCCTGATATCGCCGGATCGTAGGGCGTGTTGGTCGTTTGCATCTGATCGGGAGCGACGACGATCACATCGACGAGGACTCCCGGGACAACGACGTCGTGCGGCCGCAAGGATCCGGCGACGGCGAGGCGTTTGACCTGTGCGATTACCACGCCGCCGTTGTTGCGCACGCTCAGCGCCTGATCGAGCGGGCCGAGAATACCCCCCTCGTGCTCATAGGAGAGGTTACCGCGTTCGTCGGCCGTGGTGGCACGGATGATCGCGACGTTGGGAACGATTGTCGGAAAGAACAGCCAGTCGTCGCCGGCAAAGTTCACGCGGCTCACGATCGGGGCGACACGCGCCTTTGCGTTCATCGCACACCCCTCATGGTTGGGATCGACGAACGTATCCATGCCGACTTTGGTCAAGACGCCAGGCCGCTTCGCCGCGGCCTCGCGATGGATATCGAATAGAATGCCAGAAGGTACATTGTAACAAGGGATCGCGTCGTCGCTGATCATCTTCCAGATCGCAGGCGGCTCCGCTGAAGACGGCCCCGAAGGATAGGAGCCAGCAAGAACGCGCGCGAGGCATCCGGCCTTTGCAATGTGATCGATGCCTTTGACACCCCACATGTCGCCAGCAGCAATCGGATGCAACGTCGTCAGATGGCGTGGATGACCCTGCATGTCGAAGCGCGCGCCGATCGCCGCCAGAACCGCGTCGGGGCAACCCAGACCAGACGAGGACGAGACCGTGACGATTGCGCCGTCCGGAATGAGTTCGGCTGCGGCGCTGGCGCTAAGTACTCTCGGCCTTGCCATTGATCAGCCCTGGCTTGCGATGGAGGTTTCCCGGCCGGCTTTGGCAGCTTCGATCGCGGCGAGAGCCAACGCCAACGAGCAAATGCCATCCTCGCCCGTCGCGGCGGGTGCGCCGACGCCTGCGGTAGCGTCCTGAAAAAGCCGGATCGAGCGCACGTAAAGATTTTCATGCATCAGTGACAGCGGCACGGTGCCCTCGCTGGTACGCAGCACGACGTCCCCCTTCGGCTGTTGCGTCATGCAATCGGTCGCGACGAGCGATCCCTCATCGCCATGGACTTCGAAGCCAGTCGTCGCGTAGCGCGTCGTAAACGCGTCATGGAATTGGGCGAGCGTGCCGCCGGCGAAGCGGACGACGCCCATCACGCCATCTTCGAGGCCTGTCTCGGCCATGCCTGCGCGAGACACCATCGCGCTGACGCTTTCAGGCTCATCGCCAAGTACAAAGCGCAGCGTGTCCGCATCATGGACCGTGATATCTAGGATCGCGCCGCCGCCTGCCCCAGGCGTCTTGATGCGCCAGCCCTGCAGGTGCGGCGGCAAATAGACCGCATGAAAGACCCGGGCGAATAGCCGCTTGCCGATACGTCCTTCGGCGATTGCGTCGCGCATTGCCCGGTGAGTCGCGGCGTTGCGCAGATGATGGTTCGTGCCCATGACGATACCCCGGCGCTTGCATTCTGCGACCATCGCGCGGGCATCGGCCAAGGTCAGCGCGAGCGGCTTTTCGCACATCACGTGCTTTCCGGCCGCCGCGGCTGCAAACAGCTGATCGCGATGCAGTTCGTTGGTGGTCGAGATATAAACGGCGTCAATATCGGGGGCTTCCACCAGCGCGGCGAGTTCGGTCGTCGAGCGGGGAATTCCATGGGTTTCGGAATAGTTTCGTCCACGTGACGCATCTGAACTGAGCACCGCAACGACTTCGCCGCCGTTCGCACGAATGGCGCCGATCATGTGCTCTGAAGCGATGGTACTCGCGCCGATCAGTCCCCAACGCAAACCCCTGCTCATGACATCCCCCTACCCTGGAACTTGGCGCCACAGCTCTCGCGCACGATCAAACGGGCATCGCCGGCGAACGACAGGCTCGCAGGATCCTCGCGGCGGATCAGGCCGAGCAGGCCCTCGGCGCATCGCATGCCCATCTCCCGCGTATCGGCACTCACGGTCGTCAGCGGCGGCGCGTTGTGCTCGGCGTCGGCAATGTCGTCGAACCCGACGACCGCAATATCGCGACCTACCACAATTCCGCGCAAAGCGAGCGCACGCGTTGCGCCCATCGCGACGACGTCGTTGTAACAGGCGAACGCGGTTGGCGGCTGCGGACTGTCGAAAGCCCGCTCGATCGCGATACGCCCGCCGTCCCGCCTGGGTGGGACTTCAAAGATCAGGGATTCGTCCGCGGCGAGGCCCCAGCCGTTGAGCGCGGCGCGCCAGCCGGCGACGCGCTCGCGTTGCGTCGTCATGTTTTCGTGACCCCCGATAAAGGCGATACGACGATGGCCCAGCTTCAGGAGGTGCTCGACAGCGGCACGCTCGCCCTTCTGATTGTCGGGACCGATATAGGGGAGTGAACTGCCGATCATGCGGCGCATCGTAATGACGGCTGGGATATGGGACGGCCACTGCTGGGCAAGCGTCCACGTATCGGTGCCGCGCGCAGGGCTCATGATGATCCCGGCGACGTTGTGCTCGCGCATCGCCCGAAGCACCTGGGCCTGGCGCGCGGTGTCTTCGCTTGTGTTCGCCAGGATCGGCGTAAAGCCACGCTGAAACAGCGCGTCCTCGATCCCCGCCGTGAGCTCGGCGAAGAAGGGGTTGTTCAAATCGCCCATAATCATCCCGACAAGATCGGATGATGCTCCACGCAGGCTGGCGGCGCCACGATGATAGACGTAGCCGAGCGCCTGCATGGCCTCGTTCACGCGTGTTTTCGTCGCTTCAGCGACCAATTCGCTGCCCGACAAGACCAACGAAACCGTTGATTTGGAAACGCCGGCGCGACGCGCAACATCGATGATGGTCACACGACCAACGCGAACAGCAGCATCGCCCCTCCGCGTCTCGGACACTTCTCCCCTAACTTTTTGGATCGTTCCAATTACTTTTATTGATATTTTTTTCGTATTTTCCTCGTATATGCGCAGAAATTCTAATGCTTCACTCTTTCTAATTGGAACGTGACAAAGTAAGCCTACCGCAGCATGCAAGGATCGTCAACAAAGATCCAGAGGAAATTCAGTGGCTGATTCGCTCTGCCGGTCCGTGCTTGATGCGCTGACAGATGTTGATATGCCAAAACGTCATCCCGCCCGCACGGCTCAGGGATCGATCGAAGCTGATGGCCTGAGATTGCCGGTTTACGTCTGCGACGCCCTGGTGCTCGGCAGCGGGGCGGCAGGGTGGCCCGCCGCCGTCGAGTTGAAGCGGTACGGAATCGATGTCGTTGTCGCGATGCAAAATCTCTGTGGCGGCACATCGGCGTGCTCGGGACCGGACAAGCAGACCTGCATGCCGCCGCGACCGGCCGGCATGGCGATGATTTCATCGCGCTTGCCGCAGCCCTTGGCGCTGGGTGCCACGGACGAAGACACGGCCTATGTGGAAGCAGTAGGATCGCTGCGCTAGCTGTCCTCCTCGGATTGCCGATCCCGCTCGATCGGCTGGGTGCGGTGCTCAGGTATCAAACGGATCATGACGAAGCCGAGCGCGCGACGAGTTGCGGACCCCGCACCTCTCGACTGATGGTCAAGGTGCTCGCCAAGGAATCGGCGAGTCTCCGCACCATTGCCCTATCGAAACGAGCGAAGCTTGTCGGAATAAATCGATCGGCGGCCCGGTCTCCTGATTGGTGCGGAATAGCATCGTTATCTTTTCGGCTCTGTGGCTTGGCAAATCCGCTGGGGCCGCCGGAAGTCAAAACCCGCACCCTGTTGGTCGAGACTAGACCAACGTCCGCGCAGATCGTGGGGCGTTCGTTAGATGCAAGAAATAGATTCAGTCTCCACGAAGAAAGAATCCGATCATGGCGAATAGAAAAGATACCACAGCAGTCAATCATTCCCACCTAAATGAGTTTGCTCAAGTCGTAGAGAGGATCGGTCTCGCTATCATAGGCGCGCTATGCGGATTTTACGTTGCGGCGCTTGTGGCTAGAGCAATCGAGGCAATAAATTCCGTTGAAGTTCTTTTCTCAGTGGTCCTGTGTGGCTCTATCGGCTTCTATTTGCGAACCAACATTCCTTTGCTGCCTTCCGGCGCAGCCTGCCGCGCTCATTCCGAAAGCGGTTCGGCTCCGAGGACGAATCCCATCGCGCTAGCGAGCGCCATCGGTACATTCCTCGCCGCCGTTGCAGCGCTCGTGTCGGTTTATGTGATCGTGTTTGACGAGGATCCGCCGGTCATTTGGAATATTGGGATCGGTCTTTGGTGGATGCTCGGCGTTCTGCTTCAACTCGCCGCTGGTACGGCTGCGCGGCTTGGACAGTTCAGAGGCGCCACTGGCTAAAGCGCTCCGCAACGTGCGGCGCGGACAAATTTGATCGAGAGGGTACAGCTCGATCTGCTGACAATTTCGAGGTCGCATCTGTGGCTAGGCCTGCGCTTTTGCGAACCCATCGATCCCACTTACCATTCAAACTGCTGGTCTCCGGACGAAGCCCGCGGCTTCACTATTCCGTCCATGCTTTTCGCGCCATTCCGACCCCGGACCTCGCATATAATGGGCTTCAGGGTCGGTACTGCCTCACCGAGCTTCCCTCAGAAGATTTAAAGCGGCGGTGCGTAATCTTGTCCGCATCGAGCTAAGGGAAGGATCGCTAGAATGCACATTCGCGCGTGTCTCCTGTCTCTTGAGCCGCCGTCACCAACAAGGCATGGCTTGATTTCCAGCGGGCTGCCTGATCTGCCAGGTCGTCGGAGCCGAATAAAAACAGCGGTGCTATTCAGAACCAATTTGGGATGATTAGCCTCGAGTTCTTTTCCAATCGCGCGGGGCGAAGGAGGCACTGCTTCGCTTTATCGGGAGCAGATCATCGAAATATACCGAATATCTGATGCCCACAATGTAACTGGGCGCGTTGTGGTTGAGCCCCAGGGCGACGCGGAAATCCACCTGCTGAGTTGGACTGAGGCGATACAGTCCGCCCCAATTCAATAGTTGGGCAGGGGTTTCCATTCTCCGGGTAATCACCTACGTACTCGCTAGATAAACTCGCCCTCTCGGTCACGTTCTTTTCGATCACAAAGGTGGCTTCCGTGATCAGCTTGCTGGTTGGGTCCCAGGGGCGAATGAACTCGGTGAACATTCCACTCAATCCCCATCCGTTGCGCAATTCCCACGACCAGGGGAATTGCAAATAGAGCTGTGCGCCGCGGCCGGTTATAATGCGGCGCGTGATCCGATAGGCAATTACCGCTCCTCGTAAGGGTGCACCGGCTCTGGTTCGATTCGCCTCATCAACCTCAGCTGCTCGCGTCGCTGGACTAAAACGATCCGGGGTTACTTTAGGCGTGTTACCCTCCCCAGTTCGGATAACGATTGTCATACGGACTTGGCTGGTCATTGTACGGTGCCGGCTGGTAGCGCATCGGCGGCCCAAGCGGTGCGTAGGCAAAACCCGAAGCGGGATCTGAGGAGATCAAGCCCTGGTTGGGACGAACAATGGCGTGCCACCGATGTGCGTGATACATTGTAGACGCGTTCGCAGAGCCACACAGGGTGACCAAAAGGCTCAAGGCCAAAATAGAACGCATCGCTTTTTCTCCAATCGACCTGCTGCGCCTGCTCATGTAGGGCTTAGGCCGCGCCGCCCCAATAAGTAGCGGCTTCACGATCAGTCACATCGGCGGCATCACGGGCGCTGACGTTGCGCAATTCCCCACGAAATGAAGGTGTTGCAACGGACTGTCCCGGATGAGGCGCTCAGGATCGTGATGCGCGGCGCGGACAAGGAAGACCGGGCTGCAGCATGACGTTCGACAAAAAGAAACCTAAGCCGACTCCGACTGGCGGCGCGCAAGCTAGCCGAGATCGAGAGCGGCATCGAGCCGGTGCAGGATGGGCGGATCTACATTGACCCACCACCAAATTGCCGGGAAAAAGGTTAAAATCTGGGTTTGAACCACAGGGTTCGCGCCGCGCATAACCGAAAGCTCCCAGATAGCCACTCATCGAAACCTTGGCTTGCATCTCACGCCGTAGAGCGTAGCCGGGAACGCCCGGATGACGCTTCTTAGAGACGTTATGCTGCACACTCGGTGTTTTGCTTCCCTGGCCAAACACGGCCGGAACGGCAGCTATGAGAGCGGCGGCAGAAAGCGCGATTGTAGCTGTCTTCACTTCTAGGCCTCCCTCATTTGAATAATGAGCCCCCCCGCCCGCCGTCCCAGTGAACGTGCTAAATCACGTGTAGCCGCATTTTTACACGGCCAAGACTCAGAGCGGACGTCACGTCTTCGCTCCTGAGCTGCCAGACTACATTTCCGGAGCGGTATGAATAGCCCTCTATTAAACGCGGCCTTGCCGTCTATAGAGGCGGTCCGGCGACGCCGGATGTGCCTGCGGCCAATACGGGTTGGCCAAGCACATGGCCGAGAGTCCCGACGCCGTCATCTGGCACTGCGCCCACGATGTATAGCTGCAGTCGATGACGGTGCTGCCGCCCCACTCCCACTTCTGGAGGCAAACCGGATAACGGGGATCGTAGCGTTGAGCCGTGGCCGGGGCGGCCGCAAGGATCGTCGCCCCTGCCAGTATCATAGAACGAATCATGCGCATCGCAACCTCCTTTGAAATAGGCGGCTCTTCCAGCCGCGCGACAATGCCTCGTAGGGATGTGGTGTTCGGTACACTTTTAACCAACATCATAGTCGTCATCGCGACTCTTGGCTTGTGCTTGCCCGGACTGGCGATGACGATACGCCGCCTCCACGACACCAACCATTCTGGATGGTGGGTGTTGCTTGCTTTCGGCACCCTCCCCGGGGTGTTGTTGCTGATTTTCTGGTTTTGTATGAAAGGAACTGAAGGCCCCAATCGCTTTGGACCCGATCCGATGGTGTTGTCCTAGTTTGCTCTTATAGCAAGAGATGAAGCATCGTCGGTCACATTGCCTTTGTTGGCGTCCAAGACGACTGTTCGGAGCGTGTCACGACTCCGCTCACGCTGAAATCTGGATTGGTTACCCAAGCTTCTCGGTCGGAGCCGAACTCGGCGGCCTCGGCGCGGGCCACGAAATCTGGTCGGCCAACGCACGGGTGAACTGGTTGTTCCGACAATCAAATTCAAAACTGATAAGCGCAGATTGGGCGAAGGCGCGCCGATATCGCGTTTGCGCGAGATCGGTGATTTGAGCGGACCCCGACACAGACATGTGCCCCGCGCCTCCAAGCGATGATGCCTTCGTGCGAGCGAGATTGCTCCAGTCGCGACAGGAATGACACGGCGCAGTCTTGCGCAAGCTTAGGTCGTTCTGTGGATCGAGAGCGCATGCCACACTGGCGCCATGGCTCGCTCTCAGAAATCGCGACGACAGCGTGCAGGTTTATTTGGCACGGCACCTGACGATCTCTACGACTATGTGCGTCGACCGGCTCGTCGTGTTAAGCGAGCGGCGAAGGCCGATCCGATCGAGTGGACGGTGACTGACGACTGGCCCAACGATGTGCCGGTGACCGAGGCTGAAATGGACGTGTCGAGGCCTGGTTCGGCGACGTGTTCTACACGTTGTTCGCGACCCGCCACTGACCTTTAGGGAGAATATCATGACTTCGCCGGTTCGGGCTGCCCTCTATCTGCGGGTCTCGACCGGCGACAGGCCGACAACGATCTGTCCATCCCGGATCCGCGCCGGCAGGCGAAGGGATACTGCGCATTGCGCGGCTGGGAGATCGTCGCCGACTATGTCGAGCCTGGCGCGTCGGCCGGTGACGATCGACGGCCCGACAACGCATGATCGACGCGGCCATCACCAAGCCGCCGGCGTTCGATGTCGTTGTCGTGCACAGCTTCAGCCGCTTCTTCCGCGGCCAGTTCCAGCTCGAGTTCTACGTCCGCCGCCTCGCCAAGTCTGGGCGTCTGCCTCGTCTCGATCACCCAGGAGCTCGGCGACGATCCCATGAGCAACATGATCCGACAGATCATCGCGCTGTTCGACGAGTATCAATCCAAGGAGAACGCCAAGCACGCGCTGCGGGCCATGAAGGAGAACGCGCGTCAGGGATTCTGGAACGACCAGCTCCGGGCGCTCGCCCAGCGCATCGAAGTGGACGCGAAAGAGGTTCGTATCATAGGGTCGAAAAGAGTACTGCTGCGCACACTCGTCGCCACTGAAAGCGCAAAAAACGGCGGGTTTTGGAGTGCCCGGTTTTGTACCGAAATGGCCCCTATGGCAACAAAGGAGTACCGGCTTGATCGAGATCAAGCGCCCCCGTCTCAGCCATGACGCTCGTGACATGCGATCATTGCTAGTCTATCAAATCCGACATTTGATTGCCAAAAAGGATTCCTGTGCAGTCGAATTCATGCGAATCTGGCGCATGCGAACTGGAATTTCCATAACTGTCACCCCTTCTGATCGCCTCCAGCTGGAGGCGCTGGTGCGGGATCGCAATGCCCCGCAGAAGCAGGTCTGGCGTGCCGAGATCGTGTTGTTGAGCGCGGATGGGTTGCGGCTTGGCTGGCGCATCAGACCCGTTCCCGGCCAACTCCAAAAGGTCGCCGATATCTTGCGGGGACTGCCGGAGATCGTGGAGTGCGATCGAATCATCGGCGAGACTGCTTCATCGCAAGGGCTCATGTTCCGTCTGTCGAACATCTAGAGAAGCTGATCGATTAGGTGATTCCCTGTGCGATGATTAACACATCGATCATCCAATCTTCCCCCATTCAAAAGGCGCTTGTCTTCGGTCCTCCGCGGCGAAGGGCGGTGATGCCGTGCCGTGTCGAGACCTCGAGGATGGCTTGGTTCTTGGCGTTGGGCATTGCCACATCGCGCCGCGAGATTCGCTGGGTCGATCTGCCCTCCCCTATCCCCCTTCCACATTCAGAACTGTGTCGGCACCCAGGATGATAGGTCTTTATCGCGGTCGAGATGACCATTTCTGACCACCACCGGGTCGCCGGAGGCGGTCGTCCG
>Ga0209871_1000188_pt1 | contig 18969 bp, 18 predicted proteins | sample OrgsoiDNA2013045_FD_185795 | JGI IMG/M metagenome (GOLD analysis project Ga0209871, IMG submission 185795) | Permafrost soil microbial communities from the Arctic, to analyse light accelerated degradation of dissolved organic matter (DOM) -... | ecosystem: Environmental > Terrestrial > Soil >... | reverse complement strand
CCACCGCTACCGCCGCGGTCACCGCCGAAGCCGCCTTCGCCGCGGATGAAGGTCCCGCTTCGTGAGGTCACCAGCGGTTCCCCGGTCGCCGCGTCGACGGCCACGTTCTCCGTCACGACCAGCGCCCCGGATCCCTTGTCATAGATGCCGGTGACGGTGGCGACCGTCCGGGCAGTCCCCTGCACCGGCAGCGGCCGGTGCAGCTCGAACGACTGCTCCGCGTGCACGAGCATCGCGCGGTCGAACTCGCCCAGGCTCCTGCCGGTACGGGCCTGCGCGATCAGCACGGCAAAGGTCGGCAGCACCTGCTGCACGATGCCCTCGGAGTTCTCCGTGGTGAACTCGAGCTCCCGCAGCGGGTCGCCCAGGCCTGCTCCGACCCCGACCGCGTACAGCAGAGCATCGGCGGATGTCCAGGAGCGCTCCTGCGGCTCGCCGGGCACGCCGATCAGGGTGTGGTCGAGCGGCATAGTGACCTCCGCGGCCTCGCACGTGACCGGCCATTAGAATTGCGTTCTAGAATTATTCTTGAAGAAACGGCCGGAGCATGTCAAGCGCCGCCCCGCCGGCTGGGCAGCACGCCGCATCGCAGGGCAGGAGTGACGCGCATGGGCATCCTGGACGGGAAGATCGCCATCGTCACCGGCGCGAGCCGGGGCATCGGCGCCGAGATCGCCCGCCGCTTCGGCGCGGAGGGCGCGGCCGTGGCCGTGGCCGCGCGCACGACGCAGGCGGGCGGATCGCCGCTGGCAGGCACGATCGGCGAGACGGCCGCCCAGATACGGGCGGCCGGCGGCACCGCGATCGCCGTTCCCGCCGACCTGGCCAGGCCGGAGGATCGCGAGGCACTGGTCAGCGAGACCACGCGCCAGCTCGGCGCGCCGCACATCCTGGTCAACAACGCCGCCGTCACCTACTTCACCCGGGTCGAGGACTTCACCCCCAAGCGGTACGCGCTGATGTTCGCGGTCCAGGTGGAGGCGTCGTTCCAGCTGGCCACGCTGGTGCTGCCCGGCATGCGCGAGCGCGGTATCGGCTGGATCCTGAACATCTCCTCGGGGGCGGCCCGGCATCCGGTCATGCCGCCGGCCAGCTGGGCCGGGCGGGGCGGCACCGTCTACGGCATGTGCAAGGCAGCCCTCGAGCGCTTCACGACCGGCCTGGCGGCCGAGCTGTACCAGGACAACATCGCCGTCAATGCCCTGTCCCCCAACAAGGTCGTCCCCACGCCAGGGACGATCTTCCATCACCTGACCACGCAGGACGACCCCGAAGCCGAGCCCCCGGCGGTGATGGCGGAGGCGGCGCTGATGCTCTGCCATGCCGATCCGCGCAGCCGGACCGGACGGATCACCTACTCGGGTGACCTGCTGAACGAGCTTGGCGTGGCCGTGCCGACCGCCCGCTAGCTGGCCGTGCGGCATCCCGCTGACGCTACCCAGAGGCAGCCGGTCACCGGCGCCGACGGGCCTGCCCCGGCCGGCTGGGTGCGGGTCGACTGTCACCTGCACACCGCCGCGTCCGGCGACGCGACGACCACGCTGGACCAACTGGCCGAGCGGGCGGCCCGGGTCCGCCTGGACGTCGTCTGTATCACCGATCACAACGAGACATCCGCCGCGATGGCCGCCGCGGCCCGCGGCATCGGCGCGCGGGTGATCGTCGGCGAGGAGATCAGGACCCCGGCGGGCGACGTCATCGGGCTGTTCCTGCGCGAGCGGATCCCGTACGTCCTGCCGCTCGCCGAAGTCGTCAGCCGGATCCGGGCGCAGGGTGCCCTGATCTACCTGCCGCACCCCTTCGATCCCGTGCGCAGCAGCCTGCGCGAGGCCGCCGACCGATTGTGCGCGGAAGGCCTGGCCGACATCGTCGAGGTATTCAACGCGAAGATCAAAGACCAGGGCCTGAACGGCCAGGCCGCGGCGCTCGCCGCCCGGTGGGGCCTGCCGGCGGCGGCCGGGTCGGATGCGCACGACCCGGCCGGAGTAGGCGCTGCCTACCTGGAGATGCCGGACTTCGACGGCCCGGCCAGCTTCCTCGCCGCGCTGGCGCAGGCCCGCGTGGTAGGCGAGTTCAGGGACCACGCCCCCCGTTTTCCCCGGCCGGCCGGCTAGCTGGCCGGCATCGAGGTATGCAAACCCCCGCCAGCTTATTTCAGGCTGGAAGATCCTCCCCGCAGCGCACGGCCAGCCGGATTATCAATGTGATATCATCTTGATAGGTGATCGGATGGCCGGCGCCACGGCCCACAGGAGGCATCCCGATGAACGCACCCAACGACAACACCGCTGCGAAAGGCCTGCGCGGGTGGTGGCTATCTCCCCCGCGACCCGGAATGCAACGCCTGATCGTGCCTTATGAGTACCGCCACCTCCGCGTCTTTGGGGCCGGGCGTATCGCCGGTGGCAGTGTCGCGGCCGCCGCGGGCGTCGTGTGCCTCTCGTACGGTGTCTACGGATGGGCAGCCTTCTTCCTGGTTCTTGCGGCGCTGAATCTCGCGGGTGGCTCCTGGTACATCACTATCGCTCGCTCCGCATCTGCCCGAACCTGAGCCTGGTCAACACCCGCCGGGCGACGATGCCCTCAAGCGGGTCACGCAGGACATCTTGATCGACCGGTCAATCCGCTGGACGGAGGCGCGCCTGCCCGACACGATGGAGTCATGCTGACCTCAGCTTCTCGGACCTTCCTCAAGCCAATCGGGGGCGCCATCGTGGTTCCCACTGGTGATGGCGCAGAGGCCTTCGTCGACGCGGAGGCAGCCAAGATCATCAGCGGCCAGGCTATTGACTACACCGACATTGACCGCGACGAATGGGTCGCCGCCGCGGTAGCAGGAGGGGTACCAGCCGAGTGCGGGGCGGTTCTAAGCGTGCTGACCGATACCATCGCGTCCGGTCACGGCTCGCGGCCCAGCAGTGATGTGGAGAAGGCGACCGGCGCGGCGCCGGCAAGTTTCGCTGACTTCGCGCGGCGCACGGCCGAGGCCCGGGCCGCGGGCGAGGCCCGGGCCGCGGGCGTGGCCCGATGACGGCGGTCGGAAAACTCGCCGACTTCCAGGCCCTGGACCCGTTCTTTCGGATCATCGAGGAAGGCGTGGCCGGGCTGGTGGACGGTGAGCACTTCTTCGACCTGCTGGCCGAGGACGTCGTCTTCGAGTACGTCATTACGGTCCCGGGCTACCCGCGCCGTGTCGAAGGGCGCCAAGCCGTAGCCGAGCTGTATCGCCCGTATGGCGCCACATTCTCCCTCGATCGTTGCTATGACCTGGCCGTCCACCACGACCAAGCCACGGGCGTTGTCGTTCTCGAATACGCCTCGCAGGGCCGCGCCATCCCGACTGGAACCGCCTACAGCAACCGCTACATCTCGGTGCTGTCGATCGCCGGACGCAAGATCGTGCGGTGGCGGGACTACCTCGACCCGCTAGCAGTCTTTGACGCGATCGGATGGCCCGCCGCGGCAAGAAGCGAATAGTCGGCGATCTGGGCCAGCCAGGCAGCATAACGCTTACCGTCGCGACAGATAGCCTCAGCTCGCTGGTCAGACCCCGATCCGGTCGGCCAGCCGCTCGCGGTGGTAGCTGCCGTCACCGAGGAACAGCTCGCTGGCCTTGGCCCGCTTGAAATACAGGTGGGCGTCGTGCTCCCAGGTGAAGCCGATGCCGCCGTGGATCTGGATGTTCTCGGCCGCGACGTGGAAGTACGCGTCGCTGGCGTAGGCCTTGACCAGCGCGGCGACGACCGGCACCTCGCTGGAGCCCTCGGCGACCGCGGCCGCCGCGTACGCCACCGCCGAGCGCAGCGACTCGACCTCGAGCAGCAGGTCAGCGCACCGGTGCTTGATCGCCTGGAAGCTGCCGATCGGCCTGCCGAACTGGTGCCGGATCTTCGCATACGCCACCGCCATGTCGAGGGCCCGCTGGGCGCCGCCCAGCTGCTCGGCGGCGAGCGCGATCGCGGCGACGTCGAGGGTGCGGGCCAGGGCGGCCGCGCCGTCTCCGGGCGCGCCGATGAGCCGCGCCGGGACCGACGCGAACTCCAGCCTGGCGAGCTTCCTGGTCTGGTCCAGCGTGGGCAGCGGGGTGCGGCTCAGCTCGTCCGCGCTCCCCTCCACTGCGAAGAGCGACAGGCCTGCATCGGTCTTCGCGACCGCCAGGATCAGGCCGGCAGTGTACCCGTCGAGCACGAAGCTCTTGTGCCCGTCCAGGACCCAGCCATCATCGCCGCGGGTCGCGGCCAGCGCGATCGCCGCTGGCTCCCACGATCCGTCGTCCTCGGTGAACGCCAGCGTGGCCACGGTCTCGCCGCTCGCGATGTCTGGCAGCAGGGCGCGCCTGGCGTCCTCGTCATCGACGGTGAGCAGCGCTGTGGCCGCGAGCACCGCGCTGGCCAGGTACGGCCCGCCGTACAGCGCCGCACCCAGTTCCTCCAGCACGATCGCCTGCTCAGCGAAGGTGAACCCGGAGCCGCCGTACTCCCCGGGGATCGCGATGCCCTGCAGCCCGAGCTGAGCGCCCGCCTGCTGCCAGACCTGCTCGTCCATCCCGTCGGTGGTCTCCATCAGCTCGCGAACCCGTGATATCGGCGCCCTGTCAGCCAGGAAGCGCCGCACCGACTCGCGCAGTTCCTGCTGCTCCGCACTGACGGCGAGCTTCATGTCTCAGCTCCTTCTCATGGGGCGTTCCCGCTGATAGGACGGGCCAGCCGGGCTTCCGGTTCGGTGGCCAGCTCGGTGACGACCAGGACGTCGAGTGCCTCGATCTGGTCCCTGTTCACCCATAGCGGGTTGACTTCCAGCGCGCGCAGCGAGCCGCCCAGCGACGCGGCCGTATCGCTCAGCGCCATGATCACGCGCGCCAGGGCGTCCAGGTCGGCCGGCGGCGTGCCCCGCGCCCCGCGCAGCAGCGTCATGCCGCGCAACTCGCCGAGCATGCGCTTCACCTCGTCATGGTCGACTGGCAGGACGCGCAGGCTGGTGTCACCCAGCACCTCCACCCAGACGCCGCCCAGGCCGACGGCAAGAACCGGCCCGAACGCTGCGTCCACGGTAATCCCGGCGAGCAGCTCCACCCCGCCGGTACGCATCGGGCTGACCAGTACCTCGTCAATGCCGGCTCCCGCGGCGGCCTGGCCGGCGGAGCGCACTCGCTCGTATCCGGCCCGGACCTCGGCGCCGGTCGACAGGCCGAGGGCCACGCCGCCGATATCTGACTTGTGCGCGATCTGCGCTGAGCAGATCTTCAGGGCGACCGGCAGCCCGAGCCGGTGCGCGGCCGCCGCCGCCTCGTCGGCTGAGCGCACCAGCTCGCCCGGCACGACGGGAACCCCGGCCGCGCTGAGCAGGTCCCGCGCGTCCGCCTCGGACCAGGATCCGCTGGTGGTCACCGTGCGGGCGGACACGGCCCGGCGAGCGGCAGAGCGAGCGGCAGAGCGGCCGGCCGGGCGGCCGGGCGGGCGGCCGACGGCGGGGCGGGGCCGGTCACGGCCCTCCAGCCAGCGCAGCGCGTTGCCGAGCGCCCGCATGCCGAGGTCGATGCCGCCGAGCAGGTGAATGCCGTTGCTGATGAGCAGGTCCCGTCCGAACTCGCTGACATCCACGCAGGTCGAGCCCACCGGGATGACCGGGATCGGCGCGGAGGCGATGCGCTTGCCGAGCCAGGCGGTGCGTTCATCGAAGATGCTCGCGAGCGTCTCATCCGGCGGCCGCACATCCGGCAGGTTCACCCCGGCGAAGAGCACGAAGTCCAGGCCCGGATCGGATACTGCGGCGTCCAGCGCGTGGTCGATCACGGTGAGCGCCGATGTTCGCTGGTTGGCCAGGAAGTAGCCGGTGGTGTCCAGCGGGTTGCGCACCGCGGCGAATGACGGCATGTGCGCTGTGATCGCGGCCGCCGTCTGCGCCGCGAATGCCGGGATCTCGATGCCCTGGGCGCTGGCCCGGTCGGCGATGATGTCGCACGCGCCGCCGGATGAGGTCAGCACGCCCATCCGCCGGCCCCTCGGCCACCGGTCGTAGCCGAGCAGGGCGCCGGTGCACAGCAGCTCCTCGATACTGGTCACCCTGATCACATTGAGCTGGCGCAGGACCGCGTCCACCACGGCGTCGTCCCCCGCGACCGACCCGGTGTGCGCCAGCGCTGCCTGCTGGCCGGCGGGGCTCGATCCGACCTTGAGCGCCACGATGGGCTTGCCCGCCCGGCCAGCGTTCTGCGCGGCGCTGGCGAACCTGGCCGGATCGCCGATCTCCTCCAGGAACAGGCAGATAACGCGCGTGTTGTCGTCCTCCACCAGGTAGTCGAGCATGTCGGTGGTGGTGATCATGGACTCGTTGCCCATCGTGGCCAGCGTGCTCACGCCAATGGCACGCGACCGGGCGAAGGCGAGCACCACGCTGGCCAGCGCGCCGCTTTGCAGCGCGATGCCCACCGGGCCGGCCAGCAGGGGCAGCGGGACGGTCAGCGCGAACGGGCCCGCCTTGGCGTGCGCGTTCAGGAAGCCCAGGCAGTTCGGGCCCAGCACCGTGATCCCGTACGCTACGGCGCGACTGACCATCTGGCGCTCCAGGACACGGCCCTGCTCGCCAGTCTCGCGGTAGCCGGAGGCCAGGATGATCACGCTGCGCACCCCGGCCGCGCCGGCGTCATCGAGCACGCCGTCGACCGCCTCGGTCGGAGCCAGGATGAACGCCAGGTCGACGGGCTCCGGCAGGTCGCGCAGGCTGCGGACGGCGCTCTGTCCGAAGACCGTCTGATGCCGGGGATGCACCGGGATCAGCGGGCCGGAGAAGCCAGTGGCGGCGGCGCTCGCGACGACGAAGCGCGCCCAGCCCGAGGTCTCGGAAGCACCGACCACCGCGATGCTCCGCGGCGCGAAGAACTCCCTGAGCCGCTCCGGCGTGACGGCCGGGGCCGCCACCTCAGCGCTACTGGCCGCCCCGGCGTCACTGGCCGCCCCGGCGCCACTAACCGCCCCGGCGCCACTAACCGCCCCGGCGCCACTAACCGCCCCGGCGCCAGCAGCGCGGCCAGGTGCCCGGCTCCCGGCGCTCATCCGCGGACCCGCGGCTCCTTCGGCAGGCCAAGTGCGCGCTCGCCGACGATGTTGCGCTGGATCTCGCTGGTGCCCGAGTAGATCGTCCCGGCCCGGCTGCTGAGGAACACGTTCTGCCAGAGCGTCGTGGCATACTCCGGGCCGTCGGGACGCAGCAGCGCATCGGTCCCGACGATGCTGATCGCGATCTCGCCGAGGCGCTTGTGGTACTCGCTCCAGAGCAGCTTCGCGACCGAGGCCTCCGGGCCGGGCGGCCGTCCCTCCGCGACCTGAGCCAGGGTGCGGAGTCCGCTGAAGCGCATCAGCTGGACGCCGGTGTAGGCCCAGGCGAGCTGCTGGCGCACCAGCGGGTCGGTGTTCTTGCCGTACTTGCGCGCGGTATCAACCAGGTCCCAGAACTCCCGCTCGAAGCCCAGGTGCTGGACCGTGGCCCGGCCGCCGCGCTCGTGGCCGAGCGTGGTCATGGCCACCCGCCAGCCGTTATTCAGCCCGCCGATCACGTTGAACAGCGGGGCCCGCACGCCGTCGAGGAAGTCCTCGCAGAATTCCGATGCGCCGGACATCTGCCGAACCGGCCGGTACTCGACCCCGGCGCCGGTGAACGGGATGAGCACGTACGACAGTCCCGCGTGCTTCTCGGCGTCCGGATCGCTGCGGCACAGGGCGAACATCATGGTCGCTCTGGCCGCGCCCGACGTCCAGGCCTTCTGGCCGGTGATGACGACCTCGTCCCCGTCCACCTCCAGGCGCGTCTGTACGCCGGCCAGGTCCGAGCCGTGGTCGGGCTCGGAGAATCCCTGGCAGTAGACGTCCACGCCGGAGATGATCCGCGGCAGGAAGTGCGCTTGCTGCTCGGCTGTGCCGTGCACGATCACCGACGGGCCGACGAGCGCCTCGCCCATGCCGCGGTTCACTCTCGGCACGCCGGCCCGGTGAAACTCCTCGTTCAGCACGGCGAGCCGGACGCCGTCCATGCCCTGTCCGCCGAACTCCCGCGGCCATTGCGGGCAGATCAGAGCGGCGGCCGCCAGCTTGCGGTCCCATTCGGCGTAGGCGGGATGGGCAGCGGCCTCGGCGAGCTGCCTGCCGCGGTAGCCGCCCGCGGTGAGGGCGATGTTCCAGTCAGCGAGCCCGGCGAGGGCCTCGGGAGCCTCCGCCGAGATCCACTCCCGTATCTCCTGGCGGAACCGCGCTATCTCCGGTCCGAGGTCAAGATCCATGGAGGGCCTCCCTGGCTGCCAATCCTAGAATCCAATTCTAAGTTCGATCAGAACCCTTCGGGCCCGGCATTGTCAAGGGCCGACCGGCATCCGTGCCCGGCGAAGCCGCGATGCGCGAACATGGCCCTGCCCCCGGCCATCCGCGGCCGGGAGCAGTCGCCTGGCCTGGTGAGTCCGCCGCGGATTTCGTGGCTCGCGCAAAGCGTGCCAGGATTTGCGCTGATAACGACGTGATGGAGGCGAGATGACCGAGGCCGAACGGGTGCCCCCTGGCGTGGACGCTTCGACGCCGAGCCCGGCGCGGTTGTACGACTACTACCTGGGCGGAGTGAATAACTTCCAGGTAGACCGCGATGCGGCGGAGCGGATGCGGGTGCTGATGCCTGAGCTCTCCGATGCGGCGTGGGCCAACCGCGGATTCCATCAGCGGGCTGCCGTGTGGATCGCCGAGCACGGCGTCCGCCAGTTCATCGATATCGGCTCCGGGCTGCCCACGACGGGCAACACCCATGAGGCCGTGCACAAGGTGGCTCCGGACGCGCGGGTCGTCTACGTGGATAACGACCCCATGGTGGCCGCGCACGCCAGGGAGTTGCTGGCCGACGACGGGAGCACAAAGTTCATCCTGGCGGATCTGCGTGATCCCGACAGCGTGCTGGGCCATCCTGTGCTGCGCGGGCATATCAACTTCGGGGAGCCCGCCGGACTGCTGATGACCTCGGTCATGCACTTCATCGCGGACGCCGGCGACCCGTGGGGGCTGGTAGCGCGCTATCTAGCGGCGCTGGCGCCGGGCAGCTACCTGGCGCTGTCGCACGCCACCATGGATCAGCTTCCGCCCCGCATGGTCGAGGCCGGTCTTGCGATGTATGCGCAGGCCGCCGAGCGGCTCTACCCGCGCCCGCGGGCCGAGGTGGAGCGGTTCTTCGACGGCCTTGAGCTCGTTCCGCCATATAAGGGCGCCCGGCCGGCCGTCAGCTACGTCGGATTGTGGGGCGCGGAGGATCCCGAGGCGGCCGACAGCGACGGATCACGGGTGCTCTACAGCGGGGTTGCCCGGCGGCCGTGAGCCCGCCCTGCCCAGCCTGCGGCGCGACGGCTCAGAAAACCCGCCGCAACGGCTGAAGGGCACGGTCTTCAGGGCATGAGGGAACGCACGGCCCTACGCGGCGGTGACTTCAGCGCCGGCCCGCGTCCCGGCGGCGGCTATGAGGATTCTCCCTACCTAGCCGCCCGATTCGTCCAGGCCAGCGGCTGGCCTCCATGGCCCGTCGGCCATCAGCCGCCGGGCGTACTCGATGACGGCATCGATGATCGTATTGGCCTGGCGGCGGGTCTTGGCCGCAGCGACCTCACGCGCTCCCTCGCCGATGAGCGAGGTCAGGATCGCCGCGTAGAGCCGATCCAGGGGCGTGTCGGACAGGCGCAGCAGCGCATCGTTCTGGCTGATCCACTCATGGTTGCGGCGCCGCTTCATGACCTCGAATCCGGCCGGCGCGTCTCCGACGGCAAACAGCAGCGCCAGATCCCTGCGCAGCCAGCTGCCCTGCAGGAATGCGCGCGCGCCGACCGAGAACAGTTCCGCCGGATCGGTAACCCCGGACCGCCGGGCATCGGCAACCGCCTTGCTCGCCGCGTTCTCGTGGGCCAGCTGGTGCTCCTGCCAGAGCGCGAGGAAGAGCTCGCTCTTGCCGCCGAAGTGGTGGTACAGGCTGCCGACGCTTGATCCGGCGCGCTCGACGACATCCGCGATGCTCGCATCGGCGAAGCCCTGCTCTGCGAAGACCTCGCGGGCAGCATCCAGCAGCGCGCGCTGCGTCTGCGCGGTGCGGCCCCACTGCCATGCGCCGCTGGCGGGCCTGCTCGTCAGCTCCTTCGCCATGGATGGTCACCGATCCGTTCCTGCCCGTAGCTGCTCGCGTTCTATCGTGCCACCCCGGCGGTCTAGCAAGCCTGCGCCAGCGGCAATCCGGGCGAGCCTTGACAGGCTCGGCTCCCAGACTAGAAGCTAATTCCAGAAGGCAATTCTAGTAACTGCTGGCTGCCTCCGGCGGGAAGGCCTGGTGACCGAAATGGGACGTCTCGACGGGCGGGTCGCCGTGGTCACCGGCGCCGGACGTGGCATCGGCAGGTCGGTGGCCATGCTGCTGGCCCGCGAGGGCGCATCGGTGGTCGTCAACGACCTCGGCGCCCAGCTGGACGGGTCGGGCAGCGACGGGGGGCCAGCCGAGCAGGTCGCGCAGGAGATCGGGAAGGCCGGCGGGAAGGCAGTCGCGAGCGGCGCCGACATCTGCGACCACGCGGCGGCCGAGGGCATCATCAGGACCGCGATCGAGGAATACGGGCGGCTTGACGTGCTGGTCAACGTGGCCGGCATCCTGCGCGACCGGATGGTCTTCAACATGACCGAGCAGGAATGGGACGACGTGATCCGCGTCCATCTCAGGGGCACGTTCAACACCACGAAGTTCGCGTCCGCGCACTGGCGGTCGCTGCGCGACGAGCAGGCGCAGAATCGCATCATCAACTTCACCTCGGTGTCCGGCCTGCACGGGGCGCCTGGCCAGCCCAACTACGCGGCCGCGAAGATGGGCATCGTCGGCCTGACCTACTCAGCCGCCCACTCGCTGGCGAAGTACGGCGTCACCGTGAATGCGATATCACCGGGCGCGGCGACCCGGATGACGGAGTCGGTACCGACAGGCCGCCGCAGGAGCAGGACTGCGCCGGCCGACGAGCACTCACCCGACAACGTCGCGCCGGTCGTCGCATACCTGGCCAGCGAGCGGTCCGGCTGGATCACCGGGCGGATCGTGCATACCTCGGGCTACGAGGTGGCGCTGTACAGCAACCCGGAGCCGCTGATTCGGCTGATCGGCACCGAGCCGTGGGATCTCGACCGGCTCGCCGAGCAGGTCGAGCGCTCCTTCGGCCCGCTGCTGGGCCGGCCAAGGTAAGCCCCGCACGCGACGAAGGCTAGGAGTAGCGCTCGGCGAGCGTAGCGCTGTTGAGGTGGCCGGCCGCGGCGCACGCGCGGGCCGACACGCACGACACCCCGGCCAGTGAGCTATTCCGCCTCTTGATCGAGGTGGAGGTGTGCTGGACGGCCCATCTCGTGCCGTTCCAGTGCTCCGCCAGGGTCGCCGTCCGGAAGAAGCCGCTCCCGGTGGTTGTCTGGCCGACGGCAGTGCAGGCGCGGGCCGACGTGCATGACACCGCCAGCAGGGAGCCGATACCTGGCGTGGACTGGACGGTCCAGGTCGTGCCGTTCCAGCGCTTCGCCAGCCGCTGGCCGGCGTCGGAGGTCCCGACGGCGGTACAGGCGCGGGCCGACGTGCACGACACCGCCAGCATGCTGCCGCCACCTGGTACGGGCTGGATGGTCCAGGACGTGCCGTTCCAGCGCTCCGCCGTGTTTCCGCCGACGGCGGTGCAGGTACTGGCCGACGGGCACGACACTCCCGACAGGGAGCCGCTGCCGGGGGTGTGCTGGATGGCCCACGTCGTGCCGTTCCAGCGCTCCGCCACGGGCACCTCGTGGCCGTTTCTTACGTTCCCGGAGCCACCGACGGCGGTGCATGCGCGGGCCGACGTGCACTACACGGCGTTCAGGACAACGCGGAAATTGCCGGGGGACCGCGCCGGGTTCGGAACTCGCTGGATGGCCCATCTGCGGCCGTTCCAGTGTTCGGCGAGCGGCGCATCATCGTTGAGGCTGGTGGCCGAGGCTCCGACCGCGGTGCACGACCTGGCCGAGGTGCAGGACACCGCGGTCAGGAAGCTGGATATGGTCCCGGCCGGATCCCTGAGGGCGGCCTGGAGGGACCACCTTCTGCCGTTCCAGCGCTCTGCCACCGGCGCCTGGAAGCTGTTCGTGCGGGAGGACCAGCTGCCGACCGCGACGCATGCCCTGGCCGAGGTGCACGATACCCCGTTCAGGGAGTTGGCCACGAAACCAGCCGGGTTGCCGGGAGTCGGCTGGACGGCCCACCTCACGCCGTTCCAGCGCGCCGCGAGCGTGACCTGGTCACCCGGGTGACTGCCCCCGGCGGCGGTGCACGCCCTGGCCGAGGTGCACGACACGCCGAGAAGCTCGGCCCCGGCCAGGCTGGCGGTCGGCTGGACGGCCCACGTCGCGCCGTTCCAGCGTTCGGCCAGCCCCGTGAAGGCGGTCGCGCCGACGGCGGTGCACGCCGTGGCCGAGGTGCACGACACCCCGGACAGGAAGCTGTCGCCAGTCGGGTCGGGGACGGACGTGATGGCCCAGGCCGTCCCGTTCCAGGTCTCCATCAGCGGCGCGTTGGGATCGTCGTCGTTCGAGAGCCCGACCGCGACGCACGAGCGGGCGGATGTGCAGGACACCCCGGAAAGGACGTTCACCGGACCACGTACGGCGGGTGTGGGCTGGACGGCCCACGTGGTCCCGTTCCAGGTCTCGGCCAGTGGCGTCTCGGCTTCGGCATCGTGAGAGAACTGCTGCCCGACCGCAGTGCAGGCGCGGGCTGACGTGCACGACACCGCCAGCAGGGTGCCGCCGGCCGGGTTGGGCTGGATGGCCCACCTCGTGCCGTTCCAGTGCTCCGCGAGCGCGCCGGTGGCCGCGGACCCGACGGCGGTGCAGGCGCGGGCTGATGTACACGTCACCCCCATAAGGATGGCATCGGGCGCGCTGACGACGTGCTGGATGACCCACTTCCTGCCGTTCCAGCGCTCCGCGAGCGGCCTGGCGGCGCTACGGCCTTTTATCGAGGACCCGACCACCGTGCACGCCCTGGCCGAGGTGCACGACACCCCGAGAAGTCTGAGCCCGGAAAGGCTGACCCCGGCTGGGCGGGGGACGTGCTGGACGGCCCATTTCCTGCCATTCCATGCCTTCAGCAGCGGCCCCGCGGAGCGTCCCGTCCCGTTGACCGTACTTCCGACGGCGAAGCATGCCCGGGCACCGCTGCACGACACGTCCGTAAGCTGGTCTTGCGGGACTCTCGCGCTCGGGCTGGGCACGACCGACCAGGCCGGAGCCGTGGCCGCAGCCGCGGGCGCGACACCGAGCACAACGGCTGCCAGCAGCCCCGCGGCGCATGCCGCTGCCACGCGGCGGACCCGCCCTTCCGCCCCGTATCGCGGGCCTAAGCTGAGGATCCGCGCGGCGAGAGCCGGCCGGTTCGCAAGCCCTTTGCTGATGGCCATGTGCGATCTCATTCCGTCAGGCGTGACGGTCAGCGTCACGCTCCAAGGATCGAGGCCCGGACAGGGCATGCGCACTTCGCGTGACTCGGCCTTGCTTACCTTCGTTAGACGGCCGGGAACTAGACAGGTTGACAGAATCAGCCACGGATAAGCACGAATAGCTCAGCCCTCGCCCTTGCCGGGCTAGGTCAGGGCCCCATGGCCGCCGCCGGGGCTGATCGTCAGGCCTGCCGCGCCCGGCTCCAGCCGCGTTCAGTGCGAGTGAGTTCCCGGAAGCCAGCCGCCGGCAGGAACGCCCGGGAATCCGCGTAATCCAGGCCGCCCGGGTCCGTTCCTTCCAGCCAGGCGTAGTCGAGGAGCCGCTCAACCTGCGCCAGAGCGAGCCAGTCGGCGGCCTGCCCGAGCAGCCAGGTGGCGACACCACGGCGACGGTACTGTTCGGCGACGCGCAGGTTGCCGATGTCGGCCCACCCGCCGTTGCGGGGCAGCCGCTCGCCCTCGTCGAAGATCTCCACCTCGATGTAGCCGATCACCTCCGCGCCGAGAACAGCGGAAAGGCGGCTTCCGTTGATCCCGGCCGACCGGCGCACGGACAGCCCCGCGACGGGCGGTTTCGCCGGGCGGGCCAGGTCCTCGATCCTGGCCAGGTAGATAATCTCGGTGTGCCCGGTATGGGCGAACCCGGCCTGCTGGTAGATCGCGCGGATGTGCGGCCACTGCTCGGGAACCCCGTACACGCCGCGCACGGGCAGTTCGCCGCCCGCCTGCTGGCGGGCGACGCCCCATGCCTGCAGCCGGCGGATGCAGGCGGCGATCAGCGCGTCGGCGGCCCCCCGCGCATCCGGCCAGCAGGGATTGCCGGCCGGAGCCTGCGGCCAGAACAGGAACCAGCCGATCTCGCCGACATCGCGCGCCGCTTCGCCGGCCCGCTCGTCGGGGAAGTGCCGCAGCAGGTGAGCAGCAGCAGCGACCCGGCCCTGCTGCTGCGCGACCAGGGTCAGCCGCTCACTCACCCACGGATCTTCGATGAACTCGCCCGGCTGCCGCTCAAGCGCGGTGAGCACGGTGCTGACCGACACGCCCAGGCCCGGCACGACGGCCGCGGCGTGCGCGTTCACCAGCTGCGTGAGCTGCTCCCGGTCACCGCGGCGAAACGGGCGCACTTCGATTGATGGCATCAGCGGGCCTCCTCGGCATGCGTGCAGAACGCGAGATGACGAAGGCCGCTACCAGTGCGGTACGTCCGAATGCTACCGGCTGGAGGTGGAAGGCGATCGCTGCGCTTGCGGACGCCGGAACTCTGGCTACCCCGATTCAGTCGTCGATGACCTCGACGAACATCCTCGACCCCGGCGGGGCGATCTTCTGGTAGTCGGCTGCGGTGGCCTTCCCCTCATCGGTGGCGAACCCTACCCCGAGAGCCTTCTGATCAGCGAAGTACAGCTCGGCGACTCGGTAGAAGGTCTGCTCACCGCCATCCAGGGCAGACACCAGACGGCCGCTCTCCGCCCGCTGCAGGCCTGGAATCTTTGTCACGAGCGGCATGTGGACGTCGAGGTAGTGCCGGTCAAAGGTGTCTGTGTCCTCTGGGCGGGTGTACAGCACCATGAGTTTGACGGTCATGCTGGGCACGTTATCAGCCGCTCTGGCCAGGCTCCAGCCGCTGCGGTCGCGGTAGGCTCGCCTCGGCGGAGGGCGCGACCCGCCAGGCGGCGGACTACTACCTGGCCGAGATCGGGCACTACCTCTACGCGGGCGACACAGCGCTGCATATCGCCGCCGCCTACCGGCTGCCGATCGAAGCGGGCGCCGATCCGAACGCCACCGACAAGAGCGGGGTGACACCGCTCCACCGTGCCGTGCGCACCCGCTGCGCGGCTGCGGTGAACGCGCTCCTGGACGGGCGGGGCTGACGCTCGCCGCACGAACAAGACCGGCTCGACTCCGATGCAGCTCGCGACCTGGACTACCGGCCGTGGCGGCACCGGCTCGCCCGAGTCAAGGGGACAGCAAGAACAGATCGTGCGTCTGCTGCAACGACATGGCGCCACCCGATAGATAACGGGTCCCCACCCGACTCTGCGGACTCCGCAACGAACAGGCACAGCGGCCGGATCAGGTAGCAGTCCAGCCAGGGTCGCGGCCGGAGAGCCCGAGCAGGCGGTCCAGCGGCGGCGCCTCGTGGGGTACGCCCACCGGCTTCCCGAATGCCTTGCCGTCGCCCTGGTAGTCGTCGGTCAGCATGGCGGGCGCGAAGGTCAGCGATTCCTCCGCCGCCGCGGCCGGCGGCGACCAGTGCTGGCCGGTGGCGCGGGCCAGGTCCCAGCCGTGCACCTGGTACTCCCAGAGGATCATGCCAAGCGCCATGTCGCCGGGCATGGCGCTGTCCCCGAGCCGCAGCGGCCGTCCGGCCGCGCCGCCGCGAAGCGCCCGGGCCAGAGTGCCGGCCGCGCTGCGAACTTCTGCGGCCGCGTCGGCGGGCGCCGTATATCCGTCCAGGCCGGCCCGTGGCGCCTGGCCGGCCGGATTGGCGAAGCCGTCCGCGAAGGTGGTCAGCCAGCCCAGCACGTGATCCCGCAGCTGCGCCACGTCGTAGTCGGTGCAGGGCGTCCGGTCATGCAGTTGATCTTTGGTGATGCCGCCGACCACAGGCGCGAGGTCGGCGAGCACGGCGACCAGCAGGTCGGTTGTCTTCTGCGTTGATGTAGTCATGCCGATGACGGTACGCATGCTGGTCCGCGCCGGGCTTGAAGAATTGCGTCAGCCCGACTCGCTAGGGTCACTGGCGTGAGCAGCCGCGGACCGGACCCGGTCGAGCAGGACAGCCGAGGGATCCTCGATCCGTGGCTGCTGCGCCAGCGGGTCCGCCTGACCCGGTATCCGGTCGGCCCCGCGCTGGCTGGGCTGGTGGATCGCTTCTGGGCGGTGCGGTGGGACCTGCCGCCGGGCACGGCCCACCGCCAGCAGGTGCTCACCCATCCGGGCGCCAACCTCAGCATCGGCAATGCCAATGCCCGGCCCGGCGAAAGCCAGGCCGGGCCGATCGAGGCCCGCCTGTACGGCGTCGCGCGCGGCCTGACCAGTCGCGTGCTGGTCGGCCAGGGCTGGACAGTCGCCGCGCTGACCAGGCCAGGAGGGCTGGGAGCGCTCATCGCCGGATCGGCGTCGGACTTTACCGACCGGATCGTCCCCCTCGGGGAGGCCATCGGCGCCGACGAGGCGGCGCTGCTGCGGCAGGTCACCGGCGAGCCGGAGGAGGCAGCGCGGATCGGGTTGCTGGCGGCCGCGCTGGAGCGGGCGGCCGATCCTGAGCGGATGCTCCCGGCCGGCCAGGTCGCCGATGTCGCCAGGCTGGCCGAGACTAACCGCAATGTGCGTCGGCTGACCGAGCTATCCGACCTGGCGGGCATCGGCCAGCGGACCCTGCAGCGGATGTTCCTGCGCTACGCGGGCGTGTCACCGACCTGGGTGCTGCGCCGGTACCGGCTGCTGGACGCGGCCGAGGCGGTCCGCGAAGGCGAGGAGGTGTCGTGGGCCGAGGTAGCCGCCGCCCTCGGCTACGCCGACCAGGCCCACCTGATCCGCGACTTCCGGGCCGCGACCGGCCAGACGCCCGCGGCCTACGCGCAATCACAGCCGTCCCGCTGACCGGCTGATCCAGCCACCGACCGGCTGATCCGGCCACTCACCGGCTGATCCGGCCACCGAGGTATCCGCGTGTCGGTTCCGGCAAGGCGCCGGCCCGCTGGCCAGAATAGGACGAGGCCCCTCCATGTATGAGATGGAGGGGCCTCGCTCGGCTTTGCAGGGCTAGCGCGCCGATCGCTCGGCTGCCGGGCCCCGCGCGGGCCGCCACTTTCGCCGAGACCCGCTGCAATCCCCGGTCTCCCGGCTCTTCCAGCGTCTCGAAGTTGCCTCCGAGGTGGCCCCGTCTCTTGTGGTGAGTGCAGTTCTACTGCCTCCCGCCGGCGCGGCACAAGGGGTTTCCGTTCACCTTCTCAAGATTCTTTGTCCATCCACAAGACACCCGCCGTTATCCACCACGCGGGCCGATTGTCCACCGGGAATCCACAGGTCAGTCCACAAGGCTGTGCACAAGTCCCGCACCAGGCCCGCGCGAGGCAGCGTCAGCTCAGGGCGGGGCGGAGCGACCGGTCAGGGCGACCGCGGAGCACCCGGTCAGGGCGGGGCGGAGCGCGACCGGAGCGCGGCGACCAGTGCGGGGATGACCTGGTTCAGGTCACCGATCACCGCATAGTCGGCGTGCGAGATGATCGGGGCGTCCGGGTCGGTATTGACCGCCACGATGTGCTTGGCGCTCAGGCATCCTGCCATGTGCTGGATGGCGCCGCTGATCCCGCAGGCAAGGTAGAGCTCGGGCGAGATGCGGGTGCCGGTCTGGCCCACCTGCTGCTTGTGCGGCCGCCAGCCCTGGCTGGTGACCACGCGCGAGACTCCCACTGCCGCGCCGAGCAATCCCGCAAGCTCCTCCAGCGCACCGAACCCGTCCGGGCCGCCGACGCCGCGGCCGCCTCCGACCACCACCCTGGCCGTGGCCAGGGAGACCCCCGCACTGCGCTCGGCCGACTCCGTCGCGCAGACGTGCAGGTCCGCCTCGCTCAGCTCGGGGCGAAGCGTGACGACACGCGCCGCCGCCGCGGCCGGGACGGCGGCAGGAGCAGCGGCCACGGCGTCCACGGCCACGGTCAGCAGCGCGGGCGACGCCTCGAGCACCGCGTCCTCCAGCAGGCTGCCGGCCCAGCGATGCCGGACAAGCTGGAACGTGGCCGGGGAGATCCGCCGGACAGCGGCGCAGTTCGCCGCCATCGGCTGGCCGGTGATGGCGCCGAGGTGGGCCATCACCTCGCTGCCCCGATCGGTTCCGGCAGCGGCTACGGCGGTGGCCGACACGACGCTGGCGAGCTCGGCCAGAGCCCGTGCCCAGGCCGCCGGCGCATAGCCGGAGGCGGGCAGCCGCTCCGATTCGATCACGTAGGCATCCGCCGCGCCATAGTCGGCAAGCACCTGTCCGGGCACCGAGTCCTGCGGCCCGGACAGGACGGCAGCCAGGTCCTCCCCGCAGGACTCCGCCAGTTCCCTGGCCAGGGTCAGAGCCCGCAACGAGGCATCGGCCAGGCCATCTCCGTCGCGTTCGACCAGGCACAGGACAGTCACGACAGCACCCCAAGCTCATCGAGCAGCCGCACCAGGGCCGGCACGGCATCCGGGCCCGTTCCCAGGATCTGCGCCCGCTTCTGCTCGCCCTCGGGCACCCGCAGCCGCTCCTTGTGCAGGCCCTCGCTGTGCCACTCGGGCGCGAAACGCTCGATGATTGCCCGCTTCGCCCGCAGCCGACCCGGCAGCGACGGGTACCGCGGCAGGTTGATGCCCTCTTTGACGCTCACCACGGCCGGCAGCGCGACATCGAAGATCTCCTCGACGCCCCGGTACTCCCGCCGCGCCCGCGCCCGCACCCCCTCCCCCGCACCCGCTCCCTCGACCTCCCCCGC
>Ga0209871_1000187_pt1 | contig 18984 bp, 11 predicted proteins | sample OrgsoiDNA2013045_FD_185795 | JGI IMG/M metagenome (GOLD analysis project Ga0209871, IMG submission 185795) | Permafrost soil microbial communities from the Arctic, to analyse light accelerated degradation of dissolved organic matter (DOM) -... | ecosystem: Environmental > Terrestrial > Soil >... | reverse complement strand
ATCAGCGCCTTCTGTCCCACCCGCACCTGGTCGATATCGTTGGGTTGCAGCCGCGCCTCGACCTGCAAGTCGTCCGAATCCGGCACCACTTCCATGATGGCGTCGCCGGCTTTGATGACGCCGCCGACCGTATGCGCTGCAAGCTGATGGACAACCCCCGAAGTCGGCGCGCGGAGTTCGATCCGATCGAGCATATCCCGGGCAGCGACGCCGCGCTGAACGAGTTCGCCTTCCTTGCCTTGCACTTCGCCGAGTTCCTTGACGACTTCGGTACGAAAATCCTGATCGATCCGTACGATCTGAAGCTGGGCTTCGCCAATTTTTGCCTTGGTCTCGGCGATCGCGGAGATCAATTGGCCGCGCTCACCTTCGATCCGCGCCGCCTCGCGCTGCAACGTCGTCAGCCGCGTGATCGGGACCAGCCGCTTGTCATACAGATCCTGGACTCCCGTAAGTTCCCCTGCGATCAGTTCCAGCTGCTTCGCCTTGGATGCGACCTGGGCATCGAGGCCTCCGATCTGCTCGCCGAGTTGCGCGACACGGCTTTGCAGAAGATCCTTCTGGCTGTAACGCGCGCTCGCGCGAGCCTTGAACTGCGTGTCCTCGGACACCAGAAGATCGTTGACCGCACTGTCGTTCAACCGCCCCGCCAGTTCGGCCGGAACTTCGGGCTGCGGCAGGCCGTCGCGCTCGGCAATCAGTCGGGCGATCCGCGCCCGGGATTCATCGAGTTGCTTGCTCACCACCTGAAGGCTGGCTTGCGCCTGGGTCGGGTCGAGACGCAGCAACAAATCGCCGATGGCGACGCGCATGCCATTGTGGACAGGAATCTCCGCCACAACCCCGCCGGTCGGATGCTGGATGGTCTTGACGTTGGATTGAACCACCAGATTACCGGGAACCACGACCGCACCTGCCAGCGGAATCAGCGTCATCCAGCCACCGCCCACAACGAGGCCAATGAGCAGCACCCGAAGGCCGACCCTCAACTCGCGCTCGAACGAGCGCCCGGTCCGCACCGCCAGGGTATCACCCGGCGCGTTATCGTTGTGGGCCAGGCCGTCGCGATTGACCAGGAAGGCAACGCCTGTACTAACGCCAACGCGGCCTTTCTCGATCAACTGCCCAAGAGTCGTCTTGGGTTCAGTCGTTTTGGGTTCGACATTGCCGACCGGACGCGGAAGAGCCAATTGAGGCTTACCCATCGGTTCCATCGGTGTCGACTGCGGGCTGGTCAATCGGGGCTGATTGATCGGCGTCGACGGCCGTTTGCTGTCCGATTCGCGAAACTCGGGCGAGGGCTTCAAAAGATCCATCGGGATGGCGTTGTCGAGCGTGACGACGCGACGGCGCGGCGGCGGCTTGAGATTCGGTTCGACCGGACGTTCGCCTCTGCGCCCGGATGGGGGCGGGCCATTGATTCGCCCGGCCTGGGAAGCGGGATTGATTCGCCCGGTCGGCGAAGCAGTATTGCTACGTCCAGCCGCGGGAGCGGAATTGATGCGTTTGGCCGGGGGAGCGGAACGCCCGGCCGGAGGGGCCGCGTTGAATCCCAATTGCTCGAGACAGACCGCAATGGCCCGCTCCATCTTGCTTTTCTTTTGCTTTGGCGGGCGTGCCCGCTGACGCCCGGGCGCAGGCGGACGTGAACCCTCGCGAGCCGGACGACGCGCCTGCGGTGTGCGCGCGTCATCCGAGGTTTCCGGATCGAACGCCTGCCGCAGACGCTGCAGTTCGAGAATCAGCGCGGCGCCTTGCGGCCCGACGCCCTCGCGGCGCGGCTCGCCGGCAGGGCGTTGCGCGGACGCGTCGTCATGTTGCGGGCGTTCTCCGGGCCTGATCACTGAACCGTCGGGCCTCATGACGGGACGCTCTCGGCAAGCGGAGCCCGTCGAACCGTCTTCGCGTTGGGGGCCGCCACGGGTTGTCTTACCTGTTGTGCGGGCTGTCCCTGCGCCGTTCGCACCCGTGCGAATATCTCCTCGCTCGGGCCGAACGCAATTGCCTTACCTTCGTAGAGGATCATTGCCATGTTCAATGCGGCGAGCGCGCTCGGCCGATGCGATATGACGATCACGATGCATTTGTTGTAACGCAGGATTTGAATAGCGCGGGTCAGGGCAGCTTCTCCCTCGGCATCCAGATTGGCATTGGGTTCATCGAGCACGACGAGGAACGGATCGCCGAAGATCGCCCGCGCCAGCCCAACTCTCTGCCGCTGCCCCGCGGACAACGCCATGCCGCCTTCCCCGATTCGCGTCGCGTAGCCATCCGGCAGACGCAGAATGATCTCATGCACGCCGGCGATCTGCGCGGCCCTCAGGATGGCATCGGAGGTTGCCTGCTCATCGAAACGGCAAATGTTTTCGGCAACGGTGCCGTCGAACAGGCCGACCTCCTGGGGCAGGTAGCCGACATAGCGGCCGAGATCTTCGTTCCGCCATTGATCGAGCGCGGCGCCATCGAGCCGCACGACGCCTTGCTTGGCCGGCCAGATTCCGACCAGCGCCTTCGAGAGCGAGGTCTTGCCCGACGCGCTCGCGCCAAGCAGGGCCAGTCCCATGCCGGCCTTGAGCGAAAACGAAACATTCGAAACGATGGTTTTTTCGCCGGCCGGCGCGGTGATGGCGAGATTCTGCACTGAAAGCTCGCGGCTGGGACGCGGCAGCACTACCGGCGGCACAACGGGCGCCGCGGTTGCCTTGCAGATTTCGCGCAAACGCTTGATGCTCAGACGTGCGGCGATAAGCTGTTTCCAGGTGCTGAGTGCTACTTCGACGGGCGCCAGGGCGCGACCCATCATGATCGACGAAGCGATCATGATGCCGCCCGACGCCTTGTCGGCCACCACGAGATACGCACCGAGGCCCAACATCCCCGATTGCAACACATAGCGCAGCACCTTCGCACCCGATCCGAGATTGGCATACACATCGGTGGCGCGGATATTTTCTCGCAAATAGCGCTCATTGGCCCGCGACCAGCGCGCCGTGAATCGATCCGTCATGCCCAGTGCCCGGATGACCTCGGCATTGCGTTGCGTCGCGTCCGCCAGCACCTGTCGCTGGGCGCTGGAATCCATCGCGGACTTGGCCGCGCCGCGCGTCATGCGCTCGGTCAGCAATGTCACGCCGATGATCGCGGCGGTCCCAAGCAGCGCCGTGATGCCGATGGCCGGATGAAACAGAAACAACCCAATGAGAAAAATCGGGATCCATGGCATGTCAAGGAACGCCGTCGGTCCCATGCTCGACATGAACGAGCGCACCTGATCCAGATCACGCAAGGGCTGCTGCATCAGCATCGGTTTCACGCCGCGCAGCGGCAGGGTGGCGAGCGCCACATGAATTGCTTCCTGCAAGCCGGCATCGAAAAGTGTCGCCACGCGACAGAGCATCCGCGAGCGCAGCGCGTCAAAATATCCTTGCGCGACGTAGGCCAGCAGGACCATCAGCGAGAGGCCGAGCAAGGTCGAGATGTTGCGGCTCGGAATAACCCGATCATAAACCTGCAACATATAGAGTGAGCCCGACAGCATCAGAATGTTGATCACCCCGCTGAATGCGGCGATGCCAATCATGCGCCGCGCACTTTCGCGCAGCCTGAGCGTCACCGGATCATCGGTCGCGGCGGCAGCGGCGGGCGGCAGAGGCGATACCCCGCCGGAAAGAAATGTCTGTGCGTGATTCTGAGCGACACTCATGCCAATGCGGCTCTCCGTCAGGCCGATATCGATCGGCGATCACCTCTCCTTGACAGGCGATACGGACCATTTTCCGGCAAGAATGAGACCGTCGCCAATCGCCGTCGAGATTTCGCGGGCACAAAGAATCGCCACAAGTGTAGAGCCTGTAGAGACGCTCGCGTTGGCCTCGGGCATTTTGCGAACAGGTTGACCGCGATAGTCGGTACTCAAGAACCCTCCATCGTCATAGATTCGTCCGCCTATAACCTTTCTTCTGCGCGCATTGGCCCCCGGATAGGCTGAAAGACGCCACGAAGCTAAATGATCTTTCATCTTGCGCCTATCGCCGCTGCCCGGTCGAACGGCTGCGCTCATCAGTCATGAAACGCAGGGAATAAAGGAAGAAGACAATGGATCGCAGACACGGACATCTCGCGCGCGATGGTCGGGGAACCGATCAAGATCCGCGCCCCCGATGGATCCCTTTGCTCCAGCCGGCCCGACAACACCGTCACATGTGGGGATAGCGCTCCGACCAGCATGACTTCCTGCGTCCCACGTATCCATGGGACGGGCGCCGGAGGTTAGCCGGTTGTTCAATTCAGCTCATGTCTTGTCTTGCTGGTTGAACGATCGACACATTGCGGGCGGGCGCCCGCATTAAGAGAGGGATTCTTCGTTCGCCGATTCGGCGAAACGTGATTGGGGCGGGTCATTTGACTGACAGTAACAACGGCTCTTGGCGAAACACGACACGGCACGAGGTCAATGGCCGTGCAATGCGATACGACACGTTGTGGCATGCTACGCGTGAAATCCACGTGGAACCCGCGCATCGGGTGGATGCCGCGATTCGCCGCCTCTCGGGTAGCGAGGCGCGCGAATGAGAAAACGCAAAACCGACTACGGAACGATCATTCTGCACTGGCTGCTTGTCGCCGCGTTTGGAGTTGCCTTCGTCACAGGAATGCGTATCGCGTCCGAAGCGCCGGAACGCAGCTGGATCAATTCGTTCGATGCGGTGCTACCCCAGAATGTCTGGGTGATGCATATGCAGGCGGCCGTCGTGCTGGTGGCGGTGGCGCTCGCATACACGATCTATGTGCTTCGGTCCGGTCTCGGGCGCCGCATCCGGTTGGACAAGGTGCGCCTGCGGGGACTTGTTGGTCGCGGGCAGGCGAGGCGAGGTGCCGTCAACATCCTCCTGTACTGGGTGTTCTTCGTCGCGATGCTGGCGCTGATGGCCAGCGGCGGGTTGATGTATTTTGGCTATTTCGCCGGCTATGATGTGGCGACGCTGCACTGGTATGCGACCGGGGTGGTACTCGGCTTCGCCGGCCTTCATGTCCTGTCGCACCTTCGGATCGGCGGAACATCGCAGTTGCTTCGAATCTTTCGGCCCACAGGCCTGTCGGCGCCGCCACCGCAGCTCGATGCCGTTGAATTGCTGACGATGCTGGCCGAGCAATCGGCGCGGCTGCAGCCGGAATCCGGAGGCGCCGACAAGACAGCGTCCGAGACCCGGATGCAGCCGGTCCGGCGAGCGGCGCCTGTACGGCCAGTCCAGCGCGAGACACGGGTGCAGGAGGTCCAGCGCGAGGCGGCGCTGCATCCGGTCCAGCGCGAGACACGGGTGCAGGCGGTCCAGCGAGAGGCGCCACTGCAGCCGCTACAGCGCGAGGCGCATGTGCAGCTGGTCCGGCGAGAGGCACCGCTGCAGCCAATCCAGCGCGAGGCGCCGCTGCAACCGGTCCAGCGCGAGGCGCGTGTGCAGCTGGTCCGGCGCGAGGCGCCGCTGCAGCCGGTCCAGCGCGAGGCGCGTGTGCAGCCGGTCCAGCGCGAGGCACTCCTTCGGCCGGTCCTGCGAGAGGCACCCCTGCAGCCGGTCCAGCGCGATGCACTCCTGCAGCCGATCCAGCGGGAGGCACCTCTGCAGCCGACACCACGGCTCAAGGATGCCACTCGCGGTCGGCCGCCTCTACGGAGCGCCGCCACGCATCCGGCGCTGGGACCGGCGGCAAAAAGCCGAACGTCGAAGCCGCGAAACCCGACATTCCAATCCAATCCTTTTGTCGTTGCCGCAGCGATCGCGATCGCCGGCGCTTCGATCGTCGTCGCAACCGATCGGCTGGCCGTCGACCAGCTGCAGATTCACCGCATCAGCAGCGCCGATGTGCCCATCCTCGACGGCGACACCTCCGATCGGGCCTGGCGAAGCATCCAGCCATTCTCCGTGATGACCAACCAGGGAGGAAATTTTGACGGCAAGGGGGAATCGAGAATCGATATTCGCGCAGTGCACGACGGCACCTGGGCGTATTTCCTGTTCACATGGGATGATCCGACGCGTTCGCTGAAACATCTGCCGCTCGTCAAGGAGATCGACGGATGGCACATGCTTCACAATGGCTACGAGAGCGGCGACGAGCACGAATACAATGAGGATAAATTCTCGGTCCTGCTGACCACTTTGGATGCAACGCTCGCGGGCGACCGAACCTTCCACGCCGGCACCCATCCGATTCCCGAAGCGCCGCCGACCATGACCGGGCGCGGCCTGCATTACACGCCCGGCAACGACGTCTATGTCGACGTCTGGCTTTGGAAGGCCACAAGTACTGGTGCAACAGGCTGGATGGATGACTCCCATTTCGGTCCACCGCTGGATCCGACGCCGATGCAGGTGCGCAATGTCGTCCCGTATCGAGGCGGCTTCGCGCCGGATCCGGGCACCGCGAACTATGCCGACAATTTTATCGTGAGCGACGAGCCCGCCGTCGACGGCAAGCGGATGATTACACCGCGCCGGCTGCCCAGGGATCTTGCGAAGACGGCCGCGGCGATGGGGGAGATCGACCTCGACCCAAATCATGGCGAGAGCGACGGCGCGCGCTGGTTCATGACGGAGGCGGAGTCGGTGCCGTATTCGTCGCAACAGGATGTCACCGTCCCGGTGGGGACAGTTATTCCAGGAGTCATCATCGCCGGCGAATTCTCGGGTGATCGCGCCGACATCCGATGTGCGGCCCGCTGGGCCTCCGGGCACTGGGCGCTGGAGGTGGCGCGCCGCCTCGACACTCACAGCCAATACGATGTTCCGCTTCAGACTGGAGTCTTCATGCGGGTCGCGGCCTTTGATCATAGTCAGATCAGGCATACCCGGCATGTCCGGCCAATCCGTCTTGAGGTAGAATAATGCGGAAGATTTGCAAGGTAACCCTGAACGATGAGCCGCATTTGGCGAATTGCGGCGACCTCGTGCTCGACTGGGCCTTGATGAACGGCATCGATCTGCCGCACGATTGTCGCGCCGGGGTTTGCGGTGCCTGCCGTGTGCGCCTCGTTGAAGGCAGGGTGTTCGGCGGCCACGAGCAGGGTGACGACATGATTCACGCCTGCCAGGCGCGAATCGTTTCCGATATCGAGATCGTGACCGAGGCCGTCCCGGATCAGGTCACGATGACGGGCCGTGTGACCCAGATGGTTCGCCTGGCGCCCGACGTGATCGGCGTGGACGTCGAGCTGCCGAAACCGCTGGATTATCTTCCAGGTCAGTTCTGCAAGACGCAATTTCGGGGGTTTCCGTCGCGATGTTACAGCCCGACCTATCCGCTCGAGGGGCGCGCCAACAATCGGATGTTGCATTTTCACATCCGCCGATTCCCTGACGGAGTTGTATCCTCGGAGCTGGGGCGAAAAATCCGCGTCGGGCACCGCATGAAGGTGACGGGTCCGTTCGGCAGCGCCTTTCTCAGGCCAAACCACTCCGGCAGCATTGTCCTTGTCGCCAGCGGCACCGGTTTCGCGCCGATGTGGTCGATCGCGGTTGCAGCGATCCTGGAGCGGCCGCAGCGGGAACTGGTATTCGTGGTCGCGGCGCGAAAGCTTCAGTCGTTGTACATGCACAGCGCGCTGTGCCGCCTGGCGCTGTTTCCCAATGTCACGATCATACCGACCGTGTCGGAAGCGCAGAGCGTTTCCCCCGCCATTCGCAGCGGACGGCCAACCGACCATTTGCCAAGTCTGTCGCCGAACGATGTCGTCTACACCTCAGGCGCGCCGGCCATGACCGATACCGTGGCACGGATCGCCAGGGCCGCCGGCGCCAGGTGTTATACCGACCCCTTCGTGGCGAATCCGGACCAGTCGAGCGCGCCAAAGCCGGTTGCCGCCAGGATGTCGCGATGACGCCGCGGCGCAGCGACGTTACTTGGTCTTTCCGTCCTTGTCGTATTGCGAGACGAACGCCCAGAGGTCGTTGACCTCTTTCTCGTTCTTGATGCCGGCGAATGCCATCTTGGTCCCGGGGATTTTCGCCTTCGGGTCCTTGATGTATTCCTTGAACTGGGCCTCGTCCCAGGTGATGCCGGAATTCTTGTTGGCGTCCGAGTAGTTGTAATCCGGCGCGGTGCCGGACTTGCGGCCGTCCAGCCCGTTGAGCTGCGGGCCGACCTTGTTCTTGGCGCCGTCGCCGATCGCATGACAGGCCAGGCATTTGTTGAACGACGTCTTGCCGGCCGCGGCGTCCTGCGCCAGCGCGGCGGAGGCAGCCGCCGACGCAGCGATGACGACCAGTGCGCTCAGTTTCAGCTTTTTCATGGGATGCTCTTTGTGGTTTCGGGGTGGCTCTGCGGCTGCTTCTTGCACGGCGCGCGCGTGGAGGACAAGCCACGAAACGCTTTTCGCGTTTCAACGATCGCGCCCGAATTCCGGGTTCTTTCGCGATCGCCGGCATCCGCGGCCCGCCGATCCCTTCGAGCTACCCAAAGCGGTCCAGACGTGCTTGATTTGCCACGCAAATTGACCGGAGCGGTTGCGCTCACGCGCGCCTGCGACCGTAGGGGAATGACAAATGGCCATCATGATGCCCGCATCGGACCAGGCGGTTCTGGCGCGCCGCGATGCGATCGTTGCGGCGCTGCGCGCGATCGTGCCGGGCGAGGGCGTGATCGACAGTGCAGCCGAGATGCTGCCTTACGAATCCGACGGCCTGATGGCCTATCGTCAACCGCCGATGGTCGTCGTGCTCCCCGATACTACCGAACAGGTGTCGCGGGTTCTGAAATACTGCTTCGAGCAGGGCATCAAGGTGGTGCCGCGCGGCGCCGGGACCTCGCTGTCCGGCGGTGCGCTGCCGCTGGCCGATGGCGTGCTGCTCGGCCTGGGCAAATTCAAGCGCATCCGCGAGATCGATTTCGACAACCGCGTGGTGGTGACCGAGCCAGGGGTCACCAATCTCGCCATCAGCCAGGCGGTCGCCCACGCCGGATTCTATTATGCGCCCGACCCCTCGTCACAGATCGCCTGCTCGATCGGCGGCAATGTCGCGGAGAACTCCGGCGGCGTGCATTGCCTGAAATACGGCATGACCACCAACAACGTGCTTGGCTGCGAAATCGTGCTGATATCAGGCGAAATCATCCGTGTCGGCGGCAAGGCCGCCGAAACCAGCGGATACGATCTGATGGGCATCATCACCGGGTCCGAAGGCCTGCTCGGCGTCATTACCGAGGTCACCGTGCGGATCCTGCAGAAGCCCGAGACCGCGCGCGCGCTGATGGTCGGTTTCGGCGAGGTCGAGGCGGCCGGCGAATGCGTGGCGCGGATCATCGGCGCCGGGATCATTCCCGGCGGCATGGAAATGATGGACAAGCCGGCGATCCACGCCGCCGAAGCTTTCGTCCATGCCGGCTATCCGCTCGACGTCGAGGCGCTGCTGATCATCGAACTCGACGGTCCCGGCGTCGAGGTCGATGAACTGATCGGCCGCGTCGAGGCGATCGCGCAAGGCTGCGGCTCGACCACGTGCCGGATTTCCACTTCCGAGACCGAACGCAATCTGTTCTGGGCCGGCCGCAAGGCGGCATTTCCGGCCGTTGGGCGGATTTCACCGGACTATCTCTGCATGGACGGCACGATCCCGCGCGGCGCATTGCCCAAGGCACTGGCGCGCATCCGCGAGCTTTCGAAAAAGTACGATCTGCGCGTCGCCAATGTGTTTCATGCCGGCGACGGCAATCTGCATCCGCTGATCCTGTACGATGCCAACAAGCCCGGCGAGATGGAGCGGGCAGAGGCCTTCGGCGCGGACATCCTTCGGGTCTGCGTCGAACTTGGCGGTGTCCTCACCGGCGAGCATGGCGTCGGCATCGAGAAGCGCGACCTGATGCCGGAGATGTTCAGCGAGATCGATCTCAACCAGCAGCAGCGGCTGAAATGCGCGTTCGACGCGCGAGGATTGCTCAATCCCGGCAAGGTGTTTCCAACCCTGCATCGCTGCGCCGAACTCGGCCGCGTGCACGTCCACCGCGGCAAGCTCGCCTTCCCTGAACTTCCGCGGTTTTGAGGATGGCCTTCGCCCATTTACCGATCGTCATCCCCCGCCACCGGGTCTCGCCTTTGGCGAGCCCGATGACGGGGGATGACGACAATGTGCAGATCTAAACCCGTGGATACCCTGAAAGTACGCGACGCCGGGGATGTCGAGCAGGTGGTGCGCGCCGCGCTTGCCAGCGAGCAGCCGCTGGAGATCATCGGCCATGGCGGCAAGCGGCTGATCGGCCAGCCGATGGCGACCAATGCGCTATTGGATCTGTCGGCGCTGAATGCGGTGACGGCCTATGAGCCGAACGAACTGATCATCACCGTCCAGGCGGGCGCGCCGCTCGCCGACGTGCTGTCGCTGATCGATTCCAGGAATCAGCAGTTCGCGTTCGAGCCGGTCAACACCTCGCAACTGCTGGGCACGCCCGACACCGGAACCATCGGCGGCATGATCGGCGCGGGCCTTGCGGGACCCCGCCGCATCAGGGCCGGCGGCGCCCGCGACCATCTGTTGGGCGCGCATGCGGTGTCGGGTTTCGGCGACAGCTTCAAGGCCGGCGGCCGGGTGGTGAAGAACGTCACCGGTTACGATCTCTGCAAATTGCTGGCGGGGTCCTGGGGCACGCTCGCGGTCATGACCGAAGTGACGTTGAAGGTCATGCCAAGGCCCGAGAGCGAACGCACGCTGATGCTGCGCGGGCTGGATGACATCACCGCCAACCGGGCGATGACGGCGGCGCTGGGCTCGCCATTCGATGTGTCCGGGGCGGCGCATGTGCCGAATTCGGCGTTTCGGGCCGGGGCGGGGGCATTGGCCGACCCATTAGCGGACTTGGGATCGCCGCGAGACGCCGTCACCCTGTTGCGGCTGGAAGGCATTACCGCGTCGGCGATCCATCGCGCAGCCGCGCTGGCCGCGATTCTCGCGCCGTTCGGGACGGCGGAAATTCTCCCAGATGCGGCCTCCGCGGCGGTCTGGAGTTCGATTCGGGACGTTCAACCGTTCGCCGCCAACGGTTCGCTGGGGGGATGGCCGGTGTGGCGGATCGTCTGTCCGCCGGCCTCCGGCGGCGCGCTCGGCGAGCTTCTGGCGCGCGACACCGGCGGCGAGGTCATCTATGACTGGGGCGGCGGCCTGATCTGGGCGGCGCTGCCACCCAAGCCCGACGCCCAGGCCGCCCTGCTGCGTCAGCGCGTCGACGCCGTCGGCGGCCATGCCACATTGATTCGCGCCTCCGAGCAGGTACGACGCGACGTCGATGTGTTTCATCCACAGCAGCCCGGCCTTGCCGCGCTCGGTGAACGCGTCCGCCACAGTTTCGATCCGAAAAATATCCTCAATCGCGGCCGGATGGCGCGAGGATCCGCGACATGAAAACCGAATTCAGCCTCGCCCAGCTCGCCGATCCCGATATCGCGGAAGCCGACAAGATCTTGCGCGCGTGCGTCCATTGCGGGTTCTGTACCGCGACCTGTCCGACCTACGTGCTGCTCGGCGACGAGCTCGACAGCCCGCGCGGCCGAATCTATCTGATCAAGGAAATGCTGGAAAAGAACCGGCCGCCGACACAGGAGGTGGTCAAGCACATCGACCGCTGCCTCTCCTGCCTCGCCTGCATGACCACCTGTCCGTCGGGCGTGAACTACATGCATCTCGTCGATCAGGCGCGGGCAAGGATCGAAAAAGACTACCGGAGGCCGCTGACCGAGCGGCTGCTGCGTGCGGTACTGGCATGGGTGCTGCCGCGGCCCGGCCTGTTTCGCCTGAGCATGAGGCTCGCACGGTTGGGCCGGCCGCTCGCCGCCTTGCTGCCGAGCTCCAAGGCGGCGTCGGCGTCGCCGACCCTATGGCGGCGAATCAGGGCGATGCTGGCGCTCGCGCCGGGCCGTTTGCCGGCACCGGGGCCGTCAGGTGGGACGGTTTTCCCGGCGCTGGGCCCAAGGCGCGGACGCGTCGCGCTGCTGCAGGGCTGCGCCCAGCAGGTGCTGGCGCCGCGAATCAATCAGGCCGCGATCAATCTGCTGACGCGTCACGGCATCGAGGTCGTGCTGGTCAAGGACGAGCAATGTTGCGGCGCGCTGACCCATCATCTCGGACGCGATGGCGACGCGCTGGCGTGCGCGCGGGCCAACATCGGCGTCTGGCTCGAGGAGGCCGGGCGAGACGGTCTCGACGCCATTCTTGTGACGACATCGGGCTGCGGCACGGTGATCAAGGACTATGGATTCATGCTGCGCGAGGACCGCGATTTCGCAGGCCCCGCCGCGAAGATCTCGGCGCTGGCCAGGGACATCACCGAGTATCTCGGCGGCATCGATCTGCGGCGTCAGCAGCAGCAACAGAGCGATATTGTTGTTGCCTATCACTCGGCTTGTTCGCTGCAGCATGGACAGAAAATCACACAGCTTCCGAAAGAATTGCTTTCCAAGAGCGGATTCGTGGTGAAAGATGTACCCGAGAGCCATTTGTGTTGCGGTTCGGCGGGGACGTACAACATTCTCCAGCCTGACATTGCGGGCAGATTGCGCGATCGAAAGGTCGCCAACATTGCGATGGTCAAGCCGGACGTGATTGCCGCGGGCAATATTGGATGCATGGTGCAGATTGCCGGCGGCACGTCAGTCCCCGTGGTGCACACGATTGAGCTTCTCGATTGGGCGACAGGCGGTCCCCGGCCAGGATTGAGCTGATCGATTGGCCCCGCGCGGAAGCGGATGACTGAAGCGCTCGATAGACGTTGGACCAGCGACAACAGGAGGATCACGATGGCTAAAGGGAAAAAGAAGAAGGACAAGAAGAGTAAGAAGAGCAAGAAAAAGGTTCTGACCGCGAAGAAGAAAACCGCGAAGAAATCTTCGAAGAAGGCTGCGAAGAAATCGGCCAAAAAGGCCACGAAGTCTGCGAAGAAAGCCGCCAAAAAGTCCAAGGCGGCAGCCCCGAAAAAGGCGGCCAAGAAGGCCGGCGCCAAGAAGCGTTCGGCAAAAAAGCAGGCGGCTCCTTCGATCATGCCTCCCGCGCCCGAAGCCGCCGCACCCAAGCCCAAGCCGAAGCCCAAGCCGAGGGCGCCCAAGCCTGTGGCTACGCCAGCCACCGAGCCGGCTCCGGTGCCAAGCTGGGCCTCTCCCAGTCCCGCCGCCTCAAGTCCCGCACCGTCGTGGGGACATTCGGACCATTCGCCGAGCCCGTCAGCTTCGGACGGAGAAGACGAAAACTAGCCAACCGCGACCCGCAACCCGCGGGTCACGTCCAAAGGCCAAAGGCCGCAGCGCGCGTCGCTGCGGCCTTTCTTGTGAGCCCACCTTGAGCCCAAAAACCTGGAGCCCCAAGGATGCGATCCGGGGCTGCGCCGACCGGCTTGATTCGGTGGGATCGGTCGATGGCGACCGAACCGTCGTTCGCCGCCTGTCCCCCAAATGCCCGTTAGACGACCCAAAAATCGGTCAAAATTGTTGTCGGAATGCAACACACGCCGACAACATTTCATGGAATGGCCATAACGCCTAATAAGTCGGCAGATGCTTGACTTTTTAGCTTCACTGATCGGCAAGCGCGTTCCAAATTGCGGTCAGGTTAAAGAAATTCGGTTGCAGTCGGTTATCGTGTCCGCGGGGGCGTCGGAACTGGGCTGTCTAAAATGTGATGGGGATCGATATGAAGAGACTGGTTTTGGCCGCAGCGGTACTTGCGATGACTGCGGGTTCGACTTTTGCGGCCGATATGGCCGTGAAGGCCATGAAGGCGCCGCCGCCGGCACCGTTTGATCCCTGGGATGTCGCTTTCGGCAGCGCGATCATGAACGACTACATCTTCCGCGGCGTCACCCAGTCCAATCACAAGCCTTCGGTCGCGGCCTATTTCGAGCCCCGCTACAACGTGAACAAGGACCTGCAGCTCTACGTCGGCGTCTCCGGCGAGAGCATTTCGTTCGCCAATCGCGCCGCGGCCGAAATCGACGTCTATGGCGGTATTCGCCCGACGTTCGGCGCCTTTGCCTTCGATATCGGCGTCTGGGGCTACCTGTATCCGGGCGGCACCTGCCAATTTGGCGGTAACAACGGGTTTGATTTCGCTGGGAAGTTTCAAGGCACGGAGTGCCAAGTCAACTTCCTGCTCAACGGCAACACCATGAAGAAGGACGTCAGCTTTTTCGAGGTGTACGGCAAGGGCAACTACACCGTCAATGACAACTGGCAGTTCGGTGTGACCGAGTTCTACACCCCGAGTTTCCTGAACTCAGGCGCCTGGGGCAACTATACTTCGGTTACCGGCAAGTACACCGCCCCGGCTACGATCTTCGGCAGCAGCGGCGTTGGCATGTATGTCTCCGGCGAGTTCGGGCGGCAATGGTTTGGAACCACGGACAGCTTCTACGGTGTCGCGGCGTTCCCGAATGGCATCCATTATGCTGACTACGATACCTGGAACATCGGCATCGGCTTTACCTACAAGGTTTTCACGCTGGACCTGCGCTACTCCGACACCGACCTGTCGAAGGGTAACTGCAGTGCCTTCACGGGTGCCTTCAACGCGTCCGGAAACACCAACGTCACCCCGATCAATCCGGGCGGGACAGGTTCGAACTGGTGCGGCGCGGCTGGCATCGTCAAGCTCTCGGCCGACCTGACCGCGATGACCAACCTGAAGTAACCCTTTCTCTCGAGACTACTTGGGGGCGGCAGAGCGATCTGCCGCCCCTTTTGTTTGCGGTGATCCGAGGCTGGACTGGCTTGCAAGGCGGCGACAGATGCCATCCGCCGCAACGATCACCGGGACGATTGCGGCGGGAGCTGTTGCCGGTCCTGGCGCGGCTCCGGCGATCGGCGGCATGGCGTGGCTCTGGCCCGTACCGTCCTCAGAATGGCTTGGCGTCCTCGCTTTGGCTCTGCAACGCGAACTGGTCGCCGTCGCGGACCAGCACGACGTTGCGCTGGTGGAAGGCCATGAGCGTGGAGCGATGACCGATCGAGACGATGGTGGTTGCCGGCAATTTCTCCTCGAGCAGACCATACAGCGCCGCCTCCGAGGGCTCATCCAGCGACGCGGTCGCCTCGTCGAGGAACAGATATTGCGGCCTGTGTAGCAGCGCGCGCGCGAGTCCGAGGCGCTGCTGCTCGCCGAGCGAGAGCATCCGGTTCCAGTGCGCTTCCTCCTCGAGCCGCGTCGCGAGCTGGGGCAGGCCCACCGCGATGAGGGCGTCGCGGACTTGAGCCGAACTGAACGCGTCGGCTTCCGCAGGATAGACGATCGCAGCCTGGAGCGCTCCGATTGGAAAATACGGCCGCTGCGGCAGCATCATCAGCGTGGCGTTGGCAGGGATCGCAATCGATCCGTTTCCGAATGGCCAGATACCGGCGATGGCGCGAAACAGCGTCGATTTGCCGGCCCCGGACGGCCCGGTGACCAGGGTGCGCACACTGGTGCGAAGGCTCAGACGGTCGGCGGAGACCAGCGGCGTGCCATTGGGCAGGCGGACCAGAAGCTGTTGCAGGTCGATTTCATCGCCTTCGGTCGACGATGCCATCTTGATCGAGTCGGCGCTGCTCGCCAGCGTGGCGGCGCTGGAGACCGCCGTCTCAAATCCGTCGAGGCGGGCAACGACGGCCCGCCATTCCGCCAGCGAACGATAGGTTGAAACGAAAAACGACAATGCCGATTGCACGCTGCCAAATGCTTCCGTGGTCTGAAACACGGCGCCGAACTGGATCTTGCCGGCGAAATAGGCCGGCGCCACGAGAATCAAAGGGAATACCACCGCTGCTTGGGCGTAGCTGCTGGTAAACGCTGTTAGCCGCTTGGTCCGGCTCATGATGGCGTACCAGTTTCCGACGACGCGGCCGAAGCGCTCCGACAGCCGCTGGCGTTCAGCGGGCTCGCCGCGCAACAGCGCGATCTGTTCGGAGTTTTCGCGTACCCGCACCAGGCTGAAACGGAAGTCGGCCTCGAGGCGCTGCTGTTGAAAATCGAGGTTGACCAGCGGCGAGCCGATCCACTGCGCCAGCGCCGTGCCGAAGATGGCGTAGATCAACGCACCCCATACGAGGTAACCGGGGATCGCGAAGTCGATGCCGAAAGCATGCAACGGCGCTGCTGCAGACAGTCCCCACAGGATGATGACAAAGGAAAACAGCGTCACGATCGAGCTCAAAAGGGTGACGCCGATATTCAGCGTGCGGTCGACGAACAGCTTGACGTCGTCGGAAACACGTTGATCCGGGTTGTCGGCCGCATCGCCCTGCAGCTGCATCCGATAGTGGTTGGGTCCCTGAAGCCACTCGCCGAGATATTTGGTCGTCATCCAGTTGCGCCAGCGGATCTGAAGCCACTGGTTGAGATAGAGCTGGTAGACCGAAAGCACGACGGAGGCGCTCGCCAGGACGGTAAAGATGATGATTTCCCGGACAAAACCGTCCCAGTTTTTCTCCTGCAGGGCGTTGTAGAATCGATTGCGCCACTGGTTCACCAGCACATCGTCTGCGACCAGCGCCAGCTCAATGGCGATCACCGCGACAAGCAGGCCGCGGCCGGCCCATTTGTCTTCGGAGCGGAAGTAGGGAGCAGCGATCCGCCATACGGTGGCGAGCGTCGAGCGGATGTTGTTCACAGATTGTCATCTCCGGGAAAGGGGCTTCAAAGCCCTGAAAAAACGGAAGAATTGAGATCGTCTATACTAAAGTTGTAGATTTCATGGTCTGCGTGCGCTTGTCGCGACCTGTGGCTAGACTCTAGCATGCGACCTAACGGCGAGGGGCGGGGGGCTCTCTTACTTCGCGAGGTTGTGAGCGGATTTTGGTGCTGCCGAATTCGCAAGGCAATTTCGCGCATGGCCAGAGATACTCCCGCGATCACGCCAGGCACACCCGACCTCCCACGCTGGTCGGGCGCCGCATAATGGCGTGGGGAGGAACCGCAATGTGGAATCAAATCTATAACCCGCTCGGCAACGCAACGTTGTCGACCATCGCCGCCGCCATTCCCGTGGTCACGCTTCTGGTGCTGATCGCCAGCGGAAAAGTGAAGGCGCACATCGCAGCCATCATTGCGGTGATCCTGACCAACCTGATCGCGATCTTCATCTTTACCATGCCGGCGGGCCTGTCGATCCGCGCCTCCCTGCTTGGCATCGTCGCCGGGTTTTTCCCGATCGGCTGGATCGTGCTGAACGTCATCTTTCTCTATCAAATGACAGTTGCAACCGGCCAATTCGAACTGTTGAAACGCGCCGTGGGCGGCGTCACCGAGGACCGGCGTTTGCAACTGCTGCTGATCGCGTTCTCGTTCGGAGCGTTTTTCGAAGGTGCTTCGGGATTTGGTACGCCGGTCGCGATCACGGGCTCGGTCCTGATCGGCCTCGGTTTCTCCCCGCTCGCTGCCTCCGGCCTGTCGCTGATCGCCAATACCGCCCCTGTCGCCTACGGTGCGCTGGGTACGCCGATCCAGGGCCTTGCCTCGGTCACGGGTCTCGATCCCTATATCCTCGGTGCGATGGTTGGACGGCAGTTGCCGGTCTTTTCGCTGATCGTGCCGTTCTGGGTGGTGTGGGCGTTCGCCGGCTGGAAAGGCATGAAGGACGTCTGGCCGGCGATCCTCGTCACCGGGGTTTCGTTCGCGGTGCCGCAATTCGTGATCTCGAATTACATCAATCCCTGGATCGTCGACATCGGCGCATCGCTGATCTCGATGGGCTGCCTGATCCTGTTCCTGAAAGTCTGGCAGCCGAAGGTGCTCTGGCTGTCGCCGGCACTGCGCGGCAACGATGAATCGGCTGCGACGATGACGGCACCGAAGCCGATGGACAAAACGCCGCTGACGCAACGCGAGCTTTGGACCGCATTGCTGCCATGGATCATCGTCTGCATCGTGATGCTGATCTGGGGCAACGGGGCGTTCAAGGCCTGGGCAAACTCGATCTTCATCTACGATTATCCCGTCCCCGATCTTCACAACATGATCAACAAAGTGCCGCCGGTAGCGCCGAAGCCGACGCCGGAAGGTGCAAAATTCACCTTCACCTACCTGTCGTTCACCGGAACCGGCATGCTGATCGCGGCGATCATCTCCAGTGCGCTGGTGGGCTTTTCGCCGGCGAGGATGGTTGCGGAATATGGCCGCACCATCAAGCTGTGCGCGATCTCGCTGATCACGATCTCGGCGATGCTCGCGATCGGCACGCTGACGCGGCTGTCGGGCGTCGATGCGACGCTCGGTCTCGCATTCGCGGCGACCGGCGTGCTGTATCCCTTCTTCGGCACACTGCTCGGCTGGCTCGGCGTGGCGCTTACCGGATCGGATACGGCGTCGAACATTCTGTTCGGCAATCTGCAGAAGATCACCTCCGAGCAACTGGGACTGTCGTCGGTGCTGATGGCCGCCGCCAACTCCTCCGGCGGCGTGATGGGCAAGATGATCGACGCGCAGTCGATCGTGGTCGCCTCCACCGCGACCAACTGGTACGGACACGAAAGCACGATCCTGCGCTTCGTGTTCAAGCATTCGATCGCGCTGGCGTGTCTCGTCGGCCTGCTCGTCATGCTGCAGGCCTATGTCTATCCCTTTACGGAGATGGTCCTGAAGTAAGACGCCGGGCTTGACACCCAGCACAGATCCCCGCGGCCCGCGCCGCGGGGATCGATGATTTTTGTGGCTGCCGGTCCGGACAAGGTCGGGCTTGCCGATCGCGCGCGATCCTCAAAACGAATCCGGCTTTTTATGGGACAAATGTCTTCGCTGATCCTGGGATCGCGCTCTAAATTTTTTTGTAACTGCGCGCGATCTTTTTCGGCAAACCGCTCACACTTTGCCGGATCATGCGCTAGAACGACGCGCAGCCGTAGGTGTTCGAATAGTTCGAGGAGTTGTATGCCGTTAGCGATAAGATTTTTGGGGCAGGCCGCCGCAGTGCTGGTGCTGGCCACGGCCACCTTCAAAGCCATCCCGGCGGCCTGCGCCGAAGACGAGTTTCCGTTTGGGTTGGAGA
>Ga0209871_1000186_pt1 | contig 19005 bp, 21 predicted proteins | sample OrgsoiDNA2013045_FD_185795 | JGI IMG/M metagenome (GOLD analysis project Ga0209871, IMG submission 185795) | Permafrost soil microbial communities from the Arctic, to analyse light accelerated degradation of dissolved organic matter (DOM) -... | ecosystem: Environmental > Terrestrial > Soil >... | reverse complement strand
ACAATTTTCAAAAGAACAAAGGAAGATGGGTTGCCGGGTCAAGTGTTTAGCCGGAGACATGCGCAGCAATGACGGTTGTGGGACCTAAGCGGCACTCGCCGGCGGCAGGGCCAGCACCGAATAAATTGCCTGCGCATCGCGCGAGGCGCGCAATTTCTTGGCAACGTCCTGATCGCGCAGCAGCCGTGCGATGCGCGCCAGCGCTTTGAGGTGATCGGCGCCCGCGCCTTCCGGCGCCAGCAGCAGGAACACGAGGTCCACCGGCTGGCCGTCCATCGCCTCGAAATCGATCGGGCGCTCGAGACGGGCAAAAAGCCCGAACAATTTTTCCAGTTTGGGAAGCTTGCCGTGGGGGATGGCGACGCCGTAGCCGACGGCGGTGGTTCCCAGCTTCTCGCGCTGCAGCAGCACCTCGAAAACCGAGCGTTCATTCTGCCCGGTCAGCACGGCGGCCCGCGCCGCCAGTTCCTGCAGCGCCTGCTTCTTGCTGTTGACCTTCAACGCCGGGAGAATCGCCTCGGGTGCGACCAGATCGGTAATCGTCATGGGGCGTTCCGAGGTGAATTTAACCGTCAGTTTACGAATGGCTTCAGAGGGGCGGCGTCAGGAAGATGAAGTGGAAGACAGGTTTGCACCTAAGTCCCATTTGGTGGGCTTCTACTCCAACGCAAGACCGGTGCCAACTCCTGCGAAGCTGTTTCCGATCGATACCCCCAAGGGCGGCGGACCATAGGGAGGGGTCTTGGGCGCGTCAATGCCGATTGGCGCCTACCCCCCGGAGTTAACCACAGGGGGATCGACCCAGCCGACATTGCCGTCCGGCCGCCGGTAAATGATGTTCACCCGCCCGTTTGAGCCGTGCTGGAACACGATGCAGGCGGCGCCCGTCAGGTCCAGTTCCATCACGGCCTCGCTCACCGACATCCGCTTCAGCGACGTCGTCGCCTCGGCGATGATCACCGGGCTGTAGCCGATCTCGTCGTGCTCATCGTCTCCGGCGGGCGCCTCGATCACGTAGCTCGGGGCATTGAGGGTTGGCGCGGTTAGTTCAACCATCGCAACCGCTTCGGCATGCGACTTTCGCGCGGAACGGTCCTTGAGGCGGCTCTTGTAGCGGCGCAGTCGCTTCTCAATCTGGGCCAGCGCCTGGTCGGCGCTGGCATAGGCGTCGACAGCATTCGAATCGGCCTCGAGCGTAATTCCGGAATCCAGATGCAGCGCGCAATCGGTGCGAAAGCCGAAGCCATCCTTGCTCAGCGTGATGTGGCCGGAATAGTTGCCGTCAAAATATTTGCGCAGGACTTCATCGGTGCGCTCGCTGACGCGTCCGCGCAACGCGTCGCCGACATTGATGCTTTTTCCCGAGATCCGGAGAGTCATTTCGATGCCTCGATTCGTCTGCAGCGGGGACAGTATCCCGAATTGCGGGGGACGCAATCAAACCGGTGCGGGGTCGCGCGACCGGTCCGACGATGCAGCAGGCGCCGACAGGGCGTTGCCGAGCATGCTCTGTTTGTCACGGCGGCGCTGCACCGAGGACGGGATTCGCATCGCCTCGCGATACTTTGCAACCGTGCGACGGGCAATATCAATGCCCGAAGCGCGCAACCGTTCCACGATGGTGTCGTCCGACAGGATTACCGCCGGGTCTTCCGCATCGATCAGCTGCTTGATGTGATGACGGACGGCCTCCGCCGAATGCGCTTCGCCGCCGTCGGCCGACGCGATCGACGCGGTGAAGAAATACTTCAGTTCGAAACTGCCGCGATTGGTCGCCATATACTTGTTGGCCGTCACCCGCGACACCGTCGATTCGTGCATCTGGATCGCATCCGCCACCGCCTTGAGGTTGAGCGGCCGCAGATGCGCCACGCCCTGGGTAAAGAAGCCATCCTGCTGGCGCACGATTTCGGTCGCGACTTTGAGGATGGTCCGGGCGCGCTGATCGAGCGCACGCACCAGCCAGGTCGCGTTCTGCAGGCAATCGGTGAAATAGGATTTGTCGCCGTCCTTGCGGATCGTCTTCGACAATTCCGTGTAATAGACCTGATTGACCAGCACCCTCGGCAGCGTGTCGCTGTTGAGTTCGACGTGCCAGCCGCCGTCGGGGCCGGGACGCACATAGACGTCCGGCACCATGGTCTGGGTCCGCGCCGAACCGAACTTCAAGCCCGGCTTCGGATCGAGCCGGCGAATTTCGCCGATCATGTCGGTGATATCTTCATCATCGACACCGCAGAATTTTCGCAACGCCGCGATGTCGCGCTTCGCCAGAAGATCCAGATGCTCGACCAGCGCCTGCATCGCGGGGTCGTAACGATTGAGCTCGCGCAGCTGGATCGCCAGGCATTCGCTCAGGCTTCGCGCGCAGACGCCGGGCGGATCGAATTTCTGCAGCACCGCGAGAACCGCTTCGACGTCCTGTTGCGACGCGCCGAGCCGCTCGGCGGCCTGCCCCAGATCGGGCGGCACGTAACCCGCCTCGTCGACCAGATCGATCAGATATTGCCCGATCATGCGCTGCGCAGGTGCGGTAAAGGCCACCGCCAGTTGCTCGGCAAGATGGCTGCCGAGCGTAATCTCGGCGGCAACAAAGGCTTCGAGATTGTAACTGTCATCGTTGGAGGCGCCGCCACCCCATTCGGTGTAGGCGGTCGGCGCGGCGTCCTGCGCGGTGCGCGCGGCGGCCTCGGCGGGCTCCTCGGAAAACACGTTGTCGAGGCCGGTATCCAGGGTCTGCTCGATCTCCGCGCGGCTGCCGAGATCGCTGGTCATCCATTCTTCCTGGGCCGGCTCGAAACCTTCGCCGGTGGAACCGTTGGCCATCTCATTACGCTCGGCGGCGGCATCGTCGCCATAGGCCGAACCGGCATCGTCACGATCGGAAAATTCGGCCCGTTCCGGCATGGGCTCGCCCGCGACCGGTGGCTCGGTGCCATCACTGGCGCGTTCGAGCAGTGGATTTCGCTCAAGTTCCTCTTCGACGAAGGCCGAAAGGTCGAGATTTGACAGTTGAAGCAGTTTGATCGCCTGCATCAGCTGCGGCGTCATCACCAGCGACTGGGACTGTCGGAACTCTAATCTCTGCGTCAGAGCCATCGAAGCAAGGGCCGATCCAAGAAAGTTGGTCCGATTCTTGCTTAAACTAGTCCACGGCCGATGTACACGGCTTGACGAATGGGAAAATTGGACTATAGCGCGATTTAGAAATCTGTGAGCGGGTTTGTGTCCGATCGCTCTATAAAATATTAAATGAACCCATGACCTTAGCTGTAAATTAGTCGCTTGGCAGTAAGCCGGTCACAGATCGGCGGGTCATGCGCTAAAGTCGGAACTCCTCGCCAAGGTAAAGACGGCGTACATCCGGATTGTTGACGATCTCGTCCGGACTGCCTTCTGTCAAGATCTCCCCGGCATAGACGATATAGGCACGATCGGTCAGCCCCAGCGTTTCCCGCACATTGTGGTCGGTAATCAGCACGCCGATGCCCCGATTTGTAAGATGTCGGACAAGGTCCTGAATATCGCCCACCGCGATCGGATCGATTCCGGCGAACGGTTCGTCCAGCAGCATGTAATTGGGGCGGGTCGCCAGCGCCCGCGCAATCTCGACCCGCCGCCGTTCGCCGCCGGACAGTGCAATCGACGGTGTTTTGCGCAGCCGGCCGATGTTGAACTCGTCGAGCAGCGCGTTGAGTTCAGCCTCGCGCTTTTTCCTGTTGGGCTCGACGACCTCCAGCACCGCACGGATGTTCTGCTCCACCGTGAGGCCGCGGAAGATCGAAGCTTCCTGCGGCAGATAGCCGATCCCAAGCCGTGCGCGCTGATACATCGGCAGGCTGGTGACGTCGTGGCCATCGAGTTCGATCGCGCCGCGATCCGCCTTGATCAGGCCGGTGATCATGTAAAAAACCGTGGTTTTCCCGGCGCCGTTCGGACCCAGCAGGCCGACCGCCTCGCCGCGCCGGACATAAATGCTGACGCCGCGCACCACCTGGCGGGTGCCGAAGCTCTTTTCCACGTTATGCACAGCCAGATAGCCCGCCCGCGGCGCCTGCCGCGGCGCGGTCGCGCCATTGGTCTTGGCGCGCGAGCGCGGTTTTTCCGGTTGACGCGCTTCTTGACGGGTTTCTTGCCTCGGGGGAGCGGAACCACGCGATCCGTCGCGGGCGAGGGGAGGCGCGTCGCGCACCGGGTTCTGCTGCAGCATCTCCATCGCGTCCTCAAGCGAGGTGATGTCGCCGCGCGTGCGCGCAAATCCCGGCGGATTGCGTTTCGCCGGCCGCCGACGGAACATGCCGAGTAAATCCACCATTCCCGCTTCGCTCAGCCTTTCACGGGATTTCGCGACCCGCCGCGGCGAATTCGATTCGCTCGCGCAACATGGATCAATGGATGTCCCTTGCCCAGCAAAACACCCCCGCGGTGAGGGCGGATCGCGTCGCTGGCGCATGACCCGCCAAAGCATGCCCACGGGCCTGACCCGGGGGTGTCAGCGGTTTGGCTGAAAAGATCATGCGCTCTTTCAATGGGTTAGAGTTCGATCGGACGCCGACTTTTCACCGTCGGATCAGCTCCGGCGGCGAACTTTTTTGCTGATCGCACTCTGCCCCATCGCGTAGATAAAGGTAGCTGCCACGGGCTTCAACCTCGCCGCGGGCGGCTAGCAAACAAGTGATTGTTGTTATTTGGGTTTGTTTGCGGCTCCCGCTGACGGCAGAGGCGTTCCCGAGCCAGCCGGCCCGCAGCCCTGCGACTGGATGAAGAGGCCCTGGACCTTACCGTTGTCGGCTTCGACCCGCGATACGCCGGTCGTCATGTCCACCAAAAGCCGGTCGCCGCGCAACACGTTCTTGCATTGGGTCAGCACGACGCCGCCGAGCATGGTGATCAGGTTTGCCCTGGTGTCGAAAACGGCGGTTTCGCCGGTCACGACCTGATCCTTCTGGGTCACGACCACGCTGCCTTTGGCCTCGAGGCGTTTGATTGAAGAACTGCCGCCGGGACCTGGGGTCGCCGACTGGATCGGAGCCGATTTCGCCGCGGCCTTCGCATTGGCGGTCGGCGTGGCAGCCGGTTGGGTGGCCGAATCGTAGAACACCACGAGGATCTTGGACGTCATGGTGGTGTCACCCTGCACCACCTTCACATTGCCGGCGAAAGTTGCTTCCTTCTTCTTGTCGCGCATCTCGAGCGTGGCGGCTTCGATCTGGATCGGCTGGTCGCGATTCTGCGAAAATCCCTGCATGGCATTGGGCACGCCCTGCACCGCGCTCTGGGCACAGGCTTCACCGGCGGCGATCAGCGCCACTGCGAGTGCCACCCGATAGGCGCCCCGTGCGATCCGCCGAACCACCGTGCTATGCGGAGAAAACATCATGATCGCATCATTTCGGGTTGGCGGACTTGCCGGAGCTGGAATGTGCCTTGCCTGACGGGGCAGGGTCCGGGGGCACGGAAGCGTTGGCGGACAGGCCGGGCTCTCCGGCGGGCGTCGGGTTGTCCATGATCAAATTCATCACGACGTTGCCTTCGAACCTCACAACCTCACCGCCCCCGGTAATCCTGAGCTTGTCGGCGGTCAGCGTGCCGTTCAGCAGTTTGACGTCGACATGTTCTTCCGAGGTCACTGTGCCCTTGCCGATATCGACAAACGCCTGGGTCAGGCGCGCTTCATAGCCGGACGAAGATTGCAAAAAGATATCCTTATGCAGGTCCAGCAATTGCTGCTTGCTGTCGAACAGGCCGTTGCGGGCGTCCATCGTGACGGTGGTCTGATCTTCCATCAGCACCTTGGCCCGCAAGGTTTTGAGATCGACATGATCCGGATCGGTCAGATCCTGGGTCGCGGTCTTGGCCCACAATTGATATGGCCGCTGATCGGGCGAGTAACCGGACAGATGCGGCGATTCCATCGTGATCTTGGTTCCGGAGACGACGAGGTTTCCCATGTCGAGCGGCAGCTTGGGCAACAGCATCCGGAACGGATTGAAGACCGACACAAACACGATAGCCGTCATCGCCAGGACCACCGCGGTGGGGACCGCGACGCGCAGCAGCCGCACCATCCGGCTGTGGCGCGCCGCGATGGCAAAGCGCGCGTCCATTCCGGCTTGATAGGCAGGATTCCGAACCGAATTCACGGCTGCTCCAAAGCGCTGGCCTCGCTAGCGCACCGATCCGCGCTCTCGCCATTCTACCCGGCATCGCCGGACAATGCAGCTTTAGACCTCGGCTGACGAGTGTGACCGAAACGGGGCGTCAGCGGACCGGCGGCACCTCAAAAGGTCTTGGCTCAAGAACTTGGCCTCACGAATGCGCGAAAATGTCCTCGGTATCCCAGCCCTGCAGATCGAGCCTGACCCGTGTCGGCAGGAACTCGAAGCAGGCTTGCGCCAGCCCGGTGCGGCCCTCGCGCGCGAGCATGGTATCGAGCCGTTCGCGCAGATCATGCAGATGCAGCACGTCCGAGGCGGCGTAGGCCAGTTGCGCCTCGCTCAGGGTTTGCGCACCCCAGTCGCTCGATTGCTGTTGCTTCGACAGATCGATATTGAGCACCTCGCGCACCAGGTCCTTGAGGCCATGGCGATCCGTGTAGGTGCGGCACAGCCGGGAGGCGATCTTGGTGCAGTAGACCGGCTGCGGCATCACGCCGAGGGCGTTGTAGAGCGCCGCCAGATCGAACCGCGCGAAATGAAAAATCTTGGTGATTTTCGGATCGGCGAGCAACGCCTTCAAGTTCGGCGCGTCAGCATGACCCTTGCCATGATCCTTGGGGATCTGAACCACGTCGGCGCTGCCATCGCCGCTCGACATCTGCACCACGCAAAGCCGGTCGCGATGCGGGTGCAGCCCCATGGTCTCGGTATCGATCGCCACCGAACCGGTGTAGCGGGTGAGATTGAGATCGGGCAGATCGCCGCGATGCAGGCGGATGGTCATGATGGTCGGGGCCTCGTCGAATCGGTACGGACTAAGCTAACGTCGAAATCGTCAACAAACGAGGGTGCACCACATCTCGCCTGTTTCGGATCGATCATTTGCGATTCCCCGCAAGAACAGCCGTCATTCTTTCAAGTCACTGAAAGATAACGAGTTTTGGTGGCACCGACCTCTTGGGAAGGTTCTGATGTCGTACATTCCAACGCATTTTTTTCGGAATCAGCAGAATTACGCCAATATGCATCGGCCGCCACCTGGATCGAAGGTGCAGTGATGAATGCCGAACAGCAACGCCTGCCCCGCTTCGCCGTGCTGATCGATGCGGACAACACCTCGCCGCAGATCGCGGCCGGATTGTTCGAGGAAGTGGCGAAGTTCGGCGAGGCCAGTGTTCGCCGCATCTACGGGGATTTTTCCGGAGCGCAGCTCAAGTCGTGGGCGGATATCCTGCAAAAGTACGCCATCGATCCGTACCAGCAGTTCGCCTACACCAAAGGCAAGAACGCCTCCGACATTGCGCTGGTCATCGACGCAATGGACCTGCTGCATAGCGGCCGGTTCGATGGCTTTTGTCTGGTGTCTTCCGACAGCGATTTCACGCGGCTCGCCTCACGGCTGCGCGAACAGGGCGCCGACGTCTACGGTTTCGGTGCGCAGAAGACACCGGAGAGTTTTCGACAGGCATGCCGCCGGTTTATCTACACTGAGAACCTGTTGTTGGCAGCTGCACCATCCGGCGCGAGCACGACATCGAAGCCGAATTCGTTGCAGCCTCCGAGCGCCGCAATACCGATTCTGGAAAAGGCCATTTCACAGATTGAGAGCGAAGATGGTTGGGTGATGCTCGGGCCGGTCGGTCAGCACATCTCAAACCTGTTCTCGGATTTCGACGTGCGCTCTTACGGCCATAGCAAGCTCAGCGATCTCGCGCGGAAAACAGGCGCCTTCGATGTCGAAAAGATCGAAGGTGGACATATGCGCATCCGGGCCAAGCCTGCCAACGACGGCGCGAAAGCAAAGACGAAGTGACAGTTCGTTGCGCCCGAACCTCGGTTCGGACTGAGATTCAGGCGGATCATGCGCGAGTTGGGAGCGCCCGCCGCCACGTCAGCCCCGCTGACAAAATGATAAGCGCCAGCGCCACGGGATGAAGGGCCGGGGGTGTCACGCCGCTGAGCGACAGGAAGGACATGTCGAACAGCGGCAGGGTGGCGCAGACCGTTAGAATAACGGCCAGCGGGGTCCATTGCCGCGTGAGCAGGAAAATCGCGCCCGACGCGGCGATGACGAGATTGCGGGACAGATACACGCGATAAAAGAGGGCGCCGGCGGCATCGGACACCGGCATGCCAAACCGGGCCGAGGCCGGTTGCGGATCGATGAACCCGCGCACCGACAGCACCGCGAGCCCAAGCAACAACAGCGAGGTCAAGACGATTGCCGCAATATCGAGCGATCTTTTCATGCTGGTTCCTCCGTGATCTGCGCGCGGGACCGCCTGCCAGCGGCTTTCGTGAGGCCCTTGACGGGGGCGTGTTTACTAGAGCGGGATGACTTTTCTTCGAATCGTCATCCCGCTCTATCTTTTTGTTTGAGCATGATCTTTTCGGAAAACCGGTACCCACTTTTCCGGATCATGCTCTAGGCGCGGAGCTGTCCGATGGCGCTCAGCCAGTTTTCCATGTGGAAGGTCTTGGCGATTCTGCCGTCCTTGATGGTTTGAATATCGACCGCCATGATCCGAAAGCTCTTGCCGGAGTGGGGCACGCCAAACAGGTCGCCGGCAGGCGTACCGGTGACCTCGCCACGGACGATGACCCGGTCGCCCGCGACCAGCACTTCCTTGATGTCGAATTTCATGTCCGGAATGGTGTTGGCGAAGTTCGAGACCACCTTGATCGACGTCTCGCGGCCCCAGCATTCCCCCGGCAGATAGCCGGCGCACGACTCGTAGTCTTCCGTCAGGATTTGCTCCTGGATGGTTTTGACGTCGCCCCGGCTCGCGACATTGAACAGGCCGTACCAGGGCGCGATGGCGGCGCGGGCCTGTTCTTCGGTGAGACTGCTCATGGTTTTTTCCTGAAGGTTGATGCGCGTTTGGGACCTCCGCGCGCGATCGAGGGCCGGGAAGTTAAGGACCAAACTGCGATTAAATCTCGTATGTAGGTCACTCTACATACTATGAAGGTCGACATACTGATTTGCAACTGATATTTTCCAAGCATTGCAAAAGCTACTGATTCCAAAGCGAAAACACTGACCGCCGCGGCAAAGCTGTTTCGCCAGCAGGGCTACCATGGCACGGCCCTGCAGGACATTCTGGCCGCCGGCGGCTCACCGCGCGGCTCGCTCTATTTCCATTTTCCCAAGGGCAAGGAGGAGATTGGCGGCGCCGCGCTGGCACTTGCCGGCGAAGCGCTGCGCCAGGCCATCGCGAAAGCCGCCGAGGCGTCCGAGAACGCCGAAATGTTCCTGACCCGGATGGTGCGCGGCATGGCCTCTGATCTGGAAAAGTCCGATTACCGGGAGGGGTGCCCGATCGCGACCACGGCGCTTGAAACCGCGGCGCAGTCCGAAGTGCTGGGTGCAGCGACCCGCAACGCCTTCCAGAAATGGGAGCTTGAGATCAAACGCGGGCTGTTCCGCTTCGGCATGCCGGCGGGCGACGCGGATCTCGCCGCGACCATGGTGCTGAGCCAGCTCGAAGGCGCGCTGTTGCTGGCGCGAACCTACCGCAGCCTCGAGCCGCTTCGTCGCGCCGAGCAGGCGGTGAAGCTTTTGGTGCGGGGGCAAAAAGCGGAGTGAAGAACCCCGGAAACGCCGCTTGAAAGCAGCCCCGGCCAATAATAGTTATTGGATACTTATCGATTTGCAGCGGTGAGAGAGATTGCCATGGCAATGAGTGCGGACCTGGGAAAGACGCTTGAAGAATTCGTGACGAAACTGGTGGCGACCGGCCGCTATCATTCCAAAAGCGAGGTGCTGCGTGAGGGCGTCCGGCTTATTCAGGAACGCGAGACCCGGCTGGCGGCTCTTGACGCCTCGATCGCGCGCGGCGTGGCCGATGCCGATGCGGGTCGAATCAAATCAACCTCCGAGGTGTTTGACCGTCTGGAATCGAAGCTCAAGGCCAAGGCAGCGCGACGGTGATCGTTGTCGTTACCGCCGAAGCCGAAGCCGATCTGGACCAGATTACAACCTACATAGCTGAGCGGAGTATCGAAATCGCACTTAATTTCGTGCAGGAGCTGCGGGAAAAATGTGAGTCCTTGGCGGATGCGCCGCGCGGTTATCCTTTGGTGCCGCGCCTCGAACATCTCGGTATCCGCAGGCACCCGTTCGGCAATTACTTGATCTTCTACCGAGTGGGCACCAACGCCATCGAAGTGGTGCATGTCCTCCACGGCGCGCGCGACTACGAGCGATTGCTGTTTCCAGAAACGTGAGCGGTGCATCGCGTTCCCGAAAAGCGCGAATTGCGATCCTCAGGCTGCGGTCTCTTTCAAGATGTAGCCGAATGCACGGACAGGGCTTGACCGCCATGCCCAGCTTGTAGGACGGGCCTGAATCGATCGCGCCCGGCATATCAGCGAAATCATGGGCTTGGGCGCAAGTGGTGCCCAGGAAAGGACTCGAACCTTCACGGCCGTTAAGCCACTGGCACCTGAAGCCAGCGCGTCTACCAATTCCGCCACCTGGGCCCGCGCCGGTTAGTACGGATCGGTCGCGCGCTTGTCAAATTGTTGAAATCCGCTGTACAGCGCCGGCCCGATGGCGTATCGCGAAACGGCTAAAACACCCTTGCTTCAATGCATTTAGACGGTTTGGGAATGCACGCCATGGCATCGAATCTGGACACGCTGGTCACGGTTTTCGGCGGATCCGGGTTCGTGGGCCGAAGCGTGGTTCGCGCGCTCTGCAAGCGCGACTACCGGATCCGGGTGGCGGTGCGGCGGCCGGAACTGGCCGGGCATCTGCAGCCGCTCGGCAAGGTCGGCCAGATCCACGCCGTGCAGGCCAATCTGCGCTACCCGGCTTCGGTCGAAGCCGCGATGCGCGATTCCCAGGTCGCCATCAATCTGGTCGGCATCCTGACCGAAGGCGGCGCGCAGACCTTCGATGCGGTGCAGGGCGCCGGCGCCGGCGCCGTGGCCAAGGCCGCGGGTGCCGTCGGGGCGCGGATGGTGCACGTCTCCGCCATCGGCGCCGACGAGAACTCGCCGTCGCGCTACGCCCGGGCCAAGGCGGCGGGCGAAAAAGCAGTGCTGTCGGCCACCCCCGCCGCCACCATCATGCGGCCCTCGGTCGTGTTTGGGCCCGAGGACCAGTTCACCAACCGTTTTGCGGCGCTGGCAAGGATGTCGCCGATGCTGCCGCTGATCGGCGGCGGTTTGACAAAACTGCAGCCGGTCTATGTCGGCGATGTCGCAACCGCGGTCGCCGACGCCGTCGACGGCAAGACCAAAGCCGGCGCGACCTACGAGCTCGGCGGCCCGGAAGTGCTGACGATGCGCGAGATCATGGAAATCATTCTGGCGACAACGGAGCGCCGGCGCATGCTGGTCTCATTGCCGTTCGGCCTGGCGAAATGGCAGGCGCAGTTGCTGCAGTTCGCGCCGGGGCCGTTAAAACTGACGCCGGATCAGGTCGCGCTGCTGCGCGTCGACAATGTCGTGTCGGACACCGCGAAGGCCGCCGGGCTGACGCTGGAGGGACTGGGGATCACGGCGGATTCGCTGGAAGCCGTCGCGCCGCAATATCTCTGGCGCTTCCGCGCTGCCGGACAGTTTCAGCGCGTACTTTAGGAGCCCGTCATCCCTGCTTAACGGCTTCGCCGTTACGCAGGGCTAACGGCGTGCGCTTGATTTACCGCCCCATCGCCAGCGCCATGAGCCCCAGCGTGCCGACGATCACGCGCCACCAGGCAAACAGCTTGAAGCCGTGGCGGGTCACGTAACTCAAAAACGTTTTCACCACGATGATCGCGGTGACGAACGACACCACGAAACCGATTGCGATGATCCCGATATGATCCGCTGTCATGTCGGCGCGGTTCTTGTAAAGATCGTAGGCGAACGCGCCGACCATGGTCGGAATCGCGAGGAAGAACGAAAACTCCGCCGCCGCGCGCTTGTCGGCGCCGAGCAGCATCGCGGCGACGATGCTGGCGCCGGAGCGCGACACCCCGGGAATCATCGCAAGACATTGCGCAAAGCCGATCTTCAGATACATCGGCAGCGGAAATGTCGTGGCATCGTGTTCGTGCGGCTTGAGATCGAGCTGATCGACCCACAACAGAATCGCGCCGCCGACGATCAGCGCAAAGCACACCACCCACGGATTGAACAGAAATGCCTTGATGTAGCCGCCGGCGGCAGCCCCGATCACCGCCGCCGGCAAAAACGCCACCAGCACGCCGATGACGAATTGCCTGTCATCGGGCTTGGAGAACATGCCGAGCGCGATCCGCCACAATTTGGCGAAGTAGATCGCGAGAATGGCGAGAATCGCACCGAGCTGAATCAACACCGTAAAACTGTTCCAGAAACTGCCTTCGCCGAGATCGAAGAATCGTTCCGCCAGCAATAGATGGCCCGTCGAGGACACCGGCAGGAATTCGGTGACACCCTCGACGATGCCGAGAATCACCGCTCTCAATGCATCAGACATCATGACCTGTTCCGTTGTGATCAATATTGACCAAAAGCACCGGGTTCTTCTCGCTCATTCGCCCCTCTGCCGCAATCGTAAAAAATCTCAAAACACCGGTTGCCTCGTTCGCGCGCTTCGGTAGGTTGGCGCCGCTTCGGGGGTTGAGAGATTCTTAAGCCTCGCGAAATATTCAAGGCCCGCATGTTCACGTTGTTCCATCATCCGTTCTGCCCGCATTCGCGCTTCGTCCGCCTGGCGCTCGGCGAATACGGCCTCGAACTGCGGCTGGCCGAAGAGCGGACCTGGGAGCGCCGTGAGGCGTTTCTGGCGTTGAACCCTGCGGGCACCACACCGGTGTTGGTATCGGAAGGCCAGCCGGCGATCCCCGGCGCCGGAATCATCGCCGAATATCTTGATGAAACCCATGGCGCGCGGATGGATGAACGGCGGCTGCTGCCATCGGCGATGGGTGAGCGCATCGAGGTGCGCCGGTTGATGGCGTGGTTCAACGAGAAGTTTTTCGAGGAGGTTTCCAACCCTCTGGTCACGGAGCGCATCTACAAGCGTTTCATGAGCGAGGAAGACGGCGGCGGCGCGCCGGCAACCTACGTGATTCGCGCGGCCAAGGCGAATGTGCGCTATCATCTGGCCTATATCGGCTGGCTGGCGCAGACGCGGAATTTTCTGGCCGGCGACCATCTGACCTATGCGGACCTCGCCGCCGCGGCGCACCTTTCGGCGATCGATTATCTGGGCGACGTGCCATGGATCGAGGACGACGCGGCAAAGGCGTGGTACGCGCGGGTGAAATCCCGCCCGTCGTTCCGCCCGCTGCTGAGCGAATGGCTGGCGGGCGTGCCGGCGTCGCCCACCTACGTGGATCTCGACTTCTGAACCAGGCAGTCAAGCTTTCTCCCGCCGCTCTGAAACAGAAGCTCGCCCACCAAGCGCTCGCGCTCGGTTTCGATTGCGTCGGCGTTGCCGATCCGGCTGGGATTGCGGATGCCGCAAAATATTTTCGCAGCTTCCTCGAGTCCGGCGCGCATGGCGACATGGACTGGCTCGCTGCAAGTCCGGAACGCCGCACTGACCCGCGGGTGCTGTGGCCCGACGTGCGCTCGGTGATCATGCTCGGCGTCAATTACGGACCGGATGAGAATCCGCTGGCGATACTCGGGCAGCGCACGCGCGGCGCGATTTCGGTCTACGCGCAAGGCGATGATTATCACGACCTGGTCAAGAAGCGGCTGAAGACGCTGGCGCGATGGCTGGTCGGCGCTTCGGGCGCCGAGGTCAAGGTATTCGTCGACACCGCCGCGGTGATGGAAAAGCCGCTGGCGCACGCGGCGGGACTGGGCTGGCAGGGCAAGCATACCAACCTCGTGTCGCGCGAATTCGGCTCATGGCTGTTTCTCGGCGCGATCTTCACCACGTCGGACCTTCCGCGCGACGACGCCGAGGCCGACCATTGCGGCTCATGTCAGGCCTGCCTCGATATCTGTCCGACCGCGGCGTTTCCAGCACCCTACAAGCTCGACGCCAGGCGCTGCATTTCCTATCTCACCATCGAAAACAAGGGTCCGATCCCGCAGGAATTCCGCAAGGCGATCGGCAACCGCATCTATGGCTGCGACGATTGCCTCGCGGTCTGCCCGTGGAACAAGTTCGCGCAAACCGGGCGCGAAGCAAAACTCGCCGCGCGCGATGAATTGCGCGCGGCTTCGCTGACCGATCTCGTCCGGCTCGAGGATACGGCGTTTCGCGCGCTGTTCGCAAAATCACCGGTCAAGCGCATCGGCCGCGACCGGTTCATCCGCAATGTGCTGATCGCGATCGGCAACTCCAACGACAGCGCTTTGGCCGTCGAAGCCGAACACCTGCTGGATGACGCGAGCCCGCTGGTCCGGGGTGCTGCCGTATGGGCGCTGTCGCAACTGATGGGGCAGGGCGAGTTCGAGACGCTGGCGGCGAATGCGATGAATGCCGAGGCCGATGAGAGCGTGCGCATGGAATGGCGGCATGGGCAGTAGATCACGTTAGAGTTCGTCATGCCCGGGCTCGTCCCGGGCATCCACGTCTTTTTGTAATGATGCGCGAAAGAAGACGTAGATGGCCGGGCGTAGGCGAGCGGAAGCGACGCCTTCGCACGGCTATGCCCGGCCATGACGACCCTGGTTTACCGACGTTGCGCATAACGCTCTGCGCCGTCGACCCTTGATTTAACGCCAAAAATTCCGTCATGGTCCCGCGCCATGACAAATCAGCCTTTCTTCACGACAGACCGCGACGCTTTCATTCCCACCAAGGTTGCGAACGGACCGTGGGACCCCAATTCGTTGCACGGCCGGGTCATCATCGGCCTGCTGGCCTTCGTGATCGAACAGCGCCACGGCCGCGATGACTTCGTGCCGGCGCGGCTGACGGTGGATATGTTTCGCCTGCCGAGTATGGCGCCGATCGAGGTCACGACAAAACTCATCCGCGACGGCCTGCGCATCAGGGTGGTCGAAGCCGAGTTTTTCAGCGGCGGCACCCGCATGGCGCGTGCGTCCTGCCAATTGCTGCGGAAGACGGAAAATCCCCAAGGCCAGGTCTGGTCGCCGCCAAATTGGGAGGTGCCTCTGCCCGCGGACATTGCGGCGCCGACCGATCCGCGCCTCAGCCTTAACGGCAAATGGACCACCCGCCCGATAACCGGCGCGATGGGCACGGTCGGCCCGCGGCGGCTATGGATGAGCGAAGTGCGAGACCTCGTCGAGGGCGCGCCGCTGACGCCGTTCGTGCGGGTCGCGGTGGCGGCGGATTTTGCCAGCCCCTTTGCCAATGCCGGCGAGCAGGGCCTCGGTTACATCAACAGCGATGTCACGCTTTATCTGCACCGCCTGCCGGTGAAAGAATGGATCGGCTTCGAGGTGGTGAACCACCACGCCACCGACGGCGTCGCGATCGGCGAGTGTTTTCTCTACGACCAGCAGGGCCCGATCGGAACCGCCACCGTCGCCGCCCTGGCGCAGCGCAAGCCGATGACAAAGCCGCCACCGCCGTCGTAACCGTCATTCCGGGGCGACGCCAACGGGTCCGGCCGTTGGCCGGCCCGATGACAGGCTCCGCGTCGAGCCCGGAATCTCGAGATTCCCCGATGTGCAATTGCACATCTGAGGTTCGCTCGTTTCACTCGCGCCCCGGGCCCCGGAATGACATCGCAAAACACCTCAGCCCATCTCCGCGACCGCCGCGATGATCCGTGCGATGTCCTGCGGCCGCGACAGGCGGTGATCGCCGTCCTGGATCATGGTCAGCACCACATCGTCACTGGGCAAGCGTTGCGTCAACGCGAACGCGTGCCGCCACGGCACGTCCGGATCCTGCGCGCCCTGCAGGATGCGAACCGGGCATCCCACCTTGATGGCACTGCCGAGCAACAGATGATGGCGGCCTTCCTCGATCAGCGCGCGGGTGATCGGATAGGGATCGCCATATTGCGACGGCCGCAGCCAAACACCTTTGGTCTGGATCTCCCGCTGAATTTCAGGCGAAAAGCCGTTCCACATCAGCTGTTCGGTGAAATCCGGCGCCGGCGCGATCAACACCAGCCCGGCCAGCGACGCGCGGCTTTCCGGCCGGTTGGCGATTTCGCGGGCCAAAAGCAGCGCCATCCAGCCTCCCATCGATGAGCCGATCACGACCTGCGGCCCTGCGCAAAACTGCTCGAATACCGCGACGCTTTCTTCCAGCCAGCGCCCGATGGTACCGTCGATGAAGTCACCGCCGGATTCGCCGTGGCCGGAATAGTCGAATCGCACGCACGCGCGATCATGCTCGGCTGCCCAGGCATCCAGCGCGATGGCCTTGGTGCCCTGCATGTCCGAATGGAAACCGCCCAGCCAGAGCAGCCCGGGTGCGCCGCCGGGGCGGGCCCGCACGGCGATGCTTCGTGCGGTGCCATCGCTGCCTACCTCGAGGAAGGCCGTCTGAGGCGCGGATGCGGCGGAATTGGTCATGAGTCGTTACCCTTGTTCACCCTTGTTCGCTGCTGTTTGGGTGAGCAGGCACCATCCGTCAACGGAGGGCTGGTACCCCATTCGGAGGCCATCGCGACGCTTGCGGAACCAACCCTCGCCCTCTATGTGGGCAGGTCTGAACCAAACCTTCATGCCAGCGTTGGCCAGCGTGACTAAATTGCCTCGTATTTGACGGTTTTGAAGGGCAACGATGCGAGTTCGCTTGCCCGCTGAGCCTTATTCCTTCACACTAGAGACATCGTCCACAACCTTGGAGAGCTAACCATTCGCCGTCCCAACAGAGCCCCGCCCGCTGCCACAAAAGACGGGCCGCGCACCAACGATGAAATCCGCAATCACGAAATCCAGCTGATTTATCAGACAGGCCTGAACCACGGCAATGTCGAAACGATCGCCGCCATCAAGATGGCGATGGAAGCCGGCATGGACCTTGTCGAGATTTCCCCCAATACCAATCCTCCCGTTTGCAAGATTATGGATTACGGGAAGTTTAAATATTCGGCGCAGAAAAAGGCCGCCGAAGCCCGCAAGAAGCAGAAGGTCGTCGAGATCAAGGAGATCAAGCTCCGACCGATGATCGACGATCACGATTATGACGTGAAGATGCGTGCGATGCAGCGGTTCTTCGAGGAAGGCGACAAGGTCAAGGTCACCTTGCGCTATCGCGGCCGCGAAATGGCCCATCAGGAGATCGGCACCAAGCTTTTGGACAAGGTCAAGAGCGACGTCGCTGAAATCGCGAAGGTCGAGCAGGACGCGCGTTTCGAAGGCCGACAGGTGGTCATGGTTCTGGCCCCACGCTAGTTCGCAAAGCCGGCATCGCTTTAGTCAATTTGCGGCCCGTCAGATCATCTGGCGGGCCGTTTCTCTGCGCGGGTATATTTATAAAGGCGACAGGGCCTCCGGTATGTCCCCGTAGTATTCCGTACAAGCTTCTTAAGCTCGCATGCTTCTTTGTGGAACAAGGTTGGTCGAGCCCAGATCGTCCGTTTGCACGCCGCACCGACGACGTGGATGCGATGGCCCGTCTCCTAGAACAAGATGCACCTTGCCGCAGCGCTAATCTATTGGGTGGTCATCCTTATCTGGCTAACGGTGCTGGTAACGCTGCTAGTTTTCTACGTCCGCAATCCCCGCGTTTTCGGCACGACGCGGTTGCTGCTCGCGGTCGTGGCGATCGATACACTGCGCAATCTCGTCGAGAACGTCTATTTCGGCCTTTATTTCGGCGGCCAGTACGGACTGTTTCCCGCGACGTTCGTCACCCTGCTGGCGAATCCTTATTTGCTCATCGTTCCCAAGGCGCTCAACGTCGTCGCGGGCTGCGTCGTACTGGGTTTGCTGCTGCTGCGCTGGCTTCCATCCGCCGTCACGGAGCACGAAGTAGCGAAGCAACACGTCGACGACCTCAAAACCCTCGCTGCCATCGACGGATTAACGGGACTGTACAACCGGCGGCATTTCGAGGCGCTGTCCGTTGCTGAATGGGCCCGATTTCAGCGCTATCTTCGACCGCTGTCGATATTGATCATCGATGTCGATCACTTCAAGGCGATCAACGATCGTTTCGGTCACGACGTCGGCGATAGCGCCTTGAAAATCATTTCCAACGTCTGCAACTCTGTAAAGCGCGATTCCGACATCTCGGCCCGGATCGGCGGTGAGGAATTTGCTCTGCTGTTGCCCGAGACCAACGAAGCCGCCGCGCGCATTGTCGCCCAACGGCTATGCGATATGGTGCCGGAACATTCTCCGACCGTGCACGACGAGAAGCTCAACCTGAGCGTCAGTATCGGAATCGCGACCGCGACCCTGAGCATGTCGGGCATCGCGACCCTGATGAAACGGGGAGACGACGCGCTGTATGAATCCAAACGTGCCGGCCGAAACCGGGTATCCCTCGCATCGGAAATTGTCGGTCAGAAAAAACTGCAGGCGGTTGAATAACGCGGACTGAAAAAGTACGGCGGCGAAGATCGCCCGGCACTCGCGACGATCAGCCCCGCGTCGCCTGCCAGCGGCCGCTGCAGTTTCCGCTCGACACTCTGGCGGTCCAGCGGCCGGCGCCGGTGCTGCCGCTGAGCCTGCCGCTGCCCGACGCCACCCGGCCGCCGGCCGAAATCCTCACGACAACAACGCCACCCGGTCCGACACTTCCGGACACATTGGCTGCTCCGGCGGTCGAAATGCGGCCACCCGCGACCCGGAACGGATAGCTGTAGGCGGGATCGCAACTGCCGGCCTGCGTGATGATCAGGACGTTCCATAGTCCATCATAGCCGCCGCCAGCCCCGCCGGCCTTCCTGGCATCGGCGGCGCCGGGCGCGGCCACCACAACGAGAACGGCAGTGGCAAATATCCATAGCAAGGCGCGGGCGGGCCTGAGATC
>Ga0209871_1000185_pt1 | contig 19038 bp, 19 predicted proteins | sample OrgsoiDNA2013045_FD_185795 | JGI IMG/M metagenome (GOLD analysis project Ga0209871, IMG submission 185795) | Permafrost soil microbial communities from the Arctic, to analyse light accelerated degradation of dissolved organic matter (DOM) -... | ecosystem: Environmental > Terrestrial > Soil >... | reverse complement strand
GTGACCGCGCACGCCGCGAAATCCCCGGCGCTGCAGGATGATTACGCCGATTGCTGGAAGGGACTGGAAAAGCGGTTCGATCCGAACAAGCCGTGAGGTTTGCGCCGTCGAGTCTTTCTGAGTCATTCCGGGGCATCGCGCAGCGATGAACCCGGAATCTCGAGATTCCGGGTCTGCGCCAAGTGGCGCATCCCGGAATGACTTTTTTGGAGAATTCCGTGCCCCATCCCAACGACCCCACCCTTCGCTCCTTCATAGACGTCGATGCGACCTCCGACTTTCCGATCCAGAACCTGCCCTACGGCGTGTTCTCGGCAAAGGACGGGCTGGCGCCGCGCGTCGGGGTCGCGATCGGCGATTACGTGCTCGACCTCTGGGAGCTTGAACAGCACGGGCGGCTGGATGTCGGCGAGCTCGGTGTGTTTGCGGGGCCGGTTCTCAATCCCTTCATGGCGCTGGGGCCGAAGCGGTGGTCGCGCACCCGCGCGCGGATCAGCGAATTGCTGCGCCATGACAATCCGGATCTGCGCGACAACGACGCGTTACGGAAACGCGCGCTGGTACCAATGGCCGACGCAAAACTGCATCTGCCGATCGCGGTCTCAGGTTACACCGATTTTTATTCGTCGAAGGAGCACGCCACCAATGTCGGCGTCATGTTCCGCGGCAAGGACAACGCGTTGCAGCCGAACTGGCTGCATATGCCGATCGGCTACAACGGACGTGCCTCCACCGTCGTGGTCTCGGGCACCGAGGTGCGGCGGCCGCGCGGGCAGCTAAAGCCGCCCGGTGTGGAGCTGCCCAGTTTTGGGCCCTGCAAACGGCTCGATTTTGAACTCGAAATGGGCGTCGTGATCGGGCAGCCGTCGCCAATGGGCGAGATGCTTACCGAACGGAAAGCGGAAGACATGATCTTCGGCTTTGTGCTGTTGAACGACTGGAGCGCGCGCGACATCCAGCAGTGGGAATACGTGCCGCTCGGGCCGTTCCAGGCCAAGGCGTTCGCGACCTCGATCAGCCCGTGGATCGTGACGCGCGAGGCGCTGGAGCCGTTCCGCCTTCATGGGCCCAAGCAGGATCCGGCGCCGCTGCCCTATCTGCAACAAGCGCAACCGAACAATTACGATCTTGAGCTCGATGTCGGTCTGCGCGCGGCGCAAATGAATGAGGGGTTGCGCATCTGCCGCACCAATTTCAAATACATGTATTGGTCCTCGGTGCAGCAGCTGGTGCATCACGCCTCGTCCGGCTGCGCCATGAATGTCGGCGATCTCTTGGGCTCCGGCACGATCAGTGGCCCGGACAAGCACGAGCGCGGCAGCCTTCTGGAAATCAGCTGGAACGGCAGCGAGCCGGTCGAGCTGGCGAGCGGCATCGTCAGGACGTTTCTCGAAGACGGCGATTCGCTTGTCATGCGCGGCTGGTGCCAGGGCGACGGCTATCGCGTCGGCTTTGGCGAAGTCGAAGGCACGATTCTGCCGGCTGGATGACGACGCTGGATGATGACGATCGGACTAATTCAGCGTTCCTCCGGCGGAATATTTCGAATGCGGGCCGAATGCTCAATGAGGTCGTCCAGGTTGTAGGACAGATGTACCCGCTTGTCCGACGGGGGCCGTTTCTCGACCGACAATCCCGGCCGCCATTCCTTCGCCGGGCGGATCGGCCGCGCAACAAAACCGCCGCCGCAGTTTGGGCACACATTGTGCAGCTTGTTCTCGACGCAGTCCGCACAGAACGTGCATTCGTAACTGCAGATGCGCGCTTCCACCGAAGCCGGCGGAAGATCCTTGTCGCAATACTCGCAGTTCGGCCGGAGTTGCAGCGCCATGGGCGTCTCGTGATGTTTGGGCGATGCGGATCATCGCAAGTCAGCTGCCGGACGCAAATGCCGAATCTCCCTCGATTTCGGCCATCTCCCGCAAGATTATCGCTGCAACTCCTTGAGCGGCAGCCTTGAGCTTTGCTTCAACCGATCGAGCACGATCGACGAACGCACATGCGCCACGCTCTGGTGCGGCATCAGCACGTCGTTGACGATGTCCGACAGGCTTTTCAGATCGCGCAGCACCACCTTCAGCAGATAGTCGGCATCGCCGGTCAGCGAATAGGCCTCCTGGATATCGGCGACGCGGTTGACCAGGGTTCGAAACCGCTTGGCGTTGTCGGGCGAATGGGTCGCCAGCGTGATGTGAATGAACGCGATGACGCCGAAGCCCAGCGCTTCGCTGGCAAGGTCGGCGTGATAGCCGGATATCACCTGTTCTTGCTCCAGCCGCACGCGCCGCCGCGAGCACTGCGAGGCCGAGAGGCCGGCGATATCGGCCAATTGCTGGTTGGTCAGGCGGCCATCGTCCTGCAGCGCGCCCAATATCTTGAGGTCGAAGGCATCAACCGATATCATGCGTAAAACATCCATATCGTGCACAAACCGTGCACCATATAGCCGAAATATTCGCATTTTGCATGCACATTGCGCCTCAGGTGACCGAATATCCGCGCCGACCAGTCAGGGAGACAAGCATGGGTCCATTTCCGCACGACGCGCCGGCGGCGACGATTTCAGCCGATAATCCCATGGGCACCGATGGCTTTGAATTTGTCGAATACGCCCATCCCAGGCCGGAAGAGCTGCACGCGCTGTTCAAGCTGATGGGCTACGTGCCGGTCGCCCGGCACCGGACGAAAAAGATCACGGTCTACCGCCAGGGCGATATCAATTATCTCGTCAACGAAGAGCCCGGCACCCACGGCTTTGCCTTTGTCGCCGCGCACGGGCCGTGTGCGCCGTCGATGGCGTTTCGCGTGGTCGATGCGAAGCAGGCCTATGATCGCGCGCTGTCGCTCGGTGCGGAACCGGCTGACATTTTGCCTGAGCAGAAGGCCCTCGATGTCCCCGCGATCAAGGGTATCGGCGGCAGCCTGCTGTATCTTGTCGATCGCTACGGTGCCAAGGGCTCGGCCTATGGCACCGAGTTCGAATGGCTCGGCGCAAAAAATCCGCGACCGGAAGGCGCGGGACTATTTTATCTCGACCACCTCACCCACAACGTCCATCGCGGCCGCATGGATGTCTGGACGGGTTTCTATCAAAGACTGTTCAATTTCCGGCAGATTCGATTCTTCGATATCGAGGGCCGCGCGTCGGGCCTGTTCTCGCGGGCGCTGACCAGCCCCGACGGCAAGATCCGGATTCCGATCAACGAAGACGCAGGCCAATCCGGTCAGATCGAGGAATATCTCAGCGTCTATCGCGGCGAGGGCATCCAGCACATCGCCTGCGGCGCCAAGGACATTTATCGGACCGTCGAAACGCTGCGCACGGACGGCCTGCCGTTCATGCCGTCGCCGCCCGAAACCTATTTCGAGAAGATCGACGCGCGGCTGCCCAAGCACGGCGAGGACGTCGCGCGGCTGAAGCGTGACGGCATCCTGATCGACGGCGAGGGCGTGGTCGAGGGCGGCCATACCAAGGTGCTGCTGCAGATCTTTTCCGCCAACGCCATCGGGCCGATCTTCTTCGAGTTCATCCAGCGCAAGGGCGACGATGGTTTCGGCGAAGGCAACTTCAAGGCGCTGTTCGAATCGATCGAGGAAGACCAGATCCGCCGCGGCGTGCTGACGCTGAAGGGCGCGGCGTAGCTTTCCCTCCCCCTTGTGGGCAGGGGAATCGCACGTCCGAGGAGCCAAGCTATTGCGCTGGAATGAAAATTTGATTCTGACAGTGTCTCCTGATTCGATCGGAGAGCTTTTTGGACCGCTTTGCAGAATGCTTTTCGCCGTTGATCGATCCTCGGAAGAACCAAGCACAGCACGATCTGACCGAGATGCTGTTCATTGCGTTGCTCGCCACGCTGTGCGGTGCCACGACCTGTTGCGACATCGCGCTGTTTGGGCGGTCGAAAGAAGCGCTGTTGCGCACAATTCTGGTGCTGGAGCACGGGATACCGAGCCACGACACCTTCAGCCGTGTCTTTCGCATCCTCGATCCGAGCAGCTTCGAAGAGGTGTTTCGGCGCTTCACCAAGGCGTTTGCGACGGCGGCCAAAATCAAGGGCGTGGTAGCCCTCGATGGCAAGGCGCTGAGAAGAGCCTACGAACGCGGCCAAAGTCACATGCCGCCAGTGATGGTGACGGCGTGGAGCGCAATGACCCGCATGGCGCTCGTCAATGTGCTGGCGCCTGGAAACAACGAAGCGGCCGGCGCTTTGCAACTCGTCGAGCTTCTTCAGCTGAAGGGCTGCGTCGTCACGGCGGATGCGCTGCATTGTCATCGCGGGATGGCGAAAGCTATCGTGGAGCGCGGCGGCGATTACGTTTTGGCGGTAAAGAACAACCAGCCGGGCTTGCTGGGCGATGCCAAGGCCGCGATCTCTGCGGCAGAGCGCAAGAAGGCCAAACAAGCCACCACCAAGGACGCCGATCACGGCCGCAAAGAAACCCGAACCGCGATCGTTACTCCCGTCAAGGATATGGCCGAAAACCACAACTTTCCCGGTCTCAAGGCCGTCGCGCGGATCACCAGCAAGCGTGGACGCGACAAGACCGTTCAGCGCTACTTCCTTCTGACCCAGTGTTACACGCCCGCAGAACTGCTGCGCATCGTTCGCGAACATTGGGGCATCGAAAATGTTCTGCACTGGACGCTCGACGTCGTTCTCGACGAGGATCAGGCGCGGAGCCGAAAAGACCATGCTCCCGCCAACCTCGCCGTCTTGCGGCGACTTGCCCTCAATATTGCTCGCGCTCATCCCGACACAAAGACCTCGTTGCGAGGCAAGCTCAAACGCGCGGCCTGGGACGACAGCTTCCTCGTCGATATGCTACTGAACATGCGATAGCCCTGCCCACGAGGGGGAGGGAAAAGAGACGCAGCTCTCATCACAAAGGACAACCCGCATGGACATCAAGGTCAGGGATTCCAACGGCGCGCTGCTTGCCGAGGGCGACAGCGTCACGTTGATAAAAGACCTGAAGCTGAAGGGCTCCTCCACGGTGCTCAAGCGCGGCACCATGATCAAGGGCATTCACCTCACCGACAACGCCGACGAGATCGAAGGCCGTACCGACAAGGTCAAGGGCCTGGTGCTGCGCACGGAGTTCTTGAAGAAGGCGTAGACGGACGGAGTTGAAACGGCCGCTTGCTTGTGTAAGCCTGCAACTATTGTGAGACGATATTTTGGCCTGCAAGGCTGACTAATGAGTGTGGAAATCGAGTTTCCGCTTGAATTTTTGGTGGCTGGAACACCAGTTTCGCTTTCGGCCAAGCGCCGCGAATCGATGGACCAGTGGAAGGCCCGCATCATTGACGCCAGTCGATCGATCTTGCCGGAGGGCCATGTTGCTACGGGAATCTGGCATAATGAGCGTTTTTGGAAGCAGTGAAGCGGAAGTTATCGAGAGTCTCCTGCCGCGCTATCAAGCGGAAGGTTTCGACGTGTATGTAAACCCATCCCCCTCAATCCTTCCGCCTTTTATGCAGACTTACAGACCTGACGCCATCGCCCTCAAGAAAGACAAGAAAATAGCAATTGAAGTGGTCGGGTCAACCGCCCGCTCAGAGCAGAAAATAAAAACGCTGCAGTCGTTATTTGCGGACCACGATGATTGGGAACTCCGCGTCTTCTACGCTTCACCGATCGCATCCAACAAGTTGTTGGGAATAGCTTCAATTCCTGCAATCAATGAATCTATTCAGCGGGTCATTGATTTGAAGGAGGCGGGGCATTTGTTGCCGGCTCTCGTGATGGCGTGGGCCACATTTGAAGCCGTTGGGCGAGCTTTGCTTCCCGAGCAATTTCAGCGGCCTCAAACGCCTGCTCGCCTCGTCGAGGTGCTTGGGTCGGAAGGGTATGTTACGCCAGAGGAGGCCGATACATTAAGAGCTGCTAGTACAATCCGAAATGCGGTGGTTCATGGTCAACTTGATTCCACCGTCGATCAAAAGACGTTGGAAGGTTTCGTTGCTATTCTAAAGACCATGGTCAAGTTGCTGCCTGCGGGAAATTCGTAACAAAGTACGGCGCGTGGCGCATGGCTCAAGGAAGCGCCGCAAGGGTTCGTCGAATGGGGTCGGTGATTTGCCCGTCGGGCTGCTTTTTGAATCGTGTGTCTATCCCCCTTTGCAAAAATATTTCGCTTCACCCGTCGGGCAAATCATCTCTACAAATTCGCGCCATCCCACCCCACAAGAGGGGCGGTTCGCGATCGTCAGGAACGCGGGGAGGGGTGCGGTGGACGCGGCAGCGTCAGGCGTGACACGTGGTGGCAGGGCAGGTCTGCGAACGGCCTGTGAGCAATCGGCGGCATGCTGACGAACGATGTTGCTGCGTACGGTGAAGTCGTGTGGTTCTGACACCCCGATGCTGGTGTCAAGTTCGCGGAGGTCAGTCGGCCCTACCGGGCGCGGACAAGACCTTAATCCGTTGGACGACGGTGGCAAAAGAGCCCGGTCGCCGGGAAGAGCACGAAGTAAACCGTAAAACCATTGCGTGCGGGAACGTCGGGTGATTCCGGGGTACTCGTTGTTGCTCGTGTGCTTTCTACCAATACAAAGTGCACACGAGGCCGCGGGTGCCAAGGGCGCCCGGCGTTCCCCACGCCCTCTGATTGGAGAGGGCGGCAAGTTGATAGCAAAACTCGCGCGAAACGCGCGGCGAGATCGCGAAACTGTGTTTGCAACGAAGCGGCTGTTTGAAAATGAATTTGGGGTCGGTGCGGAACGCTGGGCTGCGATCGCGCCACAAAGCGCATCCGTCATGCCCGGACTTGATCCGGGCATCCATCAATCTTCGCGATAAGTTTTTTCAAAGAGGATGGATCACCGGGTCAAAGCCCGGTGATGACGGTCTCATTGGTATGACGGCGTCTGGATTCCTCGCGGAGACCGCTGCGCTGGAGTCAATCCGGAGGGCGGACGCTCCCTTATTCCTCGTCCTGCTTCTTGCCGCCGATGGTCTTCAGCTTCGCGAACACCGCATCGACATTGAGGTCGTCGCGCTGCTTTTCGGTCGGCTCGTATTCCGGCTCCTTCTTGGTGGTCTCGGAGGCCGGTAGCAACGTGGCGCCGCCATAGGCGGTGTCGGCCGGCTTCTCCTTGGCGGCGCGCTGCACCTCGAAGTCGAGCTCGATCTGCGAGCACAGGCCGAGCGTCACCGGGTCCATCGGGGTCAGGGTCGAGGCGTTCCAGTGGGTGCGGTCGCGGACGCTGGCAATGGTGGTCTTGGTGGTGCCGACCAGGCGCATGATCTGCGCGTCCTTCAATTCCGGGTGATTGCGCACCAGCCACAGGATCGCGCTCGGCCGCTCGTGGCGGCGCGACACCGGGGTGTAGCGCGGGCCCTTCTTCTTGGCCTGCGGCGGCAGCGTCACCTTGCTCTCGCCGAGCTTGAGGCGGTAGTTCACGTCCTTCTCGCCCCGTTCGATCTCGTCGCGGGTGAGCTGGCCGGTCGAGATCGGGTCCATGCCCTTGATGCCCTGGGCGGCGTCGCCATCGGCGATGGCGCGGACCTCGAGCGGGTGCATCTTGGTGAAATCGGCCACTTGATCGAAAGTCAGGGCGGTATTGTCAACCAGCCACACGGCAGTCGCCTTTGGCATCAGCGGTGCATTGCTCATGGCATATCTCCTAAGCGCTTCGCCCACCCCTTTTGGAGGCGAAGCCGTGGTCATCAGCGATGACGGGAATATCCCCCTATATAAGCCGTCCGGGGCTAACCGCGCAATGGTTTGCTGACCGGCCTTGACAGCGCCCGAAAGCCGTCCCAAGTCCTTATTCGAATTGACCGTTCCCTCCGTGCCGGTGAGGGGTGATTCGGTCCGAGATCGCCCTTATGCCAGCCAAACCACCCCTGAGAATCGTACTTTGTTCGCCCCGGGGCTTTTGCGCCGGCGTGGTGCGGGCAATCGACACCGTGGAACGGGCGCTCACCATCTATGGCGCCCCGGTCTATGTCCGCCACGAAATCGTCCACAACCGCTACGTCGTCGACAGCCTCAGGACCAAGGGCGCGATTTTCGTCGAGGAACTGGCCGAAATCCCCGACAATACCAACGCGCCGGTGGTATTTTCGGCCCATGGGGTTCCGAAATCGGTTCCGGCCGATGCCCGGGCACGCAATTTCTTCTCGCTCGACGCCACCTGTCCGCTGGTCACCAAGGTGCACCGGGAGGCGGCGATCCATTTCAAGCGCGGCCGCGAAATCCTGCTGATCGGGCATTCCCACCATCCGGAGGTGGTCGGCACGTTAGGACAGCTTCCACAAGGCGCGGTGACGCTGATCGAGACCGCTCACGATGCCGCGACCTTCACGCCGAAGGATCCCAACAATCTCGCCTTCGTCACCCAGACGACGCTGTCGATCGACGACACCGCCGAAATCGTCGCGCTGCTGAAGGAGCGGTTTCCCAACATCTCCGGCCCGCACAAGGAAGACATCTGCTACGCCACCACCAACCGCCAGCTCGCGGTGAAAAAGGTGGCGCCGGTGGTCGACGCCCTCATCGTGGTCGGCGCGCCGAACTCGTCGAACTCGCAGCGGCTGCGCGAAGTCGCCGAACGCGAGGGCTGCCCGGTCTCGGTGCTGGCGCAGCGCGCCGGCGATCTCGACTGGAGCATGTTCGAGGGCATCAAGAGCCTCGGCATCACCGCGGGCGCCTCGGCGCCGGAAGTGATCGTCGAAGAGATCATGGGTGCGTTCGCCGAGCGTTACGAATTGCATGTGGAGACGGTCTCGGCCGCGGAAGAGAACGAATTCTTTCCGTTGCCGCGCTCGCTGCGGCCCGACGCGGCGGAATAATCGCGATGGCGGTTTATACCGACGTCGCCGCCGACGAGCTGGCGGAGTTTTTGAGCCGTTACGACATCGGCGAATTGCTGTCCTACAAGGGCATCGCCGAGGGCGTCGAAAATTCCAATTTCCTGCTGCACACCACCGCCGGATATTACATTCTGACGCTGTACGAGAAGCGCGTCGCCAAGGGCGACCTGCCGTTCTTTCTCGGCCTGATGACGCATCTGGCCGGCCACGGCATCAATTGTCCGCAGCCGGTGCAGAACAAGAGCGGCGAAGCGTTGAGCACGCTGGCCGGCCGTCCGGCGGCGATCATCAACTTTCTGGAAGGCATCTGGCCGCGCAAGCCCAATGTCGCGCACTGTGCCGGTGTCGGGCAGGCGCTGGCGAGGATGCATCTGGCGGGGCGCGATTTCGGCATGACGCGCGCCAACGCGCTGTCGGTGTCGGGCTGGCGCCCGCTGTTCGATCAGGCCTCATCGCGCGCCGATGAACTGCAGCACGGCTTGCGCGGGTTTATCGGCGCCGAACTCGATCACCTCGAAAACAACGTCTGGCCCGGGAATCTGTCGAAGAATTTGCCGCAAGGCGTGATCCACGCCGATCTGTTTCCGGACAATGTCTTCTTTCTCGGGGAACACGTATCCGGCATCATCGATTACACCTTCGCCTGCACCGACATGCTGGCCTACGACGTCGCGATCTGTCTCAATGCCTGGTGTTTCGAGAGCGATTATTCGTTCAACGTCACCAAGGCGCGCGCCTTCCTCGGCGCCTATGGCCGCGAGCGCCCATTGTCCGACGCCGAGCAGGATGCGCTGCCGCTATTGGCCCGCGGTGCGGCGTTGCGTTTCCTGCTGACGCGCCTGGTCGATTTCCTCAACGTTCCCTCAGGCGCGCTGGTGCGGCCAAAGGATCCGCTCGAATACGCCCGCAAGCTGCGCTTTCAGCAGGGCGTGAAGAGCATGCGCTATTACGGCGTCGCAGCCTCGGGGCTGGTGGCGTGAGTTCGCTTCCGTCGGTCACCATTCATACCGATGGCGCGTGCTCGGGCAATCCCGGGCCCGGCGGCTGGGGCGCGATCCTGAAATTCGGCGATGTCGAAAAGGAATTGAAGGGCGGCGAGGCGCATACCACCAACAACCGCATGGAGCTGATGGCGGCGATCTCGGCGCTTGAAACCTTGAAGAAGCCGTGCACCGTCGATCTCTATACCGACAGCCAGTATGTCCGTCAGGGCATCACCGGCTGGATCCATGGCTGGAAGAAGAACGGCTGGCGCACCTCGGACAAGAAGCCGGTCAAGAACGTCGACCTGTGGCAGCGGCTGGATGCGTCGCTGCATCAGCACCAGGTGCGCTGGCACTGGGTCAAGGGCCACGCTGGCCACGACGAGAACGAACGCGCCGATCAACTGGCGCGGGAGGGCGTCGCCATGGCGCGGTTGAAGACGTGACTGGGAGATTGGCTGTTGGTTGTCGAACCGATCGCGACGGTCGTTCTGTCCACCGCCGTCGTCGCCCGCGAAAGCGGGCGATCCAGTATTCCAGAGCAGTCGTGATGGAATCGAGAGGCCGCGGAATACTGGATCGCCCGGTCAAGCCGGGCGACGACAAGTGTTGTTTGGTCCAGCGCTTACAACTGCCCCAGCAACGTATCGCCGCCGGAAACCTCGACCTTGCCCGGCGCCGGCTCGAGATTGAACATCTTGACCATGCCGTCATCCACCAGCATCGAGTAGCGCTTGGAGCGGATGCCAAGGCCGTTGCCGGAGGCGTCGAGCTCCATGCCGATCGCCTTGGTGAATTCGGCGTTGCCGTCGGCGAGGAAGGTGGCTTCGTCGCGCTGGTCGGTGTCGCGCTTCCACGCGTTCATGACGAAGGCGTCATTGACCGAGACGATCGCGATGGTGTTCACGCCCTTGTCCTTGATGGCGTAGGCGTTCAGAAAAATGCTCGGCAGATGCATCTTGTGGCAGGTGCCGGTGTAGGCGCCGGGCACCGCGAACAGCGCCACCTTCTTGCCCTTGAAAATATCGTCGGTGGTCTTGACCTGCGGACCTTCCGCCGTCATCACGCGAAATTTTGCCTCGGGCAGCTTGTCGCCGACTTTGATGGTCATCTTCAATTCTCCTTGACTGTGGGGAATGTCTTAAACCGGGCGGGCCGCAGGCACAATATTCGGCGCCACGGAAACGGCAATGGCCCCGGGCGTTCACCGTTCTGTCATCAGCCCGAAAATCCGCCGCTATCGAGAAAGGCCTGTTCCGCCGGCGTCGTCGGGCGCCCCAGAACAGGATTGCGATGCGGGAAACGGCCGAACCGGCGGATGATCTCTGCATGATCCTCGGCGTATTTCAGATTGTCCGCGCTGCCGGCCTTTCGGAACAGTTCGACGCAGCGCTGCTGGTCGGCCAGTCGCTCCGAATGCATCAAGGGCATGTAGAGAAATTCCAGCAAGCTTGGCTCGATCCCGATGTCGGCGCCGCGTGCAATGGCGCGGTCCGCGACGGCGCGGGCCAGCCCATCGCTCGAATACGCCCTGACATCGTCGCGAAACATGTTGCGCGGAAACTGGTCGAGCACGATCGCCAGCGCCAGCGCGCCGTCGTCGGTTGTTTCCCAGGACGACAGTTCGCCGGCAGCGGCCTGCTGCCACAGCTCGAAGAAGCGGCTGCGAACCTCGGCGTCGAACGCGTCGTCGCGCTTGTACCAGCGCTCGCAGCCGGCGTTGCGCCAGAATGCGAGGATGTCGGCCGGCGCGAGGCCGCAAGCGCCGGTCATGGAGCCGCCCGCGATCATCTTGGTTCAGGCGGCGGCCTTCTTTTCATCGCGCAATTCGCGGCGCAGGATCTTTCCGACATTGGTCTTGGGCAGGCTGGTCCGGAATTCGATCTGCTTTGGAACCTTGTAGTTGGTAAATTGCGTGCCGCAGAACTTGATGATGTCCTCGGCGGTGACGTTGGGGTCCTTCTTGACGACGAACGCCTTGACGGCTTCGCCCGAGCGCGCGTCCACGACGCCGATCACGGCGCACTCCAGCACGCCGGGGTGACTGGCGATGACCTCCTCGATCTCGTTGGGATAGACGTTGAAGCCCGACACCAAAATCATATCCTTCTTGCGATCGACGATCTTGGTGTAGCCGTCCGGCGTCATCACGCCGATGTCGCCGGTGCGGAAGTAGCCGTCCGCGGTCATCACATTCGCGGTCTCTTCCGGCCTGTTCCAGTAGCCCGCCATCACCTGCGGGCCCTTGGCGCAGATTTCGCCGGGCTCGCCGAGCGGCACCTCGTTGCCGTCATCGTCGCGGATCGAGAGGTAGGTCGAAGGAACGGGCAGGCCGATCGAGCCGGAGAACTTGTCGGTATCGGCCGGGTTGCAGGTCAGGGTCGGTGAGGTTTCCGACAGGCCATAGCCTTCGGACAGCGCACAGCCGGTTGTCTTCAGCCAGGCTTCCGCGACGGCCTTCTGCGTCGCCATGCCGCCGCCGAACGAGGTTTTCAGCTTGGAGAAGTCGACCTTGTCGAAGCCGGGCGAATGCAACAGCCCGTTGTAGAGGGTGTTGACCGCGGGGAAACTGTTGACCTGGTATTTCATCAGCTCCTTGATGAAGCCGGCCATGTCGCGCGGGTTGGGAATCAGGAGATTGACGCCTCCGGCGCGCATCGCCAGCAGGAAACAGGCCGTCAGCGCGAAGATGTGATAGAGCGGCAGCGCGCAGACGATGAACAATTGGTCGACATGCGGCGGCTTCCTCAGCGCGGGCTGCAGCCAGGCATCGTTCTGCAGCACGTTGGCCAGAATATTGCGATGAAGCAGCGTCGCGCCTTTGGAGACGCCGGTGGTGCCGCCGGTGTATTGCAGGAAGGCGACATCGTCCGGCGCGAGCTTCGGCTTGTTCAGCTTCACGCTGCGGCCGGCCACGACCGCGTCGTTGAAGGCGACGGCGCCCGGAATTGAATATGCCGGCACCATTTTCTTGACGCGGCGCACCACCAGATTGACGATCATGCCCTTCAGGCCGAGCAGATCGCCCATGCTGCCGACGATGACGTGCTTCACCGCGGTTCTGGCCATCACCTGCTGCACGGTGGTCGCGAAATTCTCCAGAACGATAATCGCCTCGGCGCCGGAATCCTTCAGCTGGTGTTCAAGCTCGCGCGGGGTGTAGAGCGGATTGACGTTCACGACCGTAAAGCCGGCGCGCAGCACGGCGGCGGTCGATATCGGATACTGCAGCACGTTCGGCATCATCAGCGCGACGCGGGCGCCCTTTTGCAGGCCCTTGCTCTGCAGATAGGCTGCGAGCGCCAGCGACATCTCGTCGAGATCGCGATAGCTGATCGACTTGTCCATGCAGATGAAGGCCTTGCGGTCGCTGAACTTCGCAAAGCTTTCTTCCAGCAACTCGACGAGAGATGTGTATTGGGTTACGTCGACATCGGCGGGCACGCCGGCCGGATATTGCTTGAGCCAGATCCGCTCCATGGTATTTCCCCTTCCGGTTTTGCTTAACCCGTTTTGGAACGGGAGGCCTTGTTTTGGGCAGTATTGAGCAATGCGGCGGCCCATGGCAAGCGGCTGCGCGCTATCGGCTTATCGTTAACCAGGAACGGGGCCGTCCGAGCGGCCGAAATCCAGCTCAGGTGTGCGGTGCGGTGGCGGGCTTTTGATCCACCGGACTGGCTTGGCTGGTCGTGTTCTTCGGCGCAGGCTTGGGCTTGACGACAGCCTTGGGCTTTGCCGGCTTTTCCTCGACCTTTGGGGTGCCATCCGGCTTGGCGTGTTTTGCGGCGGCCGGTTCGGCCCCCGTATCGGGCTTTTTCGCCGCCACCCGCGACTTCTTCTTGCCGCGATGCGGCGGCGTCTGCTGTTCACTGTCCATGGCCACGGCGGCGATCAGGGCAGGCCCGGTCTTGGTCGGACCGGTATAGACCACGATCGGCTCCGAGGGCGCGGCCTCCGCCGCCAGCAGGTCCGAGGGCTTCGCCATCGGCGGCTGCAGCCCGGCGGTGAAAAACGTGATGGCGGTTTCGCCGGTGCTTGGACCGCTGGCATTGCTGGCGGCGGCGTCTTCATCCTCGTCGCTGGCCGGACGTTTGTGTTTTCCCCCGCACATCTCGTCGCGCAGGTTAGGCGGCGAGGCGTCGATCGGCACCAGATTGTCGACGGTGCCGAGCGAGGGCCGCAACCACGCCAGCTGGTTATTGGCAAAACCGCGCTCGAGCAGTTGGGCGGCGCGCACCGCGCGCATCTGGCCGGACGACGCGCCGAGCACCACCGCGATCAGCCGTTTGCCGTTGCGCGTGGCTGACGCCACCAGATTGTAGCCGGAAGCACAGATGAAGCCGGTCTTGAAGCCATCGGCGCCAGGGTAGCGCCCGATCAGCTTGTTGAAATTCTGCGTGACCCTGCGGCCGTAGCGGATCGAGGGAATGTGGACGAAATACTCGTATTCCGGCAGGTCGCGAATGATCGCACGGGCGAGGATCGCCAGATCGCGCGCCGAAGTGATCTGACCGTCCGCCGGTAGCCCGTTCGGGTTAACGTAGCTCGACTGCGTCATGCCCAGCCGCTGCGCGGCCTCGTTCATTTGAGCCGAAAAACCGTCGATCGAACCGCCGACGCCTTCAGCCAGCACCACCGCCATGTCGTTGGCCGATTTCACCAGCATCATCTTGAGCGCGTTATCGACCGTGACCTGAATTCCCGACCGGAAACCCATCTTGGATGGCGACTGCGAGGCCGCGACGGGCGATACCGTCAGCAGGGTATCGAGCGTGATGCGACCATCCTTGACGGCCTTGAGCGTGACATAGGCCGTCATCAGCTTGGTCACCGATGCGGGATACCAGGGATAGGTCGCATTGTCGGCCTGCAGCACCTTGCCGGTATCGGCCTCGACGACCAGCAGTGCCTCCGCCTGCACGACGCGCGGAGCAACGATCGCGAGCGCTGCGAGAAGAACGATCCAGCACGACGATGACTTGCAAGGCAACGGGCGAGAAAGATGCACTATCCGATTCCGGTCCTTTGAGACCAGCCTTCAACGAGGAGGTCTTATGAAGAGGAGGCCTTGTGAAGAGGAAGGCCTTGGCGCGTGATGTTCGGATTTCAAGCCTGTCTGGCGCCGCCGGTTGCGGCGCGGCCAAATCTATACCTGCTTGTCGGTCCAGAACAGAGACTGTGCGACTAAATCGTGGACGAAATGGGCCGAATTTCAGCGATCCCTAAATCTTGAGAGCCGCGCTGTCGGTTCCCTTCGCATGAATGCTGGCCCGGGCCGTCTCCTGAACCATGAACTGAGCTCTTGCGAGTTCCGCAAAACGACCGCCTTTCGCGACCAGTTCATCGAAAGTTCCACTCTCGATGACGCGTCCATTATCGAATACCAGAATCCGTGTAGCGTTGCGAATGGTCGACAGCCGGTGCGCGATCACGAAAGTCGTGCGTCCCTTCATCACCTCGTCGAGGGCGGCGTTAAGCTTGGCTTCGGTGACCGCATCGAGCGCGCTGGTCGCCTCATCGAGGATCAGGATTGGGGGATCCTTCAACAGCGCGCGGGCGATCGACAACCGCTGGCGCTCGCCGCCGGACAGCATGCGCCCGCGCTCGCCCGCATTGCTCTCGAAGCCCCGCTCGCTGCGCTCGATGAATTCGAGCGCCTGGGCACGGGCGGCGGCGATCCGCATTTCCTCGTCGGTGGCGTCCGGCTTGCCGACACGCAAATTGTCCGCGATCGAACGGTTGAACAGCAAAGCCTCCTGAAACACCACGCCGATATTTCGCCGCAGCGCCGTCAGCGTCAGGCCGCGGACATCCATGCCGTCGATCCTGATGAAGCCCGACTGCGGATCGAACGCGCGATGCAGCAACGCGATGGCCGTCGACTTGCCGGCCCCGGTCGGACCGACCAGCGCGACGGTCTGGCCGGGCAGCGCGGTGAAGGAAAGGTCTTCGACCGCCGGCCGCTTGCCGTCATACGAAAACGAGACGTCGTTGAATTCGACCAGGCCCGAGAGTCGTCCGGCGTCGATCGCGTCGGGCCGGTCGCGGACCGCGGGGACGGCATCCAGCACATGGAAGAATTCCTGCAGCCGCGGCGCCTCCATGAACACATTGTTGATGAAGCTGACCACCTGTTCGAGCTTCTGGATCAGCATGGTCGCGAAACTCACGAACATCACGATCTCGCCGACTGACGTAAGGCCCTGATCGTGCAGCGCGATGCCGACGGTGAAGATCGCCAGTACGGTGATGGTGGTCGACGCCCGGGTGATGACGGTGACCAGCGCCCACCACGACAGCACCGGCATCTGCACCGCCAATAGCTTGTCGGCGACGAAGCGCAACCCTTGCACCTCGGCGTCGATGCGCACGAAGCTTTGCACCAGCGCGACATTGCCGAGCGCATCCGAAGCGCGGGCGGACAGATCGCTGTAATGCGCCTCGACCTCGCTCTGCATGCCATAGGTCTTGCGCACCACGAGCGTGGTCAGCACGGTGAATACCACGCACAGGGCGAACAGCAGGATCGCCAGCCGCCAGTTGATGTAAAGCGCCAGCGGCAGCAGCACCACCAGCGACATGATCGCGGCGAAATGCTCGCGGAAAAATGCCAGCCACAGCCGCCACAGCGAGTCGGTGCCGTTCAACATCACCTTCATCAGGCGGCCGGAATGGGTGCCGGTGTGGAAGGTCAGCGGCAGCTGCATGATGTGCTCGAAATAATTCGTCAGCACGGCCTGACGCTGCCGGTGCGCCAGCCGGTCGGCGTGCAGTGCGACCGCGGCGCTGCAGCCTATGGTAAACAGGCCGAACGCCGCCCAGGCCCCCAGCAGCGGCCACGCCGACGACGACGCCAGCGGACCCGTGGACGGGTTGCCGGAGAGAACATCGACGATGCGGCCGAACAGCACCGGCTCGGCGAACTGCGCGCCGGCCAGCAGCAGATTGGCGCCGGCGAGAATCCAGCCCAGCCGCGCCTCCTTGCCGAGCAAATGAAGGACGCGCGTATAAAGGCGGAGCAGGGACATGCGGGGGGACTCAAAAGGGGGCGCGGGGGGCCGTTGATCGCTCGGGCGCGCATTCTAATCAGGGATCGCCGGGAGATTCAGCTGATTCTTTGCTCAATTGACCAGCCGGCCGTCCAACGGGGGCAGGAAAGCATCGTCGAAAATATCCTTCGCGGATGGCCGCTTCTGGAATTTGAAATCCTCGGCGATTTGATCGATCGACCGCTCCAGCCGGGCCGGATCGATGCCGCCGATGCCGTCGCGCTTCACTTCGCTGGTGAGGATGTTGTCGCGGATAACGGTATCCAGGCGTTCCAGCTCGAGATCGCGCGATCCGTCGTCCATCCGGCTGACAACCTCGTCAGCCCCGCGCCCGGGGTCCTTGATGGCCAGATGGGTGCCGGCGATTACCGCACGCAGAAAGCCTCTCACCGCCTCGGGCTTGGCGGCCGCGAACGCCGGATTGACGATCACCGAAAACCCGTAGGCCTCGCAGCCATAGTCGGCGAAGCGCAGCACCGCCAGATCGTCGGCCGGAACGCCGCGATCCCTCAAATTGACCCCGGACAGATATGAAAAGCCGGTCACGGCATCGACCTGACCGGCCGACAGCATCGGTTCGCGCACGGCGGCGCTGATGCTGTTTTGCTTCACGCTTGCGGTCTTGATTCCGTTCTGCCGCGCCAGCGCCGGCCACAGCCGGATCGAAAGGTCGCCTTCGCCAACGCCGAGGTTCTTGCCTTCGATATCGGAGAGCGCGTGGATGCCGCGGTTCTTGCGGGCGATGATGGCGTAGGGCGATTGATTGAACAGCACGAATACCGCCTTGATGGGCGGAGCTTTCGGCCTGTCGCGAAAGCGGATCAGCGCGTTGATGTCGACCTGCGCGAAATCGCTGGTGCCGGCGGCGACGCGCGCGATCGCGTCCTGCGAGCCGCTGGCGATATTGGTGGTGACCGCGAGACCTTCCGAGGCGAACATGCCTTGCGCCGCGGCCATGACGAACGGGGCCGCACCCGCATCGATCGGTCGGTCGAGGGAAAACTGGATCGCGACCGGTTGCCGAACGTCGCTCACCGCCCGGCTCGCTGCCAGGCCGAAAACAGCAAGAACCAGCAGGCCTGTCAGCGAAGCCAAAAAGCAGCGGGCTGCATTGGTCTGATTTACGTTCATTGAGACTACATCGCGACCGGACAGCGGTTGCGCCGGCTATGTCGATTTCAGGGCGCCCGGGGCGCCCGGGCGTATTCTGCAGGATGATATCTGAACGGTCGATGACCGCCACGATAGCCGCTTGCATCCGGATTGGGGAACCTAATGTGGGCTGGCTGGTTGGCTTCGGGAGGCCTGCGAGGCCAGGCCGTCATGGAGGATTTTGAGATGTTCGCGCGAAACGCTTTGTTTTCATCCCTTGGCCGCGCCGCCGTGATGGCGACTGTCGCCGCGGTGGCGCTGACCGCAGTCGAGCCGTCGCTGGCTCGCGCGGGCTCTGCGGCCGCCGGCAAGGGCGTGTCGGCCGCGGCAGCGACCAGCGGCGCCACGGACTTCAGCGCCCGGCGTCGCTATTACCGTGGCGGCGGTGGCGCCGCAGCGGCAGCCGCTTTTGCCGGAATCGTCGGCACCGGTCTTGCGATCGCCGCGACCCAGAACCGCCGAGACGACTATTACGATAGCAGCCCGGCCTACTACGGTGGGGACCCCTATTATGGCGGCAACACCTATTATGGCGGTAACCCCTATTATGGTGGTTATCGCCATTCTGGAGTGCCGTATTTTAACGGTCATCCCAACGCCGGCTGGTAACCCTTCATTTTCCTAACCGATAGATCCGCCGGCTGCTTGGGTGGCCGGCGGATTTTCTTTCCGGTCCACGGCCGCGGGTAACCGGCCGTTAACACGCTGGCCACTGGTTTGGATTAGTTTGGCAAGATGAGTGATTCGCTCGAACGGCTTTATCTGGCGGTAATCGCGGCCAAGGATCTCGATCCGGCCACGTCGCGAACCGCACGGCTGTTTCAGCGCGGCCCGACCAAGATGGCCAAGAAACTGGCGGAAGAGGCCATCGAAGTCGTGATCGATGCCGTCAACGGCAATACCCCCGCGGTCGTCCGCGAGAGTGCCGATCTGCTCTACAATCTCACCGTTTTATGGGCGTCGGCCGGCGTGCGCCCCGAGGACGTGTGGCGCGAAATGGAGCGGCGCGAACATCTGCTCGGAATCGCCGAGAAG
>Ga0209871_1000183_pt1 | contig 19280 bp, 18 predicted proteins | sample OrgsoiDNA2013045_FD_185795 | JGI IMG/M metagenome (GOLD analysis project Ga0209871, IMG submission 185795) | Permafrost soil microbial communities from the Arctic, to analyse light accelerated degradation of dissolved organic matter (DOM) -... | ecosystem: Environmental > Terrestrial > Soil >... | reverse complement strand
CTGTTAGCGATCGCGGCTGACCCCGCCGATCGGCTGGAGAGGGCACACGACTTTGTCGAGCTGACCGCAGCCACGCTGGGCATCATGGCGCTGGGCTGGTGCCGCGCCAACTCCCTTTCCCCCGACGGAGTGGTGCAGTGGGAGAGGAAGCTGGAGCCCTTCGGCATCACTCTGGGAACCTGGATCACCTTGATCCGGTCGGTGAGCAAAGTGATGGCCACCAGCCCGCACGATCCTCTTGCCCGTGCAGTCCGGCTGTCCGCCGAGTCGGCGCTTCCACGCCTGGAAACCTACAACCCGACCCGCAATGTGTACGCCCATGGCGGCAAGCCCCGGCTGCGGGCAGATCAGGAAGCAGCCGTCACCGAACTAGACAGTGCCGCGTCGGCGATCCTGGATGGCATCGAGCCACTCACCCGCGTCCGGCTCGGCCTGATCAGGGACTGCCAGCCCAGCGGAACCTCCTATCAGGCTTCTGTCGATCTCCTATCCGGATCCGCCGAACCGTTCCCGGTCCGCCGAGTCCACTCTCCGGTCTGCTACGAGCAAGACGTGGTTATTGCCTACCATCCGGGCAGCCTGGAATTCGCGATTGATCTCACGCCCTTCTGCGTATGGCAAACCTGCCGTGCCTGCCACCGCGGCGAGTTGTTCTACCTGCACCAGCGCAAGAAGCGCCGCCGTTACTACTTCAGCTTCTCCACCGGGCACCAGCTAATCGTCAAAGGCGATGTCGCCGAACCAGCGCCCAGGCACGCCACCACGCTGCGGACAGAGTCACTCGGATCCGTGCGTGCCGCAGCGGCGTCAGGCTGGCGGGCGAGCTGGGCGGACTTAGCCCCGCGGTCTCGCAGGCTTGCCGCCCGCGCCATCGACCTCGCGTGTACCGGCGCTCTGGCCGCGGTGGGCTGGCTCCTGGCCAGTGTGGTCGGCGGGCTTCCGCCAGTGCCTGCCGCAGCGATAGCGGCTCTCATGGGCGCCGCCTACGAGCCGGTGACCGCCCTGGCTGGAGGAACACCAGGCAAGAGGCTGCTGCGGATAGAGCCCATCTCGGCCTGGGACGGCAGAACGCTCAGCCGCGGCGACTCTCTGCGGCGCGCTCTGTTCGCCGACGCGCAGCTCCTGTTCCCGCCGCTCGCCATCTGCAACCTGGCCTGGCTGCTGAGCGACCCGGCCCGCCAATGCCTGCACGATCGCCGCGCGGCATCTGTCGTGATCAACGGGCGGTCCCGTCCCGGCCGCAAGATCTAGCTGGTCAGCCACCGCGGGTTCTTGCAGTCCGGGAAACCGGTACAGCCCAGGAACGGCTTGCCGGTGTCTTGCATCCGGCAGAACACCGTCGGGCGCCCGCAGGCGCGGCAGGTGCGGCGCTGTGGCAACCGCTGGCCACCCAGCACGGACATCAGGCGGCGGCCCGGCTGAAACCCATGAGCCCGGCAGTAGCCGAGGAATCCGCCGACCCTCCTGCGGCAGCCACGGAACGGCGGCCGGGCAATAGGCCCCTGGCATCGCATCGGAACGCCGAATGCCAGAAGCACGATCACAACAGCCAGCGCGACCAGGGACTCGACAAGCACGATGAGCCTCCGTGATGCTGACGAAACGCCCTGGCGTCATAATCGGCGAACATCAGTCACAAGGCAATGGCCGGTAGTGATCCTTTCGCACGGGGAACCAGGCGATGGCTAAGCTTCACGCTGACGTGGTCGACCTGATCCCGGCCAGCTGACGGCTGAGATCCTATCCGGGGACGGGGAATGCTATGTGGGATCAGATTGCAGACCTGCACGCCTGCCATAGGGAAGTCCCCGTCGAGATACGCGTGCTCAAGCTGGCCGAGGAGGTCGGCGAGGCGGCCGAGGCGTTCATTGGTATGCATGGCCTGAACTCGCCCAAAGGGGTCTGCCGCAGCCGCGACGACCTGCTCGCCGAGCTGGCGGATGTGATGATCATTACAGCGGCGGTGGCGATGAGCGGCGTCACCGGGGGAGACGTTGATGAGGCCCGGAGCCACCTAGAACAGCGGTTGGCGGTTGTGACCGAACGTACCTGACGCTGACGGCGCGAACCGCGCGTGACAGCAGATCTAGCAGGCATGCACTGTTGCTGCTGCAAAACTAACGCTATGCGTCGTGATCGCAGTATCGGATCGGAGTCTTGCCAGATCGAGGCAGCAAGCGCATATGGCAAACCGGCGGTCCTGGCGCCCAACGGCCGGTCACCCGGTGCCCTGTAGCCGCTTACCTTTGCCGGCATGCCGGTATTCGGGTTGATGCACGAACTGTGGGATCGCGTCGGCGGGACGCAGCCCGTTCCGCCCGCCTGGGTGATAGCGGTGAGTGGCACCATCGCCCTGCTGATCGTGCTGAACCCCCGCGCATGGCGCCTGGCGCGGAATTCGATCACGATCGCGCACGAGGGCGGTCACGCGCTGGCCTCCGTGCTAGGTGGCCGGCGGCTGGACGGGATCCGCCTGCATTCGGACACCTCAGGCGTGACTTACTCCCGCGGCAGGCGGACCGGTCCGGCGGTAGTGCTGACCTCGGCGGCGGGCTACCTTACTCCCTCGCTGCTGGGCGCCGGGGCGGCATGGCTGCTGGCCGCGCACCACGTGATTGCGATGCTGTGGCTGCTGCTGGCGCTGCTCGCCGCGACGTTCCTGGCGATCCGCAACGCTTACGGTGTCCTGGCTGTGCTGGTCACTGTCGGCGCGGTCCTCACGGTGAGCTGGTTCGCCACCGTCGCGATCCAGGCGGCGTTTGGCTACACCGCCGCGTGGTTCCTGCTCCTTGGCGGGGTTCGCGCGGTCATCGAGCTGCAGAGCCACCGTCGCCGGAGCCGGCGGCGCGGCCAGGTGAGCACGTCGGATGCCGACCAGCTTGGCCGACTGACTGGAGTGCCTGGCGGTGCCTGGGTCGCAGTTTTCGCGCTCGTGTGCGTTGCCGCGCTGGTCCTCGGCACGCGCCTGCTCATCCCCGGCTTGCTGCACCTGCCGCACCTCGGCGGCTAGCGGCCAGAGTGCCTAGCGCCGGAACCTAAGACGACACTGCTGATCTTCCTGGATTACCTGCGCGATGCGGTCGCGGCGAAGCTGGCCGGGGTGAGCGAGGAGGACGCCCGCCGTTGCCTGGTACCGTCCGGTACCAGCCTGCTCGGGCTGGTCAAGCACCAGACGGCAGCGGAATGGGCCTGGTTCCTGTACTTCTTCGCCGGCGAGTCCGCCGCACGGCCGGACGAGCCCGTCCGCGGTGCGGACACCCTCGACGGCGTGCTGACCGCGTACCGGTCGATGGTCCGCCGGTGCAACGATGCGATCACGGCGGTCACCGATCTGAGCCGACCGGGGGCACGGTCGGCGCGCGAGACGGCACCGCCGAACCTGCGGTGGATACTGACCCACATGATCGAGGAGACCGCCCGCCATGCGGGCCACGCGGACATCATCCGCGAGCAGATCGCCGGCAGCGCCGGCCGCTGAACCAGCCAGCCATCAGCCTCGAACCAGATGCGACTCGCGCGATCCGCGGCATGTGAGTGCATCCCGCCAGTCGTGATAGACAGGCCTGCATGGTAAGGAATGTGGTTTCCGCTGAGGGCACGGTGGGTGCGCCTGCGGGCACGGTTTACCGCTATCTCGCGGACATGCGCGACCACCATCCGCGTTTCCTGCCCCCGGCGTTCTCGGACTTCCAGGTCGAGTCCGGTGGTGTCGGGGCTGGCACGGTGACGCGGTTCAAGATGACGGCAGGCGGGCGCACGCGCGAGTACCGGATGAAGGTCGCCGAGCCCGAACCGGGGCGGGTCCTTACCGAGTCCGACATGGACTCAAGCGCGGTTACGACGTTCACGGTCTCTGCGCAGGGCGGTGCGTCGCTCGTCCGGATCTCTACTGCCTGGGATGGCGCGGGCGGCATCGGCGGTCTGTTCGAGCGGATATTCGCGCCGAGGGTGCTGCGCGCCATCTACGCCGACGAACTCAAGCGACTCGACGCTTACGCGCGCGAACACTGTTCCCCATGAGCCCGCCGCACCAGGCGGGTACAGCTAGCCGGGGCCCCGCGGGCGTACGCGGACGCCTTGGCCGCGAAGGAGCAGTACCTGACACATTCCGCCGGCCCGCGCGGCGCTCGGCTGCTGGCGCTGGCAGACGAGCGTGGCCGGCTGACCGCAGAGCTCAATGAGCTGCAGCGCGCCGGCGGCCATGCAGGCGCGGCCGTCGAGGCGCTGGCCGACGTTCAGGACCGCCTGGGCACCGCCGCTAACTGGTCAGCCTTCGATACCTACCTCGACCACGGCATGGTCGCCAACGCGATCAAGCACGACCGGATCGACCAGGCCGCGCAGGCGGCAGACGCGGCCGATCAGCGGCTGGCGGCGCTGCGTACCGACCTAGCCGAACTCGGCGGCTGCGAGCCGACCGCGCCCAGGCTTGAGGTCAGCGCTGGCTTCAAGTTCGCTGACATCTTCTTCAACAACATCTTCACTGACCTGGCGGTCGGCCGCCAGATCCGAGACGCGCAGGACAACGTCGATCGATCGGTACAGCAGGTCCGCGCACTGCAGGGGCAGTTCAAGGACCAGATTGGCACGGTCACCGAGCGGCTGAACGCGATGGACGCGGAGCGGCAGCAGCTACTTGCGCAGTGACGCCCGGCGACGGTCCGGCCCCGGCGTCAGGCCGGAGCTGGAAGCCGATGCAGGTCGGCCCGTTCTTCTTCAAGACCCATTACCCGCACAACAAGGTGGTCGGCGGCGGATTCTTCAGCGATTCGGCGCGGCTGAGGGTCTCCGAGGCGTGGGAGTTCTTCGGCCAGGCCAACGGGGCTGGCAGCATGGAGCAGATGCGGGCCCGCATCGGCCATTACCGGCGATCCCCGATCGGCGCGGGGGAGGACCCGGTCATCGGCTGCCTGTTCGTGCGGGACGTCTGCTTCTTCCCCGAGGATGCCATCGTGGCGCCGCCTCCCCGGTTCGCGCCCAACATCGTCCAGGGCAAGAGCTACGACCTGGCGGACCCCTCGGTCGCGCCGTATTTCGCCGAGCTTCTGCGGCTGATCCTGGGCGCGGTGGTGGAACTGGACTTCAGCCAGCCGTGGCACCGGCCAGGGCCGGTGTTCGGTGACCCGCGGCTGGCGCCCTACCGGCTGGGCCAGCGCTCCTTCCAGGCGGTCGTGCTGGACGCCTATCACCGCCGGTGCTCGATCAGCGGCACGCACATACCGCCGGTCTTGCAGGCCGCCCACATCCGGCCCGTGACCAAGGGCGGTGAGCACCGGCTCGACAACGGCCTGCTGCTGCGCTCGGACATCCACACCCTGTTCGACCGCGGGTATCTCGGCGTCGATCCGAAGTTCCGCCTGCTGGTCAGCCCTCGGCTGCGAGCGGACTTCAGCAACGGCGAGCAGTTCTACGCCCAGGCAGGACAGGTCATCGACCTGCCCGAGCGCCGCGCCGACCGGCCAGGCCGGGAGTCCCTGGAATGGCACCTCGACGAGGTCTTCCAAGCCTGACGAAATCCGCACCGGGACGAAGGTCCGCGCCCAGTGGGCGTCCGGGTATGAAGTGCTGCTCGCGGCTCAGAAAGGCGGACCCATCTTGTAGTGCATGAGAGCTACATTGCGGTTCACTGCGACGTGAGGGAGGTCGTCTTGCGCAAGCACTTCGTTTCCAACGACGGCAGCCACACTGGTCCGATCGCGACTCCAGATTTCATCTCGGTTGTGCCATATAGCGTAAATCAGTGCTAACTAACCCAGCAGGGGTATAAAAACCAGCAGTTCTGGCAAGGGGCATTGACCTGCGATTAGCCAGGACTTAGAGCTTCACATATGGCAGTATGGCGTCTGTGAAAGGCGCAAAGCACTGGTGCGGTTGGAAGAGGCTAGTGCTAAGCCGCACCCGGCGCACGGGCTTGGTTGCGTTGATGCTGTTGTTTGGCTCCGCTGCGAGTGCATTAGCCCTAGCTCATGGCAACCCTATGGGTATGGTGCAAACTGGGGTTTTGCTGCTCATAGGTGGTGGAACTCTATCCGCATTGTATTTGACGTGGGCGACCTACCGCGACGGCCAGGGTGCGGAACAGGGTCTGAGCCTTACCGGGATAGCCGACCAGCTCGCCGTCGCCGTAGCGAGCCAGTGGGGAGCTGAGGCGGCAGTCCGCCGGCTTAATGATCCATACCCGCTATCGGTGTGCTGGACTGCTGCTGACCCATTGCTGGCCGACGACTGGAGCTTGCTTGTGACCTTGGCGTCCAGCGGTGCAGGATGGCCCCAGCCACCGCCATCGGGCGCCTGGGCTGCAGGGTCGCATGCTCTGGGCGGGGAAGGCGGCGACCTGGTGCGGCTGCTTAGACGGGTACCTACTGGTCGGCTGGTAGTGCTGGGCGCGCCTGGTGCGGGCAAAACAATGCTGATGATCCGGTTGGTGCTGGATCTACTGGCCCGCCGTGAGGACGGAGGCCGCGTGCCGATCCTGGCGTCACTAGCGTCATGGGATCCGGGTGAGCAAGGTCTGCGTGAATGGCTCTGTGCGCAGATGATCATCGACAATCCTGGGCTGGCCGCCGCCCCGCCGCCCGGTGTTACAGGAGGGACCCGGGCTGAGGCGCTGTTCGCCGCGGGCCTGATCCTGCCGATCCTGGATGGGCTCGACGAGATTCCGGCGGCAGCGCGCGGATTGGCAATCTCACGCATTAACGATGCGTTGCGCCCTGGTGAGCATGTCGTAGTTACCTGCCGTACCTGGGCGTATCAGGCTGCTCTAGACTCATCAGACGGCGTCGCCATGACCGTGCGGGGTGCAGCTGTGATCCAGCTTTGCCCGCTAGACGCCGGCGCGGTGGTTAGCTATCTGCGCCAGGATGCTGGTCAGGCCGCAGCGGCCCGCTGGGATCCAGTGACCCGAGCTCTTTCCGTAATCTCGCCAGTGGGACAGGCGCTGACGACACCGCTGATGGCCGATCTGGCCCGTACCATCTACAACCCTCGCCCGCACGAACGCATTGAGGCGATGCGCCACCCGGCTGAGTTGTGCGTTCCCGCCATGGCAGACAAGGCCGCCGTAGAACAGCATCTCTTCGACGCATTCGTCCCCGCCGCCTACCGTGCCGATGCAGGTCGTGACCACAACAGGTCCGCCTGCCGGGCTCAAATGTGGCTGATATTCCTTGCACGACATCTCGAATACACTATTAAGGGGACGGATTTCGCCTGGTGGCAGCTTCAGTTAGCTATATCTCCCGCGATTTCCGGGACCGGCGCCGGACTTGGTGCTGGATTTGCGCTGGGACTCGCGACCGGGGTCAGCGCTGGTCCCGTAACCGGGGTCGCGGCCGGGCTCGCTTCGTGGCTCGCGGTCGGGCTCTCTGTGGGCAGCCATACCGCCAAGTGGCGGCGGCGTCCGGAGCATCGCTACGAGACGTGGTGGCGATCTCTCATATGCAGGCTCGCTCCGCGGCCTGCGGTCGGCGTCGCTACCGGGCTCGCGGTCGGGCTGGCGTTCGGATTGTCCACCGGGCTATCGAAAGGGATCGTGGCCGGGCTTAATGCTGGATGGCTTCCAGGACTTGCCGGCATGACGGCAGGCCTAGCGCTCGACCTGGCGGCGGTGAGGTGGACCCAGCCTGAACCAGCGCGTGGGATGCGCTTCCGGCTAGGCCTATCCAGCCTTGCGACCAGTGTCGCCACGGGGTTGGCGGTCGGGCTCGCGACAGGACTCCCATACGGCGTCCTGGATGGTCTTGCTTCTGGGAGTATGACCGGCCTCGCCGCCGGGCTTGCCGCCGGGCTCGGAGGCATGCCGCCTGCTCTCACGGCCGCAGCACGGCCCCTGACTGTGCTGATGCGTGATCGCCGTGCGGCACTCAGTCTCGCGCTTGCGGTCGGCCTCGGTCTTGGCGTCGGTGTCGGGTTCGGGTATCCGCTCGGTTACGGGCTGATTATCGGATCCGCGTACGGCTTAGCATTCGGGCTCGCGGTGACCGTGCTGAGAACGGCGTGGCCTTTGTATGTACTGACCAGGTGGTGGCTGGCGCTGCGCTTTCGACTGCCCTTTTCACTGATGAGTTTCCTTGGCGACGCTCACAAGAGAGGCGTTTTGCGGCAAGCAGGCGCCGTCTATCAGTTCCGGCACAGAGACTTGCAGCAGCGGCTCGCCAGCGCCCCGAACCCGCAAGCAAGTGCATGGAAATTCCGGTAACCGGCTATTGACATGGAATGCCGCATGTCTTTTCTCTGTTCAAAGCTCAGCCTACGAGCGCGGCAACCAGTCTACGCCATAGGTGCGCAGGGGTAGCGCTTCCTGGTTCCGTGATTGGCATCTCAACGTGTTGTGATCATCGGGAGAACAGAATGTCAAGCTGCTCTAAGCGCCCGACTTCGCTGAGGCCAGGTTGGGGACGGGCAGTATCACCCATTGAGTTCCGTTCCATCTGTCGGCGACAGTTAGCTTGGGCCCATTAGTGAATTGCAGAAGATCGATGGCGATATACTCGCTGGCCGGTGGGCATAATATTCCGGTGAGCACGCTCCTTTACCCGCCCGGATCTGGAGTGATCTGGGTAGTCTGATGCGACAGTCCGGTATGCCTTTACTTCAGTATTGTCCGTTCGGTCGCTGGGCACCACGATCGTGTGCGTTTCCAGCTCTGCGGCAACTGAGGAACCTCAATCCGTCGGACAGGGTAGCTCACAGGCTCACAGTTATCAGGACCAGGTCCAGTTGTCGGCGTTCCAGGTCCTGTTCGGGCTTTGCTCGGCAAAGACCGGTTCCCAGAACGTGCGGAGAGCGCTGTAGGCGGAGGCAAGGGTCTTGACCTGGATGCCGTAGTCGGTGACGTAGGTCCGCCAGGTTTGGGCCCAGGACTCGGGAGGCGGCCCGAGCGCGGGAGGCCAGGCTGTCTGGCGGAGCGCGAAGGTCTGGCGGCACGCACCAGCGAGTTCGGCTTGCGTGGGCAGCGGCAGCTCTTGGGCTATGACGAGCATGTCGTAGAGATCTTTGGCCCGTCCGTTCTCCTGGCGGCCGTAGTCGCGCGTATATGCGTGCAGTTTCTCGGCAAGCTGCTGGTCGAGTTTGATGGCCGGGACCGTGACGGATGGGATGTCCGCGAAATCCAGCAGGTTGCGCAGCGTTACGTCCTCGATCGGCCTGGGATCTTCGGTCATGATGTTTACATCAAGCCGGATTTGCTCGAATATCCTGCTGGCCAGTCGTGCGGTGACCGGGAACCGCAAGCCATTGTCGGGGCCTTCGCCTTCGATTCTTCGTCCCTGGCCGATCGTGAACTCGAAGTGATCACCGAGGTCTTGCGCGCTGGCGTGGTCCAGCATGTCGCGGAGTTGCTCTCGATCCGCCCGCCATGTCGCGTCGGCGTCCGCGGTGGTTCTGGCCCGCTCACCCAGCCTTGCGATCATCGCGATTCCGCCTTTGAGTGCCCAGCTGCCCGCGGGTGCTGCAGCGCAGATGCGGGCAAGGAGCCGCTGCAGGGCTACTTCCTTGCGGAGGCGGTCGAGGGGAAGCTTGCTTGCCCTGTGCCGGTCACGCAGCCGCTGCTCAAGCGCGGTCCGCATGGCGGCAGGGCTGGCGTACCTGCGGCCCGTCATGCTGCGGCCTCCTTGACCGCAGGCAGCCGGATGCCGAGCGCCTTGCGTATCTCGGCGGGGTGTGCCGAGCGCGCGACGGCCCTGGCCAGCCGCAATCGTGTCGTCAGGCCCTGGGCAAGAGAGTCGCTGACGGCGTCGCGAAGCAGGGAGCTGTCACCGCCCTGTGCGATGTCGATCAGGCTGCGCTCGACGGTGGTGACCGGGACGTCATCCCAGAGGCGCCGCTCGTCCGGCTCTAGATCCGCGTGGTGGATGCGCACTCCCTCGCGGCTGCCTGTGAATGTTCTCGGGGCAGTGAGGTGGATGATGGCGGGCATGGCCGAGGCCAGCCCGTAGACCGCCAGCGCGCTCTCGTGGCTGATGGCGCTGTCCGGACCGGCCCACAATGTAGCCGTGATCATGTCGCCATGCCGGTGCGCTGGGTAGTTGACCAGGCGGTACACGCCATGCGACACGCGTTGGAGCTCGCCGGACAGCACGTGATAGGACAGCTGGCGGTAGCTCAGGCCCGCCTGGAGTGCCTCGCGAGTGGTGAGGTAGCCGCCGTGCCCGGAGGCCAGGTCGTAGAAGGCCTTGGACGTTGAGGCGCGCATGAGACTTACATTAAACGTAAGTTTGATCATTCGCAAGCTCCCGCCACTGCAAGATCGAACTTACTCCGACCGTAAGTATGAGTGTCGCCCCGGCCGGGTAGGGGGCACGAGGGCATGAGGCGAGCGCAAACGACGGTTTCGGGCCTGACCTTAAATGATTCTCGCAACCATAGCCGGTACTAAGTGAACTCCGCCGAACTGCACTGAACTAAACCTCAGTAATCAACACTGCAGACAGTGCTCTGATTATGTCGTGCCGTTTGACATAGATGCGGGTTATTGGCATAACTTGAGGCACGGTGTCATCGCACCGGGTCGGCGCGGGGGAGAAGCCACCGGGAGCAGGGCCATTCGGGGACGGGTTGAGGTGGGTTGATAATGGCTGGTCAGCTTCATACTGCAGCGGAGGCGGCGGGCATCCTTAGGGTGCGCGAGTCGTGGCTCAAGACCAAGGCGGCGGCACGGCTGATTCCGTGCACGTTCATCGGCAAGCACCTGCGGTTCAGCGACGACGATATCGCCGAAATCATGCAGGCCGGGGCGCGCCAGCCGGTCACGTCCCGGCAGCCTGGGCAACGGGGCACCAGGGCCTGACCCCAGCGTCAAGACAGAGGCGAGACGGAGGAGCAGCCGTGGCGTATGCCGAGAAGCGCGGCAAGGGGCCGCAGCCGTGGCGGGTCAAGTACAAGCTGCCCAGCGGCATGGAGGACAGCGAGTCCGGGTTCAAGACGAAGGCCGCGGCGCTAGCGTGGGGACGCGACCAGGAGGCCAGGATCCGCGAGGGCCGGTGGGCCGACCCGAACGCGGGCAACATCACGGTCAGCGAATGGATCGACCGCTGGCTGTCCATGCAGGACGTGGGCATCAGCACGGAGAACAACCGCGAGTACCTCATCCGACGATACCTGCGGCCCGCCTGGGGCAGCAGTCCGCTTAACTCGCTCAGCACCGAGCTGATCACCAGGTGGGAGAACGGGCTGCCCGCCAGGACCGGGATCTCCCGGCGTACCGCCCGGGACGCGCGGAGCCTGCTGTGCACCATCCTGGGCGACGCGGCGGCGGCCAAGCCGCCGCTGATTCCCTACAACCCGGCCCTCCGGCCCCGCAATCGTGGCAGGAGGACCGGGCGCAGGCTCGACCGAGGTCCGCAGAGAGTCTGGGCCACGCCGCTGCAGGCATTGCTCGTCGCCGAACGGGCCGCGCTGCTGTCAGGCCGCGACGAGGACTTCACCATGGTCGTCACGATCGGCTACACCGGGCTGCGGTGGGGCGAGACGATCGGGCTGGAAGTCGACTTCGTCCGCTCATCGGAGATCCAGGTCGAGTGGCAGCTTCGCGAGATCAACGGGAGGTTCTACCGGCTCCCGCCGAAAGATGACTCCTACCGCAGCACCAATTGGGAGCCATGCCTGCCTGTCGACCTGCCCGACTTCCTCGTCGACCTGATCGCCAGCCAGATCGACACCAGTCCCCGCCAGAAGTGCGCCTGCGTCGGCCAGCACGGCGGCAGCGGCAAGTACATCTTCCTCGGTCCCGATGGCGGCCACTACCGGCGTAGCAACTACGCCCGCCGCGTGTTCCGACCCGCCTGCGATGGACGGCACGAATCAGGACCGGGTCGTCCCGCCCGGCTGATCATCGCCGACAGCACGGTCTGGCCCGGCATCCCGGTCGCCGCCTGGCCGCCCGCCCCGTCGGTCACTGGCCCAGGCGCGGACACTGGCCCCGGCGGGGACACTGGCCCCGGCGGGGACACTGGCCCCGGCGGGGACACTGGCCCCGGCGGGGACACCGGCCCCGGCCTCCCGGTCGCCGCTGTCTACGCGCCGCCTCGCGGCCGCGGAATACCGGTCATCCCGGAAGACACCCCGCTCGCCTGCTGGCTTCCGGTCAAGCAGGGGCTAACTCCGCACGGGCTCAGGCACAGCCACAAGACGTGGATGGCCGAAGACGGCATCCCGGAGATCCTCGCCGAGCAGCGCCTCGGGCACGAGGTGCCCGGCATGCGCGGCCTCTACGCCCACGCCTCGGAGCGGATGCGCGACGAGCTGAAAGCCGCGCTCCAGATCAGATGGGAGGACTCGCTCCGCGAACGCGCAGTCATCCACCCGCACTCCCCAGTCCCGCTGCTCGATCAACTCATGGCACCGTTCAGCGGCCAAATCAGAGTTTCAGAAGACCCGCTGACACCCCGCGAGATAGCAAGGGAGCCGACGATACCGGGGGACAGGGAGAAGATGATCTCCCAAATTCCTCCCAAAATTGAGGTAGACCCCGCCCAGGCAACTGGGACGGGGTCTATCCGACGGGCTTCTGACCTGGTTAAACACCAGAATCAGGGGGTGGAGCTGAGGGGATTTGAACCCCTGACCCCCTCGATGCGAACGAAGTCATCGGCAGTTCATCCCGATAACGTCCCATGCCGCCAGATGGCGTCGGGTGACACTGGACGTCGTCGGCCTGAAGCTGGCTGCATTGCTGGTCATGCTCAATGCCCGGCTCGGGTCGGTTCAACGCAGGGGCATAGGAGCCCAGTCGAAGGTCACCAGCCTGTGCTGGGCCGGAGCGGCAGTGGCCGGACTCTGACTCGCTCCGGCGCCAGAGTTGCGATCGCTCCGGCGAGGAGCAGTTCTGTCAGCTGCCCCGGCAAGGCGGCGAGCAGCAGCGCGGCGAGCGCGGCCGACGGCAGGGCGTCTACGTCGCGGACCAGGACACCGGAGGGGCGGGTATCTCCTGACGCGAACAGGATCTGCACGAAATCGTGATCCCCCGAGACCAGTACCCTGTCCTCGTCGCGGGCCCGCTCCAAGATCACCAGGTCATCGGTGCTCGTCAGGCCTATCTCGCCCACGTGCACAGCATCGTGACCAGCTGCCTTTAGATGAGTGCAGACCCGGTAGGAGACATTCTCATCTAGTGAGAACCTCATGCTGGCCGGGTAACCGGCAGGTGGTACTCGCGCACCGAGAAGGCCGCGTAGGCAGACGACTGCTGGATATCAGCCGCCTCGATGAACGGGAAGTCAGTCTGGATCTGCTCCAGCGTCCAGCCCGCTCCCACCAGGCTCAGCAGGTGCTCGACGGTGAAACGGTGCCCGCGGATACACGGCTGGCCACCCATCTTGCCGGGCTCGATGGTGATGCGGTCAAGGCCTTCCATACGATGAAGGTACCGCCTGAGCGCGAGCAACACACGCGTGGAACAGAAGCAACGGGCCCGCCGGGGCCTTGCTGTCGTCGCCGGTTGTCGGCAGGTCAGCGGCCAGCTATCCGCCATGCGACCGCTACCCGTGCGGATCGACCGCGAACTCGACGATAGTGAGGAGCTCGCATTCGGCGGCGGCGCCATCATGGTGCCCGTGCTCGGTCACACCCCGGCAGCGCCGGGTTCTATCATCCTGGGACCCAGGCGCTATTCGCTGGCGACACGGTGGCCCACCGTGCCGGTCGTTGCAGATGTACACGCCGATCCGGCCGACGGCGGTGTCGAAGACCGGGTAGCCGAGATTGCCCAGGCGGAAGTAGAACTTCTCCCAGAACCCCTTGACCTGCGGGAAATGCGTCTAGCGGTACTTGCCGAGGTAGCTGCCGTCAGCGTCGATGACCGCGGCGGTGTTGTAGTAGAGACCCGGCAGCTCCTCCTCGTACATGGGCACGACGAGCACCATGCCGTGCCGCCTGGCCACCTCGCACATCAGCTGGGTGGTAGGGCCGTCGGGGATCGCCTCGGTGTAGGCGTAGTAGTCGGGGTCCTGCACCTGGCAGAAGTACGGCCCGTAGAACAGTTCCTGCAGGCAGACGACCTGGGCTCCCGCGGATGCGGCCACGCCGATGGCGGCGGCCGCGTTGCTGATCATTGATTCCTTGTCACCGGTCCAGCCCTGCTGGACCAGGCCGGCCTTGACGATCTCTGTCACGCTTCCTCCTCCGGCGGCACCGACTGCGCCCGGCTGGCTATTGTGATGCCACCGAAAGGGCAGCGCCACCAGAGCGCGCCCGGCCAGCCGCGAGCGGCGCGAGCACCAGGTAGATCAGGAACCCGGCCGCGAATCCGACAACCCAGCTGTAGTCATATAGTCCCTTGATGATAGGTATCAGTCCGCCTGCGGGGAACGGTCCCTGGCCTGGAGCAGAGTGCGCCCCGCCGTCGGCGAGCAGCCCGCCGACCACCGTCGCCACGACCGCTTTCCAGTTCCAGCCGGCGTCGTACCAGTACCTGCCGTGTGCGAGGTACAGATCGGCCAGGTCCAGCTGGGTACGCTGGATCACCCAGTACCCGGCGACAAGCACGCCGGCGACCGCGGCGATGAGGCCGCCGTAGAAGCCAAGCCAGGTGAAGATGTACACATGCGGGTTGGCGATCAGCCGCCATGGCTGCATAGCGACGCCGACAACCCCCGTGATCAGCCCGCCGGTACGGAACGAGATCCACTTCGGCGCTGCGTTGGAGAAGTCGTAGGAGGGGCTGACGACGTTCGCGGCCACGTTGACCGAGACAGTCGCGATCAACACGGTCACAAGGCCGAAAATAACGGCCACCGGATTGGACAGCTTGGTGCCCAGTTGGACCGGATCCCAGAGCGTCTGGTGGTAGATCACTTCGGCTCCGGAGGTGATGAGAATCGCCATTATGGAGAAGAAGGTCATCGTCGTCGGCAGGCCAAGGATCTGGCCTACCTGCTGGCTGCGCTGGCTGCGGGAGAAGCGGGTGAAGTCCGGAATGTTGAGCGACAGCGTGGACCAGAACGCGATCATGGCCATCAGCGACGGTGCGAACACCCGCCAGAACGGCAGGCCCCAGCCCAGGTGCGGGGGCTGCGACAGCAGCGGCCCGAAACCGCCGACCTTGACCACGATCCACACCAGCAGCGCGACGAACACCACAAGTACCGCGGGCGCGGCCCAGTTCTCGAACCGGCGCACCGCGTCCATGCCCCGCCAGATGATGCCTATCTGGATCACCCAGAACACTGCGAACGACAGCCACAGCGTCCACGGCTGCCCGCCGAGCTGGGCGGCGTTGATCCAGCCGCTGCCCGCCAGCTTGCCGAAGATAATGTAGACGCCCTCACCGCCGATCCAAGTCTGGATGCCGAACCAGCCGCAGGCGATAAGCGCCCGCAGAAGTGCCGGGAGATTGGCACCCCGCAGTCCGTAGAAGGCGCGAGCGAACACTGGGAATGGAATACCGTATTTTGTACCCACGTGACTATTGAGCAGCATCGGAATCAGCACGAGGACGTTACCGACTGCTATGGTGAGGAGCGCCTGCCAGGCATTCATACCGACCGCGATCAGGCTCGCTGCCAGCGCGTATGTCGCTAGATTGTGCGACATGCCGACCCACAATGCCAGGTAGTTGTAGGTGCTCCAGGTCCGCTTGGCCACCGGGACAGGAAGTAGCGCCGGATTTGCGAACGGGCTGCCTTCGACAGCGGTCGCGTCGGCCAGCTCTACCCGCCCGTCCGGCTCATTGATCTGGGCTTGCGGGCTGCCAGAAGGAAAGGTGGACGGCATTGACTGCTCCCACGTTAAAAAATCGGCACTACCAGCAGTGCGATGGCAGAATCGTAAGGCGTTACTGAGCGGCTTGTCCAGCGGTGCCGGCTGGTGAGACTGCCCTTCGGCTGAGGCGCAGGCGAGCGGAATTTCGGCGCCGTCTTGTCCCGGAGCGGTCTGAATGGCGGATGCCAGGCGATCATCGTCCCGTTCATAACATCGCCAAAGCCGGCTGAGGCAGATGCCGCCACGTGCGAGCCGGGGACGGCGCATGCTGGTCCGTGATGCTCAGCCCGACGGTCGAGTGACGGTCAAACGATCTTGACCATGATCACCGTAGGCCCAAATCATGGGCTCGACCTGCGGTTTTGGGTGGAGCTGAGGGGATTTGAACCCCTGACCCCCTCGATGCGAACGAGGTGCGCTACCGGACTGCGCTACAGCCCCAAGACCGGCAGCCAGCGTAGCAAACCCAGCCAGTTCTCGCTCCGCCACGATGCCGGTCGGCCGGCGACTCTCGCTCCGATGCTACGCAGCCCCTGCGGGCATGCCTTCGCCCTGGCATCCGTGAGACACTTCCGGCGGGCCCGAAGCAGATGGGAGCCGGGGTGGACTACGAGGTCAGCTTGCAGACGGTGGCGGCGTGCCCCACGGCGGTCGTCGCTCAGGCGACGACGTGGGAGGAGTTTCCCGGATCTGGAAGCTGCTCCTTGACGACGTCTACGCCTTCCTTCGAGGTGGCGGCGCGGCGCAGCAGGGCCAGAACGTGATGCTGTACCGAGACGACGTGCCAAATGTCGAAGTCGGCGTCCAGGTAGCCGGGCCGTTCCGGCCCGCGGGCCGGGTCACTCCGTCGTCTCTGCCGACGGGCCAGGTCGCGACCACCGTGCACCGCGGGCCGTATGACGGACTCGAGGCGGCCCATCGGGCGGTCCTGGCGTGGTGCGCCGCGCACCGGCACCCGCTTTCGGGCACTCGCTGGGAGATCTACGGCGACTGGCGAGAAAACCCGGAGGAGCTTGAGACACAGGTCAGCTACCTGCTTCGCTGATCCGCCCGTATGGCAGGACTCGCGTCCGGCTCGGTCGCCGAATGGTCCGCTCAGCGGTGGACAGGCCGACAGTCGTGGACAGGCTGGCTCAGCCGCCCGCTGTCCAGCTCAGTCACCGACCGCGCGCACCGTGGCGTCGGCGTACTGGTCGTAGAGCTGATCCCCGACCCGGCTGGAGATGTCGATGATCTGCGCTGTCGGCTCTGGCACGCGCGCTGCCCACGCTTCGCGGGCGCGCTGCCGCGCGGTGCGGGCTGCTCTGGCCTCCTGCCGCCTGTGGGCGCTCTCGGCGTCGCAGCGGGCGGCCTCGCGCAGCAGGAGCAGGTACATCCCGAGCATGCCCGTTGGCGGCAGGAGGACCCACGGGGAGGTGAGATGGGCGGCGGTGCATGCGGAAGCGGCAATCGCCAGCGTCACGAGCGTGGTCAGCAGCCGCCTGCGTGCCTGCAGGATGGCCGATCGGCTGATCGGCGACCGCACCTGAGCTGAGACCTGAGCTGGCGGCCGTGACTCGAAGCTCGGCGCGTCTGCGGGCTGCAGCGGGCCTGTCGGCGGCTGGTAGCCTTCCGGCTCCAGCGGGTCTGCGGCCGGCCGGCGCCACGACCGCAGGAGGCCGACGGCCAGCCGACGGGGGGCTGCGGCCAGCGAGTCGGAGATCGCGGTTGCCGCGGCGTCGATCCCGGCCTCGATCCCGGAGGCAGGCACCTCGACAAACCCGGAGCCAGGTATCTCGACAAACCCGGAGCCGGGCATCTCGACCGCCAGATCCTGCTCGAAATCAGCGTGGCTCGAAGGCTCCTGCGCGACCTGGTGCGTCCTGCGGGCCCAGCGGGGCACGAGAATGCAGGCCCAGATAGCCACGATCGCGAGATAAAGAATTGCGCTGCTCAAAGTCGTGCCCCGTAAGTGCGCCAGGGCCGGGCTGACTGGATTCCTCTCTGTCGACGGGGTGCTGCAACGGACATGGCCACGTCACGCACGGTAAGGCTCCCAGTCCGCGTTGACGAGCATTCGGCCCGGTGTGTCGCGAGATCGTGCGCCACGCGGCGTGAACCGCGGCATTTAAACGGAGCGCCCCCGAGCCGTTAGCCGGCCGTGGCCGACCGCCAGACCGGCCGTGACCGGCCGCCAGACCCGGCCGTGACCGGCGCGCTAGACCGGCCGTGACTGGCCTGTAGACCGGCCCGCTAGCACGGCACTGCGCCAGCGCGCCAGGAGCCCTGCCTGGGCGTCCTCGGCCGTCAGCGCGTAGCAGAGGTGGTCCCGCCACGCGCCGTCGATATGCAGGCTCCTGCGGCGGACGCCCTCTTCGCGGAATCCGAGCTTCTCCACGACCCTGCGGCTCGCATGATTCTCCGGCCGGATAGTCGCCTCGACCCGGTGCAGCCCGACCACGAAGAAACAATGGTCCATGGCCATCGCCAGCGTCGTGGGAATCACGCCCCGGCCGGCGCATGCCTCGTCAATCCAGTAACCCACCTGCGCGGACCGGGCTGATCCCCAGACGATGTTGCCCACCGTCAGCTGACCGGCGAACTGGCCGTCATAGGTCACCACCCAGGGAATCGTCAGCCCCTGCCTGGCCTCCCTGCGCATCGTGCGGGCCATGGCGACATACGGGCCAAGGCTGGAGCGGTACAGCGGGGTCTCGGGGTTCGTCGGCTCCCATGGCCTCAGCCATGCGGCATTACGCACCCTGGTGTCGCGCCAGGCGGCGGCGTCCTTGGCCTGCACCGGCCGCAGGCTGACGGGTGCGTCCAGAAGGGCCGACTCGGTAAGGGTCACCGGCCACCCGCGCATACGTCCCACAGAACCATCATTGCCTGATACCTCACCGGAGCGCTATTCGGTCCGGTGAGGAATCAGCCGCAATCGGAGGGTTAGCCGCGGGCTAGCCGGGTCCGGGCCGGGGATGGTCGCCGCCGCGGGCTAGCCGGGTCCGGGCCGGGGATGGTCGCCGCCGCGGGCCTGGTCGACCGCGTGCGCCAGGACCGCAGCCAGCACCGTCATCCCGTCCCTGACGCCTCCCGTCGACCCTGGCAGGTTGACGATCAGGGTAGTCCCCGCCAGGCCGGCCAGCCCGCGGGAGAGGATCGCGGCCGGAACCCCAGCCGCCGCCCCCGCCGAACGGATCGCCTCCGCGACTCCCGGCACCTCCCTGTCGATCACGCGCCTGGTCATCTCCGGGGTCAGGTCGCCGGGGGTCAGGCCGGTCCCGCCGGTCGTGACCACGACGTCGTACCCGGCCGCCACCGCGTCCCGCAGGGCAGCCTCGACCGGCTCCCCGTCGGGCACCACCAGCGGCCCGCTGACCTCGCAGCCGATCCCGCGCAGCAGCTCGGCCAGGACCGGCCCTGAGGTGTCGGAGTAGACGCCGGCGGCAGCGCGGTTGGAGGCCGTGATCGCCATCGCCCGGATCATGGCCGGCCCGCCCGATCTGGCGTCATGGCCGGCGTGCCCCAGGCCCGCGTCATGGCCGGCGTGCCCCAGGCCCGCGTCATGGCCGGCGTGCCCCAGGCCCGCGTCATGGCCGGCGTGC
>Ga0209871_1000182_pt1 | contig 19373 bp, 22 predicted proteins | sample OrgsoiDNA2013045_FD_185795 | JGI IMG/M metagenome (GOLD analysis project Ga0209871, IMG submission 185795) | Permafrost soil microbial communities from the Arctic, to analyse light accelerated degradation of dissolved organic matter (DOM) -... | ecosystem: Environmental > Terrestrial > Soil >... | reverse complement strand
GGGCTGGTCGAAAGACTTGTGAGCGATCAAACGGCGAGCTGACGAACGATGTTGCTGCGGACGGCGAAGTCGTGTGGTCCTGACGCCCCGACGCTGGCGTCAAGTTCGCGGAGTTGCGTCGGCCCAACCGGGCTTAGACAAAACATATCCGCAGGCGACGGTGGCAAAACAGCCCGGTCACCGGGGAGAGCACGAAGGAAACCGTTAAAACCATTGCGTGCGGGAATGCCGGGCGATTCCGGTGTACTCGTTGTTACTCGTGTGCGTTTTACCAATGCAAAGTGCACGCGAGGCCGCGGGTGCAGCGGGCACCCGGCATTCCCCACGCCCTCCAAGGGGCGAGAGATAAATGCAAACCTCGGGCGCATCGCGCCGCGGGGTCGCGAACGTGCGTTTGGAATCGGCGCTTTCCGTCATGCCCGGCCGTGTGCCGGGCATCCACGTCTTGGCTCCAAGAAAGACGTGGATGGCCGGGACAAGCCCGGCATGACGAAAAAATACCCACGCGAGAGTGGACAGCAGTTGAGCTCAGATGCAGAGAGAGGTTCTCAATCAAACAAGCTCGACACCGACTCTTCCGACGCGGTGCGGCTGATGGCTTCCGCGATCAGGGGAGCGATCGACAGGGTGCGAATGTTGGCGGCGCTGCGAACCGCTTCGGTGGGCTGGATCGAGTCGGTGATCACCAGCTCTTTCAGCTTGGAGGCGGCGATGCGGGCCGCGGCACCGCCGGACAGCACGCCGTGGCTGATATAGGCGTAGACTTCCTTGGCGCCGTTGGCGATCAGCGCGTCGGCGGCATTCACCAGCGTACCGCCGGAATCCACGATGTCGTCGACCAGGATGCAGGTATGTCCGTCGACATCGCCGATCACGTTCATGACCTCGGATTCGCCGGCGCGCTCGCGGCGCTTGTCGATGATCGCGAGCGGGGCGCTGATGCGCTTGGCGAGGCCACGGGCACGCGCGACGCCGCCGACGTCGGGCGACACCACCATCACCTTGGCGAGATCGAAACGCTCCTTGATATCCCGCACCATCACCGGCGAGGCGTAGAGGTTGTCGGTCGGAATGTCGAAGAAGCCCTGGATCTGTTCGGCGTGCAGATCGAGCGTCATCACCCGGTCGACGCCGGCGCGGCTGATCAAATTGGCCACCAGCTTGGCCGAGATCGGCGAGCGCGAACCAACCTTGCGGTCCTGCCGGGCGTAGCCGAAATAAGGGACCACCGCGGTGATACGGCGCGCCGACGCCCGGCGCAGCGCGTCGGTGATGATCAGCAATTCCATCAGATGGTCGTTGGCGGGAAACGACGTCGACTGGACGATGAAAACGTCGGAGCCGCGGACGTTTTCCTGGATCTGGACAAAGATTTCCATGTCGGCGAAACGCCGCACCACGGCCTTGGTAAGCGGCAGGCGAAGCCAATTGGCGATTTCCTGCGCCAGGGCAGGATTGGAATTGCCGGCGACGAGCTTGATGGAGCCGTTCTTGGCCGACATCGACCCTTCTCCCCGCGCCTTGCTGGATACGATGTTCAGCATATCGGGATACCCACAAAAAAGGCGCGTTTCGACAAGCGAGGTGATATCAAGCAGATGGCTCGGCTGGCAACCCGTCCTGTCGGGTTTTCCTGCGCAAAATCGCTGCTTTGGCGACTATTTGCATCGTTAACGGGCAGTGTAACTCAGCGCGCTGACGCTGAATGCACCCGAGGCGGGCAAAGCCTGTTCCGTGCTCGCCACCGCCGGGCCGTCCTTGCTAGGTGCTGCGGCGGGCGGCGGCGTGTCCGCCGGCAGCGTTCCGTTCACCATGCCGCTGAGGCCGCTCAATCCGGCCTGCGCGATTTTCCGCAAGACCAGATCGTCGGCCACGGCCCAGGCGTCGCGTCCGGCCTTGCCGGCCGGCTCCTCGCCGGCCAGGCGCAGCGCGCGCTGCTGGTCGCGGTCGTAGACGTCCCAGACCCAGGCGACGGCGGCGCGGCCGTGGTTGACCTGGACCGAAAGATAGCTTCGCACGCGATAAGCCGCCGAGCCTTCGCGCGATACAATCGACAGGTTCCGCAGCTTCGACTCGCTGTCGAGCACGCCCACCATCCGGTCGAACACCTGCGGCGGCGGGCCATCGATCGATTCGAAGGCGACCGTGGGACCGCTGCCGCTGCTGGCCATCGCATAGGCGCCGCTCGCGGCACCGCCGCCGGCGCAGCCGCCAAGTCCGCACGCGATTGCCAGCAGCATGGCTGCGCCCGCGACGGCCCGGAACAGGGTGGCGTTGGTGTCCCTCATCGAGGCGAGCGATATCGTTAAAATGTGTTAAGGTCTAGGGCAGGGAGCCCTTAGCGCCTTTGAAAAGATGATTTTTAAGCGGTCCCGCTCGCTCTCAAACATTTGACATTTGAATTCTCCAGCCCCGCAGGATTGGCCGATGCGCGCATTCGTTCTCACTGGCTATGGCGCAATATCGGATAACGTCAGTCTTGCCGAAATTCCCGGTCCGGTTGCGGGTCCGGGTGAAGTCCTGATTGAAGTTCATGCCGCCAGCCTCAATCCGATCGACTTCAAGCTGGTGCACGGCGCGCTGAAGCGGATTTCAAACTACAAATTGCCGCGGCCGTTCGGTTTCGATGCCAGTGGCATCGTGATATCGGCGGGCGCCGGCGCAACCCGATTCAAGCCGGGCGATGCGGTCTATGTCCGTGCATCGCGCGATACCATCGGCACATTTGCAGAACAGATTGCGCTTCCCGAAAAATTCGTCGCGCTCAAGCCGGCCACGATCACGCATGCGCAGGCCGCGTCGTTGCCTCTGGTCGGGCTGACCACGCTGCAGTGTTTCGGCAGCGCCGGCGCGCGCGCGGGGCAGCGCATCCTGATCCACGCCGGCTCCGGCGGCGTCGGCACCTTCGCGGTCCAGTATGCCGATCATCTCGGGCTTGACGTCACCTCGACCACGAGCGCGAAGAACGCGGATTTCGTGCGATCGCTCGGCGCCGACAGGGTGATCGCCTATGATCGCGCGAACTATATGGAGCAGGGCGGCGATTACGATATCGTCTACGACACGCTCGGCGGTGCGTTCACGGTCGATGCGTTCAAGCTGGTCAAGCGCGGCGGCGTCGTGATCTCGCTCAGCGGGCCGCCGGACCGCGATTTCGCGCGGCGCGAGGGCGCCGGATGGCTTGTCCGCGTTGCGGTCTGGCTGATGGGACGAAAGGTCTACGCCGCGGCCGCCAAGGCCGGCGCGGCATATTGCTGGTCCTTCACCGAGGCAAGCGGCGATCAATTGCGCGACATCGCGGCTCTCGTCGACAAAGGCGCGATCAGGCCGGTGATCGATCGCGAATTCGCATTCGAACAATTGCCGGCGGCGCTGACCTATCTCGAAGCGGGCCGGGCGCGCGGCAAGGTCGTTCTGAAGCTGCGTTAGCGGCGTCTCGCGTTGATGTCGCTGTTCTCACTCCGAGCTCAGCCCGCGGCGCCGCGCATGACGCGCGAGCGCATGCGCGATCAGCCTGTCCATGAGATCGGTTTGGGACAATCCGCTGGCTTCCCAAAGCTTGGGATACATGCTGATCGAGGTGAACCCCGGGAGCGTGTTCAGTTCGTTCACAAACATGTCGTCGCCTTTGACGAAGAAATCGACGCGGGCGAGGCCCGCGCAGCCGAGCAGCCGAAATGCCTCGACGGCCAGCTCCCGAAGACGACGGGCCTGCTGCGGGGAAAGCTCTGCGGGAACCAGCAGGGCGGCACCGTCGGCGTCGATATATTTGGCCTGATACGAATAGAAGCCGTGCTTGCTCGCCGGCACGATCTCGCCAAGCTGCGATGCATGAATGTGGCCGTCGGATTCTTCCAGGACAGAACATTCAATCTCCCGCGCCTCGCTCACGGCCTGTTCGACAAGGATTTTATGATCGTAGCGGAACGCGAGTTCGCACGACGCCGCGAATTCCTCGCGCGAGCGTGCGCGCGAGACACCGACCGAGGAACCCATGTTGGCAGGCTTTACGAACAGATCGCTCGTCCCCAGCGCGGCGACGGCCGCGGCGTAGTCGATTGGAGCCAAGGACGTTGCCGTGATGAACGGCACCACGGGAAGGCCGGCATCGCGCATCAGGCGCTTGGCGACATCCTTGTCCATCGCGATGGCAGAACCGGTCACCGCCGAGCCCACGAATGGCACGTCCGCCAATTCAAGCGCGCCTTGCACGGTTCCGTCTTCTCCGTTCGGCCCGTGCAGGACAGGGAATACCACGTCGAAGCGCGTTACGGCGCTGCCTCTCGGCTGGTCGCTGTCGCACCACACGAAGCCGCCTTGGCCGCCTGGAATCAGCGCGATCTGCGGCGCGTTGTCGGGGATGACAAGCGCGGCGGCGCCCGTTCCCGCGCCGTTACCGGCATCGCAGATACGCCAGCGGCCATCCTTCGCGATGCCGATCAGAGAAACCTCATAATGGTCGGGGTTCAGGGCGCGAAGGATGTTGGCGGCCGAGGCTCTGGAGACTTCATGTTCAGCCGAGCGTCCACCGAACAACAACCCGACCGTGATCTTGCGACGCTCTCCAGCCATCATTCCACCCTGTGCCATTGGGCCGTCATGACAGCCGTCAGCTCGAACCGAGGTCGCAGATTAAGACTCAATGGCCGGCAAAATGCAAAGCCGGGCCACAGCGGCGATCGGATCGCCGCTCTAATCGCCGGCCTTGCGTTTTCCGAACATCGCCCGGACTTGGTCCCACAGTTCGATCCGGACACCATTCCTGCGCATGACGATGCCCTGCTGAATGATCGAAAGGGAATTATTCCAGGTCCAGTAGATCACCAGGCCCGCCGAGAACTTGGCCAGCATGAAGGTGAAGATAACCGGCATCCAGTTCAAGACAGCCGATTGTGCCGGATCGGGCGACGCCGGCGCGAGCTTCATCTGCACCCACTGGGTGAAGCCCATCAGCAGCGGCCAGGCTCCGAGCGCAAGAAACCCGCCAAGCAAGGGCAGAGACACCGGGTCGTACGGAATCAGTCCGAAAAGATTGAACACGTTGGTGGGGTCGGGGGCGGACAGATCCCTGATCCAGCCGAAGAAAGGCGCCTGACGCATCTCGATGGTGACAAACAGGACTTTGTAGAGCGCGAAGAAAACCGGAATCTGGATCAGCGTCGGCAGGCACCCGGCGATCGGGTTGATCTTCTCCCTCCTGTAAAGCTCCTGTGTCGCCTGCTGTTGCTTCACTCTGTCCTTGCCAAAACTGTTGCGGATAGACTGAAGCTGCGGCTGCAGGGCCTTCATCTTTGCCGCCGACGCATAGGCTTTGTTGGCGAGCGGAAAGAAGGCGATCTTGAGCATCAAGGTGACGGCCAGGATCGCCACGCCAAAATTTCCGACCAAACGAAAGATGGTATCGATCAAGGTGAACATCGGCTTGGTGATGAAGCGGAACCAGCCCCAGTCGATCGCAAGGTCAAACCGATCGAGATCGAGCGCTTTGGCATAGCCATCGAGGATCGCAACTTCCTTGGCGCCGGCGAACAGCCGGGCCGTGGCGATTGCGGTGCCCCCGGGCGCAACGGTCTGCGCTTCCTGCACATAGTCGGCCTGATAGGTCTTGAGCGCGCCGAGGGAGCTTGCGGAGAATTCTGCGTGGAGCTGCGAAGACGTCCCGGGGAGCAGGATGGCGGCCCAGTATTTGTCGGTAAAACCCAGCCACGCACGGCCGATATTGAACGCCATCCGCTTTTTGTCATCGAGGGTTTTGTAGGTAACTTCCTGCAATCCCTGCTCGCCAAGAACCCCGATGGCGCCTTCGTGAAGCAGATAATAGCCAAGCGTCGGTGGCGGACTGTGACGGGAGATCGATGCATAGGGAGCCAGAACGACGGCCGCCTGGCCGTTGTTGGCGACCTCGTCGCGGACGTTGAAGAGGTATTTGTCGTCGACCGAAATCGTTCGCCGAAATTCCAGCCCCTCGCCATTTTGCCAAACCAGCGTCACCGGGTGTCCGATCCCGAGGCTGTCGGATCCCTCCAGATGCCATTCGGTTTCGGAAGCGGGCAGCTGCAGATTGATGCCGGAAGAATTGACCCAGCCGAACTCCGCATAGAATGGTTGCGGGCTGCCTGATGGCGAAAGCAACTGGACGGCCGGCGATTTGGGATCGGTGGTTTCGCGATATTGCACCAGCGACAGATCGTCGATCCGGCCGCCGGTTAACGCAATCGAGCCTTTAACCCGGGGCGTATCGATGGCGACACGCTGCGATCTGGCAAGCGCGTCTTGTCGCGAGAACTGCCGGGACCGTTGAGGGTTCGGAATCGCCGCGGCCCGCGGTGCGATCGCCGCAACGGGCGCCATCGTTCCGATCTGCGAAGTCTTTTGCGCGCTCGGTTTCCCGACAAAGGACGTCGCGAAGAAATACTGCCAGGTTACCAGGATGACCAGGGAGAGCGCGACAGCATAGAAGACATTGTTCTGGTCGTGCATGGCAAGTCCCGGTTGCTAGCAGGCGCGTTCCGTCCCCTCGACGGAAGTCATCAGATCATTCTAGCATATTGTCTGCGAAGCAAGCCCATGTGCGCCTTCATCGCAGGTAAGGCGGCCGTCCACTCCCCAGCACATCGCATTGTCGCCGTGAGGCCGTTCGGCACGAGGCCGATTTACATTTGATTCATCGTAAATGTTAAAATGAAATTCGAATTCTTCATCCATGATCGCCGCGTTCGGCCATGGGGCCGGGCGCCTTGTTGCCGCGCGAAGCTGGTGTTGCGATGAGCGCTGCACGACAGACGCGGCCAACTTGCCTCGGTTTGGATTGGAAAACATGAGCATGGCGATCGCGGGTCGAGCGCCCTCTGGTGACAGCGCATCGCGTGGCGTGCAATGTGGCGCCGGAGGTTTGGGCGCACTGTCCGCGCTTGCTCCAAAGCTTTTGAGCCTTTCCGCCCTGTCGCTCGCGATGGTGCTTGCCGGTTGCGCTCAACATTCGGTTCAGCAGGAAGTTAAAGCCGACCCCATCGAGGCGGCCGCTCCTCCCCAGGGACACCCTGACTTTCGAATTCATCGGCCCAACCGGGCGCTGCTGATATCGCAACCGGCCCCCGACTGCGAGTTCAGGGGCACCGAGCTCAAGACGGTGGATCCGGATCAATGGGCGCGTCTGAGGCTCGATTACGAGCGGCAATGCTACCAAAGGGCGGAGAAGAAGGTTCGCGACCGTTTGCGGCTGCTGCAGGCATCGAGCAGATGCGAGATTGAGCCGGTTCGGTCTCCGCTGGCGACGATCAGGTAACCGGTTCCGCCGCGACAGGCCGAGTTCATCAAGTCTGGACCGGATGGTCGTCGGACTTTTCACCGGTGCGGTGCGGTCATACCGACCTCACAAGGATTCAGGTCGACCCGGAGCGGCCCATAGCCCCGTAAATCCCCGGTATAGACAGCGGCGGTATTGCGCTGCGATGTACGAGTCATGTTTTGGCCATACTGAAACATCAGTTTTTGAATACATAATACACATGGCCTTGTCAGTTCGGCGACTCCACGGTCGGAATTTCTGAGGGGGAGCGTCCGCGAGAGTAACCAGTCAGCTATGAAGACTCTCTACGATTTGCTCGGCGCGCTTCCGGACGATGACGCCGAAAGCCTCAGGACGGCATTCCGCCAGGCCGCCAAGGCGACCCACCCCGACGCCAATACTGACGATCCGGATGCTCCGCTAAAATTCAGGCAGATTGTCCGTGCCAATGCCATCCTGAGCGATGCGGATCAGCGCGCGACATACGACCGCCTGCTGGCGCTGACCCGCCGGCGGCCCAATTGGAAGCCGAAGCGTGCCATCCGCAAGGTCGCTTCCGATGCGATCAAGGTTGCTTGCCTTTCCGCCGTGTCGATCGGAGGATATCTGGTTTTCGAGCAGGTCTCGAAGGCATCCATCGTTCCGGTAAAAGCGATCGAAGTTGCGGCGCACGCGCGGACCGAAATCGCCGCGGTCACGCCGACGATACAAATCGACACGACCGGCCGTGACAAGCCATCGGACAAGCCGGAGAGTGCAGCGGTCGTCAGCGACGCGGTCGTGCCGAGCGCCGCTGCACCCGCGGCGAATACAGACAGCGCTCAGGCAATGGCCAATGCCGGCCCGGCGCTCGATCTCACCGCGCGCGATGCCAAATCCTATCGAGAGCGGGGAATCGTTGCGTACCTCAATGGCGACCTCTACCGCGCGCTCGCCGACTTCGACGTGGCGATTCAGATCGATCCTGGCTTTGCCGATGCCTACATCGATCGCGGCATCGTTTTCTATCGTATCCACGAATTCGACCGCGCGTTCGCCGACATTGCTCAGGCGAAGCGTATCAAGAGCTCGAACCGGACCAAGACCCTTCCGTTGGCACCGCGCAAGGTATCGTCTTCATCCGCCAGGAATTGAATCTGGTGGAATGCCTGTGCTTGCCTGTCCGGCACGCCGCCGTCGATTGAAGCAATTATTCGCGCTCCAGCGCGATCGCGTGCACGTGCCGGCCGTAGTCCGGCTCGCCGCAGTGCACCGAGCGGCGATAGCTGAAGAAGCGCTCGTCGGAATAGGTATCGATGCCGGTGTCGTCGATCATCAGGACGCCGGCGTTTTCGAGCCGCATCCGGATGAAGCCGGCAAGGTCGAACATCGCATGGCCCTCGCGCGCCGCGGGAATGAAAAACAGGCTATTCTCCGCATCCGCATGCATGAAGCGTTCGACGAATTCGCTGCCGACTTCGTAAGAGTGCTGGCGGATCAGCGGGCCGATCGCGGCGACGATGCCGCTGCGTTCGGCGCCGAGCTTTTCCATCGCCTCCACGGTGGATTCCACAATGCCTGTCAGCGCGCCCTTCCATCCGGCATGCGCAGCCCCAATCACGCGCGCGTTCGGATCGACCAGCAGGATCGGTCCGCAGTCGGCCGCGGTGGCGCCGATGGCGAGACCTTCGCTGCGTGTGACGATGGCGTCGGCCAGCGGCCGCGACGCGCCTTGCCAGGGTCCGCTGGCCACCACGACATCGGGCGAATGGGTCTGGTGCACGCTGAGAAAATGTTCCGGGTCGACACCGATCTGCGCCGCCATCCGGCGGCGATTTTCCGCGACGGAAGCAGGATCGTCGCGGGAGCCGATGCCGCCATTGAGGCTCGTGTAGATGCCGCCGGACACCCCGCCCTCGCGCGTAAAGAACGCGTGACGCAGGCCGGGAATGGCGGAGAGCAGCGCCGATCCCAACCTCATGGCAGTTCCGCCCCGATGCTTTGCTGATCCTGATCGCTCAGCCCCGCCAGCGAGGCAAGGCCGGGTTCGGAGATCGCGAGCACCTTGAACATCGACCCCATGCCGCCACGGCCGTCGCCGGTCAGCCGTTTCAGCGCGCCCGAAATGTCCTCGGAAATCTCATGCGTGGTCTTCGCCATCAGCGTAAGCGCGCGGGTTTCGATGCCGAGCCGTTTCAGAAAATCGCCCTGTGGCACCGGGCCATGGGCACGCGCGCCGAGATCCTCGGCGGCGCGCACCAGCGCCTGAAAATCGACATGGGCGGTGACGTCGGCGAGACCGGGGTTTTTCAGCGGGTCGGCAAAGCTGTGGCGGGCGATGGCCTGAAAGGTATCGCAGGCGTCGCTGCGAACGTGACCGTAGTCGATGATCAGCGCCGCGCCGTGCTGATCGCGGACGCGGGCCGCGAGCTTCATGATCTCGGCGTCGGGCCGCCATTCGAACACCGCGCCGACCGGTGCGGCGCGCACCAGCGGCGGCAGCAGGACTTCAAAGCGCGGGGTTGGTTCGGCGGCGAAACCGAACACCAGCTGGCCGTTTCCGTCGAGCTCGACGGTGCGCTCGTGCCAGCCGGTCTCGCGTTTCACCATCTGGTGGATCGGCAGGACGTCGAAATATTCGTTGGCGAAAATGACCGAAGGACCCTTGGGCACCTCGTCGATGCTGTTGTGCCAGGCGATGACGCGAACCCCGGACAGTGCCGCCTTCTGCTTTTCGCGCAGCACCGGATTGATCTCGACGAGATGGACGCTCAGTGCCTGATAGAGCGGCGGCAGCACTCGCAGCGCGCGCAGCGCATCCGCCATCATGGTGCCGCGGCCGGGTCCGAGTTCGATCAGTCGCAGCAGCGATGGCGAACCGATCGCCTTCCATACCGATGCCGCCCACAACCCGAGCAATTCGCCGAACATCTGGCTTACTTCGGGCGAGGTGATGAAATCGCCCTCGCGCCCCAGCGGATCGCGCGAAATGTAATAGCCGTGCTGGGGATGCGTCAGGCACAGCTCCATGTAACGCCAGACCGGCATCGGGCCGGACGACTTGATGAGCTGCTTGATTTCGGACTGGAGCGGCGAATATTCGCTCACGGCTTGCCCTCGATGGTGTCAGGCACCTGGTTCGAATTGGTTCGGTGCCATGCCACCACAATAATGATCGCGCCTGCAATGATCATCGGCACCGATAGCAGCATGCCCATGGTCAGCCCGCCCCACAAGAATCCGAGCTGCGGGTCGGGTTCCCGGAAAAACTCGCCGACGATGCGCGCAAGACCGTAGATCGCGATGAAGCTGCCGAGGATCAGGCCCGGCCGCTTCAGGGCGCCGAAGCGAATCATCAGCGCCAGGATCGTAAACAGCACGATTCCCTCAAGCTTCGCCTCATATAACTGGCTCGGGTGGCGCGGCAGCGGCCCGCCATTGGGAAATACCATCGCCCACGGCACGCTGGAGTCCGCCGGCCGGCCCCACAACTCGCTGTTGATGAAATTGGCAACGCGTCCGAGAAACAATCCGATCGGCCCGACCGCGGTGGTGATATCGCCGAGCGACAGGACCGGAAGGTCGTGCTTGCGGCAGAACAATATTACCGCGGCGACGCAGCCCAAAAAGCCGCCATGGAACGACATGCCGCCCTTCCACAATTCGAAAATCTCGGCGGGATGCTGGACGAAGAACGGCAGATTGTAGAACAGCACATAGCCTGTGCGGCCGCCCAGGATGATGCCGACCGTCACCCAGAGAATAAAATCGTCCATCTGCAGCAGCGAGATCGGCGCCGGGCCTCCCCACAGCTTCTCGTTCTTGATCAGCGCACGCGCGTAGAGCCAACCGAGCACGATGCCGCCGATATAGGCCAGCGCATACCAGCGGATCGCGATCGGTCCGATCGCAATGGCGATCGGGTCGAACACCGGAAAGTCGATGGTGAGAAGGGGCATCAGGAAAATTTCACGGGGGTATCTGAGGTCATTATGGCGAACTGCTCCAAGTCACTTGACGTGGACGTCACTTCACGTGGACGTCAGTTCACGTTGACGCAAGGGTGGGTCCGACGCGTTGGTCCAAGTCGCTTCCTCCGGAACCCACTCGATTCCGTTGTATCTACGATCTTTCAATGGAATCCAGTTCGGATAATCGTGCGGGAGAAACAAACACCGGATCGTTATGGCCTGAGCAGAATTGATCTCGATCGTGGTGTAGTTGCCTGCATTGAAATTGCGACAATCCTGCTTTTGCCATCTTTGTTTGACGCGAGGTCTGGCGGAAACGGGGCGGTCGACTGCTGCGACATTAACATATTTCGTCGCCTTGAAAGTGCGTTCGGAAAACTTATGAAGGTGACCGAAAAGATGCAGAAGGGCTCCGGGAATTTCCTCGCTCAATCGAGCAAGGCGCTCATGGGTCACGACCACGCATTTGCCGGGGTCGATCCCGGCCTTGCTTAGCGCCTTCCCGATGCTTTCCCGGTTGAGTTTCAGCACTTCGTTTTCGGCCGACCGAAGTTGAAGTTCATAGCTCTGATAGGCCTTTGTTCGGCGAATTTCGCCGGCCGGAGTCGTTCGATGCCTCAAGGCGCCCACCACACCGCTGTTTTCGATTTCGATCCTGCGATGGATTTTTCGAGCGATTGGATTGTTTCCCCAATTTGTCGGACACCCGCTAAAGCCGGTGAAATTGATTTTTCCGATGGTGACTACATTCGACTGAAGCAGGTGACAGCCGGGTTCAAAACAATGCTTGTAGCTCAATTCATGATCCCAATTGCCATATACGTACACGACGGGGCATTTGAACGTCGCGAGAATCCTGAAGCAATCCGCAGCGCTGGCGTTGCCGATATCGCCGGCAACGACGATCGCATCGAATGTATTTTTCTCCAACGCCCGTAATTTTCGGACAGCCACCAGATTGTTGTGGATGTCCGAAAATGCGAGCAACCTCATCTTGCTTGCCGTGGCTACGCAACGAGGTTGCGGCGATAGAGCGCGAACAGCCGTTCCCAATGCCGCTCGGCGGCGTCGCGATCGTAAACCGGCCGCTTCGGAAACGCGAAGCCGTGATGGGTGCCGGGATAAATCTCGACCTCGGCATTGGCGCCCTTCATTGACGCCTGCAGCTTCTCGATGATCTCCGTCGGCGCGTAGATATCGGTCTCGGCGCAGCCGAAATACAGTTCGGCCCTGGTCTTGCCCGCGGCCAGATGCGGACTGTCGGGCTGGTCGGTGGCCAGATGCGTTCCGTAGATCGAGGCCGCGGCCTTGACGCGCCCTGGAAAATGCGTCGCGGCGTTGACGGCATATCGCCCGCTCATGCAGTAGCCGACGGCACCGACAATGTCCTTGCGCGCGGCCGGCTGGCCGTCGGCGTAGGCGAGCAGGGCGGTCGTATCCTCCATCACCAAGGGTATATTGATCGAGTTCATGAAGCCGAACATCCGCTTGCGCTCGGGCGATTCCGGATCCGGCGACAACGGCCCAAGCTCCATGACGCCGGAGCGGTAGTACATGTTGGGCAGCATCACATAATAGCCCGACGTTGCCAGGCGACGCGCCATGTCGCGCAGTTCCTCGCGGATACCCGGGGCGTCCATATAGAACAGGATCACGGGATGCGGGCCGTCGCGCTCGGGATGGCTGATGAAGGTAGTGGTGTGGCCGTCCTTGGTCGGAATTTCGACTTGCTGGTCAATCATGGAGTTTTCGCTCGGGTTTTGCAGGTTTCTTGATTTGGGCGTTCAATACGATTGCAAGGAAACCGCAACATGACAAGGCAACTTGCCGCTTAACGAGATTTGCCGCACAGGGAACGACAGCGGCCTTGAACCGCGCCGTCCGGATCGCCATTGTCTGACCAGACCTTCCAGTTCGCAGCCGACCGGAGATTTCCCAAGATGACCCAGACCAGCAATCGGTTTTTCGACGAGATCGGGCGCCTGATGAATGACGCCGCCGGCGCCGCCCAGGGCGTCAAGCGTGAGGTCGATACGGTGGTCCGCAATCAGGCCGAAAAAATCCTGCGCGACCTCGACATCGTCAAGCGCGAGGAGTTCGAGGCGGTCAAGGACATGGCGCGGCTGGCGCGGGAGGAAAACGAGGCCCTCAAAGCGCGGATCGCCACGCTGGAAGCAAAACTCGGTGTTTCGCCGTCGGCGCCGGATGTCGGCGCGATGAAGACGGATGGGTAGGACCTCTCGTCGTATTCGGCGTCATACGCGGGCTTGACCCGCGTATCCATCGATCTTCGGAAGATCTTGCGAAGAAGATGGGTCACCGGGTCAAGCCCGGTGACGACGACAGGGCTAAATCCGCACAAAAATCCCTGCATTTCCTTGTCATTTTGCCCCTTTGGGGCTAGAACCCCGCCACGTCCGCAGCCCCCGCACCCCTGGAGGCTTGCTGCGGCGGCAAATGGGCCGCGATGCGGCCTTTAACTTTTTGGAAAACAAGGACTTAATCCAATGGCGACCGTCAAGGAATTGAAGGCGACCACACGTCCGGCAGGCGGCAAGGGGGCCGCACGGGCAGAGCGTCGCGCCGGCAGAGTGCCCGGAGTAATCTATGGCAACAACCAGCCCCCCGTGACCATTTCGGTCGAGGATATCGAACTGCGCCAGCGCATCCTGGCCGGCCGCTTCCTCACCACGATTTACGACATCGATCTGGAGGGCAAGAAGCACCGCGTGATTCCGCGCGACTTCCATCTCGATCCGGTACGCGATTTTCCGATCCATGTGGATTTCATGCGGCTCGGCGAGGGTGCCACCATCCGCGTCAGCGTTCCCCTGCATATCCAGAACGCGGAAGCCGCGCCCGGCGTCAAGCGCGGCGGCACCGTCAACATCGTCACCCACACCATCGACCTGGAATGCTCGGTCGACAACATTCCGCAATATGTCGAGGCCGATGTCAGCGGTCTGGAAATCAGCCACTCGCTGCATCTGTCGGATGTCAAGCTGCCCGACGGCGTGCGGTCGTTGTCGCGCGAAGACATCACGCTCGTGACCATCGTGCCGCCGTCCGGCTACGCCGAAGAACTCAAGGCGGCTGCGGCTGCCGCGGCTGCCGGTCCGGCGGCTGTGGCTGCCCCCGGCGCTGCTCCGGCGGCCGGCGCTGCTGCGGCTCCAGCGGCGGGTGGCGCCGCCGCGGCGGGCGCCAAAGCACCTGCGGCCGGCGCGAAAGCGCCCGCGGCCGGCGCCAAGGCGCCTGGCGGCGACAAGAAGAAGTAACCGGACGCGGGATGCCGCGTCATGCTGCTGTTTGTTGGTCTCGGCAATCCCGGCGCGAAACACGCGCATAACCGGCACAACATCGGTTTCATGGCCGTCGGTGAAATCGCGCGGCGTCATGGCTTCGCGCCATGGCGCCGGCGTTTTCAGGGCGAGACCGCGGAAGGCACGCTCGATCGCGAGCGAGTGGTGCTGCTGCGTCCCTCAACCTTCATGAACGAGTCGGGGCGTGCGGTTCAGGAGGCCGCGAGTTTCTTCAAGCTGTCGGCAGGCGGGATCACCGTGTTTCAGGATGAACTCGAACTGCCGGCCGCCAAGGTGCGCGTCAAGGTCGGCGGCGGCATTGCCGGACACAACGGTCTGCGCTCGATCTCGTCGCATGTCGGCAACGACTACCGCCGGGTGCGGCTCGGGATCGGCCACCCCGGCGTCAAGGAACTGGTGCACGGCTACGTGCTGTCCGATTTCGCCAAGGACGAACGTCCCTGGGTCGTCGCGCTCTGCGAGGCGATCGCGGACAATGCCGGACTGCTGGTGACGGACAAGGATTCGACGTTCCAGAACAAGGTGCATCTGGCGATGCAGGCCAAGGGATTTATCGACAAGGAAGACGGCGGCGAAAGCTAAGACGCACGCCGTCATCGCCGGACTTGATCCGGCGATCCATCATTCAAAGACGATGGATACGCGGGTTGTTAGGTGGGAAGACGGCGCTTTGCGCCTTTTGCCCGCGTATGACGCTCCGAAATGAACTCACTCGCCGCGCGCGAAAGATCGGGAAGCACGATGGGATTCAAATGCGGGATTGTCGGATTGCCCAATGTCGGCAAGTCGACGCTGTTCAATGCGCTGACGGAAACGGCGGCGGCGCAGGCGGCGAATTATCCGTTCTGCACCATCGAGCCGAATGTCGGCGAGGTCGCGGTGCCCGATCCCAGGCTCGACAAGCTCGCGGAGATCGCCAAATCCGGCCAGATCATTCCGACGCGGCTGACCTTTGTCGATATCGCGGGCCTGGTGCGCGGCGCCTCGAAGGGCGAGGGCCTCGGCAACCAGTTTCTCGCCACCATCCGCGAGGTCGATGCGGTCGCGCATGTGGTGCGCTGCTTTGAGGATTCCGACATCACCCATGTCGAAGGCAAGATCGCGCCATTGGCGGATATCGAGACCATCGAAACTGAACTGATGCTCGCCGATCTCGACAGCCTCGAGAAGCGGGTCGACAACCTCGCCAAGAAGGCAAAAGGCAACGACAAGGACGCCAAGGAACAACTCGACCTCGTCAACCGCGCGCTGGTGCTGTTGCGCGAGGGCAGGCCGGCGCGGTTTCTCGCGCGCAAGCCCGAGGAGGAGCGCGCCTTCGGCATGCTCGGCCTGCTCACTTCCAAGCCGGTGCTTTATGTCTGCAATGTCGAGGAAGGCTCGGCGGCGACCGGCAATGATTTTTCGAAGCTGGTGATGGATCACGCCAAGAAGGAAGGCGCGGTCGCGGTTGCGATTTCCGCCAAGATCGAAGCGGAGATCGCGACGCTGTCGCGCGAGGAGCGCGCCGAGTTCCTCGACACGCTCGGACTGGAGGAGGCCGGTCTCGATCGCCTGATCCGCGCCGGCTACCAGCTGCTCGATCTCATTACCTATTTCACCGTCGGGCCCAAGGAAGCCCGCGCCTGGACCATCCACCGCGGCACCAAGGCGCCGGCCGCCGCCGGCGTGATTCATACCGATTTCGAAAAGGGTTTTATCCGGGCCGAAACCATCGCCTACGCCGATTACGTCGCATTGGGCGGCGAGGCCGGCGCCCGTGACGCCGGCAAGTTGCGGCTGGAGGGCAAGGAATATGTCGTCGCCGACGGCGACGTCATGCATTTCAGGTTTAATACGTAAGCGCAGAGCCGATGGGAGCGTTTCGTCATGGCCGGGCATAGTAGTCTGCCTTGCAGTAGGCTACGTGGACTTGTCTGCGCCCTGCCGTCGCGTCTTTCCTCTGCGACCATCAAAGGAAAACGTGCATGTCCGGCACAAGGCCGGGCATGACGATTTAAGGTAGAACGAAAACGAGACGAGACCAATTCATCTGCCCCTGGTCGCGGATCGCGCCAAGATGCTCGTTGATGCGAAACACGATCAGAATGAATTCCGCGGCGATGCGCGAAAACACGATTCCGACGAATACCCCGGCGATCGAGGACAACAGCAGAATGAACCCGGCGAACGGGCTGATTGCCATCGAAGATCGGATTGGCGTTGGCGGTCGTCGGCGTGGTGTCGACCACGCAGATGATCATGGTGAACCCGGCTCACGCTTGGCGATACGGCGCGCTCGCTGCTGGTTCGTGCAATCAAGTGTCCGGGAGGGGTGGGCGAGACTTCCTGAAGCGCGCGTATTTTTTGGACTGTACCACCCTCGCGAATTAGTCTAGTTAGAATAGTCGATTTCTCCCATTACGGAGAACCGACATGCTCACATGGCAATTCATCGCCGTTGCTGTCTTGCTGCTATACAGCCCGGCGATTTTATTTCTGCTGTTTATCATTTGGCGAGGCGGGACTTTCAGCCCATCGCTGCGCCGGGAGCGGCCCGAAATTCTCACAACGGACCGCAAGTCGTATTGCCGCTTGGCGTCCGAGATCAGGGACCGTGCGTCGCATTTAAACGACCCTCTAAAAAATCAAAGCGAACTTGCAAGTCGGATTCAGTTTATCCGCTCATGTAGATTTGTCATGACAACAGTCGGTTTCGAAGTTAGCGCGCATTCGTGGGCAGGGCGTGTCATCGATGACGAGGACGATGGGAGCGAGGCCCCGCCGATCGCGCCGTAGTCAAAATGGTTTGGCGCGCGGCCGTTATTTCACGTGCAGATGCGCAATGTTGGGCGGAACAATGGAACTGTTGCACTTGTGCGACAGGCGCCCTGTACAGATCGAGTAGACTTTAGTCATCACCGCATCCATCGGTGACTGAGAGGGTTGCGCTCTCCCCTGATCCAAGGAGTGCGGACCATGGCGGAGTACCGTGCCTATCTGGTTGACAGTGACGGTCACTTCTACGACGTGGTTCCCTTGATTTGCGTGGATGACGCCGAAGCAATGGAAAAGGCCAAACTGCTAGCGGTCGGTTACGATGTTGAGCTTTGGCAGCTCGACCGGAAGATCGCCACGCTTAAACACATTCCAAAAATGACGCACTAAGAAATGTGAACCATTGCGCCGCTCCCTCGTCTTACAAAAGAGGGAGTGTCGCCGTGGACGAAAAGCGCGACCGAAAAGAATTGGAGCGGCGTCTTGAGCAGGCCAAGCGTATGGGTGCCATGGCCGCCGACCCCGTCACGAATGAGCGCCTGCGAAAGCTTGTGCAGGAGTTGGAAGAGCAGCTCCGGGAATCTGAGTAGGCCGCGCGCCCACCGATCTTACGTTGGCGTTCGCAATTCTCCCAGGAACCAACCTGCCGTTTCAAGAGATTTCAACGGGTCGATTAGATCGACTACGAGCTGATGCACCAGATCGCAGGCGGAACATTGGAATGTCCTGATGTCAAAGCCAGAGGGTCCGCGAGTGATACGTGCCAGCGTCACCGTTGACTGGCATTTAGGGCAGCGTGGTCGCTGAATGATGGTCATGAGACTTCGCCTTTAAATCAGGCGGGAGCGCGACACTCTCAGTCACCGGTAGACTGCCGAAGCGGGACGGTGATGGGTATCATCATGCGCTTCGGGTTCCCGTGTGGCTGGTCAATGTTGACCACTTTCGGAAATTTTGCATTGGCGTCAACTATTGCCGCAGGGCGAAACGCTTGCGGGCATTGGACATCGGCTCAATTGGAGGTGGACGATGCCACATTATTATTTCGATATCGTAGGCATTCGACCGATTCTCATGATTCCTGCTGTCGTTCTCCGGTCCCCGTGGCGTATCTGTGACCCGATATAGCTCAAAAAAATCCCTGCACGGAACGGACTGGCGTTTCCAATGCAGAGAAGTTGGGGACTACCGCGTTCAATCTAGCGGTGTGGCGGCAAGCTGTCTGGTCAACAAGAGACAGTTCGGCAAATAGCACCTCGCTCGGCGCTGGGGCCGGGCCGTTTCTTTTGGATCGGGATTGCTCCCTAATGATCCTCGTTCAGTTGGGGCTTGTCATGCAAGACTGCACTCAACAGCGAATTGTGAACCTCGATGTGTCCGTTGTAATCGATGAGACCCAGCTTGCGAAACTTGTTCATGAAATGGCTGACGCGGGATCGGGTGGTGCCGATCATCTCCGCCAATGTCTCCTGACTAATATTCGGACTGATCGGCTGCGGGCTACCTGCCTTCCCGAAATTCGCGAGTAGCAACAGCATCCGCGCAAGCCGCCTCTCGCTCGAATTGAATAGTTGATCGATTAGGTCCTCCTCAATCCGGCTGTTGCGGGTCAGGAGATACCTCATGAACATCTCGGAAAATTGCGGCTCGTCATGAAGGGCGGCCAACATCGCCTCTTTGGTAATAGAAGTGATCACGCTGTCTTCCATCGCCGCCGTCGTCGAGATGCGTAGCTTGTGGCCATTCATGCAGCCTTCACCAAAGAACTGGCCGGGTTCTAAAATCGCGACCACGGCTTCTTTGCCCTGCTCGGACAAGACAGTAAGTTTGACTTTGCCTTTTTGAAGGTAAAACACCGTGTCGGCGACATCGCCTTGCTCGAACACGTGCTGATTTTTATCGAATTCCAGTACCTGTTTTCCCGTGCCCACTTTGGCGAGAAAGTTTTTAGGGTCAAACATGTCCTTGTCTGGCTTCTTCACGGCAGCCTCCTTTGGCTCGACCAATTTCATGCAACTTTAGCGCGCCGAACTGCTACCGCGCCAGTGGTATCGTACACAC
>Ga0209871_1000180_pt1 | contig 19547 bp, 18 predicted proteins | sample OrgsoiDNA2013045_FD_185795 | JGI IMG/M metagenome (GOLD analysis project Ga0209871, IMG submission 185795) | Permafrost soil microbial communities from the Arctic, to analyse light accelerated degradation of dissolved organic matter (DOM) -... | ecosystem: Environmental > Terrestrial > Soil >... | reverse complement strand
TTGACGAGTCCAGTCGCGCCACCGCGCCGCGCGCCGGTAAACGCGCCGTCGGCATAGCCGAACAGTTCGGCCTCGATCAGGCTTTCGGGAAGGGCGGCGCAGTTGACGGGGACGAAGGCGCCGGTCCGCCCGCTGGCGGCATGGGCGTGGCGGGCGAGCTGTTCCTTGCCGGTACCGGTCTCGCCGCGGATCAGGATCGGCATCTTGCGTGCTGCCGCAGTCTCGACCTGACGGACAATGGCTCGCACCGTCGGGTCGCGGGAGATGAAGCGGGATGTCGTGCTCCCAACCTTGTCCTGAAGATGTTGAGGTCGCGGCGTCAGATCCTTGCGAGGGTGCGACGAACTCGCGGTCTCGCGGCGTTCAAATGCGGGTTTCGGTTTCTGAACGTCGCGATCGGCGATTGGCAGGCGCCGCCGGGCATGCAGCACCATGATAGCGCCGATGCCGGAGGTTTCGTTCTCGACGAGATCGAAGCTCGCGTTCGGAAGCAGTTCTTTCAATTTGAGCGGCCACTCGTCGAAGGGAAGCGTCTTCAAAAAGCGGGTTGGTGAATCACCGTCAATGCCGTGGCGGTTATTGTGAAGAGCATTCAGAGCGCGCTCGGTGGCGTGGAGGATCATGCCTCGACGGTCGAGCACGATGAACTCCTCGTTCACCCACAGCGACCTCTTGGCGAGAAAGTGGCACAGCAGCTCTTCGTGATCTCGCCGGACCGATTGCGCCAGCACACTTTCCACGTGATGACCGACCGAGACGGCCAAAGCGAGGCTCTGCGGATTGAAGGTGCTTGCCGGGCCCGAGATGTCCACCACGCCAAGCAGTTCGCCATCGGTGGGATCGTGAACCGGAACAGCAGCACAGGTCCATCGCTGCACCTCCGAGCAAAAATGCTCCGCGCCGCGGATCTGGACAGGTTTCGATTCCGCTATCGCAGCGCCGATCGCGTTGGTGCCGATGTCGGCCTCGCTCCAGCGTCCGCCGTGTTCCAGATGAACCGTGCGTCCGGCGTCAATGACCCTGTCATCGCCCTGGGTATCGATGATCAACCCGGTGGGATCGGTGAGGATCATGATCGAATTCGCGTCGCTCAGGAATGTTTTCGAATTCTCGAGCGCGCACCGGGCAGCATGACGCAGCGAAGCGTGCTTGGAGCGGTGACGAAACAGTTCAGCGTCTGCAACAAGCGGCGCCCGCGCGCGGTCGATCGTGACCCGATGATTTTTGGATCGCTGCCACGATGCGGCGACCGACGATCTCAAATCGGCCGATAACGCTCCGCGCTCGACGAATTTCTCCCACGCGGCCCGCACGTCTCGTTGGTCCATCCCGGCTCCTCCGACGTGACGAAGTCCGAAACCCGCACACCAACGGGCCTCGTGATCAATCATTTGAAAGGCGGGGTGCTTGTCGCAATCACCGTTGCCATCATGCAAAACGCTGCTTCAAACCCTTTCCAGCCACCGAAACGGCGGGCTCCTCGGATCGAGTCGAATACAGGCGCTATTGTCATGATGACGACGGCGTCATCCAACCAGACATCCCATCCAGCGTTTACTTCCCAGACATCCCATGCGGTTCTTCGGCGCCGCTGATCAGCACAGCCTATACTCGTTGGCTAATTGGCGCAAAGGAGGAGTCCAAAGGTCCGGAGTCTTTGGCGAGCTCATCCCTGATGCCTGTCACCGAAGAGGCATCCAGCTTGAACTCCAAAATGGCCGCCGCACCGGAAATCTCAACTTGCGGAGGGCTCGCTGCCGCTCAACCTGGTCGAAGATAGGTGCAGCGCAGCATCCAGGGACCGAGCAGCGCGCCATAATCCCAAGCTGCCGCCTCATTTAAGGTCTTGGCGGCTTGCTGGTTCAGTTCTGCCGTTGCAAGGAGTTTGTCGCGGTCGGCTAGTCAGCGGTTCCGATATAGATATGACGCAAGCGCGGATCGGCGGCTATTTGGCTTGGCGCACCGGAAAGGCCGAACACGCCGTGCTCCAGGACGTAGGCATGGTCGGCGAGCGCCAAGGCGCGATCGACGTCTTGCTCGATGATGATCAGCGTCATGCCAGCCTGTTTGAGAACCGCAAGTGCGTCGTAGAGCTTGTCCATGACGACCGGGGCAAGGCCGAGGCTGATTTCGTCAAAAATGATCAGCCGCGGGCGGGCCATCAGGGCGCGACCGATCGCGAGCATTTGTTGCTGACCGCCCGACATTGAGGTGCCGCCCTGGTCCTTTCGCTCGGCAAGCACCGGGAACAGGTCATAGACGGCGCCAAGCCGCTCACGTGCGGCCGAAGCATCCGCATGGCGGGCCGCGATCAGCAAGTTTTCCTGTACCGTGAGCGTCGAGAAAATGCGTCGACCCTCCATGCAATGGGCAATTCCAAGTTCGGCGATGCGATGCGGTGGCCGGCCCAGGACGTCATCGCCGGCGATCCGTAACACGCCTGAAGTTGGTGTTATGGCGCCGCTGATCGTCCGTGCAAGCGTTGTCTTGCCGGCGCCGTTGGCGCCCAGGATGGCGACGGCTTGTCCTTCGCGGATCGTCAGGTCGATGCCCCTGAGCACGCGGGCCTGGCCGTAGCCGGAGCATATTCCTTGCAGATCAAGCAGAGGAACCTTGGCCTCAATGACGGGTGGCAGGGCAATCAGGGACGTCATCACGCGGCGTTCGGCTTCGGGGCCGACGAAATGCACCGCGTCTTGCGCCTCTGGGTCGATGACGCGTGCCGGGCTCACGGATGGTTCGCGGGAACCGCCAGTGCCGAGATAGACCGCCGCAACCTCGTCATTGGCAAAGATTTCCATCGTCGGGCCTTCGACCAGCTTCTTGCCGAAGTTGAGAACCATCGAGCGCGCACAGCATTCCCGTACGACACGAAGGACATGCTCGACGATGACAATTGCCGTGCGCGGGTCCGCTATCGAGTGGATGAGCGCGATCAGTTCGGTGATTTCGCTGTCGACCAGGCCGGCACCGACCTCGTCGAGCAAGACGATGCGTGGCTTGAGCGCCAGCGCACGGGCGACCTCCAGTCGCTTTCGCCGAAGCAGCGGCAGGGCGCGGGCCGGCAAGCTTGCGGCGTCGACGAGGCCGGTACGCTTCAGAAGCGCCGCGCGCTCGTCCCGCGCAATAGCTGCCCGGATAAAGGGTTGAATTGAATATTGCGCGACTTCAAGATTTTCCTCGACCGTCATGTCCAGGAAGGGGCGGGGGATTTGATAGGTGCGGCCGATGCCGGCGCGGGCGCGCTCGGACGCCGGAAGGCGCGATATGTCCCGGCCGTCGAGCCTGATCGAGCCTTCGCTTGCGACAACCGCGCCCCCGATCAGGCCGATCAAGGTCGATTTTCCCGCGCCGTTCGGGCCGATCACGCCGGTAATCGTTCCCGGCTGCAATTGGAGATCGACGTGATCGATCGCCACCAGGCCGCCGTACCGCTTGACGATGCCAAAGACTTCGAGAAGCGGGACGTTGCTCGCGCTCATGCGGTTGCCCGCTTCTTGGTCAGGGAAGACAGATTTTCCGCGAAACCGACGACACCCCTGGGTGCGAATCGTATCAACACGATCAGGATCACGCCCGCGATCGCGACATGCGCCTCCGGGTAGTCGGCCAGCGCTTCCCCCAGCGCGACGACGAACAACGCGCCGACCAGGGGACCCAATCGCAGGCCGACACCGCCGATGATCACCATCGAAAGGACGTCGATCGACCATTGCAATCCGAACATGCCATAAGGCTCGATGGCGCCAAGCTTGGTCGCCTGCACCCCGCCCGCGATGGCAACCAGGGCGCTTGCAAGAACGAATGCGCCGAGCTTGACGCGGTACGGACGCACGCCCATTTGGGCCGCGGCATCTTCGTCGTCGCGAACCGCGCGCAGGATCACGGAAACACGGGTGCGCGCGCAGGCCGTGATGGCGAGAGATGCGATCAGCGCGACGGCCAGGGCGTAATGATAGAGTTCAGGCAGGGGAGGCGGATCTTTTTTCATAAAGATTCCCATGGCCCCGCCGAAAGCGGAGACGTTGACCATGGTCAGCCGCAGCAGTTCGGCGAGTGCGAGCGTACCGACGGTGAAATAAAGGCCTCTCAGACGAAACAACGCCGGCGAAACCAACGCCGCCAATGCACCGCCGGCCAGCGCGCAGCCAAGGAGAACCAGCGGGAGCGGCGCGTCGATGTGGTTTAACAGCCCGAAGGCGACATAGGCGCCGAGCCCGACAAAACAGGACGTGCCCAGCGAAACGAGGCCGACCGACCCCGCGAGCAGGTTCCAGCTTTCGGCAAGCGTCAAATAGATCAGGACGCGGAAGGCGATCTGCAAGCCGTAGTCGTCCACGAAATCGGAGGCGAACCAGAGCAGGATGAATGCGCCAAGGAGGACGCCGGCCTCTGCGAACCCCGACAGGATCTTCATGATCGCCTCCGCGCGAGAAAGCCATCAGGTCGAAAAGCCAGCACCAGCAGGAACAGCGCCATGCCAACAAGGTCACGGTAACCGTCGCCGAGCGTCAGGCCACCGAGGCTTTGCAGGAAGCCGAGCATCAATCCGCCAACGAGCGTACCCAGCACGTTGCCAAGGCCCCCGAGCACGACGATGGCGAGGCTGTTGAGGAGATAGGCGGCGCCGCTCGAAGGGCCAAACTGGAACGCGGCGCCGATGAGCGTGCCTCCGACGCCGGCGCAGGCCGCGCCGAGCGCGAAGGTGGCCATCTGCACGCGTTTGACGTCGACGCCGAGCGTTTCGGCGGCCTGGGCGTCGGCGGCGCTCGCGCGCAGATCGCGTCCGAAGCGGGTTTTCGAAATCAGCCAGTGTACGGCCAGGATCAACGACACGGCGATCGCAAAGCCGATGACATAGATCAGCGGAACAGTGACCGACCCGAGCGTCAGGGGGAGGGTTGCGTAATCGCGCTCGATCGAGCGTGTGTCGGCGCTGAAGGCAAGGACGAAGACGTTTTCAAGAATGATCGAAACCGCAAACATCGTCATCATCTGCGCCTCGGCGCCGCGTTCACCGAGCGGCGCGAGCAGTAAACCATAAAGCGGAACCACGAGAGCTGCGACGAAGAGGGCGATCACGGGCAGACCGAGAAGTGGATCGACGCCCGTGAACTTGAGAAAAAACAGGCCGGCATAGGCGCCGACCACCAGGAAATCGCCATGGGCGAGATTGACGAGCCGCATGACGCCCAGGACGATGGAGAGTCCAAGGGCAGTCAGCGCGAGCATCCCTCCCAGCAGCATGCCCGAAATGATCGTGCTCAACACGGTGCCGACGTCGGACATGAAACTGGGCCCGTCAGATCAGGGAAGCGGGAACAGGAGTTCACCGGTCTTGGCCGACTTGGGCCAGACGATCACCGTCTTGCCGCCCTGCCATTGCAACGAGACGATCGGCAGCTTGGCGGTGTGGTTCTCGTCGAACTTGACCGGTCCAACCACGTAGGTCTTGTCCGTCTTGGCGATGGCGGCATTGATCTTCTCCGGATCGGTCGAACCCGCGGCCTTGATGGCGTCGAGCAGGACCTGCGCGGCGGCATAGGAATCCGCGATGTGCTGGCTGCTTGTCAGCTTGGTCTCGCTTTCAAAGGCCTTGGCGAGGTCGGCTGCGCCCGGGTAAGGGAAGGAAGGATCCCAATAGCCGCCGACAAAAATGCCGTCCGAGATCTTGCCGAGCGCCTCGGCGAATTGCACGGGCTCCGCGCCCTTTTCGATATTGAGGATTTTCGGCGTGTAGCCCGCGGAGGCCATCTGCTTGCGGATCGCAATCGCCTGCGGCGTGATCGCATCACCGAGCACGACCTCGGCACCCTTACTCTTGGCTTCAGCGATGATCGAGGTGAACTGGGTGTTGTCGACCGGGAATTCGGCGTTCTGAACCACCTCGTAGCCGAATTCCTTGGCGAGCGCCGGCCAGATCTTGCCGCCGACGGCCTGACCATCGGGACCGTTGTCGTGCCAGATCGCGATTTTCTTGTTGGTTTGCACGCCCAGATCCGCGAGCGCCTTGAACTGAGCCGCCGCGAGTTCCGGCACCGAGAAAAAGATATCCCAGACATAATTCCATTTGCGAACCGACATGAAGACCTCGAGGGGATCGCAACCGGTCACCATCGGCTTCTTGGCGCGTTCGGCGACAAGTGCGCCGGCGTTCACCAGCGCCGGCGTACAAGAACCCAGCATCGCCACGACCTTGTCTCGGGAGATCAGCGTCTCGGTATTGGAGGCTGTCGCGTTGGGATCGGTCTTGTCGTCGCGGATAATGAGTTTCACCATCTGCCTGGTGCCGCCGATCGAAATACCGCCGGCCTTGTTCACTTCATCGACCGCGCGCTTGTAACCCCATTGCTGGAAGCTTCCGAAACCCGCAAGCGCGCCTGACAGCGGCAATGAGGCGCCGACGACGATTTCGTCGGCTCGGGCGGCCCCGAGACCGAGGGCCATGGAGGCGCCGGCGGCGATCGCTCCGGCTCTGAAGATGCCTTTAAGATTCCCCATAAGTATATTCCTCCCTTTGTTTTGGTTCGGCGGATCTGGTTGTTTCGGCACGTTTGGTCTCGAAGAGGTCCGGCTAGAAAGCGTCGTCGAGCGTAACGCGGCGATAGAGCAAAGGAAGGATCTCGGCGAGATATCCCATCTCCTCGACGCAGTGCTGATGCAGGCGGCGCGCGAATTCTGCGTTCAGGTTCTGCGCGCGCATGGCGCGGACCTGGGCCTCCGGCAATGTGATCGCAGGATCACGGTGCGATATCAGGCCGAGCCAGAAGCGCGAACGCATCTCGCAGCCGTAATCGGTGTCGCGCACGTAATGCGTCATTCGCCCGACATGGAACGGCGCTTCGAGCAGGCCGGGACGGGCGCAAACCGCAAGCGCGCCGGACTCCTTGTAAAGCCTGGCGTCAAAGGTTTCCGAAGGGTCGTGGAAATCGATGCGAAGTTTGAAGAGCGGCCCGTCTTTGCCCGCGAGATACTCATGAACGAGATGAGAAGCGCCAATATATTTGCCGTTCATCCGGTTTTCCCAGCCGCTGTTGACATGGTCACGCGGGTGCCACAGGCGATACCACTCGATGTCTCCGAGCCAGCCGAACCACCAATCGACCATTTTTGCCCGGCACCCGGGCATGCGAGTGAGGCCCGCAACGACCCACTTGCCATCCTCAAGCTCCTGATAGCCGGACTCGAAGCGCTGGTAGCCCGGCTTCAACATCTCGTTCGCATCTTCGAACCGCATGTACTTTCCTCCGGCCTGGTTTGATCGACGGTCTAGAATCCCACTTGATCGCGGCCTTTCTTGTTCGGCTTAGGTTTGGCCAACGTCGTCACTCCCCAACCGTGACCGGCGCACCGAAGCTCGCCCGCAAATGATTTGTCACGCGCTCACGCAAGGCCGCCTGCTGCTCCGGCGTCCATTTGCGAAACCCTTCGCCGGATTTGAATCCGAGCCGGCCGTGTTCGACCAGGCGATCGAGATAGGGCGAAGCCGCGGTCGAGCGATCGAGCGCGGGCAGCACATAATTATGGATCGACCTGGTAAGGTCGGTGCCGACGAGATCGGCATTCTCCAGCGGGCCAAGCACCGCCAATCGGGCGCCGAAACTCGCCTTGACGACGTCGTCGACGGTCTTCGCGTCGCAGACACCATCGGCGACCAGTGCGACCGCCTCGCGCCACAGCGCATGTTGCAGTCGGTTGCCGATAAAACCTGGCACGTCCTTCTTCACCTCGACGGCGGTTTTTCCGACCGAGGCCAGCAGCTCCAGCGTTGCGCCGACGGCGGCGTCCGCCGTGTCGACCGTGCGAATGACCTCGACGAGGGGCACCAGATAGGGCGGGTTCCACCAGTGCGTTCCGAGCGCGCGCGCCTTGTTGCGCAGCCTTTGCATGATCGAGGTGATCGGGATCACGGAGGTATTGGAAGCCAGAACCGCAGCCGGCTTCGCCGCATCTTCGATTTCGGCGAACAGCCCCTGCTTGAGCGCCAGATCCTCCGGCGCGGCTTCAATGACAAAGTCCGCATCCGCCACGGCCGTGGCGAGTTCAGCGTGCACCGTAACCCGGGCCGCGGGATCGAGACCGACCGCCTTGAGGTTGTCGCGGATTCGCGGCAGCGCTGTCGCACGCGCTTCCGCCATGGCGTCGAACAGCGCGACGCGATGGCCTGCGGCGGCGAAAACCAGCGCGATACCGGCGCCCATGAGACCCGCGCCAATCACTGCCATCACGGGTTTCTCGGTCATTCCCTCAACCCGCGGTGTAGCCGCCATCCGCATAGAGCGTATGGCCCGTATAGAAGTCCGAAGCGCGCGACGCGAGGAAGAGCAGCGGGCCGGCGAGGTCTTCCGGCTCGCCGAGGCGGCCCTTGGGCACACGCGCAAGGAATCCCGCGCGCACCGCCTTGGCTGTTTCGTCGTCCGCAAACATCCAGGCGGTGAGGGGCGAGCGAAACACCGTCGGTGCAATCGCATTGACGGTGATGCCCGTCGGGCCCAATTCACAGCCCAGAGCGCGGGTAATCCCGTCGATCGCGGCCTTCGAGGCACAATAGGCGGTATAACCCGCAGGGTGGCCGAGCAACCCGCGTGCTGACGACATCAAGACGATCTTGCCGCCTTCACCCTGGGCCAGCATTTGCTTGCTGACGGCGCGCGCCATCAACCAGGACTGCGTCACGTTGGCGTCCATGACGTCGAGAAAGCGCTCAGGAGCCATCTCGACGATTTTCGATACGTCGTTCTTGCCGGACGCCACGACCAGGATATCGACCCGGCCAAACCTGCGCTTCGCGGCCTCCACGATACCCTCGCATTCGGCTTCGGAGGAGGGCCGCTTGTTGACCGACTCGACTTCGGCGCCGAGTTTCCGGCAGTTGACGGCGATGTCTTCAAGCTCCCTGGCTTTGCCGGCGGCCAGCACCAGCCTGGCGCCCGCCGCCGCCAAAACTTCGGCCGCAAGTGCGCCGAAGGCGCCGGACGCACCGGTGACGATGGCAACTTTGCCTTTCACGTCGAACAGGGAAAGCGGATTGGCAAGGCCCGGCGTCATGGTTTCACTCCCGGCGGATAGGGGATCACGACCAGCATTTTGCAAACCGAGTTGGTGCGGTTGATGATCTCGCGCACTTCCCCCGCCGCGATGGTGCAGGAATCCATCGGGCCCAGAACGGTTTCGGTCCCGCCGATGGTGACGGTCATGTGGCCTTCGAGCACGACATAGACCTTCTCGAACGGTGTGGAATCGGGGCCAGCCCCGCCGCCGGGCAGAAACAGCGAGCAGCCGATCCATTGGTTGGTCGGACCGCCGGCCTCGAAGCCCTGCAAGCGGAGCCCGACGACACCCCGATGGTTGGGGGCGTCATACGGCTTGGCGTCCTCGTAGCGCTTGACGTGCATCGCATTTCCTCCCTGTTGGGCGGTCTTTTTTCTTGACCTGTCCTTCGTCGACTAGTCGCTGACGGTGAAGGACTCGCCCTTTTCGATCCGGTAGTTCTGGCTCTTGTCGATCATCGCCACCAGGCGAATGATGCAGCCATCGCCGCGATCCCAATTCCAGGGGAAGAAGGCGAAGGTGACGCGCTTGCCGGTGACCGCATCGAGATCGCCGCCGACGTTCTCAATGCCGAGAATGCCGTTGGTGAAGAGCTTGCGATGGACGGGCTCCCATTCGGGGTGGGCTTCCTTCCAGTCGATCCCGCCCGACCATTTCTTGAATTCTTCGGCAAGATGCGGATGCAGCGGGCCGTTGCGATGCGGACCGATGGCGGTCGCCAAGGGATGATCGTTGGCCTGGGTGTCGTGGCCGACCACCTTGATCTTCTTCTCGACGAACCAATCGCCCGCCGATGGCACGAAGCCCGGGCATTTGCAGAAATATTCCTCGCTGTCGCGGTATTTGTGGTGCCAGCCGGTATTGACGATGATGACGTCGCCGGGGCGCACCGCCTTTCCGGCCGCCTTCTCGAGATCGTCGTACGTGATCGGTTCCCACATCTCCTTCGGGATCGAGATCACAAGGCCTGAGCCGAAGAAATGCGGCAACGGCACTTCGTCGATGAAGGGCGTGTCCTCGACGACATGGGCGGGGGCGTCGATGTGTGTGGTGTTGTGCATGCTGGTGGTGATGCGCTGCGACAGCACCCCGGATTTGGCCATGTAATGGATGCGTTCGATCTTGACGTCTTCGAAGTAGGGCCAGTTCGGCGACTGGAATCCAAAGCGGTGGGAGAGATTGTAGAATTCCAATCCCATGGGATTGTCGGTGTTTGCCTGGAATTCAATACCGCGGATTTTGACCACTTGAGCTTCTCCCGATGATCTCGGCGTCGTTGCGCCCGACGGTGTACCGTATTGTGGTACAACTGTATTGTATATCGGTTGTTTTTGCAAGGGAGAGGCGTGCGCTATTATTGCGCCGCAAAAAGCGCGGTCGCGCGAGCTGCAAGTAAGCGTCAGAGATTTCGGGAAATAATCAGCTTCTCCAGCATCGCTTTTGTTTCAAGCAGCCGCCGGGCAATCGTCTTGTATTCCTCCTTGAAGCGCTGGCTCGGGACCGGGACCGAGATCGCGACATAGTTGCCTGCGGGATCGCGCAACGCGACGCCGGTGGCGCAGACACCTGAGGAATGCTCCTCGAGATCGACGGCAACGCCGCTCTGCCGCGTAACCCTGAGATCGGCGACGAGTTCGGCAAAGGTTGCCTTGGTGTGCTTGGTGCGACGGGCGTATTTTCGACCGATCAAATCGACAATAGCGTCGTCGTCCATCTGGCCGAGATACGCCTTGCCGTTTGCAGTGCAATGCAGCGGATAGGCATCGCCGACGACGGACACGGTGCGAAGGCGATGGGGGCCGGTGACCTGATCGATGAAGACGGCCTGATCCTTCTTGATGATGGATAAATCCACGGTCTCCCCGAGTTCTTTCGACAGGGCCACCAGAAACGGCCGCGCCAGCGACGCAAAATCGGTGCGGACGGACGCCGCCAGCCGGAGAATGGTTGGTCCAAGACGCATCTTTCCATTCGGCGAGGCGGCGATGACGAGCTTTTCGACTTCGAGCGCCGCGATAATGCGCTGCACCGTCGAGCGCGCAAGGTCGACGCGCTGCGCAATCTGGCCGAGACTGAGGCCGGCGTTCTCGTGTTCCAGCGCCCGCAGGATTGCGGCAGCCCGCGCGATCACCTGGACCTGGCTTTTCTCGTTGGTCTCGATCGTCTTCATGCTGGCTCCGGACTATTTAAACGCGGCCCGCGGGCATCCCCTTGCGGGCATGCTCGCATATTGATACAGTGTGTACCATAATACGGTACAACAGATCACATGGAGGAAGCCGGTGTCAAGAATCCCTTCGATTCGCCGTGGCCACGGCGCGGCACCGTTTTTACATCGCACATTGCTGTCGCCAAGGCATTTACCTCGTCCGCGCTGATCAACTCGCAGATATTGTGACGGCCGCCGCCGATCGGCGGCTCGGGCCGAATGAGGAGACATCCGTTGGTTAGCAAGATCGCGCTGGAGTAGCATTTTCTTTGTCCGGGGTTCGAGAAATATTGGGCGGCGACGGTCAGCGGCGTCGCGCCTGACGCACTGCAGCGCATCACGGCACGGCTGTCCGATTTCGGCGACGGCCGGATCGAGGCGATGGATAAGGCCGGAATCGCAAAGGCAGTTCTTTCGCTGGCTGGTCCGGGCGTGCAGGCCGAACCCGACCGCGCGACGGCGGTCAGGATGGCCGCCGGAGCCAACGACTATCTTGCCGGGGAGCTCCAGAAGGGCAGGGATCGCTATGCCGGGTTCGGGCATCTTGCGATGCAGGATGCAAATGCCGCCGCCGATGAGCTCGAGCGATGCATGCGCGATCTCGGCTTTTCCGGCGCGATGATCAACGGTCATACCAATGGCCAATATCTCGACCACCCCTCGCTGGCGCCGTTCTGGGAAAGGGCCGCAGCCCTTCGCGCGCCGATTTACATTCACCCGACGGACCCGGTGACACCGAGCCCGGTCCTCGATGGTTATCCGGCGCTGCGGCGAGCGACATGGGAGTGGGGGTTCGAGACCGGTTCGCACGCGCTGCGCCTTGTCTTCGGCGGAGTCTTTGCGCGTTTTCCCGACGCCAAGGTCATTCTGGGTCACCTCGGTGAAACGCTGCCCTATCTGCTATGGCGTTTCGACAGCCGGGCGCGGCTTTACGGCGTCGAACTGGCCCGGCCGCCGTCGAGCTACATCAAGTCCAATATCTTCGTGACGACATCGGGCATGTTTTCGGCCGAACCCTTGGCCTGCGCGATTGCGGCACTCGGCCACGATCGCGTGATGTTCTCGGCCGACTATCCGTTCGAAGATCCTGAGGAGGCCGGATCCTTCATGGATCGCGTCGCCTTGTCCGAGGACGTTCGTGTCGACATCGCATCCGATAACGCAAGGCGAATTCTGAAACTTTAAAACAGCAACCGTCCGCAGCCGGCGCCAAGACCGGAAGGACCAACACCATCGGAGGAAACGTGATGATCGCCATAACCCGCAGGACGTTTGCGCTCGCCGGCGCTTGCGCCGTCATCACCTCGCGGTCGGCGTCCGCGCAGGCCGCCGAGCTGAAGGTGTCGCACTTCCTGCCGCCCAACCACACCATCCAAAAGGCGTTGGTGATGTGGAGCGACGATCTCGAGAAACAGTCGGCTGGCCGGCTCAAGCTGCGGATCTATCCCGCCGGCCAGCTCGGCGGCGGACCCAACCGGCAGTTCGACGCGGCGCGAAACGGCGTCGTCGACATGGCTTTCAGCCTGCATGGTGCCACGCCGGGCCGATATCCCATGACCGAGCTCGCCAGCCTGCCGTTCGCAGCACCATCGGCGGGCAATAAAAGCACGGTGACATCGCGCCGGCTAAGTGAGCTTGCGCAGGAGTACCTCGCCAGGGAACATGAAGGCCTGCGAATTCTGTGGATGGCCGTGACTCCGCCGCTGATGTTCCACAGCAAGACGCCGATCCGGACGATCGCCGACTTCAAGGGCAAACGAATCCGCTACGCCGGCGTGCAGTTCAAGAACATCATCGATAGCCTCGGCGCGGTACCGCTGCTGGTCCCTCCGCAGGAAACCCAGGACGGGCTTGCCAAGGGCATCATCGACGCGGCGACCTTTCCATACGAAGGCGCGGCGAGCTTCGATATCGCGACCGTTGCCAAATATACGCTGGAGCCCGGTGTCAGTTCGGCGACCTTCGCCCTGGTCATGAACCCGGCGAAATATGCCTCGCTTCCGGATGATCTGAAGGCCCTGATCGACAAGACGACCGGCCCGGAAGCCGCGACAGGATATGGCGCGATGTGGGACGAGGCCGAAAACGAAGGCAAGGCGTCGATGCTGAGCAAAGGCGCGCAAGTCACGGTGCTTGCCAGTGACCAGCTCGAACAGATGAAGACCATCCTCCGCCCGCAGCGCGATGCCGCGGTCGCCGACGTCGAGAGCCAGGGCAAGCCCGGCCGAAAGTTGCTTGACGTCTATCTGAAATAGCTCGACCCCTGCTGAACCAATCCGGTTCGTCCGCGAGGCTGCCACGAAAGCGACGCCGACCAGGAAACCGCCGCCCCATGACCAGCCAGGCTTCCTCGCCCTCCACGCCGCCTCCGGCAGTCAAGCGGTTGCAGACCGCGCAGCTGCGGCTGGCCGCGGTCGCCCTCATGACCATGATGCTGGGAACGGTGCTCGACGTTTTCTTCCGATACGCTTTCAACAAGCCGTTGCGGATTTCCTACGATCTCGTTGAGAGCATGCTGGTGATCTACGTCTTCCATGGCATCTCGAGCGTTTTCCTGGCACGGCGAAACATCGTTATCGACGTGATCGATTCCCTGGTCAGCCCACGGATCCTGCGCGGGCTTGCAGTGATCGCTGATGTCGTCTCGGTGATGTGCCTCTTGCTGGTCCTGTGGGGCATGTACGAACCTGCGCTGCAGGCCTACCAGTATGGAGATCGCAAGCTTGAGCTTGGCGAGCCGCTCTATGTGCTATGGGCATTCGCGCTCGCCGGGCTGCTCGGCACCCTGGTTTGCGCCATTGCCGCCTTCACCCACATCACGTTGCGCCAGTTTCGGAGACCGTCGTGAGTCCCGCGATTATCGGCGCGCTAGGTATTTCTTCACTTCTTGTATTGCTGTTCGTGCGGGTACCGGTCTGGGCCGCGCTGACCCTGGTCGGCTTCACAGGCAATGTCACGCTGTCGGGTTTGCATAGCGCATTGAGTCTGGCCGGCACTTCCGCATTCGATGTATCCTCCGCCTACACCCTCTCGGTCATCCCGCTCTTCGTCCTGCTCGGCGAAGTGGCATCAAGTACGCGGCTTTCGGCTGACCTGTTCAACGCGGCGCGTCTGCTTCTATCCGGCGTCCGCGGCGGGCTGGCGATCGCAACGATCGCTGCGTCCTCCTGTTTCGGTGCGGTATGCGGATCGTCCATTGTCACCGCGGCGACCATGACGCGGATCGCGCTGCCCGAAATGCGCAAGGCCGGATATGACGACCGGCTGGCGACCGGGGCGCTGGCCGCGGGCGGCAGTATCGGCATTCTGATTCCGCCGTCGATCATCCTGGTGATCTACGCCTCGATCGCCGAACAGTCGGTGCCAAAACTGTTTGCCGCAGCGCTGTTGCCGGGCCTGTTACTGACGGCGCTTTACATGACGGTGGCGATCGGCATCGCTATTGTGTATCCGCACTACGCGCCGCGCATGGAGAAGGCGTCGGCGCGCGAGCGATTCAAGGCCCTGGCGGGTCCCTGGCAATTCATCCTCCTGTTCGTCATCACGATTGGCGGTATCTATGCCGGCGTCTTCAGCCCGACCGAGGCGGCGGCGATCGGCGCGTTCGGCAGCATCGTGCTCGGCTTTCTCGGTCGCCGCCTGACCTTCGCGACGCTGTGGCGTTCGATCGAGACCTCGATCACCACCAGCTGCCTGCTGTTCGTGATCATCATCGGCGCCAACCTGTTTTCTTCGTTCATGGTGCAAACCCAATTTCCGACGATGCTCGCAGACGGCGCCAGCGCCATGAACCTTTCGGCGCCCGCCGTGATGATCATGATCGTGCTCGCCTATATCGTGATGGGGTGCTTCCTGGAGGGTATCGGCATGGTGTTGATCACGGTGCCGGTGTTTCTGCCGCTAGTCGTCAAGTTCGGTTATGATCCAATCTGGTTCTCGATCCTTGTGGTGATCGTTGTCGAAGTCGGCCTTATTCACCCTCCGGTCGGCATGAATCTGTTCGTGATTCAGGCGCAGGCGCCGGATGTGAAGATCACGAGCATCTACCGCGGCATCGTCCCGTTCCTGATCGCGCCGCTTGTCCTCATCATTTTCCTGTTCCTGTTCCCGAGCCTCGCTTTGTGGCTTCCGAAGCTGTTGTATGGCTGATCGCTCATGACCAATGTCCTGGTACTCGAAACCCATGCGGAGGCTTATGCCGCCGCCTTGCGCGAAGAATTTCCCGACCTCGAGCTTCAGGTCGCGCGAACGCCGGCCGATGCCCACGTCGATTACGGCAAGGTCGAGATATTGATTGCATTCGGCATGGACGTCACGGATCTGCTCTTTACCGGTATGCCGGGGCTGAAATGGGTGCAATCGCTGGCGACCGGCGTCGATCATTTTCTGCGCAGCAAGACGTTGGCCCGCGACGTCATATTGACCAGCGGCCGCGGCATCCACGGACCCGCGATGCGCGAAACCGTTCTGCACCTGATGCTTTCGATCAGCCATGGCAGCAACGGTTTGCTCCGCGACAAGGTCAGCCGCCGCTGGGATCGTCGCGCATGGCCCTTGCTTGCCGGCAAAACCGCGGCCGTGATCGGCACCGGGGTCGCCGGTTCCGCCATCGGCTCGTTGCTGCAGGCATTGGAAATGCAGGTGGTCGGGGTCAGCCGGACGCCGCGACAGGTCGCCGGATTCGACACGGTTGTACCGCAAAGCGAATTGTCGGAGGCTGCCGCGAAGGCGGACTACGTCATCAACGTCCTGCCGGCCGACGCAGCCAATCTCAAGATCATCGGCAGCGATGTCTTTGCCCGGATGAAACGAAGCGCCTATTTCATCAACGTCGGGCGCGGAGAAACGGTCGACGAGGAGGCGCTGATCGAGGTCCTGAGGGATGGCAGGATCGCCGGCGCGGGGCTTGATGTTTTCGCCACCGAACCCTTGCCGGCGCAGAGCCCGTTATGGGATCTTCCCAATGTCTTCATGAGCCCGCACATCGGCGGGATGTTCGAGGAATATCAGCAGATGGCGATGCCCCTGATCATCCGCAACATGAGCGCCTATCTCTCCGGCCGCACCGACCAGATGACGAACGTCATCGATCGTTCGAGGAGCGTCACATGACCCGCATGATTGATCCCGCCAGCCGCATCCTCACCCGAATCTCCGACGCTGAACTGAACCGGCGCTGGAATGCGGTTCGTCAGGCGATGAAGCCGCGCGGCATCGACGCAGTCCTGATGCAGAACACCAACGACTGGCTGGGCGGCTATGTGAAGTGGTTCACCGACCTTCCGGCCAACAACGGCTACCCGCGCACCGTTGTCTTTCACGCGGATGCCCCGATGAGCGTGGTCGAGATGGGGCCGTCGAATATCCGGCGGACGTTCGCTTCCGACGAAACGCTGCACCGCGGCGTCGGCGAGATGCTGCATACGCCTTCGTTCACATCGATCGGGTATACCGATCGCGATGATGTGAACCTGGCAATCGATGCGCTTCGTCGTCACTCCAATCGCACGATTGGCCTGATCACGCCGGGAGCGCTGCCTTACGCGTTTGTTTCGGCGCTGGAGGCGGCGTTTGCCGCGACGACATTCATCGACGTCACCTCCGACATCGACGCCATCAAGGCGATCAAGAGCGAAGAGGAAGTCGCCCTCATTCGACAAACCGCGCGTCTCCAGGACGAGGTGTTCGCGGAAGTTCTCAAGGAAATTCGCCCCGGCCTGCGCGACATCGACGTCACCGCGATCGCGCAGCGGAAAGGGCAGTTGCTCGGCAGCGAGCAAGGCATCTTCCTCGGCGGCTCAGCCCCCGTCGGGACAAGATCGCCCTTCGTCCCGCGTTACATGCAGGGCAGGCGGCTGGAGAAGGGCGATCATCTGTCGCTCCTGATCGAAATCAACGGCCCCGGCGGCTTCTACACGGAAATTGCGCGGACCATCGTGCTCGGCAAGGCTTCCTCCGAACTGAAAGAGGCCTTTGCGTCCGTCAAGGCCGCGCAGGCCCACTCCCTTAGCATCATGAAACCGGGAACGCAGGTGAGGGACGTCTTCGCAAGTCACAATGCCTATATGGCGAGAAACGGCATGCCCGCCGAAACCCGGCTCTATGCGCATGGGCAAGGCTACGACATGGTGGAGCGCCCGCTCATCCGCCAGGACGATGACATGACGCTGCAGCAAGGCATGTGCCTTGCCGTTCATCCCGGATATGAGACGCCATCGCTATTTGCCGTGATTTGCGACAACTACATGATTGAGGCTGACGGCCCGGGTGGGTGTCTGCACCATACGGAGAAAAGGTTGTTTGAAATCGATTGACCATGGGAGGCGAGGCGTGGAATGCCTCGCAAGCCAACGCGCTGGGCCGCAGCTAGTTTTTAGTACGAATAAACCCGGCAAGCCTGGTTTTCTGAGTCTCGCACCAACTTGTCATGCCGAGGTGTGTCTGGTCCATGTCCGTTGACTTTGTCGCCATGGCGACTTCAGACATTAGATCGTCATCCCCGCGTTCGCCCATTTTCCCGCCCGTGTGCATGTAAGCGATGGCCTTCCGCACCTTCTCGGTGGTTCCGTCCGGCAGATGCATCTCCTCGGCCTTCTGCACCAGATCCTGATAGACGATGTCCATGCCGGGGCATTGCACCTTGGCGGCGAAAGCCTGCAAGACCATTGTCACATACGCCGAGCGAGACTCGGCATGCGCCGATGTCGCAAGGACAAGCAACCCCAAGATGAACAGACCATAGCGCATCGCCGAACTCCCTCGTTCGGGGCAAACTAGCGCTGACGGCTTCACTGTGCAACGTCTGGAAGCAAGGGAGCGCGGAGCCCGCGTTTCAACGTTTGATCTGCGGCGGGAACCTGGAAAGGGCCCGATCCGTCCACTTGGCCAACAGGACGCAACAAGCATGGCGGGTCCTGCGCCAACCCCGCCCGCCGCGTCGCTCTATGGCGAGCGTATCTTCGGGCATTTTCCGGGCATGGCCGTCGTATCGGTGAATGTTCGCCTCGGGGAGAAGCCCGGACATCGAATTTGAATGCGTCGATGAAAAATGCGACCTTGTTCCGCCAACGCGAGGAATGACAATGAAAGCTGCCTTCATCGAACGACACGGCGGACCGGAAGTTCTGAAATTCGGCGAGATGCCAGATCCGGTGGCCGCATCCGGCGAGGTCGTGGTCGATATTGTCGCCGCCAGCGTCAACGGCGCGGACTGGAAGGTCCGCGAGGGAAAATCGGGCCAGCTTTCGAAATTCCCCTACATTCTTGGAAGGGATTTCTCCGGTGTCGTTTCGGCGGTTGGGGAAGGTGTCGGGGACATCGGTATCGGCGATGAGGTCTTCGCCGTCTGCGACGTTGGCCAGGAGGGCGCCTATGCCGAGAAGATTGCGATCAAGGCAGCCATCGTCGCAAGGAAACCCGACAGCCTGTCGCATATCGATGCCGCTGCGCTGTCGCTTGCCGGGTTGACGGCGATCTGCGCGATCGAAGACACATTGAAACTGCAGGCGGGCGAGACGATCCTGATCCAGGGCGGAGCGGGCGGTGTCGCGAGCTTTGCCATCCAGCTGGCAAAACATCTGGGTGCTCGAGTGATCACGACGGCAAGCGCGTCGAACCATGATTATCTGCGCAAAATCGGAGCCGATGAAATCATCGACTACAATGCCGTGGATTTTACCAAGATCGTGAGAGATTGCGACGCCGTCTTCGATACCGTCGGCGGAGATGTCGCGCAGCGGTCGTTCACTGTGCTGAAACCGGGCGGCAGGGCAGCCTTTATTGCCTCTGGAGCACAGGCGCCGAAGCCGGACCGCAGCGATGTTATTGCCTTGCGGCCGAAGGTCGGACGCGATCGGCCGCATCTCGAGCGCATCGTGGCGCTGGTTGCGTCAGGGGCCGTGCGTCCGCCGGAAGTGACACGCTATCGGCTCAGCGACGCCGTGACCGCGCACAGGGTAAGCGAATCCCGCCACTTTCGCGGCAAACTGGTTTTTCTGGTCCGCTGAAACCGCTCGCTTGACGCCCGGTGCCCGCTCCGGTTCATGGCAATGAATTTGCCGCCAATAGGTCGCCGAATATGGAGCAGGCAATGGAACCTTTGCCGACCGCGAACAGCGAGATCACGCAGTTCTTCCGCCAGTGGCTGGAAACCTTCGCGGGCTATGTCCGTGAGGTCGACTACGCCTCGGCAAGGCCGCTGTTCCACCCAGACGTGCTTGCCTTCGGGACGTACAACGACGTCATCTCTGGCATTGATCAATGGGTCGCGACGCATTTTGTTTTTAAT
>Ga0209871_1000179_pt1 | contig 19592 bp, 19 predicted proteins | sample OrgsoiDNA2013045_FD_185795 | JGI IMG/M metagenome (GOLD analysis project Ga0209871, IMG submission 185795) | Permafrost soil microbial communities from the Arctic, to analyse light accelerated degradation of dissolved organic matter (DOM) -... | ecosystem: Environmental > Terrestrial > Soil >... | reverse complement strand
GCCAGGCTTTGTTCGCGCTGCGCGGCGCCGGGCTACCAGATCAATCGTTCAGGACGCCGCTGCTCTACAGAATCGTGCTGCATCCGCTGATGCTGGGATTTCTGCTCGCGTTCTGGGCCACGCCCGCGATGACCGCCGGTCATCTGTTGTTCGCGCTTATGACCACGGCCTACATCCTGGTCGGGCTGCAGTTCGAGGAGAGGGATCTGATCGCGCAGTTCGGCGCGACCTATCAGCAGTATCGCCAGCGCGTTCCCATGCTGCTGCCGCGCATTTTCGGTCTCCGTCGCGAGGGAGCATCCCAATGAGAGCCGTGCTGTGCAACGCATTCACCGGGCCGGAGGATCTGCGCATCGGCGAGATCGAAGCGCCGGAGCCGGCCAGCGACGAGATTCTGATCGACGTCCATGCGGCCTCCGTGAGTTTCATGGACCATCTCCTGGTCTCGGGCCGTTACCAGATGCGACCATCGACGCCATTCGTGCCCGGCACGGAAGCGGCCGGCGTCGTCGTCGCGGTGGGCGAAAAGGTCACGAGATTTCAGCCGGGCGATCGCGTGGCGTGCGGGAGCTGGACCGGCGGCTATGCCGAGCGGATGATCGCCAAGGAATGGAAGAGCGTGCGGTTGCCGGTCGGGATCGCCTTCGAAACGGCGGCCACGGTCTGGCACAACTACGGCACGGCGTACTACGCCCTGGTCGAGGGGGCACGCGCGCAACCCGGTGAAACGGTGTTTGTCACAGGCGCCGCGGGCGGGGTTGGCCTCGCCGCCGTCGACCTCGCCGGCCATTTGGGCCTGCGCGTCGTCGCCGGTGTCGGCTCCGACGACAAGGCAGCTTTGGTGCGCAGTTACGGTGCCTGCGATGTTATCAACTATCGGAGCGAAGACCTGCGCGAGCGGATCAAGTCGATATCAGGCGGAGAAGGCGTCGATGTGTGCTTCGACAACGTCGGCGGAACGATTTTCGAGCAAATGGCGCGGCTGATGACGTGGGGTGGACGGCTGATGCCGGTCGGCTTCACCAGCGGCCAGATTCCTTCGGTGCCAATGAACCTCCCGCTATTGAAGAACTATTCCATTGTCGGTGTCTTTGCCGGCGCCTGGGCGGAGAAATTTCCTGAGCAGGCTGTGCGCATGAACGACACCCTGGCGCAATTGTTGGCCGAGGGGAAGATTCGTCCCCACATCGATCGCGTCCTTCCCCTGGAACAGGTCAAGGAAGCGATGCGCGCCGTGGCCAATCGGACGGTTCAGGGAAGAACCGTCCTCAAGATAAGGTAGAGTGCGTGGGCTGCGGCAAGAGAGGCAAGAGAGGCAAGAGAGGAAAGTATCGATGACATCTGTCATCATCGACAAGCGCTACTGCGGTCCTCCGAACTCCGGGAACGGCGGATATGTCTGCGGCCGGCTGGCCCGGCACATTCCCGGCGGCGCGGAGGTAACGCTGCGCGCACCGCCTCCCCTGGACAAGCAGCTCGATGTCGTCGCGACGGACGACGGGTTATGGGAGCTTCGCGATGGCGCCACCGTCGTCGCCACCGGACGACCGGCAAGTGTTGAATTGACGCGCCTGGAGCAGGCAAGCTTCGACGAGGCATCTGCAGCCGAGCTGCTGACGCCGGTCAAGCCACACGAGCATCCGCTGCCGACATGTTTCGTGTGCGGTCCTGCAAGGGCGAAAGGAGACGGCCTGCGCATTTTTGCCGGACCGCTCATGCGTCAATCCCGGAATGCTTCGGCTGTGCTGGCGGCGACCTGGACACCGGATTCGACCCTGACGGCGGAGGACGGCTTCGTCGCACCCGAATTTCTCTGGTCGGCGCTCGATTGTCCCACGGGCTATGCTTCCTCTCACGACCGGGAGAGCGGCAGCTTCGACCGGACGCCGATCCTGCTGGGTCGGATGTCGGCACGGATAGAGGCACGGCCGCGCCCGGGAGAACGCTGCGTCATCACCGCCTGGGAGGCCGGCCGCGACGGCCGCAAACGCATTGCCGAGGCCGCGGCCTATGGTGAAGCCGGAACGTTGCTGGCCGTGGCTCGCGCGACGTGGATTGCAGTCGACCGCCAGGTGCAGCTCGGCCGCGCCTGAAGCGTGTGCGGTTGGCGGCTGCGGATCAGGCTCCTGCCTGTGAGCGGCGGAGCCACTCGTCGAAACCGATGCGGCCGAGGCGCGCTTCGCCCAACGGTACGAGCGAGCGCTCCTCGACCCGGCCGCCCCAGTATCGGGCCTCCGGGTCGCTCACGACCTCACGCGGGTCACCGACCGCCTTCAGATAGCGGGCGATGATTTCGTTGAACGGCGCCCGTTCCGGGCCGGCGATCTCGACGATGCCGCTTCGCGGCGCCGCGAGCGCCACATCGGCAACGATGGCGGCAACGTCGTCCGCCGCGATGGGTTGGAACAGGCCGGGCGAGAGCCTGATCATGTTTCCATCCGCACTTGCAGCGGCGATAGCACCGAGGAATTCCAGAAACTGGGTCGCGCGGATGATGGTGTAGGGGATGCCGGAGGCCTCGATCAGTCTCTCTTGGGCGACCTTGGCGCGGAAGTAGCCGTTGTCGGGCGTCCGGTCGGTTCCGACGATGGATAGCGCGACATGGTGCCGGACGCCCGCCGCGGCCTCCGCCGCGAGAAGGTTGCGGCCGGAGGTCTCGAAGAATTCCAGCACCGCCTTGTCTTCAAATGAGGGCGAATTGGCGAGGTCGATCACCACCTGCGCGCCGGCCATGGCCGCTTTGAGCCCCTCGCCGGTGATGGTGTTGATGCCGCTTTTGGGCGAGGCGGCGACGACCTCGTGGCCGCCCTGGCGCAGAATGGCGACGGTCTTCGAGCCGATCAGACCGGTGCCGCCGATCACGACGATCTTCATGGTTGACCCTCCGTTGTCGATGACTGGAGATCCCTAGATGACTGGCGATCCTTAAATGGAGGTCGCCAAGATGGCGGATTGCGCCTTCGGCTCCAATCCGCCCTACCGGCTAAGGGCTCTGCCCCAATGGCGCTTATTTCGCCGGCTCCAGCACCGAGACGTAATTGGCGACCGCCGCGCCGCCCATGTTGAAGATGCCCGCGAGTTTTGCATTTTTGATCTGCATGCCCTCGGGCGCTTGCCCTGCGAGCTGCATCGCGCTCATCACGTGCATGGATACGCCGGTGGCGCCGATCGGGTGGCCCTTGGCCTTCAGGCCGCCGGACGGATTGATCGGCAGCTTGCCGTCCTTCTGGGTCCAGCCTTCCTTGATGGCGCGGGCGCCCTGCCCCCTCGGCGTCAGGCCCATCGCTTCATATTCGATCAGCTCGGCGACGGTGAAGCAGTCGTGGGTTTCGACAAAGGAGAGATCCAAAAGCTGCACGCCCGCCGACTGCAGCGCGCGCTGCCATGCCACGGTGCAGCCTTCGAACTGCAGGATGTCGCGCTTCGACATCGGCAGGAAATCCTGGGCGTGCGCGGTGGCCCTGATGTTGACGGCCTTGCCCATGGTTTTCGCGGTTTCGGCATCGGTCAGAACCAGCGCCGCGGCGCCGTCCGACACCAGCGAGCAATCGGTGCGCTTCAAGGGTCCTGCCACGAACGGGTTCTTCTCGCTTTCGGATCGGCAGAATTCGTAGCCATAATCCTTGCGCATCTGTGCGTAGGGATTGGCGACGCCGTTCTTGTGGTTCTTGGCGGCGATCATCGCCAGCGCGTCGGACTGGTCGCCGTATTTCTGGAAATAGCCTTGCGCGATCTTGCCGAACACGCCGGCGAAACCGCCGGGGGTGTCGCCGTCCTCCGGCAGATAGGAGGCGCGCAGCAGGTTGCGGCCGATCTCGGCTGCGGGCGTTCGCGTCATCTGCTCGACGCCGACCACCAGCACGATCTTCGCAGCACCGGCGGCAATGGCCCTGACGCCCTGATGCACCGCCGCCGAGCCGGTGGCGCAGGCATTCTCGACCCGGGTGGCCGGCTTGAACCGCAGGGCCGGATCGGCCTGCAGCACCAACGAGGCGGTGAAATCCTGCGGCGAGAACCCGGCATTAAAATGCCCGAGCACGATTTCATCGACGTCCGCGGCGGAGATACCGGCATCTGCGAGCGCGTCGACGGCGACGCGGACCACGAGGCTCTCGACCGTCTCGGTGTCGAACTTGCCGAACGGCGTATGCGCCCATCCAACGATGCTGGCTGTCATGGTGTGCTCCTTAAGTCTGGCTCGCAGGGTTGTAACCTATCGGCCGATTTACTTCACGCCGGTTTCAGCGATTTCATGGTCCGATTGCAGATGGCGGTTATGCCGGCCCAGTTGCCGGACCTGATATCCGCCGCCGGGCATAGCCAGGATCCGCCCACCGCGAATACGTTCGGCTCGGCCAGCCACGCGGCAGCGTTGGCCTCGCCGATGCCGCCGGTCGGACAAAACCGCGCATCCGGAAAAGGCCCGGCCAGGGCCCGAAGTGCCTTGATACCGCCGGACTGCTCGGCCGGGAAAAATTTCGCCAGATTGAAACCGTGGGCCAGCGCCTGCATCAGTTCGGACGCCGTCGCGATGCCCGGCGCGAACGGCAAGGTGCTTGCGGCGGCAGCCTTGAGCAGGTCGGGCGTGGCACCGGGACTGATGCCGAAGACAGCACCGAGCGCTTCCGCGCGGACCAGATCGTTCGCATTCAGGATGGTGCCAATCCCGACGACGGCTTCCGGCACGCTTGAGATGATCGCCTGTGCGGCCGGAATCGCAACCGGCGTGCGCAGCGTGACTTCCAGTACCCGCACGCCGCCCGCAACCAGTGCCTTGGCGAGCGGCACCGCGTCTTCAAGCCGTTCGATGGTGAGAACCGGGATGACGACGGCCTGCTTGAACAGCGCGGCGAGCTTTTCCTGTTTTGGTGTCGGGGTCATCGTGAGGCCTTGCGAGAGGGTGCCGGTCGCGGCGTTTTCCTGGCCGGCATGGCATAGCGCGGAATGATCGCGCCGGGATAGCCCACGACCACGCCGGCGAGACGATGCCCGGCACGCGCGGCGTCGATCGGGTCCGAGCCCGCCAGCCGGGCGGCGATGTAGGCCGCTGCAAAACTGTCGCCCGCCGCGGTGGTGTCGACGGCAGGTTTTGTCAGGGGCTCGGCCTTCACCTCGTGCGAACCGCCGGCGAACCGCAGGACGCTGGCGGGCTCGCTGAGCTTCAACACCACTTCCGGACTGGAAATGCCGGCCATCAGGGCCGCGTTGGCTTCGCCGGGATAGAGCGGCAGCAGATCTTCCGTCGAAGCCAGCACGATATCCGCGGCCTCGAAGGCATCGCTAAAGACGCTCCGCGCCATGTTGAGATCGGGCCAGCCGCGGGCGCGGAAATTGGTATCGAACGCGAAGCGGGTCCCGAGCAGCCGCGCGCGTTTGAGAGCCGCCATCAAGCGCTTTCGGCCGTTCTCGCTGTAGATCGACAGCGTGATCGCGGAGAGATAGACGACATCGTAGCTTGCGAGCGAATTCAGGATGTGCTCGGTTTCGGGCAGGTCCATCAGGGCGCGCGCAGCTGCACTTTCGCGCCAGTGGAAGAACTGCCGCTCACCCTTGTCGTCGGTCCGGATCATGTAGATGCCCGGCAATTTGCCCGGCAGCCGCGCGACGCGCTTGGTCCCGACGCCTTCGGCAGTCCAGCCCGCGATCATCTCATCGCTCAGAGTATCGTCGCCGAGCGCGGTGACATAATCGACGTCGACGCCAAGGCGGGCGAGATACACCGATGTATTCAACGTATCGCCGCCATAGCCGCGCGAATACAGGCCGCCCTTGGCCTGCTTCAGCTCGATCATGCATTCGCCGATGCACGCTACCCGGGTCATGACCGCTTCCGCGCGGGTCCGCTGGAACGCACCCTAGGCCACGAACTTGCCGTCGAGTTCGTCCTCGATGTGAATCTTGATGATGTCATCAAAAGTCTGTTCGGCGGTGGTGAAGCCGAGTTTCACGGCCCGCCTGGCGTCGAAATTGCGTGGCCAGCCGTCGACAATGCTCATGATGAACGGATCGGGCTCGCGCTTGATCCGCGCCGCCACCTTGTCGCCCGCCACCCGCTTCAGCGCCGCGATCTCCTCGCCGACCGTCGCCGAAAGCCCGGGCATGGTGAGATTGCGGCGTGCACCGGCGGTCGCGGAATCCATGGTCGCCGCATGAATCAGGAAACCGACCGCGGAGCGTGGCGAGGCATGCCAGTGCCGGACGTCCTCGGACACCGGCAGCACTGCTTCCTTGCCGGAGAGCGGCTCGCGCAGGATATTGGAAAAGAACCCCGAGGCCGCCTTGTTGGGCAGACCGGGACGGATGCAAATGGTCGGCAGCCGGATGCCGATGCCGTCCATGAAACCGCGGCGCGAATAATCCGCCAGCAGCAGTTCGCAGATCGCCTTCTGGGTGCCGTAACTCAACAGCGGCGTCTGAAAGAACTCGTCGCCGATGGCCTCGGGAAACGGCGCGCCGAATACGGCGATCGAGGAAGTGAAGACGACGCGCGGCTTGTAGCCGCCTCCGGCCAGCCGGATCGCATCGAGCAGCATCCGCGTGCCGTCGAGATTGATGCGATAGCCCTTGTCGAAATCAAGCTCGGCCTCGCCGGAGACGATCGCGGCGAGATGGAAGATCACATCGGGGCGGTGCGCCACCAGCGATGCCGCGGTATCGGGATCGGCGAAGTCGCTTGTGATGACGCTGATCGGGATTGCCGCATTGGTGGGCTTGGTCGGAGCCACGACATCGTGCAGCGTCATCCGCGAAATCTCGCGGTCGCCGAGACGTTCGTCGCGCAGCAGCCGCTCGGTCAGTTTGCGCCCGACCATGCCGGCGGCGCCGAGAACCAGAATATGCAAGACCCAACTCCTTGTTGTTGTTCTATAGCGTTTTCGAGCGAAGTGGGAACCGGTTCGCGTCAAGAAAACGCGTCAAACAAGAGAACAAACGCGGGGCCTGCGCTTATTCTTTGACGGCTCCGGTCATTGCCGAAACATAGTGCTCGACAAAGAACGCGTAAAGAATGACCAGCGGCAGCGAGCCCGCCAGTGCACCTGCCATCAGCGATCCCCAGCGGTAGATGTCGCCATCGACGAATTCGTTGACGATGGCGACCGGCACCGTCTTGTTCTGGGTCGATTGCAGGAAGGTCAGCGCATAGATGAATTCGTTCCAGCACAGGGTGAAGCAGAAAATGAACGCCGAGATCAAGCCCGGTATGGCCAGCGGCAGCACGATCTTGACCAGGATCTGCCAGCGGCTCGCGCCGTCGATCAGCGCGCATTCCTCCAGCTCGAACGGGATGGTCTTGAAATATCCCATCAGGAGCCAGGTCGAGAACGGGATCAGGATGGTCGGATAGGTCAGGATCAGCGCCAGCGGCGAGTCGAACAGGCCGTACTGGAACACGACGGTGGCGAGCGGGATGAACAGGATCGACGGTGGCACCAGATAGGACAGGAAGATCAGCCCGCCGACCCAATGCGCGCCGCGGTAGCGCAGCCGCACGATGGCATAGGCCGCCAGCACGCTGGCGAAGATCGACAGCACGGTGGCGCAGACCGCCACATACATCGTGTTCCAGAGCCAATGCGGATAATAGCTCTGGAACAGCAATTTGTAGATGTGCTTGAAGGTCGGACTCCAGGTCCAGAACGGATTGAACTTGTCGAGATCGAGCAGCTGCTCGTCCGGTTTGATCGCCGTCAGGCCCATCCAGTAGAACGGAAACAGCAGGATGATGACGATGATCGACAGCGGCAGATAGAGCGTGACGAGACGGCGCGGCACCGACTCCAGATAGCTCATGCCCTCGCTGTGGTCGTCCATCGCGGCCGTCGGCGACGAGCCCGACAGTACCGCCTTGAGATTGACAGGCTTGGGTGCGGGAAGATCAGTCATGGCGCAAACCTCGTGTCCCGGACGCGGTGCAGCGTTCTTCACGCTGCTCCGCAGAGCCGGGACCCATGTTTGTGGAAGAAAAAAGATGGGTCCCGGTTCTGCAGCGCATCACCATAGTGCGTCGAAGACGCGCGTGAACGCGCTTTTGGTGCTGCGCCGCGCCCGGGACGCCGAGAACAATGAGATCAGTCATTGGATTCACCTTGCTGCCACTTGCGGCGCTGCAGCCCGAACCAGGAAATCATGATCGCGGCGAGCAGGAACGGGATCATCGCGCTCGAGATCGCGGCCCCCTCGCCGAGTTGACCGGCGATGATGGCGCGCTGATACGACAAGGTCGCCATCAGATGGGTGGCGTTGACCGGTCCGCCGCGGGTCATCGCCCAGATCAGCTGGAAGTCGGTGAAGGTGAACAGCACCGAAAACGTCATCACGACCGCGATGATCGGGGTCAGCAGCGGATAGGTGATGAAGCGGAACATCTCCCATTTGCTCGCGCCGTCCAGCGTCGCCGCCTCGTAGAGCGAGGGCTGCACGGTCTGCAACCCCGCCAGCAGCGTGATCGCGACAAAGGGCACGCCGCGCCAGATATTGACGAAGATCACGCAGATCCGCGCCCAGGTGACGTCGCCGAGAAAATTGATGTTCTGGGTGATCAGGCCGAGGTGCTTGAGCGACCATGAAATGATCGAGAATTGCGAATCGAAGATCCACCAGAATGCCAGCGCCGACAGCACCGTCGGCACGATGAAGGGGATCAGCACCAGCGCGCGCAGCATCGCCTTGAACGGCATGTTCTCGTTCAACAGCAGCGCCAGATAGAGACCGATCGCGAATTTGATCGCGCTCGCGATCGAGGTGTAGAGCAGCGTATTGAACACCGACAGCCAGAAGATCGAATCGCCCCACAGCCACTCGTAGTTCTCGGTGCCGATGAATTCGCCCGGCCGTCCGATCTTTGCATCGGTGAACGACATCCAGATGCCGAGGCCGAGCGGATAGGCCAGGAAAAATATCAGAAACGCCATCGCCGGCAGCATGAACCAGAAACCGAGCCAGTTTCTGTTGGTCCGCAGCAGATCCCACGCTGTGGCCTCGCGTATCTGTGGGCGGGCCGTCCGGGGTTGGAGTGCGATGTCAGCCATTGGTGAAATCCCGCAATATCATCGGCGGCGTAGCCGTCTGCTCCGCATCTATTTTTAGTTGAGGCGAGCCGCCATCACTTGCGGCCCGCCTCCGTTAGTTAGCGATAAATTCGCTTCAACTGCCGTTCCGTAACCGCGATCACGCCTTTGGCGTCTTCGCGTCCAGTGCAATAGTTGGCGAACATGTCGACCACCAGGAAGTCGGCGATCGCGGTCGCGGCCTTCTCGCCGGGCGTGCCGATGCCGGAAGCGGGAAGCGCGCGTTTGCTGGCCTGGCTGAACACCTGGTTCTTCGGGTCGGCGGTCCACACCGGCGCCGAGTCATAGGCATTCAGGGTGTGGGTGAGATAGCCCCGCGCACCCGACAGCCACTTCTCGTAGTTCTCCTTCTCCAGCATGAAGGCAATGAAGGCCTTCGAGGCGTTCGGATATTTGGTGAAATTGAACGCCAGGATCGGAACCGCGAGCTGCAGTTCGGTCGGCTTGCCGACAGGACCAACCGGATACAGCGCATGATAGGTATCCTCGGCCAGATCCTTCTTGGTCGGATCGTCCTTGGCGGCAACGTAGATCGAGATGCCGTTCGACGTGCAGTAGAGTTCGCCCGACAGGTACGCCTTGTTATTCGACGAGTCGTTCCAGGAGGCGACGCCGGGGATGAAGCTGTCGGACAGCGCCTTGCAATATTCCAGCGCTTTCACGGTTTCCGGCGAATTGATCACGACCTTGTCGTCCTTGTCGACCGTATAGGCGCCGTGGCCCCATAGCACCCAGTGCAGCCATCCATTGGCATCGCCGGTGGCATGGCCGAGCGCGAAGCCGGCCGGGGTGTTGTTCTTCTTGAGCGCCTTGCACATCTCCAGGAAGCCCGGAAAGTCCTTCGGAAACTCGCTGAAGCCCGCCTTGTCCAGCGCCGACTTGCGGTACGTCATGTAACCGCCGACGGTCGCGACGGGAATGCCGAGCCAGTCGTCGCCCAGCTTGCAGGTCTTCGCCGCGGCATCGGTCCAGCCGCCATACTTCTTGCCGAGGTAATCGGCGACGTCGTTCATCTTCAGCACTTTGGTCGGGAACAGCTGCGGCAGCGTATGCAGGCCCCAGGCGAGATCAAGGCCCGAGCCGGTGTTCGCCGCGACCGAAGCCTTCGGCTGCACGTCCTCGAAGGATTCGCTGAATACGTTCATCTCGGTGCCGGTCGCCGCCTTGAATGCCGCGACCATCGCATTGAACGCATCGTCCTCGGCCGGGACGAAGCGCTTCCAGCGCATCACGGTGAGCTTGGCGCCCGGCTCGGCCTTCCATGGCGACGCGTCCGCCCAGGCCTTGGCAAAGTCGAACAGCGCGGGTCCGGTAAGCGCGCCGGCCGCCGCTAACGCGGTGCCGCCTTGAAGAAGAGTGCGACGGGTAAAGTCATGCATAGTTGATCCTTCCTTTAAAGATTTAATTGTATTTTTTTATGCGTTCAGTCGCTTGCCGGTGGTCTCGTCGAACAGATGCACCAGCGACGGGTCCGGTTTCAGCCGGATCATGTCGCCCGGATTGAATTGGTGACGCTCGCGAAACACGGCGACGACCTGCTCGCCGCCCAGTTTGGCGAACACCTGGGTTTCCGAGCCGGTCGGCTCGACCACCACGATCTCGGCCTCCGCGCCGTCATCGGCGATGGTAAAGTGCTCCGGCCGGATGCCGTATACGGCGGGCCGCCCTTCCGAATTGGCGGGCGCCGATGCCAGCGGAAGTTTCACGCCGTTCGGGCCCTCAAAACCGGCGCTGCCGTTCGACTTGACCTTGCCTTTAAGGAAATTCATCGCCGGCGAGCCGATGAAGCCGGCGACGAACTGGTTGTCCGGCTTGTCATAGAGCTCGAGCGGTGTGCCCATCTGCTCCACGATGCCGTCATGCATCACCACGATCTTGTCGGCCATGGTCATGGCCTCGATCTGGTCGTGGGTGACGTAGACCGTGGTGGTCTTCAGCCGCTGATGCAGTTCCTTGATTTCGGTGCGCATCGCAACCCTCAGCTTGGCGTCGAGGTTGGACAACGGCTCGTCGAACAGGAACACCTGCGGGTCGCGCACGATGGCGCGTCCCATCGCGACGCGCTGGCGTTGTCCGCCGGACAATTGCCGGGGGTAGCGATCCAGTAGCGGCGTCAGAGCGAGAATTTCGGCGGCGCGGTTGACGCCCTTGTTGATTTCGTCGGAGCTGGCGCCCCGCAGCTTCAGCGAAAATCCCATATTGTCGGCGACCGTCATATGCGGATAGAGCGCATAGTTCTGGAACACCATCGCGATGTCGCGCTCTTTGGGCTGGACATTGTTGACGACGCGGTCGCCGATTGAAATCGTCCCGGAGGTGATGTTTTCGAGCCCCGCGAGCATCCGCAGCAGGGTCGATTTGCCGCAGCCGGACGGGCCGACCAGAACGACAAATGCGCCGTCCTCGATCGGGATTGATACGCCGTGCAGGACTTCAAAGCCACCAAACGATTTCCGCACGTCGCGAATCTGCACCGACGACATACATACCCTCCCTGTTCACGTGCGCCCGGCGGTAAAATCCGCCGTCGTCTTCTGGTTTAGCCGGGGTCATACCAGACTTTTTCGGCGATGTCGTTGGATCAAAGTCGTAGGCGGCCGTCCACCCCGGCAAACGTTGCGAACGGCGCGATGACATGCAAACATCGACCGCTAGCATGAACCTTACGCACAAAAATAAGGCGTGTGTGCGCTGCGGGAGAAACAATGAACAAGCCGCTTACCGGCGTCACCAGACGCAAACTCCGTTCCAGCGAATGGTTCAACAACCCGAATAACCCGGGGATGACCGCGCTCTACCTCGAGCGCTATCTCAATTACGGGCTGACCCGGCATGAACTGCAGGCCGGCAAGCCGATCATCGGCATCGCCCAGACCGGCAACGACCTTTCGCCCTGCAACCGCCATCACCTGGAACTCGCCCATCGGGTCCGGGAGGGCATCCGTGCCGCCGGCGGCATCGCCATGGAATTTCCGATGCACCCGATCCAGGAGACCGGCAAGCGCCCGACCGCGGCGCTCGACCGCAACCTCGCCTATCTCGGGCTGGTGGAAATCCTGTTCGGCTACCCGCTGGACGGCGTGGTCCTGACCACGGGCTGCGACAAGACGACGCCTGCCTGCCTGATGGCGGCGGCGACGGTCAATTTGCCGGCGATCGTGCTGTCGGGCGGGCCGATGCTCAACGGCTGGCACAATGGCGAGCGCTCGGGTTCCGGGACCGTGGTCTGGAAAGCGCGCGAGCGGCTCGCCGCGGGCGAGATCGACTACGAGGAGTTCATGAATATCGTGGCCTCCTCGGCGCCGTCGGTCGGCCATTGCAACACCATGGGCACCGCCTCCACCATGAATTCGCTGGCCGAAGCCTTGGGCATGTCGCTGCCGGGCTGTGCTGCGATCCCCGCCCCCTATCGCGAGCGCGGCCAGATCGCCTACGAGACCGGCACGCGCATCGTCGGGATGGTCTGGGAGGATCTGAAACCGTCCGACATCCTGACGCGGGAGGCATTCGAAAACTGCATCGTCGTCAATTCGGCGATCGGCGGCTCGACCAACGCCCCGATCCACATCAATGCGCTGGCCCGCCATATCGGCGTGGAACTCGACATCGACGACTGGCAGAAATACGGCCACGAGATTCCGCTGCTGGTGAACATGCAGCCGGCCGGCTTCTACCTCGGCGAGGAATATCATCGCGCCGGCGGCGTGCCGGCGGTGGTGCGCGAATTGATGGCGCACAAGCGCATCCATGAAGACGCCATGACCGTCAACGGCCACACCATGGGCGAAAACTGCCGCGACGCCGCAAAACCCGATGGCGACGTGATCTGGAGCTACGACAAGCCGCTGGTGAAGGACGCCGGTTTCCTGGTGCTGCGCGGCAATCTGTTCGATTCCGCGATCATGAAGACCAGCGTGATTTCAAAGGAATTTCGCGACCGCTACCTGATCAATCCCAAGGATCCGAACGCGTTCGAGGGCCGTGCCATCGTGTTCGAGGGCCCGGAGGATTATCACCACCGTATCGACGATCCCGCGCTCGATATCGACGGGCACTGCATCCTGTTCGTACGCGGCACCGGTCCGATCGGCTATCCCGGCGGCGCCGAGGTCGTCAACATGCAGCCGCCGGCGGCGCTGATCAAGCGCGGCATCCTGTCCCTGCCCTGCATCGGCGATGGCCGCCAGTCCGGCACTTCGGGCTCGCCGTCGATCCTGAACGCCACGCCGGAAGCCGCTGCCGACGGCGGGCTTGCGATCCTCAAGACCGGCGACATGGTTCGCGTCGACCTCAACAAGGGCAGCGCCAACATCCTGATTTCCGACGAGGAGCTGAAGCAGCGGCGCGCCGAACTGAAGGCAAAAGGCGGCTTCCCCTATCCGGCCAACCAGACGCCCTGGCAGGAGCTCTATCGCTCGACCGTCGGCCAGCAGGCCACCGGCGCTTGCCTGGAACTCGCCACGCGCTACCACGACATCGCCGGAATCGTCGGCGTGGCACGGGATAATCATTAGCGAGACCCTGTGTTGTCATTGCCGGGCTTGACCCGGCAATCCATCATTCTTCAAAGATGGATGGATACGCGGGTCAAGCCCGCGTATGACGAGAAATAATTGCCGATAGTTCGAAGGGAAAATAAAAGATGTCCGACCGCCTCAAGGGCAAACGCGCGTTCGTCACGGCGGCGGCGGTAGGAATCGGCCGCGCCTGCGCGCTCGCCTTTGCGCGCGAAGGGGCCACGGTGTTTGCCACCGACATCGACGAAAAGAGCCTTGCGCTGCTCGGCGAGGATGGCGTTGCGGAAGTGGCGCGGCTCGACGTGCGTGACTCCGCCGCCGTCGGGGAAATGGCAAAACGCGCCGGCAAAATCGACATCCTGCTCAATGCGGCCGGCTTCGTCCATCACGGCACCGTGCTCGAATGCTCCGATGATGACTGGGACTTTTCGTTCGACCTCAACGTCAAGTCGATGCACCGGACCATCAGGGCCTTTCTGCCCGGCATGCTGGCGGCCGGCCGCGGCTCGATCGTGAACATCTCGTCGGCCGCCGGCGTGTTCAAGGCCGCACCCAACCGCTACGTCTACGGCGCGACCAAGGCCGCCGTCGCGGCGCTGACCAGCGCGGTCGCCGCCGATTTCATCGCCAGGGGCATCCGATGCAATTGTATCTGCCCCGGCACCATCGAGACGCCATCGATGCTGAACCGCGCCGCCGCCGCCGGCCCCGGAGGGCGCGAAATGTTCGTCAGCCGCCAGCCGATGGGACGGCTCGGCACCGCCGAGGAAATCGCCTCGCTCGCGGTCTACCTCGCCAGCGACGAGAGCTCGTTCACGACTGGTGTCGCGCATCTCATCGACGGCGGCTGGACGTTGTGAGGGAATCTCTATTTGAGCTCTCTCGCCCATCAACGGTAACACCGTCATTCCGGGGCGCGAGTGAAACGAGCGAGCCCGGAATCTCGAGATTCCGGGTCTGGTCCTTTCGGACCATCCCGGAATGACGAAAGGGAGTCCGCACCATGAACAAGATCGATCTGAACGGCCGCTGCGCCGTCGTCACCGGCGGTGCGCAGGGCTTCGGGCGCGCCATTACCGAGCGTTTTGTCAGTTCCGGCGCAAAAGTCGCGATCTGGGATCATGACCAGCCGTTCGCCGAAAAAACCGCCAAGGAAATCGGCGCCGGCGTCACGGCGTTCAAGGTCGACGTGTCGGATCTGGCCGCGGTTGAAAAGGCGGCAGACACCACACTCAAGGCGTTCGGCAGAATAGACATTCTCGTCAACAATGCCGGCATCGCCGGAATCAACAAGACGGTATGGGAAACCGACCTCGAGGAATGGCGCAAGGTTTTGCGCATCAATCTCGACGGGCCCTTCATCTGCTGCAAGGCGATCGTGCCTTCGATGGTCAAGCAGAATTACGGCCGCATCGTCAACATCGCCTCGATCGCCGGCAAGGAAGGCAACCCCAACGCGGCGCATTATTCGGCTTCAAAGGCCGGCCTGATCGCACTGACAAAGTCGCTCGGCAAGGAACTCGCCGGTTACGAAATCGCCGTCAACGCGGTAACCCCGGCCGCCGCCAAAACCGCGATCTTCGATCAGCTGACGCAAGCGCATATCGACTTCATGCTGTCGAAGATTCCGAAAGGACGTTTCGTCCTGGTGGAAGAACTGGCGGCGATGGTGGCGTGGCTGGCGTCGGAGGATTGCGCGTTCTCCACCGGCGCCGTGTTCGATATTTCCGGCGGCCGCGCGACGTATTAGCGCGAACATGATCGACCCGGAAAATCGGTTTCGATTTTTTTGGGATCTTGCCCTACAACATCAACTCGCGGTGTTCGGGCGCATCATGCCGTTCAGTTGTGGTAGCGTCGCCGCATTCGTCGAACCGGTCGGGACATCAGATTGAACATCTCATTTTACGACGTATCGGTCTGGGTTTTGCCGCTCGTCATCGCCATTACGTTTCATGAGGCGGCCCACGGCTTCGTCGCTCATCATTTCGGCGACAACACGGCCTTCGAACTCGGCCGCGTCAGCTTCAATCCGCTCAGGCATATCGATCCGTTCGGCACGCTGGTGCTGCCGGCGATCCTGCTTTTGTCCCACTCGCCGTTTCTGTTCGGCTACGCCAAGCCGGTGCCGGTGAACTTCCGCGCGCTTCGCAATCCGCGGCTCGACATGGTCTGGGTGGCGCTGGCCGGACCGGCTACCAATATCGCGCTGGCCCTGCTCGCGGCCCTGGCGTTTCATGTCCTGGTCTTCGCACCCGCGAGCACGGCGCAATGGCTTGCCGACAACCTCAAAAACGCGTTTATCATCAATATCGTTCTTGCGATCTTCAACATGCTTCCGATTCCTCCGTTGGACGGCGGACGGGTCGCGGTCGGGTTGCTGCCCAACATACTGGCAGTCCCGCTGGCCCGGCTGGAACCGTATGGCATGCTGATCCTGATCGGAACTTTGATTATCCTGCCAATGGTTGGTAACCAGTTCGGTCTAAATCTCGATATTATTTCGACGATACTGCGGACAGCGACCGGCTATGTGATACGGTTGCTTCTCTTTGTAACCGGCAATGCGTAATCGAACCCCAGCGAGCCGCCGAAAAGGCCTGAGGCCGTCTTGATCAAAGCTGCCGACATGATGATCGCCCGACGCGCCGACACCAAGGCCCGCGCGGATTTTGCGACCTGGAAAATGATGGCGAAACTGAACGGCGCCTCCTCGCTGCCCGCCGATGCCCAGGCGTTTCTGGTCAACTACAAGGAGCTGCTCCAGGAGATGACGGAGGCCGAGGCGACCGAAGCGGCCATCAGCATCGTTTACAAGAGTTACTACGGCGAGATGGGCGGCATCGGCGTACCGCCCGATGTCAAGGCACCTTCGAACGATCAGGTCACGGACAACGTCACCGCCTTCAAGCGCCCGCCGGCCCAGCGGCCGACAACCGCGGCCGGCTCCGGAGTCCAGCCCCGGCTTCCCGTCGCGCTGATATTTGCGTGCCTCGTCGTTGTCTATGTCGGGATCCGATATTTCTGGCGGTGACGCCAAACGTCCTGCGGAATTCTCCGCATCATGCCGTTTCGCGATTTATTCTAGTGTTTGTTCAAAACAGTATTTTGGGAGAGAAAATGAAGCGATCAATCGCAGCCGTGGTGCTGACCACTGGTTTCGTATTTGCTGCCGGTCTCGTATTTGCTGCTGGTCTCGTATTTGCAGACGGCTTTGCAAGTGGCGCGCTTGCACAGGGCACGCTCGACAAAGTCGTCAAGGTCGGCAGTCTCGGCGACCAGTCGGGTCTCTATCAGGATATCGGCGGCCCGGGCTCGTCCGTCGCCGCGCAGATGGCGATCGAGGATTCCGGGCTGTTGGCCAAGGGCTGGAAGATCGACCTGATCTCCGCCGATCACCAGAACAAGCCCGACGTTGGCGTTAATATCGGCAAGCAGTGGATCGACGTCGAGAAGGTCGATGTGTTCGTCGATCTTGCCAGCTCGGGCGTCGGTCTTGCGATCGCCAATCTTGCGAAGGAAAGAAATGTCGTCAACCTGAACTCCGGCTCGGCGTCGTCGGATCTCACCGGCAAGCAGTGTTCGCCGAACACGGTGCATTGGGTCTACGACACCTACATGCTCGCCAACGGCACCGGCAAGGCGCTGGTCAAGTCAGGCGGCGATAGCTGGTTCTTCCTGACCGCGGATTACGCCTTCGGACAGGCGCTCGAGCGCGACACCAGCGCGGTGGTCACCGCCAACGGCGGCAAGGTGCTCGGCGGCGTCAAGCATCCTTTGAACAATGCCGACTTCTCCTCGTTCCTGCTGCAGGCGCAAAGCTCGAAGGCGAAGATCATCGGGCTTGCCAACGCCGGCGGCGACACCACCAACGCGATCAAGCAGGCAGCGGAATTCGGCATCGTCGCCGGCGGCCAGAAGCTCGCGGGCATGCTGATGTTCATCACCGACGTCCACGCGCTCGGGCTCAACGTCGCGCAGGGCCTGAACTTCACCGAGACGTTCTACTGGGACATGAACGACCAGACCCGCGCCTTCACCAAGCGCTTCAACGAGAAGTTCAAGAAGAGCCCGCCGACCATGGTTCAAGCTGGCGTCTACTCGTCCCTGATCCATTACTTCAAGGCGCTCGAGGCGCTCGGCGGCAATCCGCACGACGGCGCCGCGGTCGTCGCCAAGATGAAGGAAATGCCGACCGACGATCCCTTGTTCGGCCCCGGCTCGATCCGCGCCGACGGCCGCAAGATTCACCCGGCCTATCTGTTCGAGGTGAAAAAGCCATCGGAGTCGAAATATCCGTGGGATTATTACAAGCTCGTCTCCACCATTCCGGCGGATGAGGCTTTTATCCCGCTCGAGAAGAGCGTCTGCCCGATGGTCAAGAAGAGCTGATCGAAGGCCGCTGCCACGGAACTGCCCGGCGAGCTATCGCCGGGCATTTCATTTCCAGTTAGCTCCGCCCCTTGATCCGGAAGATCACCGGCAAGGTAAAACTCAAGCCTTCGTCGGCGACCAGCGGCGGAGGCTGCGGCACCGGATCGGATCTTCGCACCATGGCGAGCGCGGCTTCGTCGAACGCCGCGTCGCCCGATCCCTTGACGATGCTGGTCGAAAGCACATGGCCCGTCCGGTCGAGCGCGAAGCCGATCACGATTTCGGCGCTCTTTTGCGAGCGCGACGCCGGATAGCGCTTGTGCTTGTCCAGATGCGCGATCAGCTCCTTTTGCCAGGTCGCGCGCATCCGCTGCGCGCTTTCGCCCGTGCCCTGCGCCGGGGCGACCGAACGCGGCCCTTGCTGGATGGCCTCGGAGCTCGGCGTCGCGGTTGCCTCGGCAGCGACGGATTCCGTTGAAGCCGAAGTTTGCACGGCGGCGAGTTTGGCGTCGTCTTCCTTGGGCTTCTTCTGGTCGTCCGGAGTAACCGCCCGATCCGCGTCTTCGGTTTCGGTCGGGACGTCCTTCGGCAACTCCGTCTCCTTGACCTCCGCCTTCTGCTCAGCGAGCGCGGGCGAAGCCACCGAAGCATCGGCGTCCGGCCCCGGCGGCAGATCGGTGGGTTCAAGATGCGGCGACATCATTTCCAGCCCGATCTCGATCGCCGGAGCGCCGAGGAAGTCGTCCACATCGTCGGACCGCAAATGCGCGATCGCCAGCGCGGCGCCGCCAATATGCAGCGCGAGCGCGCCCACCGCTGCCAGAATCCACAGCCGCCGGGATGGTTTTTGTTCGGTGTCGAGATCGGGCATCGCTGTCGGCCGCTCGGGACTTTCCGGGGTATCAGGGTTTTGGATGTTCAGACGCTGAAGGTGACACGGCGCTATCCGGAACGCCTTCCAGTGCAACCAGCTTGATCTTCGAATAACCTCCGGCGCGCATGATTTCCAGCACGTCCATCAGCTCGCCGTAGGGAACCGCGCGGTCGGCGCGCAGGAAGATAAAGCGGTCCTTGCCGGCGTCCGCCATCGCATCCAGCGACCGAACCAGATCGATCCGCTTGACCGGGGTTTCGCCGATCGCCACCGCGAGATCCGGCTTGATGCTGACATAGGTCGGCTTGTCCGGCTTCTTCTGCGGGGTCGCGGTCGACGATGGCAAATCGATCGGAAGATCGACGGTCGACAGCGGCGCCGCCACCATGAAGATGATCAGCAGAACCAGGATAACGTCGATGAACGGCGTGACGTTGATCTCATGCGTCTCCAAGAAATCGCCGTCATCATCGAGTTCGGTATCCGCGGTCGAAATGGCCATCGCCTACTCCGCTGCGCGCGAATGCGCGCTCACATAGGTGCGATCGAGATCGCGCGACAGCAATCGCCCGGCAGCGCCCGACGACCGGCTGACCAGTTCGAGGTAGCCTTTGGTCACGCGGGAAAAATGATTGTAGATGATGACGGCCGGGATCGCCGCGACCAGGCCGAACGCGGTGGCGAGCAGCGCTTCGGCGATACCGGGCGCTACCACGGCCAGATTGGTGGTCTGCGATTTCGAGATGCCGATAAAGCTGT
>Ga0209871_1000178_pt1 | contig 19639 bp, 20 predicted proteins | sample OrgsoiDNA2013045_FD_185795 | JGI IMG/M metagenome (GOLD analysis project Ga0209871, IMG submission 185795) | Permafrost soil microbial communities from the Arctic, to analyse light accelerated degradation of dissolved organic matter (DOM) -... | ecosystem: Environmental > Terrestrial > Soil >... | reverse complement strand
ACGGAGGCCACACCTATGCCAGAAGCGCCGGGTGGCCCCGCCGTCAGGGCCGCATACCTCCTTGACGGACGCCGGGTGACGGTTTCGGACCTGGTTAACGGCGGAATGGTCGCAGCAGGCGCAACCCTGAAGTTCAAACGGCCGCGCATCGGCGACACGCATCGTGCCGTGGTCACCGATGCGGGCGGGATCAAGCTGGAAGATGGCCAGGAGTTCACGTCGCCGTCCAGGGCAGCTGCGGTAGCCGCAGACATACCAGCGATGGACGGCTGGCATGCGTGGGTTGTCGACTCCTCGCGGCGCTCCCTGGACTCCCTTCGCCAGGAGTTCCTCGACCAAGTAGCAGCCCGGTCGGCTAAAGAGGCCGATCAAGCCGAAGACGAGCGGCCAGTTCCGCTGCGTCCTCATGAGTTCCTGAAAAACGCGCGCAGCCGGGCCGATGCCAGCGACCCGGTGGAGATCTCCGTCCGCGACCTGCTCGCACTGTGGACCGCCAAGAGCCGCGGCCATCGCATCAGCCAGCGGATCGAAGCCGATCTGGCCAACCATGGGCTGGTCACCTCCCCGAGCTTCCGCGCAGTGACGCTCGACGCAGCCGTTCATCTGGTCACCGCGTCCCTCGAGGCCGGGACGTCCGGCGCGGCGCCAGCGGACGCAGATGATACGGAAGAGCTTGATGTCGGCCTGACCGTCGGTAATCTTCCCTCGGCGCTGGGCGGTGTGGCGTTCGTGGCACCCACCGCGACGTTCGAGGAGGCCATCACGCTGATGCTCCTCAACGACTACTCGCAGCTCGCCGTGCTTTCCGGCACGCACACTCTGCGGGGCGCGGTGACGTGGAAGTCGATCGCTCAGGCCCGCCACGCAAGTCCGTCGGCGAGTTTCAGCGACGCCATCGTCCGCGCTCATGAAGCCCGGTATGACCAGGATCTGATCGATGTGCTCGCCACGCTGGAAGCATCCGACTTCGTCTTCGTCCGGGACGAGAAGAACGCCATCGCCGGCATCGTGACCACAGCCGACGTAGTGCACGCTTATGGTGAGCTGGCGACACCGTTCTTCCTTCTCGGTGAGCTAGACCAGACGCTCCGCCATGTGATCTCCCGGACATTCACCATCGACGAGGTGGCCTCACTCTGCGACACCGACGGCGCCCGGGCGATCCGCTCCTTCGACGACCTTGATATGGGCGACTACCAGCGCACGCTGGAGAACCCCGCCAGCTGGGCGGAACTGGGCTGGCCTTTGGATCGTGTGGCCTTTGTCAAGCGTCTCGATGAACTCCGCGATGTCCGCAACGACGTGATGCATTTCAACCCTGATCCCGTGCCAGCGGACTCGGTGGAAAAGCTCCGCAACATCCTCAGCATGCTCCGCCAGTACTGCGACTAACCGCCCCCGAAATGCAGCGGTGCGCCGGAACTGCTCCTCGTTGACAGATAATGCAGCATTCGGGACGCCCCTCGCATGAGGCGCGTAAGACGACCGCTTTTGCCGCACGTCGGCAGTCGGCGCCGGCCAGAGTTCGACCTCTCGCCGGCCAGCGCCGGTGCAGCCTCGCTGCGGGATAATCCGACCGTGCCTGACGACCGTGATTGCCTCAGCTGCATCAATAACGCCCGGCTGGATCTGCCGCCACGAGAGCGGGTGCACCTCAGCTCGACCTGGCGGGTGGCGCACGCTTTTGGAACGGCGCTGGCCGGCTGGATGGTTGTGCTGCCCCGCCGGCACGTGATCGCACTCGACGAGCTGACGCCTGCGGAAGCTGCCGATCTCGGCCCGCTGCTCACTGGCCTGACGTCCGCGCTGCGGCAGGTCGTTGGCTGCGACAAGACTTATGTCGCGCTCTTCGCCGAAGCCGAGGGCTTCCAGCACATCCACTTTCACGTGATCCCGCGGCATCCTGACCTGGACGCCGGCTTCCGTGGACCGCGCGTGTTCGGGCTGCTCGGCGGCGATCCCGCTCGGCATGTGCCGGATGGCGTCATGGATCAGATCGCGACCAGCATCACTCACGTTCTGCCCACTTGCTCTGCATGACCTCTTCTGCCGCGTGGAGCGTGCTATTCAAGCTATCGGCGCACCGGTTCCTCCGGGAACTGCTGACAGGCTGCGGCGCGGCGCGAACGCCCGGTTTTGGCTGCGGTGCTCGTCTGGTGGTGCTGGGGCTGATTGTCGCTGGGACTGGTCAGCCGAGGTGAGGCGGAGCCGGCGATAGTCGGGGTCTGACTGGCATGCCTTGGTCAGAGCGCTGAGGTCATCGCCTGGATGCAGGACCCTGCCGGTGAGATGATCGGCCGCGCCCAGGGCGATGGCTTCCGCCAGCTCGGCGGCGTTATGCGAAGGCCTGGCCACTTCCCGGAGAACTCCAGCGTCGCGTGTGCTGTGATGCCGTGGGCGGGCGGGCTCAGCTGCGTTCGTCCACGATGTGGGTTGGCTAGCTGGCATCCTCGGCGGGGTGCTGCGGAGCAGACGGCGGTGCTTGGCGAACTCGTCCGTCTGGTCCGGCGGTAGCTTCGGCGAGCCGCCCGCGTCGGCGATGGTGGTCGCGAGAAGTGCATGATCGCCCACGGGACAGGCCGAAATTGACTGGGTCAGTCCCGCCGCTCGTCCTACGATCGGACGCATGCCGAGCTATGAGCCAGTAGACCTGTCCGGCGTGTGTAACGTAGGTGTGGAGGTTCTTGGCGATGAGCCGGGCGATGTTCCGCTCGGGCGGGTGGACCTGCGCGGCCTGCCGTTCCTGATCGGGTCGGAGCCGCCGTCTGCGGAGCGGTGCTTCCTGCTGCCCGGCACCCCGGCGTCGGTCGGGATCGGCCGGGTGGCGCGGCGGGTGATCGTCGCACATCGGCTGCTCGAGCCGGGCGCGCCAGCCGGTCACGCCGTCGGGCAGACCGTCGCAGAGTATGCGTTTCACCTTGACGGCGGCGAGGTCGTCACCGCGCCCATCAGGGAGCGGTTCGAAATCCAGGTGGTGCCGCCGGGCTGGGGACGTCTGCCGTTCCTCGCCGTCACTGACACCAGCGACCGCAACCTGCCGCGTTTTGAGGGCAGCTGGGGGGAGGCCGGGGTTCGCCTGGTGGAGCACGCCATGGGATGGCCCGCCGGATACTACCTGTGGTGCTGGGAAAATCCTCATCCGGAACAACCGGTCGAACGGATCGAGTTCATCCCACGCGGTAGGCGATTCGTCGTCGCCGGCATCACGACCAGCGATGTTGATGAGCACCCGTTCGTCCGCGCGCCGGCGCGTCCGGTGCGGCTGGTGGCGAAGGACGGGCGGAACGGCGTCCTCGATATCGAGGTGGACCGAGGTGTCGCGACCTATCCGCAGCCGCTGCCCGGCGAGGACGACCGGGCCGGCTGGGGAGCGGCCGAAGGGAAGTCCGCGTATGCATCGATCGCCGCGCTGCCGTCGGCCATCGTCGCGGTCCGGCGGGGCGACGACGAGCTCGGCCGGGTGCGCTGGAGCGATGTGGAACGTGAGGGGCGGGCGGACGTCGGCCAGGTCTCGCTTGAGCTGGTGGAAGGCGGCCGCAACTGGGTGCATGTCAGCGTCGTCGACGACGCGACCGGGCGGCCGGTGCCGTGCCGGGTCCATTTCCGTTCGGCTGAGGGAATTCCCTACCAGCCGCACGGCCACCACAATCACGTCACGCAAAACCTCGGCAGCTGGCATTACGACGTTGGCGGTGACATCCGTCTGGGCCAGCGCAGCTACGCATATATCGACGGCACCTGCCAGGGATGGCTGCCACGAGGCGACGTCGTCGTGGACGTCGCGCGCGGGTTCGAATACGAGCCGCTCCGGCAGACTGTGCGGATCGAGCCGGGTCAGCGAGACCTGACGCTACGGATCAGGCGCGTCGCTGACATGGCCTCGGAAGGATGGTGGTCTGGCGACTCGCACGTGCACTTCCTGTCGACCCCGGGCGCTCAGCTTGAACAGAGGGGCGAGGATCTGCGTGTCGTCAATCTGCTACAGACGCAGTGGGGCGCACTGTTCACCAACACCGAGGATTTTTGCGGCCAGCCCAGCGTCGTCGACGGCGGCGGCTACATCACGTATGTCGGCCAGGAAAACCGGCAGCACGCGCTCGGCCACATGGTCCTGTGGGGCCTGAAAGAACCGGTCATGCCGTGGTGCAGCGACGGTCCCGACGAGGCCGAGCTCGGCGGCGCGCTGGACGCGACGCTGAGCGACTGGGCCGACCGGACGCATGCCCAGGGCGGCACCGTTGTCGCCGCGCATTTCCCGAATCCGAACGGCGAGCCGGCCGTTCTCGTCGCGACCGGCCGGGCCGACGCCGTCGAGATGCTGGCCCATTCCGACGACGCGATGCTCGAATACTACCGGTACCTGAACAGCGGCTACCGGCTGCCGCTCGTCGGTGGCACGGACAAGATGTCGAGCGCCGTACCGGTCGGTCTGTACCGCACGTACGCGCGGCTGGACGAGGAGTTCAGTTATGAGGCCTGGTGCCGGGCGGTGCGGTCGGGCCGGACGTTCCTCTCCGGCGGGCCGCTGGTGACGCTCTCGGCCGACGGGCGCGAGCCGGGCGGTACCGTCGAGCTTTCCGGGCCGGGAACGGTCAGTGTCCATGCCGCAGTCCGCAGCATTTTCCCGCTCCATTCGCTCGAAGTCGTGCGTAACGGCGAGGTCGTTATGAGGGCAGAAGCCAACGGCGGACGGCAGGCCGAAATCCACGAGGAATTGCGGATCGACGGGAACTCGTGGATAGCCTGCAGAGCGTTCGGTGTCGATTACCACCTCGATGAATGGGGCCGCCGGGTTTTCGCTCACACCTCGCCGGTCTACGTCGCCTGCGGCGGCGACTGGACGATGACCGACCCCGAAGGGATCCGCTATATCCGGACCCTTGTCGAGGGTGCCCGCGAATACGTGCGGCACACTGCGGTCCGCAGGTCCGACCAGCTCACGACGCACCATCACGGCGAGGCCGACCACCTCGCCTGGCTGGAGCGGCCGTTCGCCGAGGCCCTGCGCGCGCTGGAAGAGCGCGGCCGTGGGTGAGCGAATCGAATACGGTTAACCCAGGGTCGGTATTGTCGGCGCGCGCCCGGACCCGCGCGACCGGCCACTGCTCGCCGACGAAGCGCTTGCCGGACAAGTTGCGCAGGGGCTGGTGGCCGGACCGGAGGGTGCACAGGCTGCATGAATATACACACCTGCCTGGCATCGGCAATGCCGCTTCTGCCGCCGAGCGGTTCACGGGCGGCCCATGCCGGTCGCTGCCGTGCTGGAACTCTTCAAGGGGATCCGGCCTAGGGCTGCGAGTGCACCACGAGCATCTTGTTGAGGAGGTTTGGCTGCCGTTATGTCCACATCCTGGGGATCGCCGCCAGCCTGGATGGGTCGTTGCACCAGGCAGCAGATCCGCAATCTCCTGATGGACCTCGGCGAACGCGCCGCTGGCTTCCGGTTCCTGGTGCGTGACCGGGCCGCAGTTCACCGGATCGTTCAGCGCAGTCCTGGCCGCCGTCGGCATCGAGGCCGTGAAGAGCCCTGTCGGGAGCGCTCGCGCGAGCGCCTAGCGGAACGGTTCGTGCTCACCGCCCAGACCGAGGTCACCGGCCGGATGCTGATCTTCGGCGAACGGCTGCGGCTCATCCTGGCCGAGTACGAAACCCGCTACAACGGACGACGGCCCCATCGCGGCCGCCAGCTCCGCCCGTCCCGCGGGCCCGACCACCCTGTCGCCGACCTTGCCCATGAGCGGGTCAAACGCAGGCCTGTCCTGGGCGGCCTCAGTATCGAATACGAGCAGGCCGCGTAGAAGCCCAGGTCAGGGCCGGTGGCCGAGTTCCGGGGCCCACGGTTCGATGTCACGATCTGCGGGCCGTCATACGCTGTCTCCGCGGGAGCCTGCCACCGTCGTAGATGGCGTAGACACCCCGAGTATGAACGCCGGGGACAGCTATGGGGAGCGGGAGGCACGCACTCTCGTGGCATCAACGCAGGTGGCCGAGTTCTGGAGCCCCAGGGAAGTCAACGATCACATCGAGCGGGTTGCGGTATTCAGGAGGAATGTTAGCGATGAATAATACTGTGGCGATTGTCTTAGGAGCGTTTATCTCTGGTATGGTGGGCGTTCTCGTAGTAATCGTTCAGCAAAGGCTTGCTCGGCAGCATGAGCTGGATACTGCACGAGCGCGACGGCTTGGTGAATTCTCCGCCGCGGGATGGGCTGCGACCTTGTCCGTTAGCGCTCTTGCGCGAGCACCGCTGGACCAGAAGGCGGAGATAGAAGAGGCGGAAGCCCTGCAAAGTATTGCTGACAGGTTCAATTCTGCTCTTGCCCAAATCCAGCTGCTCGACACTGGCGATGTGTACGTCGCAGCACACAATGTGGACGCGTGCCTGGTGCGGCTTATTCGCGATGCCGGATCGGGCCAATTTGATGCCGACGCGTGGCGCGCGAAACGCGCGAAACTAGCGCAAGCAGTCGCTGAGTACCAACGAGCAGCGCGCAAGGTCCTGGGATCACCCTCTGCTCCACAACTTATCTCCCGGCCCTCCCCACAGGCAGAATCCGAAGGACCCTCGGCTTAACTACCACCCCGAGGTAGCCGAGACTGAACGTCAGTCCACGTCAGCCAGCAATGGTTACGAGTGGGCGAGATCGCCAGAGCGAGCACCACACTCATCTGCCGCATACAGTGCGAGTCGCGTCATGCAGGATCCAGCTGTGAGCGACCGAAGTGGGCGACAGTTGGTCACCTGAAGTTATGCGTGGGCCCATCTTGTTTCGGGCGTGCGAGTGCGGCAGTTGCGGTCAGGCCGAGGAGCCGTGTGAGCTCGTCTTCGAATGCAAGTGTGCCGTCGGCAGTGCCGCTGATCATGTGGCTCAGCTCATGCAGGAGCGTGCTGGCGAAGTTTGCGAGCGAGGAAAGCTGGTCCCGGCGTATGACGATCCGCCGTTGTGTTTCTTCCCAGACACCCAGTACCGGGTCGCCGGTGGGGTTGAGCCGCATGGTCTCGGAGACCGCGACAGTTACGTAGCGCTGCGCCAGGCAGACGCCTGCCAGAGCGCAGATCTCGGCGGTACGGCTGTAAATCTCCTGTTCCCTGGGTGACATCTCGCTGGGGCCAACGAATGAGAATGAGAAGCTCTTGTTCCAGTCGCTCCGGTATTTGTCCAGGTCAACCATAGGATCGCCGTTGAGGTCGGTAAGGCCGCCCAGGGACCGTGCGATGTCCTCAGGCACAACCACGACACGGTAGCCATCGTCTCGTGCGTACTGCAGCTGGGCTGTGTCGCTGGCCATCTGCCATGCCGTGGCGAAGACGACCTTCTCATTGGTCTGCAGCACCCGGCAGGCGTGCAGGGCGACGTCGCGCCAGCCGAGTTCGTCATGCAGCCGACCAGCGGAGTAGCCGTTCAGGTCCTCGGCGAGGGAGCAGCGACGCTGGTTGACCGGCACGCGGTCAAGATGGCTTTGACCCGGTCACTGTAGGCCCCGCGCCCGACGTTGCTGCGCTCCCTGTTCAGCGCCCGGCGCAGTGCGGCGGAGAGCTTGGTGATGTTGTAGGAGAACAGGAAGTCCGGTTCCTCGGCAACAAGCAGGCCCTTGACATACACGCGGGCGGCCAGCTGATGGGCGGGGCGGGCCAGGACGTCACCATGGTCGCTGGATTCCAGTAGCTGCTCACCGCTGTACCGGAGGAAGAACCGCTTGGCGGCCGCCACATCCTCATCAGCGACCCCGCTCAGGGCAATGTCGGTTCCGGCCCGGCCCGGCTGCGATGGTGGTGAGACCAGGGCGTGCAGGGTGACGATGTCGGGGAACCCTTCCCTCAGCCTGCTGCCGGTCGTGATATCTGCATGCCCGGAGCGGATCTGGACGCTGACCCGCATCGGTCAAACACCGCCAGCGCATCCTTCAGTCCCATGCCGAACTGGCCGATGACCTGAGAGTTCTGCCGCTTTTCGGCACTCTCGTTCTGGGTCAGGTGCTCATAGCGCAGGCCGCGGCCGCCGTCAGCGATATGCCAGTCTCCCGCGGGGTCCTCGAAGACCTGCGGCTCAGAGGTGCCCGTCAGCACCTGCTCGTCCAGGCGTTCGCGATCAGCTCGCGGATTGCGAACGGAACGGACCAGTGCTCGAGGACTTTCTCGATGTTCAGGTCGAACGCCTGCTCGCCGTCCTTACCTGCCACTGGCCCCGCCCCCGCCGGCGCCTCCGCGCGGTGGCGACCATCGACACTGGCTGGCAGGGCATCCCGCCCTAACGACGAGCGGAGAGGGACCACAGGGACAGGCGCCGGGTCGGCCCCGTCATCTACCCACAGCTGCCATCCCGGCGGCGGGGCCGGCCACTCCGCCGCTGGCCGCCATCCAGGTGGAGGAAACCAGTCTGGCGGCGGAGCAGGCCAATTCGGCGGTGGATTGAACCGGTATCCCATAACGATCTCGCAGCCTGCCACGGCCCCGGGCAGCCCCGGCCACCTGGCCCAGACCATGGCACCACGCGATTATTCACCCTCACCGCAAGGCACGCAGAGCATCGCCCAGACCTGGCTTACCGGCTACGGTGTGCTTGGAAAGCAACGGAAGGCTGGCGTCGCTGATCCCTATTACGTGTCAGGTTATGAGGAGATCAACGTTCGGCTTCCGCTGCACGCCCTTTGAGTCTTTAGCTGTAATCATCGCTAGGCGTCGGTTCTCACGGGTCGAAGCTGCTCGGAAGATCCTAGGTGAACATGTCGAGCTGCAGGAGGCTCGCGAGTCAGGAACATGGACAGACCAAGGGTGGGAAACATGACAGGCGCAATCTCGACTCGCACCCGGCGGGCCGTTCTGGCGGCCGTCGCTGGCACCGCGCTCGCCGCGGGACCATTCGCGGCGCCGGCCGGTGCGGCCGGTCTGCAGCGCACTGCGGCCAAGCCGCTCGCTCGGCCCGCCGCGGCGACCACAGCGGCGGTGAAGGCGACCTCGGCGGCTGGCAATCCGAACCCGTCCAACCCGTTGGCCAACATCACGTGGGGCAATTACAACGGTTCCCTGGACCCGGTGTTCAATGCCTACGACAAGGCGCAGGGCAACAGCAAGAAGCTGCTGGGCAAGATCGCCTTCAAGCCGCGGGTGCGCTGGTTCGGCTCCTGGGCCGCGGACAACAAGATCTACTCGATCCTGCGCCAGTACATCGAGAACGTGACCGGCGGCAAGCCGAACGTGCTCGTCCAGATGGCGATCTTCCGGCTCGTCCCGTGGGAGGGCGAGGCCACCAAGCGGCTGCCCACCAAGGCCGAGATCGCGAGCTACAAGCTTTGGATTAACAATGCGGCGCTTGCCATCGGCAACACGCACGTCGCGATGATCCTGCAGCCCGACCTCCCGATCGCCTTCAAGGTGCCGCACGGCTCGCACTGGGCCCAGAACCTGGTGCGCTTCGCCGCCCGCCGGTTCGGCGAGCTCGAGAACACCGCCGTCTACATCGACGTGGGCGCGGCCGACTGGCCGACCGTGGCGCAGGCCGTGAGCCTGCTCAAGGCCTCTGGCCAGGACGTCTCGCGCGGCTTCGCCCTCGACGCGACGCACTACGACTCGACCGCGTCCGAGATCGCCTACGGAACCAAGGTCGTGGCCGCGCTCAACCGGGCCGGCGTCCACAACAAGCACTTCGTCATCGACACCGCCGACAACGGCAAGCCGTTCACGTACATGCAGTACTTCGCCATGCACCCCGGCGGCGATTTCGACAACGCCCAGACCTGCACGAGCAAGACCGAGACCCGGTGTGTGACCCTGGGCATCCCGCCGACGAACCAGGTGGGCCTGGCCAAGTGGCACCTGCCGGCCAAGGACGTGCCGCTGGCGAAGAAGAACTGCGACGGCTATCTCTGGTTCGGGCGTCCGTGGCTGTTCAACCAGGCCGGCTCGTTCGAGATGTCCCGGGCGCTGGCCGTGGCTCGCACCACCCCGTTCTAGTCACGACCCCGGTTCTGTCCGGCCCCGACGGGTTCGGTTCGAGTGGTCACCTGCTCCTCGAGTGGTCATGGTCATCGTCATGGCACCCGAGGCCGGCGAGGCCGGCATCGCCGCAGTCGTCACCCACATCGAGGCGCACGGTGGGCAGGCGTTCGTCAGCCGCGGCGTGATGCGCACGATCGTCGGCGTAGTCGGCAGTGAGGACGTGCTCGAGACCCTCGACGTCGCCGGGCTGCCCGGCGTGGCCGAGACGATGCGCATCACCGCGCCGTACAAGCTCGTGGCCGTGGAAGGCCATGACCGCGGGTGACATTTACACCATCGCCGGGCGCGGCGGGGAGCGTTCACCGGCTGATGCGATGAGCTGAGGGCTCGGGTCGGGTCTGTCCTGGTGACACTCGGCGGAGGGAGAACCATGAGCAAGGTCATCGCATCCATCACCGCGTCGGTCGACGGCTACATCACCGGTCCCGGCGACGGGCCGGAGCACGGCTTGGGCTGGGGTGGCGAGCGATTTGCACTACTGGGTGATGGGCGGCCCGTGGACCTACGAGGGTGGCCACGACTTCGCGATGCACGGCCCTGACAAGGAGTTCTATGACGGGCTCGTGTCGACGATGGCGTCCGGGGTGGTCGGCCGCGGCATGTACGACGCGGCCGGCGCGTGGGGCGGGACCAACCCGTTCCCCGGGACCCTGTTCGTGCTCACCCACCGCACCGCGGACCAGCCGGCGGCGGAGACCGGCTTCCGGTTCGTCGCGGACCTCGATGCGGCACTCGCCCAGGCGGCTGAGGCGGCCGGGGACGGCGACGTCGCCGTTGGTGGCGGCGCCGGCGTCATCCGGCAGGCGCTGGCGGCGGGGAAGGTCGACGAGCTGGTCATCTCGACGGCTCCGGTGATCCTCGGTGCAGGAAAGCGGCTGTTCGACGGGTTCGACCAGGACATGGACCTCCAGGTGGCCAAGGTCTACAGCTCGCGGTACGCCACCCACGTGCGCTACACGGTCACGAAGCAGCCGCAGTCATGAGCGGCACGCCGCGACCGGTCATGCCGCTGGTAGTAGGCGGGCCTTTGCGGCCTGGGCGTGCCGCGGGAGGCAAGCGCGGCAGCGCAGCGGGATGATGTTCTTTATGTGGGTGTACATGGCGACCTGGATTGTCAGGGATGGTGCTCCTGAATTGGGTCGCGGCTCGTTTCTGCCCGGGGTCGGGTTGCGGGCGGCCTGCCTCAGCGTGGGCCCCGCCCGGGTACCGGTGGATGGCATCGCGGAATGGGTGGGTCCCGGCGGCGGCCCGCGGCCTGGCGGTCACGTGCATGAACTCACCGGGCTGGCCGGGGCCGCCCGGGATGTGTACGCCGGCGACGGGCCAGCGGAGCGGCATGCCGGCTCGGAGTTCGTCATCACCACCGGCGGTCAGACGTTTACCGCCCGGGCTGGGGGGCCCGCATCCGGGGTCCCTTCCGGTTCACGCATTACCGCGCAGTGCCTGCTCAGCGTGGTGCCCGACTACGAGTGGGATGCCTTCGACCTGCCCGATCTGCGCAGCGACTGGCACGTCCTCCGCCTGAAGATCGAGCACACGCAGACCGATGACGCCCCTGGCCATTCAGGGCCAGCCCTGCCGGGCCCTTCCGGCAAGGTGCTCCGCTCCTTTGAGATCGACCATATGAGCCGGTGGGACGATGACCGCGACCCCACCATCACAGCCTGGTACCTACTCGACCTGCTACCAACCCAAGCCTCGTAGAACGTCGGCTTCTGCCGCTAATCGCAGATCTGCCACCCGAGGGCGACGGCCCACGCAGACGGGACCTGCGCGGAGTCGGCCTACCATGGTCCGTGCGCGTCACAGTCTGGGCACCTGGATTCTGCGATCAGATCAGGGCGCTTGCCTCCGGTGGCCGGCAGTGGCTCGCCGTTGCCCAGCCGTTGCCACGCCCGCGGGGTTTCGAGTTCTGCCCATCCGCTGTAGTCCTCGTGATCACCCTTATGGAAGCACCCCGGAAAGTGCGCCACCTTGTTCGGGGAGATCAGCAGGAGCCGTGCGTCTGCACTCGCCGACCGGCGGCGTTTGGGCCAGGCCGTGCTCGCAGTAGCTGAGGTCCATGTCGCACAACTCACACTCCGCCATGCCTGCCATCATCCGCGTAAATGCCTGAGCGACGGCCGTCATTTGGACATCCGCTTCTGCCGCCTACGGCATGCGCCGTCATCGACTCCGAACGGTGCCTGACGCCGACTCGGGCGTTACCTCTACGCTGTCGGCTCGCATCGGCGAAGATGCGCTCCGATCACCTACTTTGCATGGACCCGGATGGTGGCGGTGTCTCCTTTGACGACCACCTCGGCCGCGATGACCTGGTGGTCAGGCTGCCGCAGTTCCATCCGCTCGTCATTCCCGGCGCGCGGCGTTGAGACGCACAACGACCTCGACGATCGCGCCCTCCCCGATCGCCTCCGCTTGCTGCACCGCAACCTTGACCGGCACTAGGTAGCGCCCGTCCCTGGGGAACAGCGCAGTGGTGAACTCAGTGCCGCCGATGGTGACGTGGACCGGCACCTGGCCCCAGTAGATCAGGCCGCGGGCTGCCTCCTTCAGATCCTCGCTTTCCTCCGGCGTCATGGCCACGAACAGGTACGGCGCCGGGCCGCGCCACTCGATCACCTCGCCGGTGAAGGTCCACTCCATGCGCCCATCCTCGGAGATGTGCCCCTGCGCCGGGGACGCGGCTCCATGCCGGAAGTGTGTGTGTCAGTCTCACGTCAGGACGCGCACTCTCATGCCGCATCAGGTCAGGCATGATGTAGCCGCCTGACGGCCGCCGCCGTGCTAGATCGACAAGCACCTCGGCCAACGACCGGCTGTGACCTCCACCGGCCACGTCCAGGGAGATGGTGTATGAGATGACCACCTCGAGATCTATTTCTATTTAAGCACCAATGGCATCGATTGTCACGCCAGTCTCATTGGCTTCGTTGTGGTGAATGGCTTGCCGGCAGGCGGCGAGGATTTCAGGTCCCATGTAACGGCGGGCTTCGGTCCATTCGTCGTTCTGCTCGGCCAGGACGGCGCCGACGAGGCGGATGATGGCGGCGCGGCCCGGGAAGATGCCGACCACATCGGTCCGTCTTCTGATCTCCTTGTTCAGCCGCTCCCGGGGGTTATTGCTCCAGGTCTGGCGCCAGACCTGGCGGGGGAAGGCGGTGAACGCCAGGATGTCGTCGCGGGCCTCGTCCAGGTGCGCGGCGGCGGCCGGGAGCTTCGCCTCCAGCGCGGTCACGACCTGGGCGTGCTGGGCGCGGACGGAGGCGGCGTCGGGCTGCTCGAAGATGGTCCGCACCAGGGTGGACACCCACGGCTGCGCGGACTTGGGGACGCGGGTGAGCAGGTTGCGGTGGTAGTGGGTCCGGCAGCGCTGCCAGGCCGCTCCGGGCAGGACCGAGGCGATCGCGTCGCGCAGGCCCTGGTGGCAGTCGGAGGTGACCAGCTGCACGCCGGACAGGCCGCGGGCGACCAGGCCGCGCAGGAACGCCAGCCACCCGGCGCCGTCCTCGGAGGAGGCGACGTCGAGGCCGAGGATCTCCCGCCTGCCGCCGGCGCTGACGGCGGTGGCGATCAGGGCGTGCACGTTCACGGTGCGGCCGCCCTCGCGGACCTTCTGGGTCAGGGCGTCGATCCACGCGAACGTGTACGGCCCGGCGTCCAGCGGCCGGCTGCGAAAGCCCTCCGCCATCTCATCCAGCTCGGCCGCCATCAGGCTGACCTGCGACTTCGACAGGCCCGTCACCCCCAGCGCGGCAGCCAGCTTCTCCACCCGCCGGGTCGAGACACCCAGCAGGTACGACGTGGCCACCACGCTGGCCAGCGCCCGCTCCGCGCGCCGCCGGTGCCCCGGGAACTCCGGGTAGTACGTGCCCTGGCGCAGCTTCGGGATCGCCAGCTCGATCGTCCCGGCCCGCGTGTCCCACTCCCGCAGCCGGTAACCGTTGCGGGAGTTCACCCGATCGGGCGTGACCTCCCCGTACCCGGCGTTGCACCGGACCTCCGCATCGGCGTCCATCATCCGCTGCGCGAACCCCCTGACCATCTCCCGCCGCACATCCGGGCTCGCCGATGCCAGGGTCTCCTCGAACCGCGCGCCGCCAACCGGCACAATGTCACGTGCGGCCATCTCGATTCTCCTTCGTCTCGTAGTGAGCACTTCGCTTCGAAGGATCACGAGATGGCCGTCTCACGTCACGCCGACACGCCCAGCCAGGACGGACCAGTCACAACCGGATCAGCTACCCCATACACCACTCCCGTGGACGTGAACACGCTGCCGCTGATCATCGCCGCGGCGGACACTTTGTGGTCCTGCCTTGCCTCGGTGCCCGCAGCGGGGTACCCGGCCCCGCCGGACCGCCGCAAGCAAGATCATTAAAGAGCCATATCAAGAGCCAACAGTCACCACCACCGGCCGACACCTGGCCACAACCAGCAGCAGAGTATGCAGGTCAGCTCCACCAGAAGCTACATCTGGCCTCATCCAGCCTGCAGTAGATTTTCCCTGATAAGGAACTGACAGAGAGCCAGGACCGCGGCATGAACTGGCTACCGCTCCGAGCTTTCCGGGCTCAGATCTTCGCCAGGTCGAAACGGCGCTGTAGGTGCCCGCGCTGCCGCGAGGCGTTCATCGGGTCGGCACTCCGTCCGGATAGCCCACCGGTGGGACAGTCGCCGGGATCTGCCCGCCGACGGTTGCTATCCGCAATTGAGTCGCGCAGCCGCGAGGACCTCCGTAGCCTGCTCGCCAGAGACGCCGCGGTTGGGGCTGACGCCCGCGTGATGCGGGAGCTGGCGTATCGCTGCTGGCGGCTGACAAGCGACATGGGCCATTTGTCATGATGTCATCTTATCTTTCTGCGGGGTGAATACGCGCGGTAATAGCGCATCCGGCCACGTATCGTTATGCTTCCTTACTAAAAGGATTCTTGCGAAGTTTGCCGGGATCTCCCCGGAAGTGTGAGTATCAGCTAAGGCGCCGGGGATCTTGAACAGATCACTCTCGGTGCCGCTGATTGGATCTTCGCCGGCTCCTTGGTCGAGATGGCCTGTTGGACATGTCATCGCATGGCATGACAGATCAAGATCGCGGGGGTGGTGGGAGTGGATTATCGCTTAGAACTCCGCGCCGCCCGCAGGATAGTGATGCCCAGCCTGATCGCAGGTGCCATGCTCGTGATAGGCGGTGACCTGGCCGCGGCCGCCGCCGCGCCGCCGCCGGTCACCGTCACACCCGCCCAGGTCTCCCCGGGGGGAACGCTTCGGGTATCTGGCGCTGGCTGTAACCTCCCTTCCGGTGGCGCCGGTGGCGTCGGCGTCGGTGGTGTCTTGGTTGGCCTCAAGGCACCTAAGGCAGTTGGCAGTGCCCCTCGTCTGTCCGCAGCCGGTTCGTGGAAGAGCGTCATCACCGTTCCTGCCGATGAACCGCCCGGGCTGTACCAGATCGTCGCCTCCTGCCCTTTAGTGAGTACCACCTCAGGTAACCAGTCATTTAAATACCGGCCGGTGACCGTCAACGTGGGACCGCCGCCTGGCGCCCGGGTGCTAGCCCCGACAGCCGCGTCAGCGCCTGGTGGCAGGCGCATCCTTCGGGTCAATGGCGCGCAGGGATGCCTGGACGCTACGGCTCATGTGTTATCGGTGGCCGTATTTTACGAGTCACAGGGAAAGCCGATCGGGGTCGGCACCGCTGCTGTCGGCGGCTCCGTGGTCGATGTGCGGTTCACGGTTCCCGCTCACGCGACCAAGGGCGTGCATCGGTTGCACGTGGCCTGCTGGCTGCGTGGCACCCGGACCTCGAGCGACCTGATCGTTGCGGCCCTTCACGTGAATGCGCCGGGTGCGGCGGTCCTGCACGGGAGTGCGCCTGGTGCGCCGCCCGTTCGTACCGCGGGCCAGCGGACTGATCTCAGCCGTGCGCTGCCCGGGCGCAGCCAGGTGCCTTTCGGCCTGATCTCGATCCTCAAGAGCCTGGGACTTGCCGCGCTGCTGGTGGTGTTGGTCGGGTTCCCCGCTGAGATCTTCAACAGCACGCTAGAAGAGAACTACGCCGAAGTGCAGGGCTGGTTCCGCCGCCTGCGCCCGCCGGCTCGGCTGGTACGCCGCCTGCGCCTGCCGCCGCTGGCGCAGTTCGCGGCCTTCTGCGCGATAGCCGCGCTGCTGTCCGCGCTCGTCGATCCGGAGGTCATCTTCCACGAGCACGCGTGGGCCAGCAAAGGCCTGCTGCTGTTCGTCGGCTTCGTCGTGGCGATTCCCGTGACGACCCTGGTCTTTGCCGCACCAGCCGAAGGCTATCTGCGCCAGATCTCTGGCGGCGCCGGCCGGCTGCGGGCGCTTCCGCTCGCGCTGGTCATCGCGGCCGTCTTCGTCGTCGTGTCGCAGGCGGGCCATTTCGTGCCGGGATACGTCTACGGCCTCATCGCCGGTTACGGCGTGGCGCAAGGGCGCAAGCTGAAAGGCGAGTACGAGGGCAGGGCCGTGCTCATCGGGGCGGCCCTGGTATTCGCGCTCGGCCTGCTGGCCTGGATCGGATGGGATCCGATTCGCATCAAGGCAGCTGGGGCGCATCCCGCAGAGTGGGTGCTGATCCTCGACTCGATCCTGTCCCTGACCGTCATCCTGAGCTTGCAGGCGATCGTTTTCGGCTTGCTGCCACTGAAGTTCCTGCCCGGCGGCAAGCTCCGGCAGTGGAGCCTGCGAGCATGGATCGCCCTATACGGCACGGCGGCGTTCTTCTTCGTCCATCTTCTCTTGCTGAACACCGAGCCCGTGACGAACGCCCAGCACTTGCACGCGGTTACCGCCACCATCACGCTGTTTGTCGCTTTCGCGGTATTCTCGACCGCGTTCTGGGCTTACTTTCGTTACCGCCCCGAGGACGTGGAGCAGGAACCAGAGGCAGAGGAGCAGGAGAAGGAGAAGGAGAAGGATGTCGGCGGCGATGCCCTGCCCAGCCAGCCGCAACCTGCCACGACAGAAAAGGCACGGGTCACCGATCCGGCCGCTGGCAACCACGCCCGGCCGGACCACGAAAACTCCGTACCCCCGGGAAATGATGAGTGATCTCCCGTAGAAACCTATTCACACAGTTCAGATATGGCACTTACGCCGCTCCTGTGCCCGCCGCCCTGGTTGTGCCGGCGGCCGGTCAGCCGGATGCTGCGGACGGCACGTCGCCGATCGCCAGGTCGACGACCCATCGGCGACACGTGTGTCGGCGAAGGACTCGTTGCGGATGTCCGCGTCCGGGTAGAGCGCCGCCGCGTCTGCGCGGTGACGGGGTCCAGCTCCACTCCGGTGACGTGCACGCTGCTGGGGGCGAAGGCGATGAAGTTCCCGGATCCGGGCTCCAGCACCCGTCCGCCGGTGAAGCCGAGCTGCCGCACGCCTGCCCAGATCGCCAGGATCAGGTCGGCGTCGGTGTAGTGGCGTTGAGTGTGTTGCGCGCGGCGGCCCAAGTTCGCCGGGCGTCAGCAGCGTGGCCAGTTCCGCCCGCGCCCACGCGAGTTCCTGCCGTGCGGGATCAAAGACCTCAGGGACAGCGCCCCACCTGGGACCAGCGGGCCAGTTCCGCCTGCCCGGCTGCAGTAGCCGGACGGCCGTCGCGCTGAAGGCCCCCGCAGCGGCTGGAATCCACGCCACTATGTCGCCCGGGTCCACCGACCAGCTCATGACGCGCATTTGCGATAGTGCGAACTCATCCGCCAGTACGCACTGGGATGCAGTCCCTCTCGACACGTACCCCCCAGCTGCTCAGCCGGAAAGGCAGGGACGCTGTCCTGATGCATCTGCGAGGGCGTCAGATTGTGATCACGGAGCCACTACGAGCCGACATCGCTTCTCCCTACGCAATGTGCAGCCTCGGCAGTTGCAAGCGCGAAGCTTTACTCCCCAGCCTCGGGGCGGGACCAGCCGCGACTGTTAGTTAGTCCGGCGCGGCCCGGGTGGCTGTCCGGCCTCAGATCACTTGGCCCCCGGAATGGCCCCCAGAGACTGTTCGAGTGTTCGAATTTTGCTTCTGATCAGAGCCCCCTTACGGAATCGAACCGTAGACCTTCTCCTTACCATGGAGACGCTCTGCCGACTGAGCTAAGGGGGCCTGTGTTTAGTTGTCTGACCTGGGCTTTCATGCCTCGCGGCGGTCAACTCAGGTAGTGCACAGCGGTGATACAGCGCTATGCCTGAGACCAAGTTACCCGCTCCGGGCGTTGGCGAGCTTACCGTACTGCTGCCGTCGTGGCGTCTCCACCTGGAGGCGTCCAACATGTCCCCCCGCACAATCCGTGCCTACACGGACGACGGCGCTCTGCTGGCCGCGTTCCTGGCCGCCAGGGGTATGCAACAGCCGTCCTGAGCATCCGTCGTGAGCACGTAGAGGCGTTCATCGTGGCGGAGCTTGAGCGAACCTCACCCTCGTCCGCTGCGACGCGCTACCGCTCGCTACAGCAGCTCTTCAACTGGCTGGACGACGAGGGCGAGATTGAGGGCTCGCCCATGGCCAAGATGAGGCCACCCAAGATCCCGGAGAAGTCCGTGCCCGTGCTCTCCGATGATCACGTCCGGCTTCTGCTTGCGGACTGCTCCGGTAAGGACTTCCGCAACCGGCGGGACTGCGCGATCATCCGGCTGTTCCTGGATACCGGCATGCGCCTCGAAGGCATGAGCGGCTTGCGGTACAGAGCGGATGACCCCGAGTTCTCCGATGTGGACCTCGCGTCGCGCGTGGCACGCATCACTGCGAAGGGCCGCCGTGAGCTGGTCCTGCCTATCGGCTCTAAGACCGCTCGCGACATTGATAGGTACATCCGCGTGCGTGCCGCTCATCCTCGCGCGGCCGACCCGTGGCTGTGGCTCGGCAAGAAGGGCCGACTGACGGCAAGCGGCGTTTACCAGATGGTCAAGGATCGGGGCAGCGCGATCGGGCTTCCCGATCTACACCCCACCAGCTACGGCACACGTTCTCGCACGACTGGCTGGCCAACGGCGGCTCTGAGGGCGACTTGATGTGGTTCGCTGGTTGGAAATCCCGAGCCATGCTCACCTGCTATGCGGCCAGCGCGGCAGACGAACGAGCCCGCGACGCGCATCGACGTCTGTCCCCTGGAGACAGGTTCTAGTACGGCAGCCTTTCCGGGGGCGTAGCGCCCGGCACGGAACCTCCATGCTGGCCGCCTGCCCCGGCTGTCATCACCGGCGGGGCTGCCAGATGATGATCTTTAAACACCGGGTGGCTGAGCCGGAGGCATTCGTCGCAGTGATAGTGACGCGGTCGTGGATCAGCAGCCGTGGTGAGGCCAGCCCCCGCGACAGCCCGGCGGTCAGCCCGGCCTTGTCGGCCAGCTGGCGCAGCAGACCCAGCCCCGCGTGCGACACGATGCCCTCGCCGCCGGAGGTGACTTCCAGGCTCTTCGACCACCCGGTAAGGTTCACTTCCGAGGTGCTCCTCGAGCTCGTTAATAAGGGCTTCAGCACTCTTATCGTCCCAGTTCAGGAGCACCTTTTACCGTCGACGCGCCGGTCAGCTCAGCATCCCGGATGAAAGCCAGGGCTAGGAGCCCCAGAAGGTGGTGCCCACGCCCCCGTCCGGGCCGATCCAGAACACATCCACTTGGTTCGGATTCCGGGAGAAAGCCGTGATGG